>Ga0209382_10000604_pt1 | contig 58651 bp, 54 predicted proteins | sample SoiMetdeltSBSDD5_FD_187599 | JGI IMG/M metagenome (GOLD analysis project Ga0209382, IMG submission 187599) | Bulk soil microbial communities from a Populus tree surrounding site in Tennessee, USA - Soil MetaG P. deltoides SBSDD5 (SPAdes) (version 2) | ecosystem: Environmental > Terrestrial >...
ACGTGCCGGTGGTGGTCTTCTTCGACGAGATGGACGCGCTGTTCCGCACGCGCGGCACCGGCATCTCCTCCGACGTCGAGACGACCATCGTGCCGCAGCTGCTGGCCGAGATCGACGGCGTGGAGGGGCTGCGGAACGTGATCGTGATGGGCGCCTCCAACCGGCAGGACCTGATCGACCCGGCCATTCTGCGCCCGGGCCGGCTGGACGTGAAGATCAAGATCGAGCGGCCCGACCGCGCGGCCGCCGCCGACATCTTCCGCAAGTACCTCACCGCGGACATCCCGCTGGCCGAGGGCGAGACGATCGAGCCGATGATCGTGGCGGCCGTCGAGGCCATGTACACGCTCAGCGAGGAGAACCGGTTCCTGGAGGTGACGTACGCGAACGGCGAGAAGGAGGTCCTGTACTTCAAGGACTTCTCCTCGGGCGCGATGATCGAGTCCGTCGTGCGGAGGGGCAAGAAACTGGCGCTCAAGCGCCTGATCGGCGGCGGCGCCAAGGGCGTGAGCTGTGACGACCTCGTCACGGCGGTCCGCGAGGAGTTCAAGGAGAACGAGGACCTGCCCAACACCAGCAACCCCGACGACTGGGCGAAGATCGCCGGCCGGAAGGGCGAGCGGATCGTCTACGTCAAGGTGCTCACGAGCGAGGTCCGCAAGGACGAGCGTCCCAAGCCTCTGGAGCGGATCGCCACCGGGCAGTACCTCTAGCCGACGCGCGGGGGCTTCGCCCCGTCGCACGGCGCCCAGCGGGCCTCGGGGCCCGCTGGGCGCCGTCCCTCTCCCCTCCCGCTTCCGCAAGGGACGCCTCTGCGGGGACGTGCTACCGTCTGGCCCCATGGGTGGCGCGCGCTTCGGGATCGTCTTCCTGCCGGAGTCCCTGCACGGATTCGGGGACCTGTGCCGTGACGCGGAGGACCTCGGCTTCGAGTGGGTAGGTGTCGCCGACTCGCAGTCGGTGTTCCACGAGCTGTACGTGGCGCTCACGCTGGCCGCGGCGAGCACCTCGCGCGTGCGCGTCGGGCCCCTGGTGACCAATCCCTCGACGCGGCACCTGGTGGTCACGGCCAGCGCCATGACGAGCATCGACCAGCTGTCCCAGGGGCGCGCGATCCTGGGGCTGGGCTCCGGGGACAGCGCGATCTTCACGCTGGGCTCGCCGCCGGCGACGCTGGCCGGTCTCGAGGACGCGATCCTCACGCTCGGCCGGCTCACCCGGGGGGACATCGTCAAGCGGGCCGAGCGCTCCTGGCGCGTGCACCGGACGTCCCGGCGCGTTCCCGTCTATCTCGCCGCGGAGGGGCCGCGGACGCTCGAGCTGGCCGGACGGGTGGCCGATGGCGTCATCGTCGGCCTCGGCCTGACCCCCGACGTCGTCGCGCTGTCGCTGGCTGCCATCGAGCGCGGCGCCCGGACGGCCGGGCGGCGGCTGGCCGATCTCGACGTCTGGTGGTTCGCCAAGACCAACGTCGCCGACGCGCCGGCGGCCGCGATCGCGCCCATCACGATGGCGCTGGCGGCCAGCGCCAACCACGCCTTCCGGTTCACGCTCGAGGGCAAGGGCGTCCCGACCGAGCTCCACGAGCCGATCCGCGGCCTGCAGCGCGAGTACGACGCGCACCAGCACGAGATCGCCGGCGCTCACAACGCCGCCCTGACGGACCGCTGGGGGCTGACAGAGTTCCTCGTCGACCGCTTCGCCATCGCCGGCACGCCGACCGACTGCATCGCGCAGATCCGGCGGGCGATGGCGGCCGGCGCCCGGCAGTTCATCACCACCAGCTTCGTGCCCGATCCCCGGACGTTCATGCGCCGCTGGGCGCGGGAGATCGCGAGCGCGGTGACCTAGCATCCTTGGGAGTCCCCCTATGAGGACGACGCGCACGCTCGTGACGATGGCGGCGCTCGGCGTCGCCGCCGTGGTCGTGGTGGAGCAGCCGCGGCTCCAGGCGCAGTCGCAGGCGACGCCGCCGCGCCCGGGCCCCACCGAGATCGCCGGCGCGGTGAGCGGGCCGCGGGGTCCAGAGGCGGGCGTCTGGGTGATCGCGGAGACGACGGAGCTCGCGACGAAGTTCGCGAAGATCGTCGTCACCGACGAGCGGGGGCGCTATCTGCTTCCCGACCTCCCCCGGGCCGTCTACCGGGTGTGGGTTCGCGGCTACGGGCTGATCGACTCCGCGCCGGTCGAGGCCACGCCCGAGACGACCCTCGACCTGCGCGCCATGGTGGCGCCGAGCGCGGGCGCGGCCGCCGAGTACTATCCCGCCGTCTACTGGTATTCGATGCTGCGCGTGCCCGACGCCGGCGAGTTCCCGGGGACGGGGGCCGAGGGCAACGGGATCCCGCGCGCCATGAAGAGCCAGAGCCAGTGGCTCGACGTGGTGAAGACCAACGGCTGCTACACGTGCCATCAGCTCGGCAACAAGGCCACCCGCACCATTCCCAGGGAGCTCGGCGATTTCGACAGCTCGGAGGCCGCCTGGCAGCGCCGGATCCAGTCGGGCCAGGCCATGCTCCAGATGACGAGCAGCATCGGCCGGCTGGGACCCCGCGGACTGAAGATGTTCGCCGACTGGACCGACCGCATCACCGCTGGAGAGCTCCCGGCCGCGCAGCCGTCACGCCCCACGGGCGTGGAGCGCGGTCTCGTGCTGACACTGTGGGACTGGGCGCGGCCGACGGACTACCTGCACGACGAGGTGTCCACCGACAAGCGCAGCCCCCGCGTCAACGCCAACGGTCCGATCTACGGCGCGACCGAGGAGAGCACGGACCTGTTCCCCGTCCTGGATCCGGCGAGCCACACGGTGACCCGGGTCAAGATGATCGTGCGGGATCCCGCCACGCCGTCGTCGAGGCAGAACACGATGCTCCCGTCACCCTACTGGGGCGCCGAGGCGATCTGGGACAGCCAGACGAGCATGCACAACCCGATGCTGGACGAGAAGGGCCGCGTGTGGTTCACCTCGCGGGTGCGACCGCCCGCCAACCCCGACGTCTGCAAGAAGGGCTCGGAGCATCCCTCGGCGAAGCTCACGCCGCTGGAGTCCGCCAACCGGCACCTGTCGATGTACGACCCCCGGACCGGCAAGATCGTCCTGATCGGGACCTGCTTCCCCACGCACCATCTCGTCTTCGCCGAGGACGCCCGCAACACGCTCTGGACGAGCGCGGGCGGCCCGCAGAGCGGCGTGGTCGGGTGGCTGGATCGCAAGCTGTTCGAGGAGACCGGGGACGAAGCCCGCTCGCAGGGGTGGACGGCCACCGTGCTCGACACCAACGGTAACGGAAGGCGGGACGAGCGCGACACCGTCATCAAGACGGCCTTCTACGGCATCGCCGTCAATCCCGTCGACGGCACGGTCTGGGGCAGCGTGCTCGGCTACCCCGGGTACGTCGCTCGGCTGACCCCGGGGCCGAACCCGCCGGCCACGGCGCTGACCGAGGTGTTCGAGCCGCCGCTGCCCGGCTACGGGCCCCGGGGCATGGACATCGATCGTCAGGGCGTGGCGTGGGTGTCGCTGGCGAGTGGCCACCTGGGCAGCTTCGACCGCCGGAAGTGCAGGGGACCGCTCAACGGCCCGGCCGCCACCGGCGGACAGTGCCCGGAAGGCTGGACGCTCCACCCGTTCCCCGGTCCGCAGCTGTCGAACGTGAAGGCGTCGGGCAGCGCCGAGGCCAGCTACTACACCCGGGTCGACCAGTTCGATACGTTCGGGCTCGGGCGTAACGTGCCGATCGCCACGGGCAACGCCAGCGAGGCGCTGCTGGCCCTCGTGAACGGCACGTTCGTCCAGCTGCGCGTGCCGTACCCCATGGGCTTCTATACCAAGTGGATGGACGGCCGGATCGACGATCCCGGCGCCGGCTGGAAGGGCAAGGGGCTGTGGGCGACCTACAGCACCCGCGCGCCGTTCCACGTGGAGGGGGGCAAGGGGACGACCAGCAAGGTCGTCAAGTTCCAGCTTCGCCCCGACCCGCTGGCTCGCTAGATCAGCGACCGATCCGGCGCGTCAGGAACGCCAGCAGGCCCTTGCGCCAGCCGACGACCAGCACGACGATCACGAAGGCGAGAAGCCACATCAGCTCGGTGCTGCCGTCACCGCCGTCCGGAGAGAGCCCCAGCAGCTGCTCGATCCAGTCCATGACGTGTCCTTTCCCTCGCGACGTCGACCGTCGCCATGGTACCGCGATCGCGTGCCGATGGCGATGGCCGACGGGAACGGGTCGATGCCACGTCTCCCGTGCCGCGCTCAGAGTAGCGTAGGATCCTCGCCATGAACGTCGGGGTTTCCCTGACCCGCGGACCGCGGCGTCGGACCCAGCGCGGCGCAGGCTGACCGCCATGACGGAGCCGCCTCAGAACATCTACGACGACCCGGCGTTCTTCGCCGGGTACTCGACGCTCGAGCGCTTCGGCGCCGGCTGGCAGGGCGCCGTCGAGCACGCCGATCTGATGGCGCTGCTGCCCGACGTGCGGGACCGACGGGCGCTCGACCTCGGGTGCGGAGCCGGCCAGCTGGCGCACCATCTCGCGACCCGGGGCGCGGCCGAGGTGATCGGCATCGACGTCTCCGAGCGGATGCTGGCGCTGGCGCGCGCTCGGTGGGCGCACCCCCGCGTCGTCTATCGGCGCGAGGGAGCTGCGGAGGCGTCGTTCCCGCCCGGGCGGTTCGACCTGGTCGTCAGCTCGCTGGTCCTTCACTACGTCGACGACTACCGGGGGCTGGTCGAGCGCATCGCCCGCTGGCTGGTGCCGGGCGGCGCGCTGGTCTACTCGGTGGAGCACCCCGTCTACACCGCGCGCCTGCCCGGGGACGGCTGGGTCGCCGACGCGGCCGGTCGGCCCGAGCGCTGGGCCATCGACCGCTACGCCGACGAGGGCCCGCGCGAGGAGCGGTGGTTCGTGGCCGGCGTGCGGAAGGTTCATCGCACGACGGCCACGCTGATCAACGGCCTCGTGGACGCCGGGCTCGTCGTGGAACGCGTCGTGGAGCCCGTCCCCGGCGCGCAGTGGCTCGAGGGTCATCCCCAGGCGCGCCACGAGCGCAATCGACCGATGTTCCTGCTCGTCCGCGCGCGCAAACCCTGAGATGGCCATCAAGGCCGTGACGTTCGACGCCTACGGCACGCTCCTGCGCAACGAGGAGCTGACGCTCGTCCCCCGTCGCATCGTGGCCGATCACGGGCTGACCGTCGGCGTCGAGGACATCCTGGGCGCGTGGATCGACCTCTACCTCGGGGCGACCCAGACCACGCCGTTTCGGACTCTCCGGGAAATCCAAAGCCAGATCCTGGGATGCCTGCTGCACCGGCTCGGCGTCGGCGTCGGCGTCGACCCCGGCCCCTACGTCGACCTGTACTTCCAGGTCACCACCGCGGTGGAGCTCTATCCCGAGGCGCTCGACGTGCTGAACGCCCTGGGGCCCGTGCGCGCGGCCATCGTCTCCAACGCCGATCACGAGCACGTGGCGGCCTGGCGCTTCCCGTGGCCCGTCCAGCCCGTCGTCATCTCCGAGGCCGTGCGAGCCTACAAGCCCAGCCCTGGGATCTTCCAGGCGGCGCTGGCGGCGCTGGGGTTGCCAGCCCACGAAGTGCTCCACGTCGGCGACAGCGAGGTGGACGACGTCCAGGGCGCCCGGGCGGCCGGGCTGCCGGTGGCCTGGGTGAACCGCGCGGGCCGTCCGCGACGGTGCGACGGACCGGCGCCCGACTTCGAGATTCGCGACCTGACCGAGGTGATCGGGCTTATCCTCTAGCCTTCGAGGGGTTGCGCGCAGGGGGGCCCATGCGAGCGTGGACCGTGGACGCCGACGACATCCGCGTCGCCGAGGACTTCGACGAGGCCCTGCTGCACCGCACCCCCGAGATCGACGACTTCCTGAGCGTCGATCGTGACGACAAGTTCATCGTCATCGGCACGAAGGGCTTCGGCAAGACGCTGCTGCTGAAGGCCAAGCGCATCCTCTACCAGCGCAAGACCCGGGCGGTGTGCCTGCCCGCCAGCAACCTGCTCGACAAGCCCATCGGCGACAAGATCTTCGGCAAGGACGCGCTGGCGTTCTTCGCGGCGTCCTCGCTGCCGTGGTCGAAGGTGTGGCTGACCGCCATCGCGGCGGCCACGCTCAAGCATCTCGACCAGACCGGCGGTCTCCGGGTGAACCCGCGGCTGGCGCGCCTGCTGGCCGACGCGCCCCTGCGCGGCGTCATCGACCACTTCGTCCGCCTGCTGGACTTCCCGCCGAGCGACCTGCACCGCACCGCCAACGACACCGACGGGCACCTGGTGCCGCGGCTGCGCGCCGTCAACACGCCGGTGGCGATCTTCCTCGACGGCGTCGACGAGTACTTCAACAAGCACATCGAGGCCGTCCGCAACCGCGCCAGCGTCGCCGGCGAGCTGTCGCCGGACATCTGGCACTTCGCCCAGCTCGGCCTGGTCGAGGTGGCCTACCAGCTGCGACGGATCAACCATCACCTGAAGGTCTTCGCGGCCGTGCGCAAGGAGGCGTACGCGCGGCTGCAGGCGACGGTGATGAGCCAGCAGTATCGCGGCAGCGCGGTGGACATCGTGTACCCGGTCGAGAGCCTGCGGGAGATCTTCGTCAACAACGTCCGCCTGGAGAAGGCCAGCCGGATGGTGCGGCCCGAGCGGCTGCGCGCCGATCCCATCGAGGCGTTCCTGGGCCGCACCACGGTCACCCACGTCTACACCGGCGTCGAGGAGGACGCCTTCGCCTACGTGTGCCGTCACACGCTGCTGCGGCCGCGGGACCTGATGACGCTCGGCGAGCGCCTGGCCGCCCTCCGACCCGACGAGCGGCGCGACGCGCAGCGGCTGAAGGACGTCGTGAACCAGGCGGCGACCGAGATCGCCCAGGAGTACCTCGTGGAGATCGCGCCCTACGTCGCCGGCCTGGACCTGCCCCGCTTCCTGCGCGGGCTGCCCGGGCACATCCTGACGCGCGACGAGGTCGAGACCCTGTTCCAGCAGCACACCGCGACCACCGGCGCCGTCGAGCCCCAGCACGTGTTCTGCGCGCTCTATCGCGTCGGGCTGCTGGGCTATCCCCTGCGTGACCGGGTCCGCGGCGAGACGGTGCAGCGCTTCCTGCGGCCCGGCGAGGGCACGCTGGAGGCGGATGGGGTGTTGCCCCGGGCGACGCACTACCTGGTCCATCCGGTCCTGTCGGACGTGATCGGCCAGGTCAATCCGGCATACCTGGCGCGCATCGACCGGACGAACGTGGTCGGCTACGGCCGACCCTGGCACGCGGTGGCCAGCGTCGAGGCCGACACCACCTCGCGCGCGCTCTGCGTCCTCGCCGCCGACATCCAGGGATTCGGCGGCCTGATGCGCGTCGGCGCGGACGCGCCGGTGCGCCACGCGCTCGAGCAGGCCGTCCGGATGTCGGCCAAGGACGCCGTGTACGCCGAGGCGGGAGCCGGCGATGCCGTGCTGATCGTCCACGAGGACGCGGTCGCGCTGGCCCGGGCCGCCCGCCACATCGTCGATCAGGTCTACGGCGCGCCCGGCCAGCCGCGGTTGCGGGTGGCACTGCACCACGGCGAGGTGCTGACGCGCCGGCGCGAGAGCGACGGCGCTACCGTCGTGGCCGGCGGGGAGGCCGTGCTGTGCGCGGTCCGCGTCGAGCCGCACGTCGAGCCGGGCCAGATCTGGGCGACCGAGCAATTCCGCGCCCAGCTGGAGCGCCGGCCCTCGCTCTGGCGGACGTCCCCCGTGGCCGGCCTCGGCGACGACGACCGCGTCAATGCCAGGAAGGGCGACGAGCCGGACCTGTGGGTGCGCCTGTATCGCCTGGAGTTCTGACCGGGGGCCACGACGTCCGTCGGGATGGCGCGGCTCTCGTCACGGGGGGGACCATGGACGAGTCGAAGCGCAGCTTTCTGAAGCGGATCGCCGGCCTGCTGGCGGCGAGCGGCGTGATGGGTGCCGCCCCCCGGCGAGGCGTCGCGGCGGAGCCGCCGGACGTGCCGCCCTGGATGAAGGCGCCGGGAGCCGGGATGCGCGAGTACGGCATGCCCGCGACCTACGAGGCCAAGGTGACCCGCACCCTCATTCGTTCGCAGCCCGGCACGACGGGCAGCGGCGCCTCGCGCACGCCGCTGGAGGCGCTCGACGGCATGATCACGCCGGCGGGTCTGCACTTCGAGCGTCACCACAGCGGGGTGCCCGACATCGATCCGGCGCAGCACCGCCTGCTCCTCCACGGCCTGGTTCAGCGCCCGCTCATCTTCACCGTGGACGCGCTGCTGCGGTATCCGATGGTGTCGCGGGTCCACTTCCTGGAGTGCTCGGGCAACAGCCAGCTGCTGTACCAGCCGGCGCCGCCGGCCCTGACCGCCGGTCAGACGCATGGGCTGGTCTCGTGCAGCGAGTGGACCGGTGTGCCGCTGCGCCTGCTCCTGGAGGAGGCCGGCGTCGACCGCGCCGCCGGATGGATTCTCGCCGAGGGCGCCGACGCCGCGGCGATGAGCCGCAGCATCCCGATGGCCAAGGCGCTGGACGACGCGATCGTCGCCCTCTTCCAGAACGGCGAGCGCCTCCGGCCCGAGAACGGGTATCCGGTGCGGCTGTTCCTGCCGGGCTGGGAAGGCAACATGAGCGTGAAGTGGCTGCGTCGCCTCAAGGTGGTGGCCGCACCGGTCATGACCAAGGACGAGACCTCACGTTACACCGATCTGCAGGCCGGCGGCACGTCCCTGATGTTCACGTATCCGATGGAGGTGAAGTCGGTCATCACGCGGCCGTCGCACGGCATGACGCTGTCCGGCGCCGGGCCGTACGAGATCACCGGCATCGCGTGGTCCGGCCGCGGGACGATCCGCCGGGTCGAGGTCTCCGTGGACGGCGGCCGGGCGTGGATGGAGGCGGGACTGGCGGCGCCGGTGCTGCCGCGGGCGCTCACGCGCTTCCGGCTGCCCTGGAGGTGGGACGGCCGCGCGGCCGTCCTGAAGTCCCGCGCCACCGACGACACGGGCGCGGTACAGCCGGAGCGCGCCGCGTTCATCGCCGAGCACGGTCACAACGCGATCTTCCACTTCCATGCCATCCAGGCGTGGGGCGTGGCGGCCAGCGGCGAGGTGAAGCATGTCTACGCGTGACCTTGCGCGAGCGCTGATGGCGCTGGTCCTGACCGGCTGTGCCAGCGCGCCGGCCGGGCAGGGGACCGGAACGCCGAACCTGGGGCGCGAGGCCACGCCCGCCCAGATTGCCGGCTGGGACATCAGCGTGGGTCCGGACGGCGTCGGCCTGCCTCCCGGCCGGGGGACGGCGGTCGTGGGGGCCGCGGTCTACCAGCAGAAGTGCCAGGCGTGCCACGGCGCCCGGGGCGCAGGTCAGCCGAACGATCGGCTCGTCGGCGGGCAGGGAACGCTGGCGAGCGCGACCCCGGTCCGAACGATCGGCAGCTACTGGCCGTACGCCACCACGGTGTTCGACTACGTCCGGCGGGCGATGCCGTACACCCAGCCGCAGTCGCTCACCGCCGACGAGACCTACGCGGTGACCGCATACCTGCTCCACCTCAACGGGATCATCGGCGAGCAGGACGAGATGAACGCGCAGACGCTGCCGAAGGCCGTCATGCCCAACCAGAAGAACTTCATCATGATGTATCCCCCGCGAGGAGGACGCCCATGAGCGCGTCCGCGCCGCGCCCCGCGCGGGGCGGACGCGGCGCGGTCAATCGGGTCGCACGTTCTGGTTCATGCGGAAGAAGTTCTTCGGGTCGTACTTCCGCTTGAGCGCCACCAGGCGGGCGTAGTTCTCCCCGTAGGCGGCACGGATGCGCTCGGCGCCCTCGTCGCCGTCCAGGAAGTTCACGTACGCCGCCGGCGAGACCTGCGGCTGCACCGCCGCGAACAGCTGGCGCGTCCAGGCGATGTTCCGCTCGGTGTCGGCCGGGCTCGTCCAGTTCGAGATGATGACGACGTCGTAGGTGGGACGGCGGTGGCTGTAGGCGGTCGCCGTCGGCCCCGGGCGGCTGTAGGCGCCGTGATAGTGCTCGAGCATCACCGCCGTGTGCGGAGACGGAACCCGGGCCATGTGCTCGACGACCGTATCGATGAGCGCGTCGGTGATCTCCGGCGCCAGGCTCGACTTCCAGTAGTTGTACCGGCCGGGCGGAAACGCGTCGTTGAACATGCGCTGGACCGCCACGTACGGCATCGCGCCGATCATGTCGACCGCCGGCGGCCCGAACTTGCGCAGGCGCTCGACGACCTTCTCGCCCTGGTCGGGCGGCCCCGCGAAGCACGGCACGATGCCGACCAGGGGGGCGCCGTCGGGCCCGGTCAGGAGGCCGGCATAGGTGGTGAGCTCGTCGGGCTCGCTGGCGCTGAACTCCCGGTAGAAGCGCAGCACCTCGCGCGCCCGGGCCGCCGGATGGAAGACAGGACCGCTCAGCACCACCGGGCCCAGGGGGTGCAGACGGTACTCGAACGAGGTCACGATGCCGAAGTTGCCGCCGCCGCCCCGCAGGCCCCAGAACAGGTCCGCGTTGTCCTGCTCGCTGGCCCGCACGAACCGTCCGTCGGCGGTCACGACATCGGCCGAGATCAGGTTGTCGCAGGCGAGACCGAAGCGCCCGTTCAGCCAGCCCACGCCGCCGCCGAGCGTCAGCCCGGCGATGCCCGTCGTCGAGATGACGCCGCCCGTGGTGGCCAGGCCGAAGGCCTGCGTCTCGGCGTCGAGCTCGCCCCAGGTGACACCGGCCTGGGCCTGAGCCGTGCGCCCGACGGGATCGACGCGGATGCCCTTCATGGGCGACAGGTCGATCATCAGCCCGTCGTCGCAGACCGCGTTGCCGGCCACGTTGTGGCCGCCGGCGCGGACGGACACGAGGACGTCGTGCGTGCGGGCGTAGCGGACCGCGGCGAGCACGTCGGCCACGCCGGCGCAGCGGGCGATCAGCGCCGGACGGCGGTCGATCATGGCGTTGTCGACCGTTCGCGCGGCGTCGTACCCGGCGTCGCCGGGCCGGAGCAGCGGGCCACGCAGGCCGGTCCGTAGCTCCCCGATCGACGCGTCGTCCAGACGGCTGGCGCTCATCTCGTTGCCTCCCGCGCGGCGTCCCGTGCTCGGGGCGGGCCGTGCGGGGCACATCATGCCACCAGTGAGGTGCTCCGGCCAGAGGAACCTCGAGGAATGCGGCGGACTCGGGAGCGCGGGTGACGGCGCGACGACGCCGTCACCCGCGGAGGACGGTCGGAGGGGTGTGGCTCAGCGGCTCTTCACGCGGAACTCGGCGCGACGGTTCTTGTCGTGGCAGTCGCTGGTGTCGGCGCTGCAGGCCGGCCGCTCCTTGCCGTAGCTGACCGTCGACAGGCGCTCCGACGCGACGCCGTTCTGCGCCAGGTAGTCGCGCACGGCGTTGGCCCGGCGCTCGCCCAGCGCGACGTTGTACTCCGAGGTCCCGCGCTCGTCGCAGTGGCCCTCGATGAGCACCGCGGAATCGGCGTGCTCCTTGAGCCATCCTGCGTGGGTCGTCAGGGTGTCGCGGGCATCGGAGCGTAGATCGGACTTGTCGAAGTCGAACTGCACGGTCGCCAGATCCTGAACGGCCACGAACTCCTCCTGCTTGGGCCGCTCGGCCGGAGCCGCGGCGGTCTTCGGCTCGGGCTCGGCGGGCGGCGGCGTCACCGCGACCTCGGGCTGGGGAGCGGGAGCCGGCGCACTCGCGGGCGGCGGCGCCGGAGCTTCCTTCGCGAGCTTGCGCGGCGCCCGGCTCAGCACCAGACCGATCTTGGGATGGACGTTGCGCACGACGCCGGTCATGTGCTCGCCGTCTTCGGCCATCTTGAGATCGACGGTGAAGAGCCGTCCGTCGAGATAGTGGCGGAGGATGACGCCGTTCGGGGCGACCCGGGCGACCACCTGGTTGCCCCACTGTCCGCCGCGACGGAGCACCTCGGGCACCGACTCGGCCGCGGTCGTGCCCTGCATCACGATCCTGCCGACGGCGGCATCGCCCTCCTGGACGAGGTCCACGGTGACGTCGTCCACGCGGTACGAGTCGAACAGACCGGCCCCGGTCCAGTGGCCGACCCAGCGGCCACCGATGCCGGTGCCGGACGTCTCCGCCATGGAGGCCGAAGGCGTGGGCGCCGGGCTCATGGTCGAACAGGCGGCGGCGAGGGGAAGCACGAGGAGCGACAGGAGCACACGCATGGGGCCATCCTCCCTGGGTCAGACTACGCTGGGGCTGGGGGTGGCATGGGCCGTGCCAGGTCGAGATGGTCGAAAACCCGCAGAGTTGAGCGTCGCCCGTGCCGGAAGTGGCAATCGAGTGCCGGACCGGCAATGCCAGGATGGCGGCGGAGCCGAGGCCTTCCCTTCGCGGGACATGGGTTCCGACGCAACTTGACCGGCCCCCCGGGCGGGCGTAGTGTTCGGGCCACTTTTGGAAAGCGTGCCGAAGCTCGAGGGGTCGAGGTCCCCCGTGAACGGGTTCGACTGGGTAGATCTCCTTCGCGTGGATTCATTTCTCTCCGATCCGGACGAGAAGACGCTGCAGTGGCTCGTCACCGAAGGTGTGTCGATCGAGCACCGGTACGAGCCCGGCGCGGTCATCTTGCGGGAGGGGGAAGTCGGCGATTCGATCTTCCTGATCGGCTCCGGATCGGCCGAGGCCGTGCTGTTCGCCGGCGGCGACCAGCCGCTCGTGCTGTCGGTCATGCGCCGGGGCGAGACGTTCGGGGAGATGGGCTTCTTCGAGCGACGGCCTCGCTCGGCGACGGTGCGGGCCCGCGACGCGTGCCTCGTCCTCGAGATCAAGGGCGAAGGGCTCCGCGCCCTCGCCGATGCGCACCCCGACGTCGGGTTCAAGATCCTGCTGCAGGTCAGCGAGCGCCTCCGCAGCAAGAACGACCAGCTCCTCAGGCTGCACCTCGAGAGCGTGGAGGCGGCGAGCCGCGCCAAGGACGAGTTCGTCGCGATGCTGGGACACGAGCTGCGCAACCCGCTGGGCGCGATCACCACCGCCATCCACGTGCTCGACGCCCGCAACGAAGGCGACCTCACGGCCGCGCGACTGCGCGGGATCATCGCCCGCCAGACGCAGCACCTCTCGCGGCTGGTGGAGGACCTGCTCGACGTCTCGAAGCTGGTCTCGGGAAAGATCGTCCTCCACCGGCAGGCCGTCGATCTCAGCGAGGTCGCCGCCCGGGCGCTGACCTCGTTCCAGGAGGCCGGGAAGGCCTCGCAGCACGTCATCGCCGTGACCGGCGCGCCGGTCAGGGTGCAGGGCGACCCGACGCGCCTCGAGCAGATCGTCACGAACCTGCTCGACAATGCGGTGAAGTTCACGCCGTCGGGAGGCCGGGTCGACCTCACCGTGGCCGCCGACGGCCCGCACGCGATCCTCACCGTCCGCGACACCGGGATCGGGATCCACCACGACGTCCTGCCCTCGATCTTCGACCTGTTCGTGCAGGGCAGCCGGACCCCGGCGCGCTCGGACGGCGGTCTCGGCCTCGGCCTGACGATCGTCAGGCGGCTGGTGGAGCTCCACGGCGGAACGGTCGCGGCGTCGAGCGCGGGCCCCGATCGGGGCAGCGAGTTCGTCGTCCGGCTGCCACGGATCTCCGATGCGGCCCTGAGCCCCGAGGCGCGCGCGGTCAAGCCACGCGCGTCCCAGGCGCGCCACATCGTCATCATCGAGGACAACGCCGACTTCCGGGAAGGGCTGCGCCTGCTGCTGGAGTCGTGGGGACACCGGGTGGAGGAGGCGGCCGGCGGCACCCAGGGCCTGGACGTCGTGCGCCGCCAGCGGCCGGGCGTCGTCCTCGTCGACCTCGGCCTTCCCGACATCGACGGCTATGCCGTCGCCCGGGCCGTGCGGGCCGCGCCGCAGGGCGACGCCATCCTGTTGGTGGCCATCACCGGCTACGGCGCCACCAGCGACCGCCGGCGCGCCGAGGAGGCCGGCTTCGACGCGCATCTCACGAAGCCCATCGGCCCCAACGAGCTCGCCGAGATCCTGCTGCTCCGGGGCTGAGGGCGGGCGCTCGCTACATCGGAGCGGTCCGAGCCGGTCCGGTCACGGTCCGCCCGGGGGTCGGACCGCCACGGGCTCCGGCAACGGCGTGCCGCTGTGGCCGGCGTCGGCCAGGCACTGCAGGACTTCCTGCCGCGTGGCCGGGTTGCTGAAGAGGAACGCGATGCGGCCGTCGACGCCGACCCGCTCGAGCTGGACGTAGGGCGAGCGGCACCCGGCCCAGCGCTCGTAGGCCAGGTTCTGCTCCGGCGTGTTCGTGATCGCGCAGGCGCTCAGCGCGAGCCCCAGGCAGCACGAGCCGACGATCGCCGCACTCGCGGTCATCGGCACTACGATAGCGTGCCTGGCGAGGGCGCGCCGGGGGGACGGAGCGGGGCGCCGTAGAATGGGCCGGCATGGCGCCTCCCGCCGTCGAGCTCCGCCGGATCGGCAAGTCGTATCGCGAAGGCGCCGCCGAGCGCGTCGTGCTGCACGACGTGTCGCTGACGGTCCCGGGCGGCGAGATCGTCGTGCTCGTCGGGCGTAGCGGCTCTGGCAAGTCGACGCTGCTGAACCTGATCGCGGGCATCGACCGGCCCACGGCGGGGAGCGTGGTCGTCGACGGCACCGACCTCACGGCGCTGGACGAGGAAGCGCGCACGCGCTTCCGGCGACGGCACATCGGCTTCGTCTTCCAGTTCTTCAACCTGATCCCGCTGCTCACGGTCGAGGAGAATCTCCTGCTGCCGCTCGACCTCAACGGCCGTGCCGGCGCGGCCGGCGTGGCGCGGGCGCGGGCACTGCTGGAGCGGGTCGGGCTCGGCGGCCGCGGCGACAGCTTTCCCGAGCGGCTGTCGGGCGGCGAGCAACAGCGCGTCGCGATCGCGCGGGCGCTGATCCACGACCCCGCGCTGATCGTCGCCGACGAGCCCACTGGCAACCTCGACGCCGACACCGCCGCCGGCGTGCTCGACCTGCTCGACACGCTGGCGCGAGAAGCCGGTCGGACGGTGCTCATGGCCACGCACAGCCGCGAGGTCGTCGGCGTGGCCGACCGGATCTTCACCATCCAGCGCGGGGTGCTGATCGAGCAGCCTCGATGCTGACCGGCCAGCTGGGGCGGCTGGCGGTGCGCCAGCTGCGCTCGCACCCGTGGCAGCTCGGACTGGCGATCCTAGGGATCGCGCTGGGGGTGGCCGTCGCCGTCTCCATCGACCTCGCCAACGGCAGCGCGCTCCGCGCCTTCCGGCTGGCCACCGAGGCGGTGGGGGGGCGCGCGACGCACCAGGTCATCGGCGGGCCGTCGGGCCTGCCCGAGGACGTCTACCGCCGCCTTCGGCTGGAGCTTGGAGTGCGGCGGGCCGCGCCCATCGTCGAGGGCGACGTGGGGGTGGCCGACCACCCCGGCCGCACGCTGCACGTCGTGGCAATCGATCCGTTCGTCGACGGCGAGTTCCGGCCGTACCTCGGCGAGGAGAACCGGCGTCAGGCCCGCGGGCGCGACCCCCTCGCCCGGGCGGCCGAGCTGGTTGGCCGGGGCGGAACGGCGATGATCGCCGCCTCCACCGCGCGCGAGCTCGGCCTCGTCTTCGGACGCCCGCTCGCGATCGACGTGGCTGGCGATCGGCGGACGCTGACGATCGTCGGCCTGCTGCGGCCGGCCGACTCCGCCAGCGCCGGCGCGCTGGCGAACCTTCTCGTGACCGACGTGGCGACCGGCCAGGAGGTGCTCGGCGCACTCGGCCGGCTGACGCGGATCGACCTCATCGTCGAGGACGCAGCGCTGCTGTCGCGCATCGCCGGTGCGCTGCCCGCCGGCGCCGACATCGTGACGGCGGGAGCGCAGGCCGGCGCGACCGCCCGCATGATCCTGGCCTTCCAGTGGAACCTCACCGCGCTCTCGCTGCTGGCCCTGGTCGTCGGCATGTTCCTCATCTACCAGAGCATGACGTTCTCGGTGGTGCAGCGGCGACCGCTGATCGGCTCCCTGCGCGCCCTCGGGGTCACCCGCGCCGAGGTGTTCGCGCTGGTGATGAGCGAGGCGCTCGTCGTCGGCGTCGCCGGCACGCTGGTCGGCCTGGCGCTCGGGGTCGCCATGGCGCAGGGCCTGCTGCGGCTGGTGACGCGCACGATCAACGACCTCTACCTCGTCCTGTCCGTGCGCGAGGTGGCGCTGGAGCCGCTGACGCTCGCCAAGGGCCTCGCGCTCGGTGTGGGCGCCACCGCGCTGGCGGCGCTGGCTCCCGCGCTGGAGGCGACGGCGGCGCCGCCGCGCATCGTGATGAGCCGCGCCTCGCTCGAGACGTCCGCCCGGCGGGGGACCCGGCGCGCCGCCTGGCTCGGCGCCGCCGCGCTCGGCCTGGGCGCCGTCGCCCTGGCCGTCCCCGGCGGCATCGTGGCGGGGTTCGCCGGGCTGTTCGTCGTGATGGTGGGGTGTGCCCTCGTGACGCCGGCGGCCGCCCTCGCGCTGCTCCGATGGCTCGACGCGACGGCCGGCGGCGCCGTCGGGCCCCTCGGGCGCCTGGCCACCCGCGGCACCGTGGCGGCGCTGTCGCGCACGTCGGTCGCGATGGCGGCGCTCACGATCGCGGTCGCGGCCGCGATCGGCGTCGGCGTGATGATCGCGAGCTTCCGCGCGGCGGTGACGAGCTGGCTGGAAGGCACCCTCGGGGCCGACGTGTACGTGTCCGCTCCGAGCCTCGTGGGCAATCGCCCCGACGCCACCCTGGATCCGGCGCTCGCCGCGCGTCTGGCCGCGACGCCCGGCGTCGCGCGCGCCGCTACCTCGCGCGGCGTGCTGGTGCCCGGGGAGCGGGGGTCGGTGCAGGTGGTCGCGCTCGACGTCGACCCCGCGCGGCCGCCGCGCTGGCGGTTTCGCGAGGGCGGCGCCGGCCCGATGTGGGCCGGCGACGCGGTGATCGTCTCCGAGCCGTACGCCAACCGTCACGGTAGCCGCGCGGGCTCGACCGTGCGGCTGCGGACCGACCGTGGCGAGCGGGCGTTCCGCGTGGCCGGCGTGTTCTACGACTACGGCTCGAGCGCCGGGGTCGTGCTCATGAGCCGACGCACCTACGGGCAGGCCTGGGACGACCGCCGCATCTCGGGGCTGGCCCTCGACGCGGCGCCGGGCGTCGACGTCGATGCGCTGGTGGCGGCCGTGCAGGAGCGCGCGGCCGGGGGCCCGCGGCTGGTGGTCCGCTCCCAGCGGGCGCTGCGGGCGGCCTCGCTCGAGATCTTCGACCGCACGTTCGCCATCACGGGTGTGCTCCGCACGCTCAGCGTGGTGGTGGCCTTCGTGGGCATGCTGGCCGCGCTCATGGCGCTGCAGCTCGAGCGCGCTCGGGAGATCGGCGTGCTCCGCGTGCTCGGCCTCACGCCGCGGCAGGTCTGGGGCCTCGTCACCGCGCAGACCGGGATCATCGGCATCGTGTCGGGCCTGCTCGCGGTGCCGACCGGTCTGTTGCTGGCGGCCATCCTGGTCTTCGTCATCAACCGGCGCTCGTTCGGCTGGACGATGACGATCGATCCGTCGCCGGCAATCCTCCTCCAGGGCGTCGGCCTGGCCCTGGTGGCCGCGCTGCTCGCCGGCCTCTATCCCGCCTGGCGCATGGCGCGCGCGTCGCCGGTCGAGACCCTGCGGGATGAATAGAGGCACCGTGGTCGTGGCGGTCCTGGCGATCGCGGCCCTCGCGGCGGTCGCGCTGTGGCCGTCGCCGCCGCGGGTTCCCATCCGGGCGGAGGTCTCCGTGCGCGAGGCGCTCACCGAGGACCGGGCCGGATTTGCCCGGGCCCTCGTCCCCCGATTGCTGTCCTTCCCCGAAGACCACGGCCCGCACCCGGACTTCCGGACGGAGTGGTGGTACTACACCGGCAACCTGACCACCCCGGCCGGCCGCCACCTGGGCTTCCAGCTCACCTTCTTCAGGGTGGCGCTCGCGCCGACCATGGACGCGCGGTCGTCGGCGTGGGCGACCCGGCAGCTCTACGTGGCTCACTTCGCCGTCACCGACACGGCCGGGCGTCGCTTCCACGCCGCCAGCCGCGTCAGCCGGGGCGCGCTGGGGCTGGCCGGCGCCGAGGCGGGGCCCCTTCGCGTCTGGGTGGAGACCTGGAGCGCGCAGGGCGACGCGACCACGAGGCTGCGCGCCGACGAGGGCGACGTCGGCCTCGACCTCACCGTCGCCCCGGTGAAGGCCGTCGTGCTGCAGGGGGAGCGCGGCCTCAGCCGCAAGGGTCCCGAGCCGGGGAACGCGTCGCTCTATTACTCGATCACGCGGATGAGGGCCCAGGGGGTCGTCCGCCTTGGAACCGAGAGGCTCGAGGTGGCCGGTGACGCGTGGATGGACCGGGAGTGGAGCACGAGCGCGCTGGGCGCCGGCGTCGAGGGCTGGGACTGGTTCGCCGTCCAGCTCGAGGACGGACGCGACCTGATGATGTATCGCCTCCGCCGCCGCGACGGCACCGCCGATCCGTTCAGCGCCGGCACGCTCGTGGCCGCCGACGGTGCCGCCCGGCCGCTGACGGCGGCCGACGTGCGTATCGAGACCCTCGCGCACTGGACCAGCCCGCGAACCGGCGTCCGGTACCCGGCGCGCTGGCGGCTCGACGTCGCGCCGGCGGCGCTGCAGCTCGAGGTGGTCCCGCGGCTGGCGGACCAGGAGCTGACGGTGGGCACGCGATACTGGGAGGGAGCGGTCACGGTGGCCGGCCGGAGCGCCGGTCGGCCGGCCACGGGCCGGGGCTACGTCGAGCTCGTGGGATACGGGGACTGACAGATTCGGCTACAGTGGCCCTGACCTGCTGGGGGAGGCGCGACCGGATGGACGTACTGGACACCATGCTCGTGACGGGCGGGGCCGGATTCATCGGCGCGAACTTCGTCCACCTGGCTCTCGAGCGCACCCGCGCCCGCGTCGTCGTCGCCGACAAGCTGACGTACGCGGGAAACCTGGCCAGCCTGTCCGCCGTGTCCGGCCACCCTCGCTTCGTGTTCGTCCAGGCCGACATCGCCGACCGCGACGCCGTGCAGGCGCTGTTCCGCGAGCATCGACCACGATGGGTCGTCAACTTCGCGGCCGAGACGCACGTCGACCGCTCGATCGACGGGCCCCGCGCCTTCCTCGTCACCAACGTCGCCGGAACCTTCGAGCTGCTGGAGGCGGCGCGCGGCTTCCTGGCCGAGGCCGACGCTGCCGCCGCCACCGCGTTCCGCTTCCTGCACGTCTCCACCGACGAGGTCTACGGCAGCCTCGGGCCCACCGGCCTCTTCACCGAGACGACGCCCTACGCGCCGAACTCGCCGTACGCCGCCTCCAAGGCGGCCGCCGACCACTTCGTCCGCGCCTACCACGAGACGTTCGGGGTCCCCGCGCTCACGACGAACTGCTCGAACAACTACGGCCCCTACCAGTATCCCGAGAAGCTGATCCCGCTGCTCCTGCTGAACGCGCTGGACGGCCAGCCGCTGCCCATCTACGGCGACGGCGGCAACGTCCGCGACTGGCTCTACGTCGAGGACCACTGCGAGGCGATCCTGCTGGCGCTCGAGCGCGGGCGCGGCGGCGAGCGGTACAACGTGGGCGCTCACAACGAGCGCACGAATCTCGAGGTCGTGGAGCAGCTGTGCGCCGTCCTCGAGCAGGAGCGTCCCGCCGCCTCCAACCCGGCCCTGGCCGGCCGCGGGATCGCGCGGTACGCCGACCTGAAGACGTTCGTGCCCGACCGGCCGGGCCACGACCGGCGCTACGCCATCGACGCCTCCCGCACGCGACGCGAGCTCGGCTGGGCCCCGCGCCACGACTTCGCGGACGGCCTTCGCCGGACCGTGCGCTGGTACCTCGCGCACCGGGACTGGTGCGACGCCGTGCAGGCCGGGCGCTACGGACGTCAGCGGCTCGGCCTGTCGCCGGCGCGTCCATAAGAGCTCTGCGGGCATGGCGCCGGGGCGGCGAATCGGGCTTGCCGGGCTCGCGCTCGGGCTGGCGGTGGGGGCCATGCAGGCCGGCGGGGCGGGACGACGCCTCGCGGCCGCGGCGGGCGGCGACGCCGGCCGCGGCGCCAGGCTCTTCGCGACGCTGCCGTGCGCGTCCTGTCACGACGTGAGCCGCCCGTGGCCGGGCGGCGACGTCTGTCCCAATCTGGGGAACATCGCGACCGAGGCCGCGCGCATCGTCCGCGCGCGGGACTACCGGGGGCGGGCCCGGGACGCCACCGGGTACATCCGGGAGTCGATCGTCGAGCCCGACGCCTACATCGTCCCTGGCCCGAGCTACCGCCAGGCCGACGGCTACAGCGTGATGCCGAAGGACTTCGCCCAGACCCTCACGGTGGCCCAGCTGGAGGATCTGGTCGCCTTCCTGCTCACCCGCCGGTGACGACCGGACCATGGCCGTATTCCGTCGGGGAGTAGAATCCCGGTAGGGGCAATACCTCGACGTGGAGGTCTGACATGGTTGTCGTGGGAAGATTCTTCGCCCTCGCCCTCGGCCTGCTGCTGCTCGGCGCGACGTCACTCACGCTCGCGGCCGATTCCGCCAACGCCAAGCTGCAGCCTCAGAACAGCTCGGGGGAATCGGGAACCGCCACCCTGACCAAGTCCGGTGCGAACCAGACCAAGGTGGTGCTCGAGGTCAAGGGCGCGCCGTCGGGCGGCTCCCAGCCCGTGCACATCCACAAGGGCACGTGCGCCAAGCTCGATCCCAAGCCCGCGTACCCGCTCTCGCCCGTCGTGAACGGGAAATCGGAGACCGTGGTCAACGCCTCGCTGGACAGCCTCCAGAAGGGGTACGCGATCAACGGGCACAAGTCGGCCCAGGACGTGTCGACGTACGTCTTCTGCGGCGACATCAGCAACATGTAGGGGGGCGCCCGGGCGCCAAGGAGACCGGGCCCACGGCCATCGCCGTGGGCCCACTATTGTTCACACATGTCACGCCTCGTGCCGCGCAAGCGAGCCCGTCTCCCCGACCGGGCCTTCGCCTACGTCGACTCGCGCGGCCGGCGGCGGCTGCCGATGCACGACAAGGCCCACGTCCGGAACGCGCTCGCCCGGTTCAACCAGGTCGTCTTCGAGAGCGACGCGGCCCGTGACCGCGCCCGCCGCCGGCTGCTGAACGCCGCGAAGAAGTACCGGATCGTACCGGTCGGGTTCATCATCGGCCAGCTGCAGTCAGCGCGGCGCGACGCGACGTCGACGGACGCGCCGACGCTCCCCACCGGGTTCGTCACCCTGCTCATGACCGACATCGAGGCCTCGACCGGCCTGCTCCAGCAGCTGGGCGACCGCTACGGCGACGTGCTCAACGACGTCCGGGGCATCATCCGGGCCGCGCTTCGTCGCGGCGGCGGCCGCGAGATCGACGCCCGCGCGGACGAGTACTTCGCCGTCTTCGAGGGCGCGCCGGCGGCCATCGAGGCGGCCGTGGCGGCCCAGCGCGAGCTCGGCAACCGGGTCTGGACCGGCGGCTTCCAGGTGCGGATCCGTATCGGCATCCACAGCGGGCGACCGACGCTGAGAGAGGTCGGGTACATCGGCCTGGCGGTGCACACGACGGCCCGGGTCTGCTCGGCCGCCCACGGCGGGCAGATCGTGGTGTCCGCCGCGACGCGAGCGGCCGTTGGAACCTCGGCCCCCGCCGGCATCCGGTTCAGGAATCTGGGTCGACACCGCCTGCCCGGTCTTCCCGACCTCGAGACGCTCTTCCAGGTCCATGCGGCCGGGCTCCGCGCGAGCTTTCCCCGGCCGCGAAGCGGGCGGCGCGCTGTCCCCCGACGGCGGCCCGGCGGCCGCGACGATGCCGGTCTCGCGACGCAGACCCCCGGCGGCGAGAGCCAACTCGAGCTTCCTCAGCCTCCGGCGTGAGCTATAGTCGCCCGGAAAACCTCGCAGGCCCAAGGAGCGTCGAGCGTGAAAGTCGTGGATGCCATCGCCCGCATTCTCAAGATCGAGGGGGCCGAGTTCCTCAGCGCGTACCCGACGACCTCGCTGATCGAGGCCGCGGCCAGGGCCGACATCCGACCGGTGCTCTGCCGTCAGGAACGCGTCGGTGTCGGTATCGCCGACGGGTATGCGCGGGTGAAGAACGGCAAGACGCTCGCGGCGTTCTGCATGCAGTACGGCCCCGGGGCCGAGAACGCCTTCCCCGGCGTCGCCACCGCCTTCTCGGACTCCACACCGATGCTGCTGCTGCCGCTCGGGCATCCGCGCGACCGGGCCCAGGTCTTCCCCCTGTTCAGTTCGGCGCGCACGTACGCGTCCGTGACCAAGTCCGTCGAGACCCTCACCGTGGGCAGCCAGGTCGCCGACGTCATGCGCCGGGCCATCAGCCAGATGCGGATGGGCCGCCCGGGCCCGGTGATGGTCGAGATCCCCGCCGATGTCGCCGGCGAGGAGGTGCCCGAGGGTCTCGTCGGCGGCTACCGGCCCGTCAAGGTAACGGTGGCCGGCGCCAACGCGCGCGACGTCGAGGTCGCCGCGCGCGTGCTCCGGCAGGCGCGGCGGCCCGTCATCCACGCCGGGCAGGGGGTGCTGTACGCCGAGGCGTCGGACGACCTGGTCGAGCTGGCCGAGCTGCTCCAGGCGCCGGTCATGACGACGATGGAGGCCAAGAGCGCCTTTCCCGAGGATCACCCGCTGGCGCTCGGCACCGGCGGCCCGTCCGTGACCGGACACACCCTGCACTATCTCCGCGAGGCCGACGTCGTCTTCGGCATCGGATGCAGCTTCACCCGTCACGGGATGGCGGCCAGCATCCCGGCCGGCAAGACGCTCATCCACGCGACCAACGACGAGCGCGACCTCAACAAGAGCTACGCCGCCGACCATCCGCTGCTGGGCGACGCCCGGCTCGTGCTGCGCCAGTTCATCGAGGCCGTCACCAGCCAGGGTGGCCGCCCGGCGGGGCGCGACCACGTGCGGGCCGAGCTCGAGCGCGTGCGGGGGGCCTGGCTGGCCGAGTGGGCGCCGACGCTTGGCTCGGCCGAGGTCCCGATCACCCCGTACCGGGTCATCGCCGAGTTCATGCGCGCGATCGACCCTCGCGACGCCATCGTCACGCACGACTCGGGGAGCCCGCGCGACCAGCTGCTGCCCTTCTACCGGGCCGTCCCGCCGCGCAGCTATCTGGGCTGGGGGAAGTCCCACGCGCTCGGCACCGGCCTCGGCCTCGTCATCGGCGCCAAGCTGGCCGCGCCCGACAAGCTCTGCGTCAACTTCATGGGCGACGCCGCCTTCGGCATGACCGGCCTCGACTTCGAGACGGCCGTGCGCTGCGGCGTCCCCATCCTGACCGTCGTGCTCAACAACTCGAGCATGGCCATCGAGATCCCGCACCTCGTCGTCTCGCACGACAAGTACGGCGCCCGCGACATCGGCGGCCGCTACGCCGACCTGGGCCGGGCCATGGGCGGCTGGAGCGAGCGGGTGGAGCGGCCCGAGGAGATCGCCGGCGCCTTCGCCCGCGCCCGGAAGGCCACCGAGAGCGGGCAGGCAGCGCTGCTCGAGTTCATCACCAGCCAGGAAACCCGCTTCTCGCACCGCGGGGCGCTCCGGTAGGTCACATCAGCGCATAGACCTTCGCCTCCCAGGGGAAGATCGGCTCGCGACCGGCGCGAGGGGCGTCGCGGTCCTGGGGCACCTCGCGCCAGCGCCGGCCGGTGGGCGGGACCGGCCACCCCGGCACGACGTACTCGGCCGCGGGGTCGGAGAGGCCGTTGGGGGTCGCGAAGTCGGAGAAGTTGGCGAGCACAACGACCTGCTCGGTCGCGCCCGGCCCTCCGCGCCGCCAGACGAGCACCCGTTTGCCCTCGTCGAAGTCGACGTGGATGACCTCGATGTCGTTGACGGCCAGCGCGGGGGAGGAGGTGCGCAGCCCGATCAGGCGGGCCGCGTAGTCCCGGACGCGCCCGCGCCAGTCGTCGCGGAGGCGGGCGAAGTTGACGGGGTCCACCTGCTTGCCGCCGTCCTGGCTGACGTGACCGCCGGCGTCGAAGAGGTCGTGCTGATCGGCGAACTCGTCGCCGGCCAGGATCATCGGGAGCCCCACCGCCGTGAGGAGGCACGCGAAGGCGAGCTTCATGCGCTTCTCGCCGTCGGCCACGCCGTTGTTCATGAAGAAGTTGAACAGCCGCTCGTTCTCGGCGCCTTCGACGTCGTGGGAGGTCAGGTAGATCACGGCCTCGGTGAGGTCGCGATAGCCGAAGGCGCGGCAATCGAGCGCCTTGCGCACCGTCGCCTCGAACGTGGTCTCGTCGCGGTGATGCCGGCCGACCAGCGCGGCCCGGATGTAGGCCTTGAACTTCTCGTGCCACAACCCGTCGAGGCGACGCCGGGCCGGGTCCGGATCGACCAGCTCCAGCGGCTCGGTCAGCTCCTCGCCGACCACGAGGAAGCGCTGGTCGGCGCCGCCGGCCCGGAAGCGCGCCCGGTTGAGGGCGCGAGCCGTGTTCGTGAACTCCCGGACGAAGTCCCAGTTCTGGACGTTCTCGATGCTGTCGAGACGGAACCCGTCGACGTGGAAGTCCTCCACCCAGCGGACGAGGGCGGTGAGCATGAGCTGGCGCGCCGGGCAGACGCGCGGCTTGCGCTTGCCGTCCAGCGGGTCGTAGCTCTCGACGAAGCGGGCGTAGCGGAACAGCGCGGAGCCGAACCCGTTCCTGAGGTTCTTGTCGTCGAGGCCGCGGGAATTGTGGGCGTCGGGATCCGACGGGGTCGCTCCGGGGTCGAGGATGAAGAAGTCGTCGGGCGCGGCCGCCAGGTACGGATGATTCTTGCTGAAGGCCATGACCGCGTCCACGAAGAACCGGACGCCCTGGACGTGGCAGGTGCGCACGAGGTCGACGAGGTCGCGGTTCGGGGCCGGGAACGAGTACGACCGCGGGAAGCCGAACTCGAAGTCCGGCGCCAGGAAGTTCGTCGTCCCGTAACCCCATTGACGGTTGTAGAAGCTGTCTGCCGGCGGCAGGAGCTCGAGCCCGTTGACGCCGAGCTCCTTGAGGTAGGCGCGGCCGGCGCGGGTCACCTCGGAGTCCGTGAACGGATCGCCGGCCACGCCGGCGTCGAGCAGCGCGATCACGTCCCGGAACGATCCGACCCCGGTGTCACGGCCCCCCGCGTCGGCCTGACGCGTCCACGCCGCCGGCAGCTCGTAGAGCACCAGCTGGCTGTTCGTCGGCAGGGTCTCCGGCGCGGGCTCACCGTCGAAGCTGGCGATCGCGTCACCCGCGTCCGACGGCACCAGGCTTCCCGCCTGCGCACGCACCACGGCGGCCGGATACGCGTCGAAGCCGGCCGAGCTCGCCCGGGGGGCGACCACCCGCCAGTCCACCATCGTCGCGGCCGGATCGGCGATGCGAACGCGCCGGACGGGCCCCCCGGGCGGCGACGGTACCGTCACCTCGAACCAGTAGTGGTAGATCTGCCCGTCCACCAAGCCGCACTCCTGCGCGGGGACTTCCCAGAGGTCGGTGAAGCCGGCGACGGGCTTCATCGTGATCTCCCGGACGTCGGTCACGGTGAGCGGCGCCCCGGCCTGCACCCGCTGGAGGACGAGCGCGGGCGGCGGGCTGGTGTTCGAGACTCGCCACAGGACGAAGGCAGACTGTCGTCTCTGGAGGAGGTTGGTCGGCATGCTGAGCCCTCCCTGCGGGTTCCGGCCGGTTCCTGATCGAACGCCGAGCCGACGCGCCGCAAGTACGCTGCCACACGGCTCGCTCGCGATTTCGCCGGGTTAACCGGAGTCGTCGATGGCCGCCACGGTGAAAACGCCCGAAGCCGGCCGGCTGAAACCCCGACATATGTCTCCTTTCCGAAGAAACCCGACTGCCAGAATGAGCTCGTGGACGTCGACGGCCTGAAAGCGCGATTCGCCGTGGCATTCGCCGAGTCGATGTTCCGGCGCGCTGGCCACCAGGTGGCGCGCGCGGCGTGGAAGGATCGAGACCCGGGCCCGGTTCGTCATGACCTGGCCGTCATCACGCCGGATCTCTTGCTGTGGCGCAACTTCGGCAGGCATCCGCGCCGGCTCCTGGAAATCGTCGTGAAGTACCGGCCCGGTATCCCCCAGGACGAGACCGACGCGCTGGCAGAATGCGTCCGGGTACGGTGGCCCGCGCTCAACTGCGTCATCGTCACGGATGCGACCGTGGGCGGCCGCTCTTGCTTCCAGGCTTTCCGATCGGAGGACTCTCCGGAGGGCGGGGGCCGGTGCGAGCTGGTCGATCTCCACCGCGTCCGCGAGCTTGCGCTCCCCGCGACCACGGTGGCCACCTACGAGGGGCTGGTTCAGGGGATCTTCGGCTGGCTCGACCGGCGGCCCGCCCGCATCCCGGAGCCCGACCCGCCGGGAAGCAGGGAAGGCGAGCCCGTCGATGCCGGCCGCGACCACCTCGTCAAGATGCTGCAGTACCAGGTGCGATCGTCCTCGAGGCTGCCGGTGGCCATGCGCGTCGAGCTCCGGGCAGCGCTGGAGAGCCTCAAGCGCAATGACTCCGACGACCCACCGGCCCTGGCCGCCTGGCAGTTCCTCCGGGAGGCCGCCCCGGAAATCTGGCACGAGGGCAGGCAGATCCGGGATGTCTTGATGGGCGAGCGGGTGAAGAAGGCGCTCGGCCTAGCCTGAGGCCGCCCGCGGGCAATCTGCCTGACATCGGGCATCACGACCGGTGTCCGGCGACGCCATCACCGCCCCCCGAGGTAATGCTGGCGGACTTCCGGGTCGTGGAGGAGCGCCTCGCCGCTGCCCTCGAAGCGGTTGCGGCCGAGCTCCAGCACCAGCCCGCGGTGCGACACCGACAGCGCCTTCCGGGCGTTCTGCTCGACCATGAGAATGGTGGTGCCCTCGCGGTTGATGGCGAGGATCGTGTCGAACACGGTCTCGACCATGCGCGGGTCGAGGCCCAGCGAGGGCTCGTCGATCATCAGCAGGCGGGGGTGCAGCAGCAGCGAGATCGCCATCTCGAGGATCTGCTGCTGACCGCCCGAGAGCGTGCCGGCCGGATCCCGGCGCTTGGTCGCCAGCACCGGGAAGCGCGCCAGGAGCGCCTCGATGTCGGCGCGCACGCGGCGGTCGCGGCGCAGGTAGGCGCCCATCTCGAGGTTCTCCTCGACGCTCATCGCCGGGAAGTTGCAGCGGCCCTGCGGCACGTAGCCGATACCACGCCGGAGCACCTCGGTCGGGCCGAGGCCGGCGATCTCGCCGGCCGCGAACCGGATCGTTCCCGCCCGTGGCCGGAGCATGCCGAACACCGTGCGCAGCAGCGTGGACTTGCCGGCGCCGTTGGCGCCGATGATGCTGACGATCTCGCCCGCCCGCACCGCCAGCGACACGCCGCGCAGCACCTCGACCTCCTCGTAGCCGGCCACGACCTCGCGCAGGTCGAGGAGCGCGTCCTCAGCGGCCAAAGTAGGCCTCGACGACCCGCGGGTCGCGACGGATGGCCTCCGGCGGCCCCTCGGCGATCTTCTGGCCGTGGTCGAGCACGACCACGCGCTCGGAGATGTCCATGACGACGTCCATGTTGTGCTCGACCAGCAGGACCGTCTTGCCCTGCCGGTGCAGGGCGAGGATGTGCTCCTTCATCTGCTCGATCATCGTCGGGTTCACGGCGGCGGCCGGCTCGTCGAGCAGCAGCAGCTCGGGATCGGACATGAGCGCGCCGGCGAAGGCGAGCAGCTTGCGCTGCCCGTAGGAGAGGCTGCCGGCCGCCGCGTCGGCCCTCGCGCCGAGGCCGACCAGGTCGAGGAGCCGCCGGGCTCGCTCCACGGCCTCCTCCTCGAGCCGCCGCAGGCGCCGCGTGCGTACCAGCCGGGCCAGCAGGCGCTCCTCCTGGTGCTGCTGCAGGAACACCAGGAGATTTTCCAGGGCGCTGAGCCGCGCGAACACGCTCACCTGCTGGAACGTCCGGGCCAGCCCCAGGCGGGCCACGCGATGCGGCGCGACGTGCGCGAGGTCGTGGCCGCGAAAGAGGATGCGGCCGCCGTCAGCGGGGAGATAGCCGGTCACGCAGTTGAAGAGCGTCGTCTTCCCGGAGCCGTTGGGGCCGATCAGGCTCACCAGCTCGCCGGGTTCCACCGCGAGGTCCACCCGGTCCACCGCGGTCACGCCGAGAAAGTGCTTCACCAGGCCGCGAACCTCCAGCAGCGCCATCAGCGGCCGACCCGGGCGCCGAGCCGGCGCAGCAGGCTGTCGAGGCCCTCGGGCGAGCGGACGACGACGACCAGGAGCAGGAGGCCGTAGATCACGAGCCGCCACGTCGGCGCCAGGCGCAGCACCTCGGGCAGCGCGGTGAACAGCACGGCGCCGACGAGCACGCCGCGCAGGCTGCCCACGCCGCCCAGGAAGACGATCACCAGCAGGTTGACCGTGAGCCCGATCGTCATCTCCTCCGGGCACATGACGGAGAGATAGTGCGCGTAGAGCGCCCCGACGGCGCCCGCGAGGCCGGCGCCGACGGTGAAGGCCAGCAGCCGGTACTTCAGCGGGTCGATCCCGGCGGAGCTCGCCAGCGGCTCGTTGTCGCGCACCGCGTGGAACGCGCGGCCCAGACGGAACGTCGTCAGCCCGCGGTAGAGCAGCGCGACGGCGGCCAGCGCGCCCAGCGCCAGCCAGTAGTAACCCGGCAGCGTCGTGATGGCGAGGCCGCCGAGCCGCGGCTTCGGGATACCGGTGATGCACAGCGGGCCCCGCGTGACCTCCACCCAGTTGTTCGCCACGATCCCGGCCACGACCGCCAGCCCGAGCGTGCCGACGGCGAACGCGTGCTCGGTCAGCCGGAAGAGCGGCACCCCGACGAGCGCGGCCACCACGGCGGCCAGGAGCGCCGCGGCGAGGAGATCGGCGAGGAACGGCCACCCCGCGGCCGTCGCCAGGATCGCGGCCGTGTAGGCGCCGATCCCGAAGAAGGCCGGGTGGGCGAGCGACAGGCTGCCGACGTGCCCGACCACGAGGTCGTAGGAGAGCGCCAGGGCGGCGAAGAGCGCGGTGAAGACCAGCACGTGCAGGACGTAGCGCTGCTGGCGCGGGACCGCCGCCGCGATCACCCAGGGCGCCGCCACCACCAGCGCGCCCAGCGCCACCGCGGTGGCCCGCCGCACGTCAGATGCCGATCCGGCGGCCGAACAGCCCCTGCGGCCGCCACAGCAGCACCGCGATCATGACGAGGAAGGCGATGGCGTCCTTGTAGGCGTAGGACACGTAGCTACCGGCCAGCGCCTCGGTGAGCCCGATCAGGAAGCTGGCGGCGATGGCGCCGTTGACGTAGCCGAAGCCGCCGGCCACCACCGCCGCGAACGCCTTCAGCGTCAGCCCGGTGCCCATGTCCGGGAAGATGTTGAAGAGCGGCGAGACGAGCGCAGCGGCGGCCGCCGCCAGCGCCGCCGAGAGCGCGAACGTCACCATCGCCACCCGCTGGACGTCCACGCCGACGACCGCGCACGCCTCGCGGTTCTGCGAGAGCGCGCGCATGGCGCGACCGGTGCGGGTGCGCGCGACGAACCGCTGGAGGGCCCAGAAGATCGCGAGGCTCGCCCCCAGCACGAGCAGCCGCTGCCAGACCACCCGCACCCCACCCACGTCGAGGACGCGCGACGACAGCGCCGTGGGCACCTCCTTGGGCTGGGTGCCGAGGACGATGATCGCCAGGTTCGTGAGCACGATCGACGTCGCCAGCGTGGCGATGAGCTGCACGTGCCAGGAGCGGGGCAGGATCGCCCGGATGACGCTGCGCTGGTAGGCCACACCGAAGGCGACCATGACCGCCGGCGCCAGGACGGCCGCCACCGGATAGGGCAGGCCCAGCTCGCTGTAGCCGAACCAGAACGCGTAGGCGCCCAGCATGAAGAACTCGCCGTGGGCGAAGTTGATCAGCCGCGCCACGCCCAGCATCAGCGCCAGCCCGGCCGCCACCATGGCGTACATCGACCCCAGCGTCAGGCCGTGCAGCAGCTGCTCGAGGAGGTCGTGGATCAGATCAATTCAAGAGCGCGGGGCTCGTCGGCAGCTTCTCGAGGATGCGCAGCTGCCCGTCGTTCATCTCGATGAGGATCATGTTGATCCACGCCTGGTGGTTGGCGTCGAACTTGATCGGGCCGAGCGGCGAGTCCTTGACGTCGACCTCCTCGAGCGCGGCGCGGATGGTCTGGCGGTCGGCCTTGCCGTGCTTCTTCAGCGCGATCTCGAGCGCCGGCACCACGGCCCAGCGCAGCGTGATGGCCGCGAGGCTGCCGTGAATGCGGGGCGGGATCTTGTAGCGCTCGGTCCACTTCCGGTCCCACTCCGGGTCGAGGCCGGTGATCCAGTAGCTGGCCTCGACGACGCCGTCGCCGATCTTCGGGTTGTCGCGGACCTGGTGGAGGAACTCGGCCGAGCCGAGGCTGCCGCGGGAGAAGATGCGCTGGGTCAGGCCCAGCTCGCGGAACTGGCGCATGAACGGCGCGCCGTCGCTGGCCAGGATGACGGCCAGGATCGTCTCCGGGTTCGCGCGCTTCAGGCGCGTGAGCACCGGACGGTAATCCGGCTGGCCGGGGTCGAAGAACTCGGTGGACAGCAGCTTGACGCCGGCCTTCTTGAAGGCCGCGTCGTAGGCGGTGGCGGCGCCGCGGCCGAAGTCATTGTTCATGGCCAGGATCGAGGAGGTCTTCACGTGCTGCCGGGCCATGTAGCGGGCGAACGTGTAGGCCATGATCTCGTCGTCGAGGGCCACCCGGAACGTCCACTCGTTGCCGCCCTTGCCGCTCAGCTCGCGGATCTTCGGGTGCGAGCAGGCCTCGATGACCATCGGCACGCCGATCTCCTTCACGACCGGCATCGCGCCCAGGCAGGCGCCGCTGTGCGTCTGGCCGATGATGACGTCCACCTGGTCCACGTCGGCCAGCTTGCGCACCGCGCTCACCGCCTCGCCGGGCTGGGCCTTGTTGTCGGCGAAGAACGCCTCGATCTTCCGGCCCATGACGCCGCCCTTCGCGTTGATCTCCTCCACCGCGAGGGTGGCGCCCCAGCGGACACCCTCGCCGGTAATGGCGGCCGGGCCGCTCATGGCGGAGGCGAAGCCGATCTTGATGGGTGGCGCCTGGGCGCCGGCGGAGAACGCCAGGAGCAGCAGGGTGGCGAGCGTGAGCGCGAGTCGCATGGGGTCTCCTCGTTAGCCGATGACGGCCAGGTCCTGGCTGGAGCGGGTGAGCATGCGGACGCCTCCGGCGGTCACCTCCACGGCGTCCTCGACCTGCACGCCGCCCCAGCCGTGCTCGTAGTACGGCGTCTCCACGCAGAACACCATGCCGGGCTCGAGCGCGGTGCTCGTGGCGGCGTTGATCGTCGGCGGGTCGTAGGGCTCCAGGCCGATGCCGTGGCCGACGTGGTGCCGCTGGTAGTGGGGCAGGCCGCTCTCGCGGGTGACGCGCACGGCGACCTCGAAGAGCTGGCTGACCGGCACGCCCGGCTTCATGGCCGCGAGGGCCGCGCGCTCGCCGGCCAGGATCGCCGCGTAGTAGCGCGCCTGCTTGTCGGTCGGCTTCCCGAGCACCGCCGTGCGCGAGATGTCCGAGCGATACGGACCGACCAGGCAGCCGAGGTCGAAGCGCACGAGATCGCCCGGCCGCAGGGCGCGGTCGGTCGGGTAGACGTCGGCCAGGGCCGCCCGCTCGCCGATCGTCACCACGGTGAAGAACGGCTGGGCGCCCTTGCGGAGCACCTCCTGCTCGTACACCTGGGCGGCCTGGCGCTCGGTCACGCCGGGCGCGAGCATGGCGAGGACCGCGGCGATGCCGTCCTCGGCGATCAGCGCGGCCTTCTCCAGCGCCGCCACCTCGTCCGCGCCCTTGACCATGCGCGCCTGCCGGAACGTCTGGTAGGCGGGCACCAGCGTCGTGCCGGCCAGCCGCTCCTCCACGCGCTTCCACGTCGGCGCGAACAGGTTGGCCTCGTCGAGGCCGACGCGGCCGCCCAGCGCGCCGAGATCGCCCAGCACCCCCGCCAGCGCGTCGGCCGGGCTGGCGGCCGGCGCGCGTGTCCAGTCGCGGATCTTGCGGCCGATCTCACCGGGGTCGTCGGCGTACTCGAAGAAGAACTTGCCGTAGCACGCCAGATGGTCGACCTCGATACGATCGGACGCCACGCCGGTCGTGTCGATGAACGGGATGACCAGCGCCGTGCCCCGGCGCGTGAACACCGCGTACAGCTCGAGCCCGCGGAAGAGCGCGTGCGAGATCGAGCGGAGGCCGCTCACGTAGTAGACGTTCTCGGTCGTGGTCGCGACCAGGGCGTCGAGGCCCTGGTCCTCGAGCGCGGCGGTCAGGCGCTGCCGTCGATGTGCGTCCATGTCCTCACCTGAAGTTGGGAATGACCTCGCGGCCGAAGAGCTCGATCGCCTCCTGCATCTCGGGCACGGTGTTGGCCACGAAGAGCAGGCCGGACAGCGTGGTGACGCCGGCCCGCTGGTAGGCGCGCACCCGCTCGCAGATCTCGTCGGGGCTGCCGATCAGGTTGCGCTGCTCGAAGCCGCCCGTTTGCTCGCGCAGCGTGGAGCGCTTCAGCGACTCCAGGTGCCTGTAGAGCTGGGAACCCTGGAAGCGCTGCATCGCGTCCTCGTGCGTGCGGCCGATCGAGCAGGCGAACTGCGGGGCGATGTCGATGGCCGCCCCGTCGCGCCCGGCCCCGGCGGCCGCCCGGCGCACGTCCTCGACGCCGCGCTCGATCTCCTCCGGCGACAGCACCGCCGGCATCCAGCCCTCGCCGTACTCGCCGGCGCGTCGCCGCACCTCGGGATGGTTGCCGCCGGCGTACATCGGCAGCGGCGCCTGCCGCGGCTTGGGGAAGCACTCGACCTCCTCGAAGCGCACGTGGCGTCCCTTGAAGGTGGCCTTGCGCTCGGTGAACAGCAGGCGCAGCGCGCGCATGCCCTCGTCCACGATCTCGCCGCGCCTGGCCCCCCGCGCCTCGGGATGGAGCGCCTCGTACTCCTCGCGATAGGCGCCGGTGCCGACGCCCAGGATCACGCGGCCGCCGGACAGCTGGTCGAGCGTGGCCACCTGCTTGGCCAGCACGGGCATGGTGCGCATGGGGAGCACGATGATACCCGTCGCCAGCCGGATGCGCTCGGTGCGCGCGGCCACCCACGTGAAGGTGACCAGCGGCTCGTAGAAATTTGGCGGCTCGGGCCACTCGCGCTGCACGTAGCGCTGGGTGGTCATGTGGTCGTTGCCCCACACCGAGTCGAAGCCCACGCGCTCGGCCAGCTGGGCGGTCGGCAGGATGTCCTCGGGCTTCGCGAACGGCACCGGGTACATCATGCCCTCGATGCAGGTGGGGATGTGGACGCCGAATCTCAGCGGCATGGCAACTCCCTCCAGGCCGGGGACACCTCGCGCCCGAGCCGCTCGATCTGGCCATCCACGTCGGCGCGCCCGGGCAGCACCGCCACCACGCCGTCCAGGCCGGCCTCGGCCCAGCGCGCCAGGGCGGCGCGGCACTGCGCGGGCGTCCCCGCGATGGCCACGGCGTCCATGATCGCGTCGGAGACGAGATCGGCGGCCGGGCGCCCTTCCACCAGCGCGTCGCGGAAGGGCTGCGTGCGCGCGGCGCCGAGACCGGCGTCGTCCAGGATGGACTGGCCGTGGAGGGCGCCGAGGTAGCGGGCGACGAGCGGCCGCATCGATGCGCGCGCCTCCGCCGCGTCGTCGGCCACGGCCAGGGGGACGTAGGCGACGACCTTGAAGTCACGGCCGGCGCCGGCGGTGGTGGCGCGCACGCGTCGCACGTGCCCGGGCGAGGTAAGGACGGAGCAGAGCACGCCGTCGCCGACCTCGGCGGCCAGCGCCAGCGCGCGCGGGCCCTTGACCCCGAGCACGATCGGCACCCGCGCCGGCGGCGGCGTCTCCAGCTCCACGTCGTGCACGGAGAAGACCTCGCCGGTGAAGCTGACGCGCTCGCCGTCGAGCAGCCGCCGCACGATCGCCAGGCCCTCGGCCAGGCCACGCAGCGGCGTCTTGAACGGGATCGCCATCTGCGTCTCGATCCAGCTCCGGTTGCTGCTGCCGAGCCCGAGCACCACGCGCCCGGGCGCCATCCCCGCCAGCGCCGCCGTCTCCATCGCGACGAGCGCCGGATGGCGCGTGAAGGGATTCACCACGCCCAGGCCGACGACGACCCGTTCGGTCACCGCCGCCGCCGTGGCGGCCAGCGCGTAGGCGCCGGGCTGGAAGTAGTCCTCGATCACCCAGACGCTGCCGAGCCCGGCGCGCTCCGCCGCGCGCGCCCAGTCGGCGGTGCGGCCGGGCATTCCGCGGCCCATCAACGCGACGCCGAGGCTATCGGTCCAGCGCCAGTCCATAGGCCTCGCGGAGCACGGCGAGCAGCCGGTCGAAGTCGCCGGTCGCCGCCGGCACCGGCGGCAGCCACGCGCGGGTGGCGCCCGGGTCCTTCAAGCCGCCGGAGGTCAGCACGACGACGATCGTCGCCTCCGGGTCGAGCGCCTTGCGGGCAGCGAGCTGCAGCACCGCGGTCATGGACGCCGCCGCCGACGGCTCGACGAACAGGCCTTCCTCGCGCGCCAGCGCGCGCTGCGCCTCCAGCACCCCCTCGTCGGTGAGCGGCACGCCGGCGCCGCCGGACTCGCGCACGGCGGCCAGCCCTTGCCACGTGCCGTAGCGGGAGGCGATGGAGAAGGCGACGGACGGCGACGGCGCCTCGACGATCTCCGGCGCGTCGAGCCCCCTCGCGAGCGCGTTCGCCAGCGGTCCGAACGGCTCGGCCGCGATCATCCGCGGCGCGTGCTTCACCAGGCCGAGCGCCTGCAGCTCGGTCCAGCCCTTCCAGGTGCCGTAGAGGCCGTCGCTGTACGCGCTCGGCACGACGACGACGTCCGGCGCCGTCCAGCCGAGGTCCTCGGCGATCTCGTAGGCGATCGTCTTGTAGCCCTCCACGCCCCACGGATTGGAGCCGACCGGCGGCGCGACGAACCCGCTCGTCGGATACCAGCCGAGGCGCTCGACGCCCTGGCGCATGAGGTCCCAGCGCGACTCCGAGGTCGGACACTCGACGACCGCCGCGCCGTAGGCTTGCATCAGCGTCTTCATGGTTTCCGGCACCGAGGCCAGCGTGAAGATCACGCACGGCAGCCCGGCCCGCGCGGCGTAGGCCGCCGTGGAGGCGCCGTGGTTGCCGGTGGAGGAGATGGTGACGACGCGCGCGCCCGTCTCCACCGCGTGCGTGACGGCGACGGCGCACAGCCTGTCCTTGTACGACCACGTCGGGTTCTGGCTCTCGTCCTTGGCGTACAGCCGCGGCAGGCCCAGCCGCCGCCCGAGCCGCTCGAGGTGGACGAGCGGCGTGGCGCCCTCGCCGAGCGTGACGGGCGACGCCGACCGCGCCGGGAGGAGGTGGCGGAACCGCCAGAGCCCTCTGCCCGGCGGCGCGAAGGCCTCGCGGGTGACGCCGGCCAGCGGCCCCAGGTCGTAGTCGACGGTGAGGTTGACGGCGACGGCCTCGGCGCGGCAGTGCGGGCAGCCGGTGAACAGGCGCGGCTCGCCGAAGCGCCTGCGGCAGCGGAGGCAGCGAAGTCCGACGATGGGCGCCTCCGGCACCATGGCGGGCTAGTGTAGGAACGCCTCCGCGGGCTGTCAAACGGCGGCGGCCGCGAACGGTCGCGCCCTTGACCTCTACCACCTCGCACGCTAGGGTGTGCGGACTCCCATGCGTCGCCACATCAGTCGGTACGTCCAGACGACCGCCGGCGGCGAGCGGACGCGTCATTTCACGGCCCGGCAGCCACCCGGGATGCTGAAGCTCGACTCGGGCGATCCCTTCTTCGCGACGCCGCCGCACATCCGTGACGCCGCGCGGGCCGCGCTCGACGCCGGGCTCACGCGCTACGCGCCCGGCCAGGGCGATCCGGAGCTCCTGGCCGCGGTGTGCGAAACGGTGGAGCGCGAGACGGGCGCCCGCTACGCGCCGGACGACGTCTTCGCGACCAACGGCGCGACCTCGGGGATCTACGCGGTCTTCACGGCCTTCCTCGACCCCGGCGACGAGGTCGTCGTCCTCGACCCCACGTTCTCCCTCTACGCGCTGGTGGCGCGCCAGCTGGGGGCCGTCCCCGTCGCCGTGCCCCACGGGCCCGACTACCACGTCGACGTCGGGGCCGTGCGGGCCGCCGTCACGCCCCGCACGCGCCTCATCATGGTCAACAACCCGAACAACCCGACGGGCGTGGTCTATCGGCGGGACGAGCTGCAGGCCCTGGCCGATCTCTGCGCCGAGCGGGACGTGCTGCTCGTGGCCGACGAAGCGTACGCGAAGATCCTGCAGCCGGGCTGCGTGCACGTGCCGCTGCTGTCCCTGGGCGAGCACCGCGAGCGGCTCATCCTCATCAACACGTTCTCCAAGACCTATGCGATGACCGGCTGGCGTCTCGGATACGTGGTGGCTCCCTCGGACCTGGCGAGCCTGCTCTTCGGCGTCCACCGCGCGATCGCCGGGCCCATCACCACGTTCGTGCAGCGCGCCGGCGCGGCCGCCCTGCGTGGCTCGCAGGACTGCGTGGCCGAGATGCGAGCGGAGTACGGCAAGCGCGGCGGCCTGATGCATCGGCTGGCGCTCGACGTCCCCGGCCTGCATCCCGTCGAGCCGCAGGGCGGCTTCTATCTCTACTGCCGCTACGCGCACGCGCCGAGCGCGCAGGAGGTCCGGCAGCGGCTGTGGGACGCCGGGGTGGCCGTGCGCAGCGGGACCGAGTTCGGCGCCGCCGGCGAGGGCCACCTGCGCCTGTCCTACTCCGTCGACGAGCCGACGATCGCCGGCGGCATGGCGATCGTGCGCGACGTCCTCGGACGGCTGACCCGGACGCTGGCCGCCCTGCTGCTGCCGCTGCTCCTGCTGGCCGGGTGTGGGGAGGAGGCGCCGCCGAAGCCGGCGGTGTCGGCGAACCTCTGCGTGTACCTGCCGAACGGGATGATGCTGGGGCCCTACGACACCCAGAAGGAGTGCGCCACCGCGCGCGAGAACATGCCCCAAGGCGAGTGCCGGGCGTGCCAGAAGTGAGCGCGCCCGTCATGGTCCAGGCCCGCGACGTCGAGAAGCTCTACGGCGACTTCCCGGCTCTGCGCGGCGTCTCGCTCGACGTGCGCGAGGGCGAGGTCGTGGTGATCTGCGGGCCGAGCGGCTCCGGCAAGAGCACGTTCCTGCGCTGCATCAACGGCCTCGAGCGCATCCAGGGCGGCGACATCGTGGTCGACGGCATCTCGGTGCGCGACCCCCGCACCGACCTGCGGCGGCTGCGCTCCGAGGTCGGCATGGTCTTCCAGTCCTTCAACCTCTACCCCCACATGACGGCGCTGCGGAACATCACGCTGGCCCCCATGAAGGTGCGCGGGCTCGGGCGCGCGCAGGCCGAGGCCGTCGCCCACGAGCTGCTGCGCAAGGTGGGCATCCACGACAAGGCGGCCAGCTACCCGGCCGAGCTGTCCGGCGGCCAGCAGCAACGCGTGGCCATCGCCCGCTCGCTGGCCATGCGGCCCAAGGTGATGCTGTTCGACGAGGCGACCAGCGCGCTCGACCCCGAGATGATCCACGAGGTCCTCAACGTCATGCTCGACCTCGCCCGCGAGGGCATGACGATGGTCGTCGTCACCCACGAGATGGGCTTCGCCCGCGAGGTCGCCGGCCGCGTCGTCTTCATGGACGGCGGCGTGATCGTGGAGACCGCCGAGCCCAAGGCCTTCTTCTCGAACCCGCGCGAGGAGCGCACCCGGAGGTTCCTCGAGAAGATCCTCTGATCGCGGGGCGCCGCCGCCCCGGGCCTCACACCGCCGTGGTGTCCTCGATGACGCCGGGGCGCTGGCCCAGGCGCTGGCCGAGGCGGGACAGCGAGAAGCAGCAGACGAAGTAGACGGCGGCCAGGAACGTGAACACGGAGAACGAGGCGTTCTCGCGCCCGTTGACGATGGTGCCGGCCCGGAAGAACTCGATCACGCCGATGACGAACGCCAGCGAGGTGTTCTTGAACAGGGCGACCGACCGGTTGACCACCGCCGGCGCCATGTTCCGCAGCGCCTGGGGCAGCACGATCCAGCCCATCACGCTCAGGTAGCCGAGCCCCGTCGAGTAGCCCGCCGCCACCTGGCCGGCGGGCACCGAGCTGAGGCCGGCCCGCACGACCTCGGCGCCGTAGGCCCCCTGGTGGATGACGAGCGCCCACACGGCCGCCCAGAACGGGCTGAGGGCGTAGCCGATCAGCGGCTGGCTGAGGAAGTAGACCCACACGACGAACATCAGCCCCGGCGTGCCGCGGATGACCTCCACGACGGCGGCGGCCGGGTAGCGCAGCCACGGCCGGGGCGAGTGGCGCATCGCGCCGAAGACGATCGCGAAGGCCCAGCAGCCCACCCAGGCGACCGCGAAGATCGTCAGCGTGAGGCGGAAGCCGCCGGCGAAGAAGCCGAGGTTCTCGGGGATGACGTGCCACTTCCAGAACGATTCCACGGTCGGCGGCTCAGCCCGCCGTCCGGACCTTGAGCCCGAGCAGCCACTGGAGGAGATAGATCGCCCCCACGGTCAGCAGGGTCAGCAGCAGGAACAGCAGCGTGCCCGCCGTGTACGCCTCGAATCCCGCGAAGGTCTCCTCCTCGATCTTCTGCGAGTAGAACATCAGGTCGGTGATGGCGATCGTCATCGCCACCGCCGAGTTCTTGACGATGTTGAGGACCTCGCTGGCCATCGGCGGGATCACGATCACCAGCGCCTGCGGCAGCACCACGTGACGCCACATCTGGGCTCGCGACAGCCCGGTGGAGGTGGCCGCTTCCCACTGGCCGCGCGGGATCGAGCGGATGCCCGAGCGCACCACCTCGCCCATGTAGGCGCCGGTGTAGAGCGACAGCGCCAGGATGCAGGCGACGGTGCTGGGCACGAGGATGCGCAGGCCGAAGGGCTCGTTGAGCGCCGCGTTGACGATCTGCTGCAGGCCGAAGTACGCCCACCACATCTGCACCAGGAGCGGGATGTTGCGGAACACCTCGACGTAGCCGGTCGAGAGCGCCCGCACCCACCGCACGCCGGTGCTGCGGCCGATGCCGCAGCACAGGCCCAGCACCAGGCTGAAGGCGAGCGACCACGCGAAGATGTACAGCGTGGTGCCGACGCCGCGGAGCAGGAAGCCGCGGTACTGCCAGACGACCGGCCAGCGCCAGTTGTAGTCGTACTGCGCGCGCGGTCCGAAGAAGAAGTACCAGACGACGAACGCGGCGACCGGCCCCCACACGAGCAGGAAGGCGCGACGGTCGCCCGGCGTCTCGAACCACGGGCGGCGGCGGACGAGCGCCGCCGCCCCGACCCTCACTTCGGGTACCAGGGGATGTCGAACTCCGGCTTCTGGCCGAACCACTTGAAGTGAATCTCCTGGTAGCGGCCCGAGTCCCAGATCTCCATCAGCGCCTGGTTGATCGCGTTGCGCCACCGGGAGTCGTTCTGGCGCACGCCCATGCCGTAGGGCTCGATCGTGTAGAGCTTGCCGACGAGGACCAGGTCCGGGTTGTTCTTGACCCACCACTGGTTGAGCACGTCGTCGCTGACGACGGCGTCGACCTTCTTCTGCTTGAGCGCCAGCAGGGCCTCGGTCTGCTCCTGGAACTGCATCAGGATGGCCTTGGGCTGGACCTTGAGCAGGTTGGGGCCGGCGTTGCCGCCCTGGACCGAGGCCACCTGCTTGCCGGCCAGCTGGGAGACGTGCGTGATGCCCGTGTCCTTCCGGGTGACGGGGCGCTGGCCGGTGATCAGGTAGTGCATGGTGAAGTCGATGGCCTGCTCGCGCTCGCGCTTGTGGGTCATGGTGGCCACGATCAGGTCGACGTTGCCGTTGACGAGCAGCGGGATGCGCGTCTTGGACAGGGCCTGGACGAACGTGGCCTTCACGCCCAGCTCGCGGGCGATCTCGTTGGCCAGGTCGACCTCGAAGCCCTCGACCTGGCCGGTGTCCTTGTTGATGAAGCCCATCGGTGGGAAGTCGTACTTGGTGCCGACGATCATCTCGCCTTTCTGCTTCACCTTGTCCAGCAGCGAGTCGGCCGCCCGGGCATCGGAAGGGGAGGCGGCGACGGCGACGAGGACTGCCACCAGAGCGAGCGCCAGTGTGCGCATGGGTCCCTCCTCGGGCTGCGGTCGAGCGGACTATACTATGGCGCCCCACGGAAGGAGAGTGCCGCATGGCCCGGATCGCGACCTCGCCCAGGCTCGCCGACGCCTACACCGACGCGCTGCCCGCCTCCCGCGCGCTGTACGAGCGCGCGCGGCGGCTGTTCCCCGACGCGGTGACACACGACAACCGCCGCATGCAACCCTTCCCGCTCTACGTCGACCGCGCCGAGGGCGTCTTCAAGTGGGACGTCGACGGCCGGCGCTACATCGACTACTGGATGGGGCACGGCGCCCTGCTGCTCGGCCACAACCCGGCGCCGGTGCGGGACGCCGTGCGCGAGCAGGCCGGCCGCGGCACCCACTACGGCGCCTGCCACCCGAAGGAAGTCGAGTGGGGCGAGTGGGTCGCGCGCCTGGTGCCCAGCGCCGAGCGCGTGCGCTTCACCGCCTCCGGCACCGAGGCCACCCACATGGCGGTGCGCCTGGCCCGCGCCTTCACCGGTCGCCGCCACGTCGTGAAGTTCGCCGGACACTTCCACGGCTGGCACGAGGGCCTGGAGATCGGGGTGCGCGCGCCCTACGAGGCCGAGCCCGAGGCCGGTCAGCTGCCCGAGGTCGTCGCGCTGGTCACCGTGTTGCCGCCCAACGACATCGCGGCGGTGCGCCAGCGTCTGGCTGTCGGCGACGTGGCCGCCGTCATCCTCGAGCCGACCGGCGGCCACTTCGGGTCGGTGCCGGCACCGGCGTCGTTCGTCCACGCCCTGCGCGAGGAGACCCGTCGGGCCGGGGCGCTCCTGATCTTCGACGAGGTCGTGACGGGGTTCCGGGTCGCCCCCGGCGGCGCCCAGGCATTGCTGGGCGTGCGGCCGGACCTCACCACGCTGGCCAAGATCCTCGCCGGTGGCCTGCCCGGCGGCGCCGTCGTCGGCCGCGAGGACGTGCTGGCCTACCTGGCGACCCGGCCCGGCGCGCAGAAGATCGCCCACCACGGCACGTTCAACGCCAACCCGCTCACCGCCGCCGCCGGCGTCGCCATGCTCGCCGCCGTGGCCGACGGCCAGGCGATCGCCCTGGCCAACGCCCAGGCCGCCAGGCTCCGCCACGGGCTCAACGAGGTTCTCGCGCGGGAGGGCGTTGCCTGGAAGGTCTACGGCCAGCACAGCGACTGGAAGATCTTCTTCGGCGCCGGCGCCCCGCCGCGCGACGGCGCCGATCAGTCCGTCGCCGACGTCGACTGGCGGCGCCTGGATGCCAAGGACCCCGAGCGCAGCCGCGCGCTCCGGCAGGCGCTGATCCTGGAGGGCGTGGACTTCAACGGCGCCCGCGCGCTCGTGAGCACCTGCCACACCGACGCGGTGGTCGAGGAGACCGTCGCCGCGTTCGCGACCGCGGTTCGCGCGCTGCGAGAGGAGGGCCTGGCGTGAGCCCGTCGAAGCCCGTGCCCGAGATCTACCGCCGCCTGGGCGTGCGTCCCGTCATCCACGCCTGCGGCACCACGACGCGCTACGGCGGCTCGCGTCTGCGCCCCGAGGCGCTGGAGGCCATGCGCGAGACGTCCACGACGCTCGTCAACCTCGACGAGCTGAACGAGGCAGCCGGTGCGGCGATCGCCCGCCTGCTGGGCGCCGAGGCGACCTTCGTGTCGGCCGGCGCCAGCTCGGGGCTCATTCTCCAGGCCGCGGCGTGCATCGCCGGCGCCGACCCCGCGAAGATCACGCGTCTGCCGGACACCCGGGGCATGCGCAACGAGATCGTCATCCAGCGCGCGCACCGCTTCGCCTACGACCAGGCCTACCGGGTCGCCGGCGGCGTGCTGGTCGAGATCGGCCTCGCCCGCCGCACCCAGCCCTTCGAGCTGGAGGAGGCGATCACCGAGCGCACGGCCGCCGTCGCCTACCTGGTCTCGCCCTTCACGAGCCCGCCCGGCACGCTCTCGCTCGAGCAGGTGGTCACCATCGCCCACGCGCGCGGCGTCCCCGTCATCGTGGACGCCGCCTCGATGCTTCCCCCGCGCGAGAACCTCACGAGGTTCCTGCGCCTGGGCGCCGACCTCGTCAGCTACAGCGGCGGCAAGGGCATCCGGGGTCCGCAGTCGACCGGCATCCTGGCCGGCCGTCGCGACCTCATCCGCGCCGTCGCGCTCAACGCCAGCCCCAACCAGGCGCTGGGCCGGGCCGCCAAGACCTCGAAGGAGGAGATCGCCGGCCTCGTGGTCGCGCTCGAGTGCTTCCTGGCCGAGGACGAGAAGGCCGAGATGAAGCGCTACCACGACGTCTGCACGACGATCGTCGAGGGGCTGGCCGACATCCCCGGCCTCCGCGTGGTCGTCGAGCAGGACGCCGTGAATCGTGTGCTACCCCACGCGGTAGTCTACTTCACGCCCGACTGGGTCGGGCCGAGCGGCCAGGCCGTGCAGGTCGCGCTGGCCCAGGGCGACCCGCACATCTACGTGCAGCAGGGCGCGCACCAGGGCGGCTACTTCGACGAGATCGCCGTCGATCCGTTCAACCTGCAGCCGGGGGACGAGACGATCGTGGCGGGGCGGCTGCGCGAGGAGCTGACGCGCCGGTAGCGACCAGCTCGTCGAGGTTGGCCCAGGCCATCGGACGGCGGCCGCATTCCAGATCTTCGATCAGGGCGATGAGCCGCTCGGTCAGCGGCATCGCGAGTCCGAACGTGCGCGCCTTGGCGACGGTCGCGCCGAGCAGGGCGCCGACCTCCGTCTTGCGCTTGCGCACGGCCAGGTCGCGCCAGATGCCGGTCTTCGTCTTGGTGGCCGCGCGATAGTGCGTGGCGATGCCGGCCATCGCGCGGCCCCGGGCGGCGGTGTCGCCCTTGGCGGCGGCGTGGTAGTCGGCGGGATCGTACTCGTCGAAGGGCTCCAGGCGGATGCCGGCCCGCTCGGCCACGGCCATGTTCTCCATCACCAGCGCGATCAGCATCTGCTGGATGGCGGACGAGCGCTCGACGACCTCCCAGACGTGGGCGTCCACGAGGGCGGTGGCGACGAGCAGGGCGCCGTAGACGTGCTTGGCCCAGATGTAGCCGAGCACGTTGTCGCTCACGCGCGCGGGCGCCACGACGTCGAGCAGCCCGGCCAGCCGCCGCACGCGCTCGGTCGTCCGGCCGTCGAGCTCGCCCAGCACCAGCGCGCCCTCGCCCCCGAACAGGATGCGTCCGGGCGCCTGCCAGTCGGCCGCCCAGTTGACCAGACAGCCGACCGTCCGTGCCGGCCCGACGGCGCCCGCGATCAGCTCCTCGTTGAGGCCATTCTGCAGGGACACGATCGCACCGGCGTCCGACAGGCGCGGGGCGAGCACCTCGAGCGCGGCCGGCGTGTCCTGCGACTTGACGGCGAGGAGCACCAGCTCCAGCTCGGAACCCAGCGCCTCGGGCGCGACGGCCCGGACGGGGATGGTGACCGCGCCCTCCCGCGTCTCGATGGTGAGACCGCGCGCGTTCATGGCGGCCACGTGGTCGGCGGCCTTGTCGACGAGGAGCACGTCGTGGCCGGCCTGGGCCAGGCGGGCGCCCGTGATGCCGCCGATGGCCCCGGCGCCGTAGACGGTGATGGTCATCGGGCAGCACTGTATCAGCATCCGGCGACGGTCGAGGGCCATCTGAAGCGGTATGGCGATGCGCGTGGCCGAGCTGTGGCGCTATCCGGTGAAGTCGATGGCCGGCGAGCCCCTGCAGGCGGTGGAGATCTCGCCGGCCGGCATTCCGGGCGACCGTGTGGTGCAGGCGTACGACACTGCGGGGCGCGTCGTCACCTCGCGGACGCGGCCCCGCCTCCTGGGCCTCAAGGGCGCGCTGGGTCCGGACGGCGAGCCTCTGGTCGATGGCCTGCCGTGGAGAGCGCAGGCCGTCGCGGCCGCGGTGGAAGCCGCCGTCGGCCCCGGGGCGCGACTGGCTCGCGACGACGGTCCGCACCGCTTCGACGTGCTCCCGCTGCTGGTGGCCACCGACGGCGCCATCGACGCGCTGGCGCTGGATCGCCGGCGCTTCCGGCCCAACGTCCTCGTGGCCGGCGTGAACGGCCTGGCCGAGCGGGCCTGGCCCGGGCGCCGCGCGCGAATCGGCGAGGCCATCGTCGCCTTCGAGAAGCTGCGCGGCCGGTGCGTGATGACCACCTACGACCCCGACACGCTCGAGCAGGATCCGACGGTCCTGCGCCGGATCGTCCAGCAGATGGACGGCCACCTGGCGCTGGACTCGTACGTCGTGCAGGGCGGCCGCGTGGCCGTCGGCGATCCCGTCGAGCTGCTCTGACCTCGGAGGCCGCGTTCAGCCCGGCCGGGCCAGCGCCCGGCGCGCGCGGCGGGCGGCCGGCCAGTGGCGCACGATCGAGGGTGTCAGCGGCAGCATCCGGCGCGCGAGCGCGGCGGATCGCCGGAGCCTTTGCTCGTGGCGCGCGCTCCACGCGAACCCGTAACCCTCCCGGATCGTCGCGGGTAGCAGGCCGAGGGCCGGCAGGCGCACCAGCGAGAAGGCGGGTGCCGCCCAGCGGGGCGCCGGCGGATACACGACGTCCCGGGCGAGCCGGCGCGCCAGGTCGGTGACGACGATGTCGCCGCTGGCGAGCATGGCATGCACGTAGCGGCCGAGCTCCCCCGCGCTGCGCGGTAGGCGCCCGTGTGGAATTCCGAGAGGCGCCTCGATCGCGCTGGCCTCGGCGCAGTAGCGGTCCTTCTCGTCCGCCGTGAGCGGTCCGACGTACATCTCGTACACCCGCACGTTCATCTCGAGCAGGGTGGCGTGGACCCAGGCCAGCAGGGTGGGGTCGTGGGCCGAGTACGGTGTTCCCGCGGGGAAGACGCCGGCCGCCTCGACCAGGCGCCCGTTCACCCGGTCGTGGATGGCGTTGATCCGCGCCACGACCGCCCGGGCCCGCTCCTCGCCGCCGAAGCACAGCTGCAGCATGGCGTCGACGGTGTGCAGGAATCGCCGTGTGCGGCCCCGGCGCTGGGCGCGGAACGCGCTGTGGTCGGCGATGCCCTGGGCCACGAGCGGATGGGCGAGCTGCAGCAGGATCGCGGGCCCCCACGCAAGGAGCAGGACGATCTCCCGCTGGAGCCGGAAGCCGATCGATTCCAGAACTGACCCTTACCTGCGCGCCCGGGCCGCCTCCACCAGGGTCGCCAGGCGCTCGGGGGTCATCGGTAGCTCGTCGATCGTGACCCCGAGCGGGGCCAGCGCGTCCTCGACGGCGCTGGCCAGCGCGGCCGGCGCGATCATGCGCCCGCCCTCGCCGCCGCCCTTGACGCCGTACTCGGTGAACGGCGACGGCGTCTCCACGTGGCCGATCTCGAAGCGCGGGACCTCCTGGGCCGTCGGCAGCAGGTAGTCCATGAAGCTCGCCGTCAGCGGCTGGCCGTCGGCGTCGTAGAGACACTGCTCGTAGAGGGCCATGCCGATGCCCTGGGTGATGCCGCCCGTGATCTGACCGCGCAGGCTCTTCGGGTTGACCACGGTGCCGACGTCGTGCACGGCGACGTAGCGCAGGATGCGCACCTGGCCCGTCTCCGGGTTGACCTCGACCACGGGGACGTGGGCGCCGTGCCCCATCATGGGGTAGAAGGCGCCGAGGTCCTTGCGGTCGGCCGACGGCATCGTCAGGTACGGGTGGTCGTAGGTGTGGCGCGCCTCCAGCCCGCTCTCCATGCCGGCGGGGAGGTCGAGCTTGAACCAGTACGCCTTGAGCCCCAGGGCGTCGTAGCCGACCGCCTTGTCGGGGACGCCGCGGACGCTGGCGCCGCCGGCGCCGAACACGATGTCCTCGGGCGCGGCCTCGAGCAGGTGCGCGGCGATGCGCGACATCTTCTCCTTGAGCTTGCGGCAGGCGCCGACGACGGCGCCGGTGAGCATGACGGTCATGCGGCTGCCGCCGGGGCCGGCGCTCGGCAGGCCGTGCAGCGAGTCCTCGTAGGTGACGGTGACGGCGCCGGGGTCGATGCCGAACTCCTCGGCCACGCTCTGGGCCACGACGGTCTCGGGGCTGTTGCCCCAGAAGGGCGAGAACATGGTGGCGATGAACTCGCCGGTGGGGCCGAGCGACAGGCCGACGCTCTCCGGCACGCTGGTGAGGCCGGGGGCGTCGTACCAGAACCAGAACTCCGTCGGCCCGTAGACGCTGCGCTGCTGTGCGGTGGCCAGGCCGATCCCGACCAGGCGTCCCTGGGCCCGCGCCTCGGCCTGCATCTTCCGCAGCTCGTTCCAGCCGGCCATGGTGAGCGCCTGGTCGAGGACCTTCGGATAGTCGCCGCTGTCGTAGATGTTTCCGGCTGGCATCTTGAACGGGAACGCGTCGGGCCGGATGAAGTTGCGCCGGCGGATCTCGACGCGGTCGATCCCCAGCTCCTGGGCGGCGGCGTCGACCAGGCGCTCGAGGGCGAAGTTGTTGGCGTCCGAGCCGGCGCCGCGGAAGACGCCCTGCTGGCACTTGTTGGTCAGCACGCACTGCACGGTGTACTCGAAGCCGGGGATGCGGTACGGCCCGGTGGCCTGGGCGAGCGCGTTGCCGTGCGTGCCGTGGCCGAACTGGAAGTACGCGCCGTAGTCGTCGACCACCTTGATGCGCAGGCCCTTGAAGTCGCCGTCGGCGCCGACGGCCAGCTCGACGTCGTAGATCCGGTCGCACGCGAGGTTCTCGCAGGCCGTGAGGTTGTCGACCCGGTCCTCCATGAACTTCACGGCCCGGCCCGAGCGCCTGGCCAGCATCCCGGCGATGGCGATGACCTTGCCGAGCACGTGCTTGGACCCGAAGCTGCCGCCCACGTCCATGGGCTTGATGCTGAGCTTGCTCGCGGCCACCTTCAGCGTGCCGGCCACCAGCCAGCCGACGTAGTTGATCATGTTGGTGTTCGACCACACGTCCATGCGGCCGGAGGCCGGGTTGTAGCTGCACACCGCGCCGGCCGTCTCCAGCGGCTGGGCGCTGGCGCGGTGCCAGCGCAGCCGGCGGCGGATGACCCGGTCGGCGGAGGCGAAGCCGCCCGCCACGTCGCCGAAGCTGAGGGTCTTCTCGAACACGAGGTTGGACGGGAGGTTGTCGTGGACCTTGGTGGCCTCCGGCTTCATGGCCTCCATCGGGTCGGTGAGCACCGGCAGCGGGGCGTACTCCACGTCGATCAGCCCGGCCGCGTCCTCGGCGGTGTAGCGATCGACGGCGGCGACGGCCGCCACCGCCTCGCCCGCGTACCGCACCTTGTCCACCGCGAGTGCGTACTCCACCACGGGCTCGGCACAGAACGCGGGCAACGGGTTCGACAGCTCCCTGGCGTCGTCGCCGGTGATGACCGCGAACACGCCGGGCAGGGCGCGGGCCCGGCTGGTGTCGATGCGCACGATCCGGGCGTGGGCCTGCGGGCTGCGCAGCACGGCCGCGTACGCCATGCCGGGAAGCTTGACGTCGTCCGTGTAGGTCGCGCGTCCCGTGAGGAGGCGGGGATCCTCGAGCCGCTGCACGTCCTTGCCGATCCAGGTCCGCGGCGTCGTGGCCATGACGTCCTCCCCCCTCAGCGGGCCGCGCCCGCGGGCACGGCGTGGCGCTCGGCGGCGAGCTGGATCGCGTCGACGATGCCCTGGTAGCCGGTGCAGCGGCAGAGGTTCGCCGAGATGGCCTCGCGGATCTCGGCCTCGCTCGGCGCCGGATGGTCGCGCAGCAGCTCCCACGCCAGCATCAGCATGCCGGGCGTGCAGAACCCGCACTGCAGCCCCTGGGCCTCGCGGAATGCCTGCTGGAGCGGGTGCAGCGCGCCGTCCGGTGCGAGCCCCTCGACGGTCGTGACCGTGGCGCCGTCGGCCTGGACGGCCAGCATGAGGCAGGAGCGCACGCTGGCGCCGTCGACCAGGACCGTGCAGGTCCCGCACACGCCGTGCTCGCAGCCGATGTGGGTGCCGGTGAGGCCGAGGTCGTCCCGCAGGCAGTCCACGAGCAGGCGCCGCGGCTCCACGGCGAGCTCGTGACGAACACCGTTCACGGTGAGGCCGATGAGACTGATCGATCGGGTCATGACGCACCTCCTGCGCGGCGCACGGCCAGCTCCATCGCCTGGCGACCGACGTGACGCGCGAGCTTCCGCCGGAAGGCCGGCGACGCGTGGATGTCGCCGGGCGGATCCGCGGCCGCCGCGATCTTCTCGGCGGCCTCGTCGAGCGCCCGGGCGTCCGGCCGCGCGCCCACCAGGACGCGCTCGGCCTCGCGCGCGCGGATGGGGGCGGGCGCGGCACCGCAAAGCGCGACCCGGGCGCGGGTGGCGCGCCCGCCGTCGTCGAGCGTGACGACGGCGGCGACGCCGACCAGGGCGAAGTCGCCGGCCCGCCGCGCGATCTCGATGAAGGCGCCGCCCGTCCGGGGCGGCAGTCCGGGCACCCGGATCTCGGTCAGCAGCTCGTCCGGCGCCAGCGCGGTGGTGAAGACGCCGGTGAAGAACTGCTCGACCGGGAGCGTTCGGCGGCCGCCGTGCCGCACGGCGGTCAGCTCGGCGTCCAGCGCCATCATGACCGCCGGCAGCTCGGCCGCCGGATCGGCGTGCGCGAGGCTGCCGCCGATCGTGCCGCGATGGCGAATCGGCAGGTGCCCGATCAGACGGCAGGCCTCGGCCACGATCGGCAGCCGCGACCGCACGACGTCGGTCCGCTCCAGCGTGTCCTGCCGGGTCATGGCGCCGATGGCGACGCCCGATCCCAGCGGTCGGACGTAGGCCAGCTCGGCGACGCGGTTCACGTCGATCAGCATCTCGGGCGTGGCGAGCCGGAAGTTCAGGAGCGGGACGAGGCTCTGCCCGCCGGCGAGGACCTTCGCGCGCTCCCCGTGCTGGGAGAGCAGGCCCACGGCCTCGTCGATCTTGTGGGGCGCGGCGTACTCGAAGCGCGGCGGCTTCATGGGTGTCCTCCTCGTGCGCGACCGGCTCGACCCTCGGCGAGAGGGCCTCACGATCGCCCCACGAGGGTCCCGTGTCAATGCGGGAGGGGCGGGCGCCGGGCTGGTACACTGCCCGGCATGAAACGCATCGGCGTGCTCGGCGGTATCAGCCCGCAGGCGACCATGGACTTCGAGGCGCGGGTGCACCGGCTCTGCCAGCGGCTCGTGCCCCAGAGCTTCAATGCCGGGTACCCGCCGATGGTGGTGTGGTATCACCGGCGGCCGCCCGTGCAGTTCGGCGACGACGGCCGTCCGCTCGTGCCCATGCGGGTCGATCCCCAGCTCGTCGAGGCCGCGGCGTGGCTGGGCAAGGGCGTGGACCTCCTGGTCATCCCGTGCAACGCGGCCCACGTCGGCCTCGCCGAGATCAGGAGCGCCGCCGGGTGTCCCGTCGTCAGCATGGTCGATCTCGCGCTCGACGAGGTGGAGCGTCGCGGCTGGCGGCGCGCCGGCGTGCTGGGCTTCCACACCGCGCCGCCGCTCTACACCGATCCGCTCGGCCGGCGGGGTATCCGGTGCCAGGCGATCGACGCCCCCCTGCAGGCCCGCCTGGACGCCGCGATCCAGGCCGTGGCCGAGGGCAGCGAGGGCTCGCCCCACGTGAGCGCGGCGCGCACGGCCGTGGCGACGCTGCGCGGCGCCGGGGTCGACGGCGTCGTGCTCGGCTGCACCGAGATCCCGCTGCTGCTCGGCGAGGAAGCCGAGGCCAAGGACCTCGTGAGCCCCCTGGCGCTCCTCGCCGAGGCTGCCGTCCGCCGCGCGATCGCCGAGGGCTGACGCATTGACGAGGCTCGAGGGGAAGTGAGCATGCGGCTCGAGCTGCGGTGGTCCGACGTCCAGGACATGGCCGCTTCGACCGTCACGCGCTTGTCGGGCCGGCGGCTCGAGGTCGATCTCGACGCGCTGGGCGTGCTCCTGGCGGCCGACACGCGGCTCACCGGCCTGCGTCTGGACCTCGTCCATCCCGGGGAGCGCTGCCGCATCGGACGTGTCTTCGACGTGATCGCGCCGCGGGCGCGGCTGGACGGCGAGGACTTCCCGGGCGTGCTGGGCGCCGTCGCCAGGGCGGGCGACGGACGGACCCTCGCGCTGTCCGGCGTGGCGGTGGTGGTGACCGACCAGCAGATGGACGGCGTGGGCACGCTCGCCGTGATCGACATGGCCGGGCCCACTGCGGCGCTGTCCGCGTTCGGCGCCAGCCACAACCTGGTGCTCTCGGCGTGGCCGGCGCCGGGCACCGGCCGCTCCGAGTATCTCGCCGCCGTCCGGCTCGCCGGCTTGAAGGCGGCGGTGCACCTCGCGCGGGCGGCGCGCGACGTCGAGCCCGACCGCGTCGAGGTGTTCGCGCTGCCGCCCTCCCCGCGCGTCCCGGCCGAGCTGGGTCACCTGCCGCGCGTGGCCTACGTCTTCCAGATCCACTCGCACCAGCGGCCGACCGGCCTCGACGAGGGCATCCTCTACGGCGATCCCGTGCGGCGCATGCTGCCGACGGTCGTCCATCCCAACGAGGTGCTCGACGGCGCGGTGCTGCGCGGCTTCATGGGCCGCAGCGTCACGACCTGGGCCACCCAGAACCACCCGGTGATCCGCGCGCTTTACGCCCGGCACGGCCGCACGCTGTGGTTCGCGGGGGTCGTCGTCACCGTGGCCCAGGCGACCGAGCCGGAGCGGCTGCGCTCGGCCTTCCTCACCGCCGGCCTCGTCGCCCACACGCTCGGCGCCGACGGCGCCATCTTCACCAAGATCGGCGGCGGAGCTCCTCACGTGGACATGGCCCAGGCCGCCTCGCACTGCGAGAAGCTCGGCGTGAGGACGACGCTGCTGGTGGAGGACATGTCCACCGACGGCAGCGCCGACGGCATGCTGCTCTTCGATTTCCCGAGCGTGGACGCGCTGGTGAACGTGGGCAGCAGCCACGAGCCGCTCACGCTGCCGCCGATGGACCGGGTGGTCGGCGCCGACGACCTCGCTCCGCGGCTGCTGGGAGAGACACCCGCGACCTACGGGACACTGTGCGGCGCGATCGAGCAGGTGGGCGCCACCCGGGTGATGGCGGAGGTGCGCTGATGACGACGCGGGTCGTGTGCTTCGTCAACCAGTTCTTCGGGCAGCTCGGCGGCGAGGAGCGGGCCGGGCTCGGGCCGCAGGCAATGGACGGCGCGGTCGGCGCCGCGCGGGCCGTGCAGCAGGCGCTGGGCGAGGCCGGCACCGTGGTGGCGACCGTCGTGTGCGGAGACAACTACGCCGCCGAGCACCCGGAGCGCGCCGTGGCCGAGCTGGTCGGCCTGATCGGCGCGGCGAAGCCCGACCTCGTCGTGGCCGGTCCGGCGTTCCTGGCCGGCCGCTACGGCGTCGTCTGCGGCGCGCTGTGCGCGGCCGTGCAGGCGCAACTGAACGTCCCCGCCGTCACCGGCATGCACGCGGAGAACCCTGGCGTGGAGCTCCATCGGCGGCAGGTCCACATCCTCCGGACCGGCGCCGAGGCCACGCGCATGCTCGAGGAGGTGCGGCGGCTCGTCGCGCTCGGGCTCAAGCTCGTCCGGGGCGAGGCGGTCGGGACGCCGGCGGTGGAGGGCTCCTTCCCGCGCGGCGTCACGCGCAACGTCGTGGCCGCGGAGAGCGCGGCGGACCGGGCCGCCGCCATGCTGCTCGACAAGCTCGCCGGCCGGCCGTTCACCAGCGAGGTGCCCCGGCCGGCGTTCCCGAGCGTCCCCGCGGCCCGGCTGGTCAAGACCCTGGAGGGCGCGACCATCGCGCTCGTCACCGACGGCGGGCTGGTGCCGCGCGGCAACCCCGACGGCATCGAGGCGCTGAACGCGACGCGCTACGGTGCCTACAGCATCGAGGGCAAGACGAGCCTGGACGCCGCGCAGTACGACAACCCGCACCGCGGCTACGACACGTCGTGGGTCAAGCAGGACCCGCACCGTCTGGTGCCGGTCGATGTGGCGCGCGAGCTGGAGCAGAGCGGCGCCATCGGCAAGCTGCACGAGACCGTCTACTCCACCGTGGGCGTGGCCACCACGCTCGCCCACAGCGCCCGCATGGGCAAGGAGATCGCCGACAAGCTGCGCGAGGCCGGCGTCGACGCCGTCATCCTCACCTCCACCTGAGGGACGAGCACTCGCTGCGGCGCAGCGATCGCCCGGGAGCTGGAGCGCGCGGGGCTGCCGACGGTGCAGGTCTCGACCATGACGCCGGTGGCCGTGATGGTCGGCGCCAACCGCATCGTCCAGGCTGCCGGCATCATCCACCCGCTCGGGAACGCCGACCTGACCCCCGACGAGGAGAAGGCGTTGCGCCGACGGATCGTCGAGCAGGCCCTGCAGGCGCTGCGGACGGAGGTCGCGCGCCCCACGGTGTTCACGCGCGAATGACCGTGCCCGTTCGCCTGGACGTCTTCTCGGACTACCTGTGACCGTGGTGCTACAACGCCGCGGTGCGGCTCCGAGAGATCGAGCAGGCCTACGGCGACCGGCTGCGCATCCACTGGCGCGCCTTCCCGCTCGTCCCGGCCGCCCAGCCCGACCGCCGCGTCACCGAGAAGACCCGGAGCGGCTGGCAGCGGGTGGGCGCCGAGGAGCCGCGCGCCTCCTTCGTGCCGCCCCCGCTCGACACGCCGCTGCCGACCTCGAGCATCCCGGCGCTGACCGCGGCCCGGTGCGCCGAGCGCCAGGGCGCCTTTCACCGCTATCACGACCGGCTCTTCACGGCGCTCTTTCGCGACGGCCTCGACATCGGCCACGCCGAGGTGCTGCGCGACCTCGCCCGCGAGGCGGGGCTGGACGTGGCCCGCTTCGAGGCCGACTACGCGGGTGACGCCTACGAAGGCGTGCTGAGCGACTGCGCCGAGGGCGCCGCCTGGTTCGGCGTGTCCGCGTTGCCCACCGTGATCCTGAACGAGAAGCTGTCGCTCGTCGGCGCGGTGCCGGCCGAGCGCTACCGGATGCTGATCGACTGGGTCCTGGCCGGCGAGCCCGGCGGCGTCATCCCGCTGGCGGCGGAACCGCCCGGAGACCGGGCGGGGCGCAGCGTGGTCGAGGAGCGCGCCCGGCGAGACGCATGATCTCCCGACGCGCGCTGCTCCGATCCGTCGCCCTGCTCGCCCTCGCGCCGAAGCCCTCGCCCGTGGCGGCCTCGCCCGGCGCCGGGGCCACGGCGACGACGCAGCCGCACGCGTTCGACTTCGCGTGGCTGAAGGGGCAGGCCCGGGCGCGCGCGGAGGGCCCGTACCGGCCGCCGCGGCAGGTCGTGCCCAAGGCGCTGATCGAGGTGGACTGGGATCGCTATCAGGCCATCCAGTTCCGTCCCGAGCGGGCGCTGTGGGCCGGCCAGGACGCCGAGTTCCAGGTCCGGTTCTTCCACATGGGACGCGACTTCAAGGACAGCGTCCGGATGCACGAGGTCGTCGACGGGCGGGCGCGGCTGATCCGCTACGACCCGGCGATGTTCAACCTGAGCAAGAGCGGCCTCGACCCGAAGACGCTGCCCAGGGACCTCGGCTTCGCGGGCTTCCGCGTCCTGTTCCACACCGACTGGGGCCGTGACATCGTGGCCTTTCTCGGCGCGAGCTACTTCCGCGCCGTGGGCGGCGAGCGACAGTACGGCCTGTCCGCGCGGGGGCTCGCCGTCGACACCGGACTCGACCGTCCCGAGGAGTTCCCGACATTCGAGGCGTTCTGGCTGGAGCGACCCGAGAAGGACGCGAACCGGCTGACGGTCTACGCCCTGATGGACTCGCCCAGCATCGCCGGGGCCTACCGGTTCGACATCGTGCCCGGCATGACGCTGACGATGGACGTCGACGCGGCGCTGTACCCCCGCCGGCCGATCGAGCGCCTCGGCATCGCGCCGTTGACCAGCATGTTCATGTGCGGCGAGAACGACCGTCGCGTCGCGGACGACTGGCGCCCGGAGATCCATGACTCCGACGGTCTGGCGCTGTGGACCGGCCACGGCGAGCGCATCTGGCGTCCGCTGGTCAACCCCGCGGGCGTGCGCGTGAACTCGTACTTCGACGAGGAGCCGCGCGGCTTCGGGCTGCTGCAGCGCGACCGCCAGTTCGATCATTACCAGGACGACGGCGTGTTCTACGAGCGGCGACCCAGCACCTGGATCGAGCCGAAACCCGCCGGCGGACGAGGCTGGGGCAAGGGCGCGGTCCAGCTCGTGGAGATCCCGACGCCGGACGAGACGTTCGACAACATCGTGGCGTTCTGGAACCCCGCCGACCGGCCGCAGCCGGGACAGGAGCTGCTCTACGGCTACCGCATCCACTGGGGCGCGCGCATGCCGTTCGAGCCGGCCGCGCTCGCCCAGGTGGTGGCCACGCGCCACGGCATCGGCGGCCACGCCGGGCAGAAGCGCACGCAGTTCTCGTGGCGGTTCGCGGTCGACTTCGTGGGCGGCCAGCTTCCCACGCTCGGCAAGAAGGTCAAGGTGGAGGCAGTCGCCAACGCCTCACGCGGCACGTTCTTGCTCGCCGTGGCCTACCCCTTGGCCGAGAACCAGGGCCAGGGCTACTACCGGGCCATCCTGGATCTACGGCCCACCGACGACAGCGTCGAGCCCATCGACCTGCGCCTGTACCTGCGTCTCGGCCAGAGCGCCCTGACCGAGACCTGGGTCTACCAGTGGACCCCACCGTCCGCCGCCGAGCGGAAGCGATGGCTCGCCCCGGCGTCCGCGCAGCCGTGACCGCTCCGCTGGTTTCCTTCCGCGACGTGGAGAAGACCTACCGTTCGCTGCAGGGCGTCGACTACAAGGCCGTCGAGCACTTCAGCATGGAGATCGAGGCCGGCGAGTTCTTCTGCCTGCTCGGGCCCAGCGGCTGTGGCAAGACGACCGTGCTGAAGCTGCTGGCGGGCTTCGAGGCGCCGACGGCCGGGCAGATATCAATGGATGGCCGTCCCGTGACGGGGGCCAGCCGCGACCGCGCGGTCGTGTTCCAGGGGGACGACTCCCTGTACGGCTGGCTCACCGCCATCGAGAACGTCGAGTTCGGCCTCCGCATGCGCCACGTGCCCCGGGCGGAGCGGCGCGAGCGCGCGCTGCGCTTCCTCGACCTGGTCGGCCTCACGGGGCAGTCGGAGAAGTACCCGGCCGAGCTGTCGGGCGGGATGAAGCAGCGCATCCAGATCGCCCGGGTGCTGGCCAACGAGCCCAAGATGTTGCTCATGGACGAGCCGTTCGCCGCGCTGGACGCCCAGACCCGCGCGCTGATGCAGGAGGAGCTGGCCGGCATCTGGCGCACCACGCGCACGACCGTGCTGTTCATCACCCACGACATCGACGAGGCCGTCACGCTGGGCCAGCGCATCGGTGTCATGCGCGCGGGCCCGGGCTCGCAGGTGAAGGGCGTGGTCGAGGTCGCCCTGAACGGGGCGCGCAGCCGCACCGACGACGTGTTTCTGAAATACTACCGGCAGGTGCACGAGATGATCCGCGACGAGGTCGCGGCCGCCGCCCGCCGGTCGAGATAGGGCATGCGGCGAGCCTGGGACGTGTACGGCGGCTACGTGCTGGGGTTCGCCAGCCTGTTCGTCATCTGGCACCTCGCCGCCGTCTACCTGGTCGGCTCCGTGCTGTTTCCGCCGCCGGCCCTCGTGTTCCGCAAGGGCTGGCTGCTCGTGACCAACGGCGTGCTGTGGGAGCACCTGTCGGCCAGCCTCAAGCGCATCCTGGCCGGGTTTCTCGCCGGCTCGCTGCTGGGCATCCCCATCGGGCTGGCCATGGGCTCGTTCCGGCCCGTGCGCAAGCTGCTGGAGCCCTACACGGAGTTCTTGCGCTTCATCCCGTCGGTGGCCATGATCACCGTGGCCGTGATCTGGTTCGGGATCGGCGAGGCCTCCAAGATCTTCCTCATCATCTACACGACGATCTTCATCGTCATCATCAACACCGCGGCCGGCGTGTCGGCCATCGCGCCCGACAAGATCCGCGCGGCGCAGTCGCTCGGCGCCAGCCGCGCGCAGATCTTCCTGCACGTGGCGCTGCCGGCGACCGTGCCCTACATCCTCACCGGCATGCGCCTGGCGATGGCGAACTCGTTCACGACCATCGTGGCCGCGGAGCTCATCGCGGCCAACGACGGGCTCGGCAAGATGCTGTGGGACGGACGGCTGTTCATGCTGGTGGACGACATCTTCGTGTCGCTGGTGACGCTGGGCCTGCTGGGCTTCGCGGTCGACCGGCTGTTCCGCTGGAGCATCTACGTCTTCGCGGGGAAGTATTCGCCGGCGACCTGAGCGTCCCGGCCAAGGAGGGCGACGATCATGTGGACTCGTGGCGCACTCGGCCTGCTCATGGCAGGCCTGCTCACCTGGAGCGGTCCGGCGTGGGCGCAGACGAAGATGACCATCGCGACCGGCGTGGACCCCGTGTTCTCCGCCTACTACGTGGCCCAGGAGGAGGGCCTGTTCAAGAAGCACGGCCTCGACGTGCGCATCAACACGGGCCCGTCCGGCTCGGCGATGGTGGCCTTCCTGGTCAACGGCCAGATCGAGTCCGCGTTCGGCTCGGAGATCGCCGGCATCGCCAACCACAACCTCGACCCGAACGTGATCGTCGCCGCCCAGGCCGCGCGGCTGGTGCGCTGGATCGCGCTGGTCGGCCGGAACGTGGAGAGCCTGGACCAGCTCAAGGGCAAGAAGGTCGGCGTGGCCCGCGGCTCGGGCGGCGAGATCTTCTGGCTGGCCATGCTCGACAAGCTGAAGCTCAACGCTGCCGACTACACGGTGGTGAACGTCGAGGCGCCGGAGATGGTGGCCGCGCTCGAGCGCGGCAACATCGACGCCTACGCCGTGTGGGAGCCGTGGGTCACCCGCGGCCTGGCCTCCGTGAAGAACACCAAGGTGCTGCGCACCCAGGAAGGCATCCTCGAGCAGGGCGTGTTCATCTACATGAACCTCGGCTGGATCAAGAAGAACCCCGACCCGGCCAATGGCTTCATGCGCGCGCTGGTGGAAGCGACCGAGGTCATCAACAAGGACCGCCCGCGCGCCGCCAAGGACGTGTCGGCGTTCCTCAAGAGCCTGGACCCGCCGATGGTCGAGCAGCTGATGACCAAGCTGACCTTCGACATGGAGCTGAGCCAGGACTCCATCAGCATGCTGAAGCTGGCCGAGTCCCAGCTGAAAGGGCAGGGGAAGCTGACCAAGCCGGTGGATTACGGGGTGTTCGTGTATCCGGAGCTGCTACGCAAGGTGTCGCCGGGCAAGGTCAACTACAAGCCGTGAGGCCGGAACAGCCTCACGGCTTTGTCCACCGTGCCACCGGCGCGAGCAGGAACTCTTCGACCGGAATTCCGCTCGTCCCCACGAGGAGCTTTCGTGTCGGCTTGAATGCCTCGGCGAACGCGGCGAGCCCGGGGTACGTGTCCTGAGTGCGGCCGCTCTTGACTTCGAGGGCCGTCAGCGTACGCCCGGCCCGGACCACGAAATCGACTTCGTAGCTGCTCGCCCGGAGCGCCGGGTCGAGACCCGTAGGGCAGGGCCGTCTCCGCGAGCAGGGCGAGCGCGTCCGCGTGCTGTTGGGTGCGTATCAAAATCTCGGCATTGACCGTGTCGACCACGCGCCGGACGCTGGCGGCGTGGCGTTCTATACTGATCCCGGAGGTTCACGATGGCAGTCGAGGTCGAGGTCCCGCGGCGTCTCTTCACGGTGGAGGAGTATCACCGGATGGCGGATGCCGGCATCTTCCACCCCGGCGAGCGCGTCGAGCTGATCGAGGGCGAGATCGTCCAGATGTCGCCCATCAGCCCACGGCACGCCGGCTGCGTGATCAACGCCAATCGATTGTTCGTCGTGCGGCTCGGCGAGCGCGCCGTCGTCTCGCCGCAGAATCCGGTCGTCATCCAGCCACGATCGGAGCCTCAGCCGGATCTGCTCCTGCTCCGGCCCCGGGGCGTCTCCTACAGCCGGGAGCACCCGGCCCCGGAGGACGTTCTGCTCGCCGTCGAGGTCGCCGACACGACGGCCCGCTACGACCGGCTCGTCAAGTCGCGCCTGTACGCGCGGGCCGGCATCCCCGAGTTCTGGCTCCTGCTGGCGGTCGACGGCACCGTCGAGGTCTATCGCACGCCGGGCGCTGCCGGCTACGCCAGCCTGACGAGCCACGGCCCCGGGCAGACGATCGCGCCGCTGGCATTCCCCGAGATCGGCTTCACGGTCACAGATTTCTTCGCCTGACCGGTCGGGCCTGCCGGCAGTCTCGCCGTCCCGTCAACAACTCCCGCGCCGGGTCAGAAAGCGGTCGAGGTGATTGGCGAAGCGCTGCCGGTCGGCGTGGGCGAAGGGGGCCGGGCCGTCCAGGACCGTGCCAGTCGATCGCAGGTCCTGCATCAGGTTGCGGATGGCCAGCCGCTCGCGGACGTTGTCCTCGGAGTACATCTCACCGCGCGGGTCGAGCGCGTGGGCGCGCCGCGCGATCACCTCGGCCGCGAGCGGGATGTCGGCCGTGATCACCAGGTCCCCCGGCTGCACCTGCTGCACGATCCAGTGGTCGGCGACGTCGAAGCCGTGCCCGACCCGGACACTCCTGACGAAGGCCGACAGCGGAGTCCGCAGCGGCGTGTTGGCGACCAGCGTCGTCTGGACCTGCGC
>Ga0209382_10000605_pt1 | contig 58644 bp, 56 predicted proteins | sample SoiMetdeltSBSDD5_FD_187599 | JGI IMG/M metagenome (GOLD analysis project Ga0209382, IMG submission 187599) | Bulk soil microbial communities from a Populus tree surrounding site in Tennessee, USA - Soil MetaG P. deltoides SBSDD5 (SPAdes) (version 2) | ecosystem: Environmental > Terrestrial >...
GCGGCTGCTGCGCACCCTCTGCGCCGCCGAGGACGACCCGTTCGCCTCGGGCTTGCTCGCCGCCGTCACCCACGACGACCTCGACTCGCACACCCACTATCTCATCCCGACGGAATCGCTCAGTGCCCGGGAGCAGATCGTGCTCCGTTACCTCCCGACGACACTGCCGAACAAGCGAATTGCGTCCGAGCTCCACATGTCTGTCAACACCCTCAAGACCCACCTTAAAAGCCTCTACCGGAAGCTCGGAGTCGGGTCCCGGGAAGAGGCAGTTTCGCACGCCCGATACCTCAAGCTGATCTGAGCAAGGCCTCAATCTCACCCTGGGTGGGTGAGCCAGCTTCACCCACCCTCTCGTCAAGCTCTTTGCCGCAAGCAGGGGCTGGTGGTTCGGTTGAGCGCTGGTCTGCGGCGGCGTCGACGCAGCGCTCGACGGACCACCAACCCTGTGAGGTCGGTAGCCTCGCACGGAGTGCATGCTTCCCAGGCGGGCCTGGGAAATCAGCTCCGACTCCCTCGCCATCATGTGGCGCGACCCCGGCTCACCCGGGCGCTGAATGATGGCTCGGTCACCCTTGTCCTCGGGCCGGCCGTTTCGGGCAAGACCGTCCTTCTCGCCGAATGGTCCGCGGGTGAGCCGGCGAGGTCGATTTCCTATGTTCCGCTCGGGCCGCTCGACAACGATCCCGGCTGGTTCTGGGGCCGCCTGCTCGCCGCCCTCGGCGCAGCCGGCGACTCGCCCGGGTCGACCGAGTCGCCCGAGTCGCCCGGTTGGTTGCGGGAGCCCGACGAGCTGACGGTCCGGCGCCGGGTCGCCGAGCGGCTGGCGGCCCGCCCCGACGACCGGCAGCTGACCGTCGTGCTCGACCGGGTCGACCGGCTGGTGTCCCCGGACGTGTGCGACGTCGTCGGCGACATGCTGGTCGACCTGCCCGACTGGCTGCGGATCGTCCTCGCCGGGCGGGGCGTGCCGGCGGCGGGCCTGCGCACCGGCCTGCTGCGGGCGAGCGACCGCCTCGCCGAGGTGCGGGCCCCCGAGCTGGCGTTCACCCGGGACGAGACCGCTCGCTACCTCGCCACCTACGCGGCGTTGACCGACCCGGACATCGACCTCGCCCACGAGCGGACCGGCGGCTGGGTCGGCGGGCTGAGCCTGGTCGGGTTGGCGCTCGACCGGGGCGAGTCGCCCTCGCAGGCCCTCGCCGGGATCAGCGGCAGCAACCGCTACTACGCCGAGTTGCTGGCCGCCGAGGTCGTCGCGCCGCTGCGCCCCGAGACCCGCGACTTCATGCTCGCCACCTCCGTGGTCGACACCCTCGACGGCGGCCTCGCCGACGCTGTCACCGACAGCACCGGCGGCGCGGACACGCTGGGGCAGCTCGAACGGCTGGGGGTCTTCATCGACGCCGTCGACGAAGCTCATACGAGCTTCCGGTACCAACCGCTGTTCCGCAGCTTCCTCGCCCACCAGCTGCACCTCCTCCAGCCCGAGCGCGAGGTGCTGGCCCACCGCGGCGCCGCGACCGAGTACGAGGTCCGGGGCCGCTACGGCGATGCCATCGCCCAGCTGGTGGCGGCCGGTGACGAGGAGCACGCGCTGGAGCTGGTCCTCGAGCACGGCCGCGAGGGGGCCGCTGAGTCCGACACCCCGCAGGAGGTGCGCGACTGGCTGGGGTTCCTTCAGGCCAAGGGCGTGCACACCGCGGCCGCCATGCTGGCCGTCGCCGAGCTGTGCGTCACGATCGGGCTGTCGACCGAGTGCACGATGTGGCTCGACAACGCCCGCCGCCGGCTCGAGGGCACCACCTACGACCAGTCGTTGCTGCCGCTGCACGCGCTGGTCTCCGCCTACCGGGACCTGGCCGCGGGCCACATCGAGGGCGCCGAGATCGAGTGCCATCGGGCCCTGTCCCTGATCGCCGGCCAGCACGGCGCCGACCTCGCGGTCCTCCGCGCCCGAGCCCACCACGCCCTCGTAGCCGTCTACGCCGCGTTCGACCGCCTCGCCGACGCCCGCCGCCACGAGGCCGAGGCCGCTCCCATCTCCGACGGCTACGTGTCCTCGCACGCCTTCAACTCGTGGCTGGCCTACCGCAGCGGTCAGCTCAGCAACGCCGTCAACTACGCCGAAACCCTGCTCATCGGGGACTCCGCCCCCTGGCGCGACCCGGTGCCGTGGCTGTGCCGGGGCGCCGTCGAGCGGGAGCGCAACCAGCTCGCCGAGGCCGAGAGCGACCTCGCCGCCGCCATCGAGGGGTCGCGGCGCTGGGGCCGCCCGTCATCCGAGGTGGTCGCGGCCATCGAGCTGGCGCTGCTCCGCTTCTCCCAGGGCCGGGTCACCGAGGCCTACAGCCTGCTCGGTCGGGCCCGGCCCCAGGCCGGCGGGCCGTTCCTCCGCCAGCGGGTCGCCGGCACCGAGACCGAGCTGGCCCTGCGCCTCGGCGACCTCGACCGGGCCCGCTTCAGCCGCCGCGAGGTGACCGAGTGGCGCATCGCCGCCCACCTCGACGTCCGCCTCGCCCTGGCCGACGGGCGGGTCGACGACGCCGTCGCCCTGCTCGACGGCTGGGAGGCCGAGGCCCAGTCGATCCAGGAACTGATCGTGATGCAGCTGGTGCGGGCCCGCATCGCCCTCTTCGAGGACGACGAGCGGCGGGCCGAGGACCACCTGCGCCGCGCCGTCGACCACGGCCGCCCCGAGGGGTTCGTCCAGGTCTTCGCGGCCGACATCGCCGAGCTCGAACCGGTGCTCCGGGCGATGGTCCGGGAGGACAACGACCCCTACGTCTTCGGGCTCCTCGCCTCGGTCGCCGAGCTCATCCTGCCGTCGGCGCCGATGGCCCGGACCGCGGTCACGCTCAACGAGCCGCTCAGCGATCGCGAGCTGGTGGTGCTGCGCTACCTCCCGACCGGGCTCTCCAACAAGCGCATCGCCGCCGAGCTGCACATGTCGGTCAACACGCTCAAGACGCACCTCAAGAGCATCTACCGCAAGCTCGGCGCCCGGTCCCGGGACGAGTCCGTGGCCCGCGCGCGCGAACTGCACCTCCTCTAAGGCTCAGTCGACTCGGGAGGTGCAGTTCGCGTGGTTACCGCTGGGGAGGCGGTGTTGGGGGGATCGAGAAAGTTCAGGTGATCAGTAGATCGCCGTGTGGTCGCCCAGCACGACGCTTGCCTGGTGCACCAGGCGCCCAGCGTGTCCCAGCCGGCCCGCCGTCGCTGCGTCCAGCTCGAGCATCGCCGACCAGGTCTGACGCAGCTCGCGCTCGAGCGTTTGGAGCTGCGTCGAGAGGCTGGGCAGGTCCGTCGGCTTGGTCTTTGGCGCGGGCTCGGGATCGGGCGGCTTGGTGGCCGCGGTCTTGCGGCGCTGGGGCGCCGACTTGCTGGCCACCGGGCGGAGATGACGTCGCGTCGTGGGGGGCGCTGTCGTCTCGAGGGGCTCGATCGCTGACATCGGTTCCTCCGTGTCCGTCGGGGGAGGTGGACTGGGCTGGACGCCGTCGGTCAGGAACAGGCAACGGGCGACGACGTCCAGCCCTGGGCTGTTGGGAAACAACCTTGTCGACTAGCCGGGTGAGCCGGAATCACCCACACGGTGTGAGGCAGGCCCGGCACCCTACGCGGGTGACATGCGCTCACCCCCTGGTCCTGGCGTTGTGGCCGGGCCGGGGAGAAGCCGCCGTTCGCTCGGGTGACCCGTCACGGCACGGCTTCGCTGTACCGGTCGGGCCACAGGGTGACACCGTTGTCATCCTGTTCGCGGGGTGCTGAACCACCCACTCTGGGTGGTTCAGCAGCACATGGCGTCGTCATAGCGTCCGACGCCATGGCTCGGCTTTCGTCTCGATGGTTTCGGATCCCGGCGGCGACGTCCTTCGCAGCCTTGCTGCTGATCGCCTCGGCCTGCAGCAACGATGCCAACGCTCGGGCGATCAACGCCACCGCAGGCGGCGACAGCACGAGCGGAGAAGGCAAGCCGGACACCAGGATCGAGTGGAAGGCCTGCACCGGCGCCGAGACCGGCAACCGATGTGCCGACGTGACCGTGCCGCTGGACTACGACGAGCCCGACGGCGACACCATCACGCTCGGCGTCACGCTGGCCAAGGCCACCGGGAACCGCATCGGTCCGCTCTTCATCAACCCCGGCGGGCCGGGCAGCACCGCCGACGACCTGGTCGCGCAGCTCAGCCACTTCCTGCCCGACGAGATCATCCAACGCTTCGACATCGTCGGTGTCGACCCCCGGGGCACCGGCGCCAGCAAGCTCGCCTGCGGCTTCGACATGACCAAGCTCTTCGGCACCGACCCGTACGTCGACAACGCCGAGGAGCGCCAAGCGCTGGTCGACGTCAACAAGGACTACACGGACGCCTGCCAGGACGAGGTCGGCGACCTCCTGCCGCACATGGGCACCCGGGACGCCGCCCGCGACATCGACCGCATCCGCGAGCTGCTCGGCGACGAGAAGATGAGCTACCTCGGCATGTCCTACGGCACGATCCTCGGCCAGGTCTACGCCGCCGAGTTCCCCGACCGGGTGCGGGCCATGGTCCTCGACGCCAGCGTGCCCCTCGGCCCGACCGGCATCGAGCTGGCCACCACCCAGGCCGCCGGCTTCGAGACCGCCCTGGAGGCGTTCGCCAAGGACTGCAACGCCAAGGCCGACTGCCCGATCGCCCCCGACGCCATCGACTCGATCGACAAGCTCCTCGCCCGGACCGAGAAGGAGCCGATCCCGGCGAAGCCTCGCGACCTCGGGCCCGGCGAGGTGGCCACCGGCCTCAGCCTGCCCCTCTACAGCCAGGACATGTGGCCCGACCTCGCCAAGGCAGTCGCCGCCGGGCTGAAGGGTGACGGCTCTCCGATGGTCAAGCTGGCCGACACCTACCTCGGCGAGGTCGACTTCGACCTCTACTACGCCGTCAACTGCATCGACTTCGAGTGGCCGAGCTCGACCAGGAAGTTCATCACCGCGGCCGACACGGCCGGCGAGACCGACACCCACTTCGGCCAGCCCGAGGTCAACCAGTACCTGGAGTGCGCCACCTGGCCCGTCGACCAGGACCCGCTGGAGGCGTCGTCGCAGCCGATCTCGCCCCGGCCGCTGGTCATCGCGACCACCGGCGACCCGGCCACGCCCTACGACTACGGCAAGCAGACCGCCGAGCAGACCGGTGGCCTGCTGCTGACCCACCTGGGCGAGGGCCACACGTCGGTGGGCGAGGGCGACGAGTGCATCGACCCGATCGTCGCCGCCTACCTCGTCGACGGGAAGCTGCCGGCCGACGGGACGACCTGCGACTGACGGCTGACAGCTGACGATTCACGTGCGCCGGTACCTGCCCGTCACGCTGCTGGTCCTCGGCTGCGTGGCCGCACTGCTGGCCAACTTGGCGGTGTGGGCGAAGACGTTCGCCTTCGACACCGAGTCGTTCGTCGACGCCCTGGAGCCGCTGGCCACCGACGAAGACGTCATCGACGCCGTCGCCCTGCAGCTGACCGACCGGGTCATGTCCCTCCAGCCGGGCGACGACCCCCAGCTCGAGGCCCTGGTCAAGGGCACCCTCAACAGCGTCCTCGAGAGCTCGGCCTTCCTGGAGATCTGGACCCAGGCCGCCCGCACGGCGCACAAGGAGTTCGTGCGGTTCGCGTCGACGTCCGGCGGCGACAGCACCCTCGACCTGGACGACGTCCTCACCAAGGTCGACGCCCTCATCACCGCGTCCGGGCGGGACATCCTGTCGCCCGCCCAGATCGAGCGGATCGACGACGTGGTGGTCAAGACCCAGGGCCACCTCGACCTGGCGCTGCGGATCATCGACGGCATCGAGCGCGCTGCGGTCGTGCTGCCGTTCGTAGCCATCGCGCTGTTCGCCGCCGCCCTGCTGGTGGCCGACGACCGGCGCCGCACGCTGGCCCGGATCGGCTGGGGTGTGGCGATCGCGATGGTGGCGACCGTCGGGCTGGTGTTCGTCGCCCGCCGGGACGTGCTCGGGCTGGTTGACGACAACGTCTACCGGCGGGCGGTCGCGGACGTGTGGGATGCCGTGGTGCACTCGCTGTTCGTCCAGACCGCGGTGGTCTTCGCCGTCGGCGCCGTGCTCGGCCTGGTGATGTGGTTCGCCCGGCGGCCCGAGCTCCCGCCCGCCGGCGACATGGCCACGTAGGGCAGCTGGATCCACCCGCTCCGTGAGGTCGGCTGAGAAGCTGACCGACCATGCGTCGAGACCGTGTCGTCTTGGCGGGCCTGTTCATCGTCGCCGCGGTCGGGGTCGCGGGGGCCATCGCGGCCGAGCGGCGTGACCACGAGGGGCGAGCAGCCGGTCCCGGCGCCTCCGATCCGGTGCGTCACGTCGCGTCGACCACCACCCGGCCGCTGCCGACCACCACGCTGCCGCGGGTGCCCACCAACCAGCGCCGGCTGCAGCTGGTCCAGACCATCGGCGGGCAGATCGAGCCCAAGTCGGTGGTGGCCTCGGGGACCGGCGTCGTGTTCGCCCAGAACATGATGTACAAGCACACGGTCACCGTTTACGACGAGGCCGGGCAGCTGGTGAGGACCATCCCGGACTCGGTCGACCTCGCCGAGTTCGGCGTCACCGGCTACCCGGCGGGCACCGTCCAGGGCAGCCCGGTGGAGGTGGCCTTCTCACCCGACGCCGCCAAGGCCTACGTCTCCAACTACGCGATGTTCGGGCCGGGCTTCGACCGGTACGGTGCCGACGACTGCCCCGGGCCGGCCGGGCTCGACACCAGCTTCGTGTACCGGCTCGACGTCCGTCGGCTGGCCATCGACCAGGTCATCCCGGTCGGGACCGTGCCGAAGTACGTGGCCACCAGCCCCGACGGGAAGCTGGTGCTGGTCAGCAACTGGTGCAGCGACGACCTGAGCGTCATCGACGTCGCCGAGGGCCGCGAGGTCCGGCGCATCCCGCTGGGCCGGCACCCTCGGGGCATCGTCGTCGACTCCACCTCGTCCACGGCGTACGTGGCCATCCAGGGCGGCAGCGACGTCCGGACCGTCGACCTCCGCACCTTCGCCGCCGGCCGCACCCTGCACGTCGGCCGGCTGCCTCGCCACCTCGTGCTCAGCCCCGACGGCAAGACGCTCTACGTCAGCCTCAACGGCGAGGGCCAGATCGCCAAGGTCGACGTCGCCAGCGGCCAGGTCGTCGGCCGGGTGGCGACCGGCAGCCAGCCCCGGTCGATGGACGTGTCCTCCGACGGCCAGTCGCTCTACGTCGTCAACTACCGGTCGAACACCATGTCCAAGGTGCAGGCGTCGGATTTCCGGGTCCTCCAGGAGGTCCCAACCCGCCCCGACTGTCGTCCCATCGGCGTCACCTACGACACCAAGACCGGCCGCATCTGGATGTCCTGCTACTCCGGCTCGATCCTCGTCTTCGACGAGGTGACCGGTTGACCCTCACGGGACCGTCAAGGCGAAGCCCTCGTCACTCGCCGTGTCGGTGTCCCCGTGGAAGCCGCCCCAGATGATGAGCTGGGTGCCAGTCGAGACCACGCCGGCATGGTTGCCGGCCGGCAGCGGTAGGGCAGGGCCGAACCGCCAGGCTCGGGTGGTGGGATCGAAGAGCAGGAGCCGGTTGCTCCCGGCGCCCCACACCACCATCGAGCTCCCGACGACGTCGCCACCCCGGGCCTGACCGATGGCTCCCGACCAGAGCTCTGCCGGGGCATCGGCCACCCTCGTCCACGTGTTCGTCGAGGGGTCGAACGCGGCGGCATCGTGCCGCGCCGTGTTGCCGTCCACGTCGCGCCCGCCTGCGACGAGCACCTCACGGCCGCTCCAGCCGACGAACGCGTGCTCCCGGGTGGGGAGCGGTGGAGCCGGAAGCCTTCGCCAGGTCTCCGCCCGGGGATCCAGCGCGACGGCGACGAGGCGGTCGGAGGCGAGGCTTTCCGGTCCCATCTGGCCGCTGTTCGCATCCGGTCCGACGTACACCAGCTCCTCGCCGGTCCACGTCACCGAGCCCTGCTCGTTCAGCTGCTCCGGGGCGTCCGGCAGCCGCTCCCACTCGTCCCGATCAGGGTCGTACGCCAGGGTGATGACCGGGTGGTTCTCGACGGCGCCGTCGCGGGACATGGGATAGAGACCGGTGAACAGCAGCCGGTCACCGGTCCAGGTCATGAACCCGTCCCTGGGGAGGTAGCCCGCGGCGGCCAGACGGGGGTCGTCGAGGAGACGCCACTCGTCCTCGGCCGGGTCGTACACCGCACCGATCGGCGTGCCCTCCGGCGTGGGCATCTCGCCCTGGCCGGTGTAGACGAGCACGACCACACGGCCGGTCCAGACCGCCAGCGAGCCGCCCCGCACCTTGTCGGGCAGGGGGGCGATGGTCCGCCACGTGCGGGTGGCGGGGTTGTAGGCAGCCACGTCGCGAGGGCGGGGGCCGAGGCCGGCGGTCTCGTCGAACTCGCCGTCCCCGTCGTCGTCGTTGTAGCCACCGAGGACGAGCATCTCCTCACCGGTCCACACCGTGGTGGCTCCGTAGCGGGCCTTTATCGGCGCGTCGGGCAGGAACGGCGCCCCGCGGTCGTAGCCGAGCCTGGTCCGGACCGGCTCCTTGTGCTGGTCACCGGCCAGGGTGGCGAGGGCGGCTGCGATCCCCAGGAGGACAGCCAGCGCGGCGGCGAGGAGGAGCCGAGGCCGGCGCATCGGGCGAAGGCCGGAGGCCTCGCCGTCGCCGAGCAAGGTGGCGGGCGCGCGGCCCGACTCGTCGGGGAGCTCGAGGTCGGTGTCGGTGTGGTCGGCGATCGTGCGGTAGGTGCGGCGGAGTCGGGCTTCGATCTCCAGGTCGGTCTTCACGAGAGCTCCTTCCGCAGGCGCTGCAGCGCTCGGTGGAGGTTCGACTTCACGGTCCCGACGCGGCAACCGAGGATCTCGGCGATCTGGGCCTCGGGCAGGTCCTCGTAGAAGCGCAGCGCCAGCACTGCCCGCTGGCGTTCGGGCAGGCGGCACACCGCCGCCCAGGTCTCGTCGATCTCCTGGTCGCCGGTGACCAAGTGGTCCCGGGCCAGGACGCGGGCGTAGCGCTGCTCGACGCCCCGCCGCCGGATCTGCTCCCGGGCGGCGTTGACCACCATCGAGCGCAGGTAGCCCCCCGGGTTGACGAGGTCGGCCCAGCGGTCGCGCAGGCGCACGAACGCCTCCTGCACGATCTCCTCGGCCAGGGCGTTGGAGCCCGCGATGAGGTGGGCGAGGCGGACCATCTCGGTGCGTTGGGCGGCGAACAGCTCCACCACCCCTGCCGGCCACTGGTCGCCCGGAGCCTCGGGTGGGGGCGACGCGGGCGCTGTCCTGCCGTTCACGCCGCTCCGATGCCCAGCCACCCCCAAAAGGTTGCATGTCGTGCGCAGCGGGTCGGATCGTGAAGACTCTGTCCCGTGCCGAACACAGACAGCGCGATCGTCGTCGGCTCGGGGCCGAACGGGCTGGCCGCCGCGGTGGTCCTTGCCCAGGCCGGGCTGGCGGTGACCGTGTTGGAGGCGGCCGACGACATCGGCGGCGGCACCCGCACCGCCGAGCTGACCGTCCCCGGCCTGCTGCACGACATCTGCTCGGCGGTCCACCCCTTCGGCGCCGCCTCGCCGGTGTTCCAGTCGCTGCCGCTCGCCGAGCACGGCCTCGAGTGGCGCCGTCCCGAGGTCGACCTCGCCCACCCGCTCGGCGGCGAGCGGGCCGCACGCATGTACCGCTCGCTGGAGGACACCGCTGCCGGCCTCGGCGCGGACGGCGCGGCCTGGCGCCAGGTCTTCGGCCCGCCGGCCGCCCGTTTCGCCGACCTCGCCGACGACATCCTCGCCCCGCTGCTCCACGTGCCCCACCACCCCGTCTCGCTCGTGCGGTTCGGGATCCGGGCCATGCTCCCGGCCACGTGGCTGGCCCGGCGCTTCCGAACCGACGAGGCCCGGGGCCTGTTCGCCGGCATCGCCGCCCACGTCATCCACCCGCTCAACCGGCCGGGGACCGCCGCCGCGGGCGTCATGCTCACCGCGTCGGGTCACCATGTCGGCTGGCCGGTGGCGGCCGGCGGCTCCCACTCGATCACCAAGGCGCTGGCGTCGCTGCTGGCCGACCTGGGCGGGAAGATCGAGACCGGCGTGCGGGTGGCGTCGCTGGCCGAGCTGCCTCGGGTCGGGGCGACCCTGTTCGACACCTCGCCGAGCACGTTCGTCGAGATCGCCGGCGATCGGCTGCACCGCCGCGACCGCCGTCAGCTCAAGCGCTGGCGCTACGGGCCGGCTGCGTTCAAGCTCGACCTGGCCGTCGAAGGTGGCATCCCCTGGAGCGCCGAGCCGTGCCGCCGGGCCGGCACCGTCCACGTGGGCGGCACCATCGAGGAGATCGCGGCCGCCGAGGCCGACGTCCACCGCGGGCGCATGCCCGAGCGGCCGTTCGTCTTGGTCGGCCAGCAGTACCTGTGCGACCCCCAGCGCTCGGTCGGCGACGTCCACCCCGTCTGGATGTACGCCCACGTGCCGCAGGGCTACGACGGCGATGCAACGAACCTGATGCTGGACCAGATCGAGCGCTTCGCCCCCGGGACCCGGGACCGGATCGTCGGCCAGCACGTCATGGCGCCCGCCGACTTCGCCGCCTACAACCCCAACTATGTCGGCGGTGACATCTCGACCGGCGCCAACACGCTCCGCCAGCTCGTCCTCCGGCCCCGGCCCGCGCTCGACCCCTACGCCACCGGCATCCCCGGCGTGTTCCTGTGCTCGGCCGCCACGCCGCCCGGCGCCGGCGTCCACGGCATGTGCGGCTACCACGCCGCGCATGCCGCCCTGCGCCACCTGGGCTGACGTCCCGGGAGGCGAAAAAACCCGCCATCCGGTTGGGTTTTCGCGGGGTTCTGCGATGAGAGGGGGTGATGAGCACGCCCCCTCCTCAGGTCACTGTCCGGACGCCCGCCGGCGCCAACGCGACCTTCGATGTCGACCCCCTCGACACAGTGGCCACGCTCATGGAGCGTGCGATCGAGCACTTCGTCGCGCGGGAGCAGCTGGAGCCGGGCGTGTTCCGGCTCGGCCTGCTGCGCGGCGCCCAGATCATCGACCTCCCCGCCGACGGTGTGTTGGGCGGCGAGGGGGTCGGCGACGGTGACGTGGTGCACCTGCTCACCGCCGAGCCCCAGGTCGACGGGTTCGACGGGACCCTCGCGGCATGAGCCCGCTGCTGCTCCCGGTCTTCGTGCTGGAGGAGATCCGGCGAGGGATGGAGGAGGCAGGCGTCGTGGGGGTGGAGGCGACGGGGTTCGTCGTCGCCGGCGAGGATCGGGTCGCCCGCCATGTGATCTTCCCTGACCAGCGGGCCGGCCGGTCGCCCGCCTGCTGGGTGCAGGTGACCGAGCGGGGCAAGGCCGAGCTGGCGGTCGCGCTCGGTGCCGACGAGATGTACGCCGCCCGCATCCACAGCCATCCCGGCTACGCCTTCCACTCCGCGGTCGACGACCGCAACCCGGCGCTGCGCTACGAGGGCTCACTGTCCATCGTCGTCCCGTACTACGGGCTCGGCTTGCGGGCCGGGTTGCACCCCTGTGCCGTGTTCGTCCGCCGCAACCGGAAGTGGGTCGAGGTGCGGCCCGGGCCCCGCCGCGACGAGGTGATCCGTGTCGTCCATTGAGCCCGTGGGGGGCGGGCGAGTCACGTTGCGGCGCGCCGAGATCGTCGTGCGGGTCGACGCCGCGGCGACGCCTGCGGCGGTGTGGGCCGCGGCGGCGCTGGCGTCGATGGCGGCCCGGCTGGCCGGCCCTGTGGTGGTGCCGGCCGTGTCGCTGCCGCGGCCGAACCCCTGGGGCGCCCGTACCCTCACCGCTGTCACGGGCACCAGCCGGTTCGGCCGCGGTGGCCGCCATGTCGTCACGAAGCGGATCACAGTGGGGGAGGGGCCGCACGCCGCCGCGTCGGACCTCTACGTCGGCGGCGACGACTGGACCGCGGTGGTCTCTCGGGACGGGCCGGTGCCGGTCGGCGACTGTCCGCTCGGCGGCCTCGGGGTGCAGGTCGCCGCGGCGCTGGCCTTCGGCGAGGTGGTCAAGGACCTCATGCCTGCACCCGATCAGGTCCGGATCGAGGACGAGCTGCGCTGGAGCCTGCTGACCGGCCGGGTGGGCGGGGCGCCGTCGCCGCCGTTCGGGCCCGACGTGGTCCCCCAGAAGGTGGCGTTGCTGGGCGCCGGTTCGGTGGGGTCGAGCGCGGCGGCGTTGCTGGCGATGTGCAACGTGACCGGCGTCGTCGACGTCGTGGACCCCGACACCTTCGACCCCAACCGCAACGCCTACCGCTGCCCCGGGGTCCCCGCCGCCGAGCTCGGGCACAAGGCCGAGTGGGCGGCCGGCGTCCTGCGGGCCGCCGGGTGGGAGGCGGCCGCCCACCGGACCACCGTCGCCGGCTGGGCCGGAAACCGGGGCCCCGGCTTCCCGGGCATCGCCTTGGTGTGCGTCGACAACGTCGACGGGCGCCGCGAGGCCGGCGACCTGCTGGCCGCCACCACCGTCAGTGCCGGCGTCGGCGGCATCGCGCTGCATGTGCAGCGCCACCTGCCGGCCGACGACCTGGCCTGCCCCTACTGTGACTTCGTGGACGCGGGGCGCTGGAGCGGCCAGGCAGGGACCTACGCCCGGCTGGGGGTCACCGGGCCGCGGCTCCAGGCGCTGCTCGACGGCGACGTCCTCAGCACCGACGACGTGGCCAAGGCCATCTGGGCCGGCGCGGTCGAGCCGGGCGTCATGGCGTCGTTGCCCGGCCGGCGCCTCGTCGACCTCCTCCACCGGCCCGGCGTGCTCGCCCCGCAGGTGTCTGCGCCCCACGTCTCCTGGCTGGCCGGCGCCCTCGTCGCCGCCGAGGTCGTGAAGGCCGCCGCCGGCGTGGCCGGCCTCGACCGCCGGGTCGACGTCGATCTCGCCGGCGTGCCGCTCGGCGGCTGGCGCCGCCCGATCCGCAACCCCTCCGGCCGCTGCCCGTGCAGCAACCCCGCCCGCCGCCAGCTCGCCCGCTCGCTCTATGGGCAGTGATCCCAGTGACGGCGGCGCAGGACCACGACGACGATCGCATGGCCCGCTTGTACCGGGCGTGCAAGCCGGCCTCGGTGGCCTACGCCCGGCGGTTGCTGAGCTCGGTCGACGGCGGCAACCGCTACCTGGCGGCGTTCGACGCCGAGGAGTTCTACGACATCGCGTGGACCACCTACTACGACCGCCGCGAGTACCTCGAGGACCGCGACCACGTGGCCTGCCTCAACGCGCTGATCAAGAGCCGCTACCGGGACCAGCGCCGGCGGTCGAGCGCCCAGAAGCGGGTGGCGCCGGGGCGGGCCGTCGAGTTGGCCGAGGCCGAATCGAGCCCGGCCGACGCCGGCGACCGGGTCGCCGACCGCGACGAGCTGCGCCGGCTGCTGGCCCGGGTCCGCAACCCGGAGGACCGCCGCGCCCTCGTCGACCACGAGGTCCACGGGTTGACCTTCGCCGAGATCGGCCGCCGGGAGGGCATCACCGCCGAAGCCGCCCGCCGCCGGGCCGAGCGGGCGAAGCAGCAGGCGCGGGGGACGGAGGACAACGATGAGTGACGACCTGAGCCCCTTGGTGGAGAGCGACTTCGCCGTGCGCCACGGCATCGTCGGCGCCAGCCCCGACGTGGTGATCGCCGGGCCCGCGGTGCGGCGAGGCCGGGAGGGCGCAGGGCTGTCGCCCCACGCCGTCGCGCTGGCGATGAGCCGCCGCGGCTACTCGATCGACGCCGCCGAGATCAGCGACCTCGAGGACGACCCCGCCCACCGCCTCCGGCCCCGCGAGGCCCGGCTGCTGGCCGCGGTGCTCGAGCTGCCGCTGGCTGCCATCGAGTCCCGCCCGGTGCCTTGGCCCGCAGCGTCGGCCGACGTCAGCTCGCTGACCGGGGCGGGCGTGACCGTCGTGGTGGTGGGCGACGACGTGGCGGTGACCACCGACAACGGGTCGACGCTCGGGCTGCTGCGCTGTGCCGGCGGCCCCGACGTCCTCGACTCCCGCACCTACCGGGCCGCCGCGGCCGCCCTGCTGACCGGCACCTGGTCCCACCTCGCCGGTGCCCTGCTGGTGACCGAGCACCCGCCCCACCTGGCGGTGGCCGTCGACGCCCTCGACTGCACGACCCGGCCCCAGGTCCCGAGCGGGCTGGCGGGCTTCAGCCGCCTCGCCGAGCCCCGCCCGCTGGTCGAGGCCGTGGCCCTCTACGACCAGACCTATGCGGTGACCTGGTCGGATCCCGAGCCGCTCGCCAGCCTCCTGGCCCCGAGCGACGGCGCGGCCGGAGGCATCGAGGCCCGGCTCGGCGAGCTGGTCGAGGACCTGCAGCGGCAGGCGCGCCGGGCCCGGCAACCGGGCAAGCGGCCTGGCTATGAAGCCGCCGCCACCTGGCTCGACGCCCTCGGTGAGCGATCGCTCACCGAGCTGCTGGGCGACCTGGCGGAGCTGCCCCCCGACGAGGCCCGCCGGAAGCTGGAGGAGGAGCTGCCGTGATGATCACCCGTGTCCTGCTCCGCAACTGGCGGGGTTACCAGAAGCTCAGCCTCGACTTCGGGCCGGGCCTGACGTTCGTCATCGCCGACAACGGCGTGGGCAAGACCAGCCTCGTGAACGGCGTCGCCTGGGCGCTGTTCGGGGCCGAATCGGGCGTCGACGCCGACGCCGCCATCCGGGTGGGCGCCAACGAGACCACCGCCGAAGTCGACGTGGCCATCGGCGACGACCTCTACACCGTCACCCGCACGCTCGCTCGGGCCGCGCCCGGCCAGCGCCCCCGCCACGAGCTGACCCACGACCTGCCGGACGGGTGGGCCGAGGCCGCCGACGTGCCGCTCGACATCCTGCCGCAGCTGATGTTCGTCCCCGAGATGCGCCTGACCCACGAGGGCGAGCTGTTCGCCGACGTACAGGAGCACCTCGGTGCGCTGCTCGGCATCGACGACCTCCGCCGGGCGGCCGCCACGTTGCGCCAGACCGCGGCCGACGCCGGCCGCGAGGTGCAGGCGGTGCGGGCCGTCGCACGCGCCGATGCCGCCACCCTGGCGGCGCTGGCCACCCAGGCGGAGGAGGTGCGCCAGGAGATCGCCCGGCTCGACAGTGCCTTGACCGCCGACGCCAACGAGCGGACCCGGCTCGACGCCACCCTGCGGACGCTGCGGGAGTGGTCGTCGTACGACCGGCTGCTGGCCCGCCACCAGGCCCGGCTCGACGAGCTGGCGGCCGAGCTGCGCAGCGTCGGCATCGACCCCGATCCCTCCGCGGCAGCCGACGCGGCCGCCCAGGTGGGGGAGGAGGCCCGCGACCTCCATGCCGACCTGGTCGCCGCCGACACCGAGACCGCGCTGGTGCAGGGCCTGGTCGAGCAGCTGCAGGGGGCCGAAGCCGTGTGCCCCGTGTGCCTCCAGTCGCTCGACGAGACGACCGCCGCCCACGCCGCCGAGCAGCACGACACCAGGCTGGCCGAGCTGGCCGAGCACCGGGCCGAGACCGAGCGGCGTCGGCAGGCCGTCGACGCCGCAGCCGCCAAGCTCCGCAGCATCGCCGAAGACCTCGCCCGCCAGCAGCCACCCGAGCCCCCCGAGGGCCCCCGCCCCGACCAGAGCGACGACGACGTCCGTGCACAGCTCGCCTCGCTCGAAGCCGCCCGCGACGAGCGGCTGGATCGGCGGGGGGCCCTCGGGGCGCAGCTCGCCCAGGCTGAGCGGGCGCTGGCCGACGCCGAGCGGTCCGAGGCCCAGGACACCGAGCTGGCCCGGGCCAACGCCGTGGCCGCCGCGGCCGGGTCGCTGGCTCAGCTGGCCGACGCCGAGGCCGACCTGCGGGCCGAGCGGGCGCTGGCGCCCATCGGCAACGCCATCGCCGCTCGCTGGGCCGAGTTCTTCGTGGCCTCGCCGGCCCGGCCCCGGCTGGCCGGGGGCGGCAGCATCGAGCTCGGCCACGGCGACGCGGCCATCCCGTACACGTCGTTCAGCGGGGGCGAGAAGACGCTGGCGTCGCTGCTGACCCGGCTGCTGTTCACCACCGCCGCGACCGGGTTGCGGTCGATGTGGCTCGACGAGCCGCTGGAGCACCTCGACCCGGTCAACCGCATCCGGGTGGCCCGGCTGCTGGCCCAGGTGACCCAGCCCGGCAGCCGCATGCAGCAGATGGTGGTGACGACCTACGAGGAGGGCCTCGCCCGCAGCATGGTCGGCCGCCACGCCGCCGACGTGGTCTACGTGTCGACCGACCCGGTGCTGTAGCCGGCTACTTCGAGGCCGACGAGGCGAACTTCCGGGCCGACAGCCAGGCGAACACCACGGTGATGCCGACCGCCCAGGCCAGGGCGACCCACGGATCGGAGCCGGCGTCACGGCCGTTGTAGAGGGCGCGGCAGGCGTTGGTGACGATCGTGAACGGGTTGGCGTCGGCGATCGGCTGCAGCCAGGACGGCATGTTCTCGGGGTCGACGAACGCCGAGGACACGAACGTCAGCGGGAACATCCAGATGAACCCGGCCGAGTTCGCCGCCTCCACCGACCCCACCGACAGCCCCATCAGCGCCTGCACCCAGCTGAACGCGTAGGAGAAGGCGAACAGCAGGAACGTGGCGAACGCCGCCTCCCAGATGGTGCCCTCGATCCGGAAGCCGACCAGGTAGGCGACGATCAGCATGACCGCGAACGTGAGGACGTTGCGGACGACGTCGGAGATGGTGCGGCCGATGAGCACGGCCGACGAGTACATCGGCAGCGACCGCAGCCGGTCGACCAGGCCCTTGGAGAGGTCCTCGGCGATGCCCACCCCGGTGAACGCCGAGCCGAACAGCACGGTCTGGGCGAAGATGCCCGGCATCAGGTACTGGTTGTAGTCGTCGTACCCCGGCACCTCGATCGAGCCGCCGAACACGTAGGCGAACAGCAGCACGAACATGACCGGCTGGATGGTGGCGAACATCAGCAGCTCGGGGTTGCGGGGCAGCGCCCGCAGGTGGCGCAGGGCCTCGGTCCAGCTGTCGCGGAGCAGCCACTTCGGGCCGGTGGGGACCTCGACCTCCTCGGTCGGGGCGCCGAACGCCTCGTTGAAGGTGATCGTCACTCGGCGGCCTCCGGCTGGTCGCCCGCGTCTTCTGATGCGGTCGTGTGGCCGGTGAGCGAGAAGAAGACGTCGTCGAGCGTCGAGTGGCGGACGGTGACGTCCCGCACCTTGACGCTGTTCTCGTCCAGGAGCCGGACGACCTGGGGGACCATCCCCCGGACGTCGGCAACCGGCACGACGACGCTGTTGCTGTCGACGTCGATGTGGGCGTCGCCGCAGCACCACTCGGCGAGCGCCGTGGCGACTACGGGCCCATCGGCCGGGTCCTCCACCACAACCTCGATCTGGTCGCCGCCGGTCTGGCGCTTCAGCTCGTCCGAGGTGCCGCGGGCGATGACCTCGCCGTGGTCGATGACCACGATCTCGTCGGCCAACCGGTCGGCCTCGTCGAGGTACTGGGTCGTGAGCAGCGTGGTGGTGCCGCTGCGGACCAGCTCCTCGATCAGGTCCCAGACGTCGAGGCGGCTGCGGGGATCGAGGCCGGTGGTGGGCTCGTCGAGGAAGAGGACGGAGGGGCGGGCGATGAGGCTCATCGCGATGTCGAGCCGCCGGCGCATGCCGCCCGAGTACGTCTTCACGATCCGATCGGCGGCGAACTCGAGGGAGAACCGGTCGAGCAGCTCGTGGGCCCGGTTGCGGGCCTCGCCGGTGCCGAGGTGGAAGAGGCGGCCGACGTGCTCCAGGTTCTCGAACCCGGTGAGGCGCTCGTCGACCGCGGCGTACTGGCCGGTGAGGCCGATGCGGCCGCGGGCCTTCCGGGGTTCCTTGACCACGTCGATGCCGTCGATGATCGCCCGCCCGGCGTCGGGCTTGAGGAGCGTGGTGAGGATGCGGACGGCGGTCGTCTTGCCGGCCCCGTTGGGGCCGAGGACCCCGAGGACCCGCCCCCGTTCGATGTCGAAGTCGACCCCCCGCAGCGCCTCGGTCTTGCCGAACCGCTTGACGAGCCCCTCGGCGACGACCGGCGTCATGACGGCCGACGCTACCCGTGGTATCCCGCCACGTAACGCGGCGGTTCGCTGCTAGTCGCCGCCGGCCCGGGCCTTGCGGAACCTGCTGACGCCGACGAGCGTGCCCCCGAGGCCACCGATGATCCAGAAGGGCGATCGGCCCCGCTGGTCGTCGACCTTGTCGGAGCAGGCCTCGTTGGCGCTGCTGGTGAGGAACCCCATGCCCCCGGTGGCCTTCCCGCTGGCGCTGCAGGTGATCGTGACGGTCTTGCCCCCATGGAGGTGCTCGGCCTCGGTCGGATAGCCGCCGACCGATCGAATCCCGAAGAACACCGCGAAGACGCCGAGCCCGATGATCAACAACGGCTTGCCCATGGCACCTCGAACGTAGCCACCGTCGGTGGCCGATCGAGGGACCCCCGCCCCCCACCTGTGTCGGCGTTGGCGCCGGTGTGCGAGGCTGGGGACGGTGCGCACTCTTGCTGAGCGGGTGCGGGACGGTACAAGCGCTGGGGGCTCGCTCGCCGTCGCCGACGCGGTCGGCGATGACGTGGTCGTCCCCGACGGCGCAGTCGACGCGGTCGACGACCGGGCCCGCCTACGGGATCTCGATCTTCACGGGCGCCTCTGGGCGGGAGCGTTCGCCGCCGGGCTGCTGCTGGCTCCGGTGCTGGCCGTGGCCCACTACCTGCCCCGCTGGGTGCCGGCCGGCGACCCGGCGCTGATGGCGTTGCGGGCCTGGGACGTCGGCACCTCGCGGACCCCGCTGATCGGCCAGCCCAGCTCGTCGGAGTACATCGGTGGCAACCTCGTCCACCACCTCGGCCCGACGCACTACTACCTGCTCGCACCGGCGGTCCGGCTGTTCGGGTCGACGGCCGGGATGCTGCTCGTGTCGGCGCTGATCGTCGGCGCGTCGCTGCTGGTGGCGGTGTGGGGCGTGTTCCGGCAGTTGGGCGGACGGGCCGCCGCTGCCGCTGCGGTGGTGTTGGGCGCGGTCACGTTCACCACGGGGGCGGCTGCGGTGGCGAACCCCGTCAGCTCCAACATCTCCGGGTACCCGCTGCTGGCCTCGGCCGTGCTGCTGTGGTGCGTGCTGTGCGGCGATCGGCGGTTGCTGCCGCTCGCCGTGCTGTGGGTGTCGTTCACCGCGCAGCAGCACTTGTCGGTGCTGCCGGCGTTGACGGTGATGACGGCCTTTGCCGTGGCCGGGACAGTGGTGGTCGAGCGCCGCCGCCTGCGGGAGTGGGCGCGGCCGGCCGGGGTGGCGAGCGTGGTGGCCGTTGTCGTGTGGTCGCCGGTGCTGCTGCAGCAGGTCGCCGGGTCGCGGGGAAACCTGGGCGAGCTGCTCTGGTTCATGCGCCACGGCGACCGGCCCAAGCTGGGCCTGCGGATCGCCATCGACCAGGTCGTGAACACGCTCGGCGCGCCCCCGCTGGTGGGGCAGCTGAACCTGGACGGCACGTGGTTCTTCCGGTCGCCGAGCCCGCTGGCGTGGCTGACCGCGGTGGTGGTCGTCGGGCTGCTGCTGGTGGCCGGCTGGCGCTGGTGGGCCGGCGCCGAACGGCGTCGGTTGGCGCTGCTGGCGATGGCCGGGGCGGCGGCGCTCGGCGGCCTGCTCGACTCGGCATCGATCCCCCGCGGCATCGAGCAGTACCGGCTGGCCTTCTACCACTGGGCGTTCGTGCTGACGTTCCTCGTCGGCTTCGCGCTGGTGCTCTTCGTCGGGGATCTGGCTGGCCGGCTGCCCGAGCCGACCCGGGTGCGCCTCGCTCGCGTCGGGCCGGCGTTGGCGGTGGCGGTCGTGGCGGTGCCGGCGCTCGTGAACCCGTTCCTCACCCGGGAGAGCAGCACGCTCCTGCGGATGTCCGCCCCGGTCGAGCGGGCGGGCGTCGACCGGCTGGCCGACGCCGTGCTCGCCGCCGAGGGACGGCTGACCGGCCCGGTGCTGGTGGTGAGCACCGACGACGGCCCGCTCGGCAGCGGCCTGCGGGAGGCGCTGGCGCTGGAGCTGACCGACCGCGGGGTCGACGTGGTGTTCCCCCCGGATGCGGTGGGGTTCGTCGCTTCGGATCGGCTCGCCGACCGGTCGTCGATCAGTGCCGGCCTGGTGCTGGTGCCCCAGCCGACCGACGTCACCGTCCCCGGCGATGAGGTGGCCGACATCCACACCATCGGCGACGGCATCCGCTGGCGCCTCCGCGCCTACCGCCTCGACCGCCAGGAGATCCTGGCGTTCGCGTCCGACCGCTTCTAGGGGTTCGGTCAGGCCTCGCTGGCGGCTTTGAGCCCGTCCGCCTCCATCTGCACGTACCGCCGGGCCTTGCGCCCGATCATGAGGCCGAGCAGCCCGGCCGCCGGCCCGGTCTGCCGCAGCCGCAACGTGACGGCGGTGGTGCCATCGCCCTGAGCGGCGAGCTCGTGGTCCGCGACCGTCCGAACCCCAGGGTTGGAGGTGGACCAGCGGAAGCGATCGCCCGGCTGCCACTCGTCGACCGTCATGACCGCCGCCGGCAACCCCGGCTGCTTGATCCTCACCCGCGCCCCGACCCCGAGCGGTGAATCCCCGAGGACCTCCAGCTTCGTCATCGAAGCCGTCCACTCAGGCCACCGCTCGACATCGGCCAACACCTCCCACACCTTCTCGACCGGCGCTTGAACCTTCACGGTGACTTCGTGCTCCATGCCCCAGATGTACCATTTGGTACATGTCGGAGCAAGATCCGAAGGCGCGGCTGCTGACGAAGGTCGTCGACTACGTCGCCGGCCACGGTGTCACCGGGCTGAGCCTCAGGGACCTGGCCGCCGCCGTCGGGACCAGCCACCGCATGCTGATCCACCACTTCGGGTCGAAGGAGGGGCTGCTGGTCGAGGTCGTGAAGGCCGTCGAGGCACAGCAGCGGCAGGCGCTGGCCGAGCTGACCGCCGGCGCCGGTAGCCAAGACCTCGACGCCGTCGGCACCGCCTTCTGGGAGCGGCTCACCGACCCGGCCCTCGACCGCCAGGAGCGGCTCTTCTTCGAGCTCTACGGCCAGGCGCTCCAGGGGCGACCGTGGGCCACCTCGCTGCTCGACGGCATCGTCGACGATTGGCTCGTGCCGCTCCGGGCGATCCTGCCGGCGGCTGACGCCCGGCTGGCCCTCGCCGTCGCTCGCGGGCTGCTCCTCGACCTCCTCGCCACCGGTGACAAGGCCGCGGTCACCACCGCCATGCGGCGCTTCCAGGGGCTCCTCCTCGACACGGCTCCGGCCGAGCACCCCCACTAACCTCCGCCGGATGTTTTCGGGGGTCTCGGAGCGGCGATGGGTGTGGGCGCTGCTGGGGATCTGCGCGGTGGCGCTCGGCATCCGGGTCGGGTACGTCATCGGCTGGCGGGACGTGCCCAACATCGAGGGCGACGCCCGCTACTACCACGAGGGCGCGAACCTCCTGGCCGACGGGCACGGCTTCGTCCACCCCTACGCCTGGGACGAGGGCAAGCACGTCCCCGGCGCCGACCACCCGCCCGCCTACATCGTGGTCCTCGCCGTCCCGAGCCTCGTGGGCCTCGACACCATCCGCGACCACATGCTCGCGAGCTGCCTCATCGGCACCGGCACGGTCGCCCTCATCGGCCTCCTCGGTCGACGGATCGGGGGCGACAAGGTCGGCCTCCTCGCCGCCGCCATCGCCGCGGTCTACCCCAACCTCTGGCTCAACGACGGCTCGCTCATGTCCGAGACCCTCGCCCTCTTCCTCGGCGTCGTCGTCAGCATCACCGCCTACCGGGCCTGGGACAGACCGACGACCCGGAGGTTCGTCGAGCTCGGCATCGCCATCGGGCTCGCCGCCCTCGCCCGGGCGGAGAGCGTGCTCCTCCTCGGCCTCCTGCTCGTCCCGCTCGCCGTGTGGGTGAAGGGGCTCGACGGCGGCTGGAGGACGCGGGCCCAGCGAGCCGCCGTGAGCGCCGCGGTCGCGCTCGCCGTCATGGCTCCTTGGGTCGGCGCCAACCTCGTCCGCTTCGAGCACCCGGCCACCCTGTCGACGCAGATGGGCCCGACCCTCGACGTCGCCAACTGCGACGAGACCTACTACGGCGACGCCCTCGGCGGCTGGTCCTTCGCCTGCGCCACCGACATCGAGGAAGACGACCGCTCGGTCCTCGACCAGCGCACCCGGGACGAGGCGTTCGACTACATGGGCGACCACCTCGGCCGCCTCCCCGTCGTGGTCGCCGCCCGCCTCGGCAGGGCCTGGGGCCTCTACGCCCCGACCGCCCAGCTCCGCTTCGACGAGTTCGCCGAGGCCCGCCCCCTCGAGTCGTCCCAGGTCGGCCTCGGCATGTACTACGCCCTCGCGATCCTGAGCATCGGAGGCATCGTCGCCCTCAGACGCAAGGGCACTCCGTCCTTCCCGCTGACCGTCTGGCTCGTCAACGTGGCCATCACGGTCGTCGTCTTCTACGGCATGACCCGGTTCCGGGCGCCGGCCGAACCGGCCCTGGTGCTCCTCGCCAGCGTCGGCATCGTGAGCGCGATCGAATCTGTGTTCGGTAGGCCTGCGGAGCAGAACTAGCCTCGGCGGATCATGGCCGAGAGCTTCCGCACCCCGATTGGCACCCAGGACGTCCTGCCCCCGGAGTCGGCCCGCTGGCAGCACCTGATCGCCACGTTCTCCGGGGTCGCGGAGCGGTTCGGCTACGGCCTGGTGCACGGCCCGCTGTTCGAGGACATCGGGGTGTTCCAGCGGCTCGGCACCGGCACCGACGTCGTGCGCAAGGAGATGTACGACTTCCGCGACAAGGGCGACCGCCACCTCGCCCTGCGCCCCGAGGCGACGGCGTCCGTCGTCCGGGCCTACGTGCAGCACCGCCCGACCACGCCGTGGAAGGTGTGGTGCATCACCCCGGCCTTCCGCTACGAGAGCCCCCAGGCCGGCCGCTTCCGCCAGCACCACCAGGTCGACGTCGAGGTCATCGGCGCGGCCGACCCCGACCTCGACGTCGAGGTCGTCTCGCTGGCCGTCGACTACCTCGGCCAACTGGGGTTGCGCCGCTGGAAGCTGGCGATCAACACCATGGGCACGCCCGACGACCGTCGCGCCTACACCGAGCAGCTGCAGGCCTGGCTCGCCGGCCGGATCGACCAGCTCGACCCGGCCGACCGGGAGAAGGCCGCCACCCACCCGCTCCGGGTCCTCGACTCCAAGCGGGAGGCCACCCAGGCGGCCGTGGCCGACGCCCCCCGCATGCTCGACGCCCTCGACCCCGCGTCGATCCAGCACTTCGAGCGGGTCCAGGCCGGGCTGCGGGCGCTCGACATCCCGTACGAGATCAACCCCGGCCTCGTGCGGGGACTCGACTACTACACGCACACCCTGTTCGAGTTCCAGAGCCTGGCGCTCGCCTCGGCCGAGTCGACGGTCGTCGGCGGCGGCCGCTACGACGGCCTCGTCGAGCAGCTCGGTGGCCCTCCGACCCCCGGCATCGGGTTCGGCTCCGGCATCGAGCGCATGCTGCTGGCCCTCGAGGCCGAGGGCGCCGGCCCCGAGGAGGCGTCCCGGCTCGACGTGTTCGTGGTCGACGCCACCACCGGCGAGGCCGCCCGCGACATCGCCCACGAGCTGCGGACCGCGGGCCTCCGGGTCGACCGGGCCTTCGACGGTCGCTCGATGAAGGCCCAGATGAAGGCGGCCGGCCGCTCCGGCGCGCCGCTCGCGGTCATCGTCGGCGAGCAGGAGCTGACCGACGGCACCGCTACCGTCCGCGACCTCGGCCGGGCCGAGCAGGCGGTCGTGCCTCGCGACCAGCTGGTCGCCCAGATCCGCAAGGCCTTGGAGGAGAGCTCCGGCTAGCCGCACTCCCACGCCCGACCCACCACCGCATGGACAACCTCTTCACCGCCGCGGCGCAGGAGCGCCTGGAACGCCAGGCGCCGCTCGCCGCCCGGATGCGGCCCAACAGCCTGGACCAGGTGGTGGGCCAGGACCACCTGGTGGGGGAGGGCAAGTCGCTGCGGGTGCTGGTCGAGTCGGACCGCCTGTCGTCGGCGATCTTCTGGGGCCCGCCGGGCACCGGCAAGACGACGCTCGCCCAGGTCATCGCCCGCCACACTGCCAAGTACTTCGAGCAGCTGTCGGCGGTGTCGGCGAGCGTCAAGGACGTGCGGGAGGTCATCGCCCGGGCCGAGCAGCGCCTCGGCGAGCGCGACCAGGGCACCATCCTCTTCCTCGACGAGGTCCACCGCTTCAACAAGGCCCAGCAGGACGCGCTGCTGCCCTCGGTCGAGAGCGGCCTGCTGGTGCTGGTCGGCGCCACCACCGAGAACCCGTACTTCGAGGTCAACGCTCCGCTGCTGTCGCGCTCGACGCTGTTCCGGCTCGAGCGCCTGTCGACCGAGGCGTTGACCCAGCTGGTCGAGCGGGGCCTCGAGGTCGAGGACGCCACGGCCGACCCCGAGGCGATCGCCCACCTGGTCGACCGCTCGGGCGGCGACGGTCGCCAGGTCCTCACCAGCCTGGAGGTGGCGGTGGCCCTGGCCGCCGGCCGCGACGGCCGGGAGGCCGGCGACCCCATCCACGTCACCGTCGACGACGCCGAGGCTGCGCTGGGCGCCAGCCTCCAGCGCTACGGCCGCGACGACCACTACGACGTCATCTCTGCCTTCATCAAGTCGATCCGGGGCTCCGATCCCCAGGCCGGCCTCTACTGGTTGGCCCGGATGCTGGAGGCGGGGGAGGACGCGCGCTTCATCGCCCGCCGGCTGGTGATCCTGGCCAGCGAGGACATCGGCGAGGCCGATCCCATGGGCCTCGTCGTGGCCACCGCGGCGGCCAACGCGGTCGAGCACGTCGGCCTCCCCGAGGCGCAGCTGAACCTCGCCCAGGCGGTGGTCCACCTGGCCACGGCGCCGAAGTCGAACGCCAGCGCCATCGGCATCTGGAACGCCCGGGAGACCGTACGCAAGGGCGGCTTCGGCGAGGTCCCGGCCCACCTGCGGGATGCGCACTACTGGGGCGCCCAGCGTCTCGGCCACGGCAAGGGCTACGAGTATCCTCACGACGATCCCCGGGGCTGGGTGCCGCAGCAGTACCTTCCCGACGACATGCGGGAGGCGGTGTTCTACCGTCCGACCGCTCATGGCTTCGAGCAGGAGATCGCCCGGCGCATGGACGAGCTCCACGACGACGGCGAGGACGACGACGCATGATCGCCGAGATGACGACTTCCGACACGGCCGCTGTGATCGTGGCGGCCAGCAGCGTGGCCGCGGTGGTGCTGCTCGCCGTCGCGCTCGTGGCGCTGACCCGCACCCTGAAGGCCCTGCGCGAGGTCGCCAACCTCATGCGCACCGAGACGGCGCCGGTGCTGGGCGACCTGCGGGACACCGTCCAGGCCGCCAACCACGAGCTGAAGCGCTTCGACCGGCTGGTGACCACGGCCGAGTCGGTCACCGGCACGGTCGACTCCGCGTCCCGGCTGGCGTACCTCGCCATGGCCAACCCGGTCATCAAGGGCGTGGCGTTCGCCAGCGGTACGGCCAAGGCCGCCCGCCGGCTGCGGCGCAAGGACGGGGACTGACCTATGTTCCGCCCGGTGAGGTGGCTGTTCCGGCGGGTCTTCTGGGTCGGCACCGGGGCCGCGGCGGGCTTCGGCGGTGCGATGTGGATCCGGCGCCGCCTCCAGCAGGCCCTGGAGCGGGTCATGCCCCAGCGGGTGCGGGCCGACGTCGCCGACGGCGCCAAGAAGGTCGGCGGCAGCCTGCGCGGCGCGGTCACCGACGGCCGCGCGGCCATGCACGCCCGGGAGGCCGAGCTCCGCCGCGAGTACGCCCCCGGTCGACGCTGAGAACGGAGGGCTAATGAGCACGGGCCTGTGCTGGCCCAGGCTCTAGGCTGGGCAGCTCTATGGCACCGCGGTCCTCCTCCGATCTGCGAGCCGCGTGGAACGACTTCTTTGCTGCACGGCAGCACACCATCGTCCCGTCGGCGAGCCTCATCCCCACGCACCCCAGCGCGCCGATGTTCACCAACTCCGGGATGATGCCGTTCGTCCCGTACTTCATCGGCGAGGAGCCGGTGCCGTACGACCCGGCCCGCATCTCCTCGGTCCAGCGCTGTGTGCGGGCGGGTGGCAAGCACAACGACCTCGACGCCATCGGCCGCTCCCACCGCCACCTCAGCTTCTTCGAGATGCTGGGCAACTTCGCCGTCGCCGACTACTTCAAGGACGACGCCATCCCGTGGGCGTGGGAGTTCCTCACCGAGCACCTCGGCCTCGACGGCGACCGCATGTGGGTCACGGTCCACGTCAGCGACGACGAGGCGGCCGACATCTGGGCCGACGAGGTGGGCTTCCCCCGCGACCGCATCCAGCGGCTCGACAAGGACAACTTCTGGGAGATGGGCGAGGTCGGCCCGTGCGGCCCGTCCTCCGAGATCTTCTGGGACTTCGGCCCCGACCAGGGCCCTGAGGGCGGCCCGGAGAACCCCGAGGCCGAGAACCGCTACGTCGAGCTGTGGAACCTGGTGTTCCAGCAGTACTTCCGGGAGAACGACGGCAGCCTCACGCCGCTGCCCGGCAAGAACATCGACACCGGCGCCGGCCTGGAGCGCATCGTCGGCGCGTTGCGGGGCAGCTCCAGCCTCTACGCGTCGGACATCCTGACCTCGCTGATCGACCAGGCCCAGTCGGTGACGGGAACCAAGCTCGGCACCAGCGAGCTGGGCGACATCGCCCTGCGGCTCATGGCCGACCACGCCCGCACCATGACGTTCCTGGTGGCCGACGGCGTCATCCCGTCCAACGAGGACCGCGGCTACGTGCTGCGCCGGATCGTGCGCCGGGCCATCCGCTTCGCCTACCTGCTGGGCGTCGAGCGGCCGGTGCTGGTGCCGATGGTGGACCGCACGGTCGAGCTGATGGCCGAGGCCTACCCGGTGCTCACCGAGCACCACGACTTCGTCGGCCAGATCATCTCCCGGGAAGAGGAGACCTTCCGCCAGACGCTGAAGCGGGGCTCGCAGATCCTCGACAACCAGCTGGAGGAGCTGCCCGAGGGCGGGACGCTCGACGGCGCAGTGGCGTTCCAGCTGCACGACACCTACGGCTTCCCGTTCGAGGTCACCCAGGAGATGGCCGAGCTGCGGGGCTTCGGGGTCGACACCGAGGGCTTCGACGCGGCCATGGAGCAGCAGCGGGCCCGCGCCCGGGCCGCGAGCAAGAAGGGCGGCCTGGCATCGGGCGAAGACGTCGACGGGTACCAGCGCCTGCTGGCCGAGCACGGCCCCACCGAGTTCACCGGGCGCCAGGAGTACACGTCGCAGGCCACGGTCCTCGGCATCGTGGGCGACGGCCTCTTCCTCGACCGCACGCCGTTCTATGCCGAGTCGGGCGGCCAGATCGGCGACACCGGCACCATCACCACGTCGACCGGGACCGTGCAGGTCACCGACACAACCTATGCGTTGCCGGGTCTGGTGCGGCACAGCTTCACACCGGTCGAGGGCACGGTGGAGGTGGGCCAGGAGGCCACGGCGGCCATCGACGGCGAGCGCCGTGACGCCATCCGCCGCAACCACACCGGCACCCACATCCTCCACTGGGCGCTGCGCGAGGTGCTGGGCAAGCACGTCAAGCAGCAGGGCTCGCTGGTCGCGCCCGACCGCCTGCGGTTCGACTTCAGCCACTTCGAGGCCGTGCGCCCCGAGGAGCTGCGGGCCATCGAAGACCTGGCCAACAAGGAGATCCTGGCCAACGCGGGCGTGCGTCACTTCGAGACCACCATGGACGAGGCCCGTGAGCTCGGCGCCATCATGTTCTTCGGCGACAAGTACGGCGACATCGTGCGCGTCCTCGAGGCGGGGGAGCACTCGGTCGAGCTGTGCGGCGGCACGCACGTGCACCGGCTGGGCGACATCGGGCCGGTGAAGATCGTGTCCGAAGCGTCGATCGGGTCGAACCTGCGCCGCATCGAGGCCGTCACCGGCTTCGGGCCGATCGACCGCCTCCGCGACGAGGAGGCGCTCATGACCCGGGCCGCCGAGGTCTTGGGCACCACGCCCGCGGAGCTGCCCGCGGCGGCCGAGAAGCTGCGGTCCGAGCTGAAGGCGCTGCGCGAGGAGCTGCAGCGGGCCAAGAAGCAGGCAGCCGGGGGCCAGGCCGCGCAACTGGCGAATTCCGCAGTCGACGGGGTGCTGGTGGCCCGGCACGACGGCACGTCGCGGGAGGAGCTGCGCGACCTCGCCGTCGCGGTGCGCGACCAACCGGGCGTCGACGTGGTCGTCCTGGGCGGTGCGCCCGAGGGCGGCGGCGCCGCGCTCGTCGCGGCGGTCACCAAGGAGAGCGGCCGCAACGCCGGGGAGCTCATCGCTACGGCGGCCAAGACCATCGGCGGCGGGGGTGGCAAGAGCCCCGAGCTGGCGGTGGCCGGCGGCCGCGACCCGTCGCGCCTCGACGAGGCCCTCGACCAGGTCCGCGCGGCGCTCGCCGGCCAGTAGGTGGCGCGGGCGCTAGGGCTCGATCTGGGGGAGCGGCGGATCGGCGTCGCGCTCTCCGACAGCGCCGGGACGATGGCGACGCCGTACGAGGTCGTGACGCGCTCGGGCGACCGCGCACGCGACCACGCGCGCATCGCGGCGCTGGCCGAGGAAACCGGCGCTGACGTGCTCGTCATCGGGCTCCCGCTGTCGCTCGACGGCACCAAGGGTCCGGCTGCGCAGAACGTCGAGGCCGAGGCCGATGAGCTGGGCGAACGGCTCGACCTTCCCGTGGAGCTGTGGGACGAACGGTTCAGCACCGTCGAGGCCGCGCGACGTTTGCGCGCAACGGGGCTGCCGCGCGCCAAGCGTCGCCACGTCGTGGACCAGGTCGCTGCTACGGTCATCCTTCAGTCGTGGCTGGACGCCAACCGCCACGACGCTGACCGGCCGTAGTTTTCCGGGCGATCCACAGATGCCACGAAGAGGTCTGCATGCCGCAGCAGCCCCCCGACGACGACGACTTCTGGACGAGGTCTCGTCGCACGCGCCAAGACGATAAGAAGTCTCGTCGCGGTCGGAAGAAGGGCAGCACTGGCGACATCGACTGGACCGAACCGGAACCGGGTCCCCCGCCCCGCCGAGCACCTGCTCCCGCCCCGGCTCCGCCCCCTCAGGCCCCACCGGCCGCGCCGCCTCGACCGGTGCCGCCGCGGGTGACCGCCCAGCGGGCGCCAGGGCCGGGCCGGGGACCGACCCGGGACCAGGCGCCCACCCCGCCGCCCCGCCGCGGCGGGACTGCCGCCCCGGCCGCCGGCCGCCGTCCGGACGACCTCGGCTCCGCCCCCGCGGCCGGCCGGGCGAGGGGCCCCGTGCGGGACACGGCGCCGCCGCCGTCGAGCCGGACGCTCCGGGACCCCGCCCCGCCTCCCAGCCGAGCGGCCCGGGACACCGCCCCGCCACCCAGCCGAGCGGCCCGCGACACCGCCCCGCCGCCGTCGAGCCGAGCGGCCCGGGATGTGCCGCCGCCGTCCGCCCGAGGGGGGCGGGGGCCACAGTCGGCCAACGGCCGAGCGGGAGGTGCTGCTGCCCGCCGCCAGCCACCGCCGGACCCGGGCCCGCCGACCATGGAGAGCCCGCTGGCCCGGCCCGACACCGCCCGCGCACCCGGCGCCGCCCGGCGCCGCACGGGCGATGTCCCGGTCACGCCGTCGCCCCGGGGCTCGTGGGGGTCGAACGCCTCGCCGTCTCGCTCGTCCACCAGCGGGCCGCACCTCGTCGGAGGGGGCGGCGCCCCGCCACCCACCATGCCGGTGCCCCGCCAGGACCTGCCGCTGGCGGCTCCCTCGGCACCGCCGGCACCGCCGCGCCGCAGCCCTCGCACCACGGGCGAGACCCCGTCGCTCGACGACCGCCTCGAGGGGCTTGCCGCCCGGGCCACACCGCCCCAGGGCGCCGACCGGCCCGCCAGCCGGCCGCCGATGGACGAGCCGCTGGCGCCCGACCCGCTCGTCGACGAGCGGATGGTCCTGCCCGGCCCGACGGCACCCGCCTACGACAGCCGGCCCGACCGCTACGAAGACCCGTACGGCGGCGACGTCTACGACGACACGTACGGCGACGACGACTACGACGACTACGGCGCCAGCTACGACCGGGACGAGCCGTCCCGCCGGTTCGCCCGCGGCTGCGGTCGTCCCGCCGCGGCGGCCATGATCGTGGCCGGCCTGGTCGTCCTGCTCCTGCTGATCGGCCTGTTCTGGGTGAGGCGCCAGATCGACCCGGGCGGCGACCCCGGGCCGAAGGTGCGGGTCGAGGTCGTGGCCGGCCAGTCGACGGGGGAGATCGGCGAGACCCTCGAGAAGGCCGGGGTCATCACCAACTCGACGGTGTGGACCTGGTACGTCCGCCTCAAGGGGGGAGGTGACATCCAGGCGGGGGTCTACGAGATCCCGACCAACCTCTCGATGGACGACGCGCTGAAGGCGCTGGAGGCCAAGCCGCTGCCACCCGGCACGAAACGGGTCACCGTGCCGGAGGGCCAGACGCTCGGGCAGATCAAGGCCCGCCTGACCTCCGGTGACAAGGCCGTGCCCGGGTTCACGGCGGCGGGCTTCGATGCCGCCCTGAAGGACCCGGCTGTGCGCTCGAAGTACCTGCCGCCGGGCCAGACCAGCCTCGAGGGCACGTTCTTCCCCGATACCTACGACCTCGCCAAGGAGGCCAAGGAGAAGGACCTCCTCCTCAAGATGCGCGACCAGTTCGACAGCACGCTGGACGGGCTGAACCTCGAGACCATCGCCGAGCAGCAGGGCCGCAGCCCCTACGAGGTCCTGGTGGTGGCGTCGCTGATCGAGGAGGAGGCCCGCGTCGACACCGATCGCTCGAAGATCGCCCGGGTCATCTACAACCGCCTGGCCAAGGGGACGCCGCTGCAGATCGACGCGGCCCTCTGCTACGAGAAGCGCCAGACCCCGTGCGTGGTCACGGCGGCCGACAAGCAGTCGGACTCGGGCTACAACGTGTACAAGGTGAAGGGCCTGCCACCGACGCTCATCGCGGCGCCGGGCCGCAAGTCCATCGAGGCGGCGCTCCATCCGGCGGCGGGCGACTGGGTGTACTACGTCCTCGACCCCAACCTGCCCAAGGGCGAGCACTTCTTCACCGCTGACTACGCCGAGTTCCAATCGGCCAAGCAGCGCTGCAAGGACGCCGGGCTGGGCTGCGGATGAACACCGGCGCCATCTCGGGCACCACCCGGCTGGCGGCGCTCATCGGCCTGCCGGCCAAGCACTCGCTGTCGCCGACCATCCTCAACGCCGCGTTCGACGCCGCCGGCCTCGACTGGCGCTTCGCGGTGTTCGAGGTGGCGGCCGAGCGGGGCAGCCAGGCGGTCGAGGCCATGCGCACGCTGGGCCTGGGCGGGCTCTCGGTGACGATGCCGCACAAGGACGCGGCGTACGCCGCGGTCGACGACCGGACGCCGGTGGCCGAGGCCCTGGGCGCGGTCAACTGCGTGTTCTGGGACGGGGACCGCCTGGTGGGGGACAACACCGACGGGCCGGGCTTTGTCGACTCGCTGCGGATCGACCACGGGGTCGAGGTCGACGGCCGGCGTTGCGTACTGGTCGGCGCCGGGGGCGCGGGCCGAGCGCTGGCGTGGGCGCTGGGCCGGGCGGGGGCCGCCGAGGTGGTGGTCGTGAACCGATCGGCCGGTCCGGCGGAGCGGGCTGCCGCACTGGCCGGGTCGGTGGGCCGCGTGGGGACGGCCGACGACGTCGGCAAAGCCGAGCTCGTCGTCAACGCGACGTCGCTCGGGATGGGCGGTCGGGATGTCGTCGACCCGGTACTGCCGGTCGACCCCGAGGCGTTGCACGGGGGTCAGGTCGTGGCCGACATCGTCTACTTCCCGACCATGACCCCGCTCCTGACGGCCGCCGCGGAGCGTGGCGCGCAGACCGTCACGGGGGTGGGGATGTTGGTCCACCAAGCGGCGCACGCGTTCCGTCGCTGGACGGGCGAGGCGCCGTCGATCGAGGCGATGACGCGGGCCGCTACCGCTGAGCTGGACCGTCGCGCCCGGAGGGTCGCCCCGGGCAACTAGATGCCCTCCGGAAAGACGCGCGCCCCTCCGATGGTGCAACATGGGCGCAACAAGAAAGCAACGGCGGGCGCCGAACCGTGTGACAGAACGTCCCCGATGGGAGCTAGGCGCGGGACTAGGTTTGGGCTTATTGTTTGCGAAAACGTTGCGATAGCAGCGTGGGCGGGCTCAGTCGATCGGAGGTACATCGGTGGCCCTGCAAGGGACTCTCGATACGTTCTCGTTGCCAGACGTGTTGCGGCTGTTGGCGACCACGGGCAAGACCGGATGCCTGCATGTCGACGGCGACCGTGGGCGGGGCCAGGTGTGGATCGACGACGGTTCGCTCGTCGCCGCCAAGGCCGAGCGGGCGCTGGGTGAGCCCTCCATCGACGAGGTCGTGTTCGAGATGCTGCGCTTCGGGCGCGGCCAGTTCAGCTTCGCGGTCGACGAGAAGGCCCCCGACGACGCTGAGCCCACCGATGTCGAGGCCACGCTGCGGCGGGCCGGCCAGCTGCTCGACGAGTGGCGTGAGCTGGAAGCCGTCGTCCCGTCGCTGAGCCACCGGGTCGCCATGGCCCCCGAGCTCACCGTCGAGCAGGTCACCGTCGACGCCGACCGCTGGAAGGCCCTGGTGGCCATCGCCTCGGGTCGGTCGGTCGGCGAGCTGGCCGAGACGCTCGGCCTGGGCGAGCTGGGAATCTCTCGTACGGTCAGCGATCTGGTCGAGCTGGGCGTCGCGGTCATCGAGCCGCCGGGCGCCGCTCGCACCCCCAACGGGTCGCGGGGTCGTAACGTGACCGACATCGGATCGCGGTCCTCCGGCGACTCGCCCCGGCGCTCCCGGTCCGAGTCGAGCCGGCGCTCCAGCGAGCCCGCCGCGGTCTCCGATGGCAGCGGCCAGGTCAACTGGGCGCAGACCGCCGAGCCCATCGCCGCTCCCGACACCGGGGGCAGCACCCTCGCCCGCCCCGCGTCGGCGTCCCGCCTCGCCAGCCGCAACTCGGTCGCCCCGCTCGGCTCGTCCGACCCCACGCTCAGCGCACCGAGTGGTCGCCTCCTGGCGGCATCGGGCAGCGCCGCCGCGGCCACGGCGGCAGTCCCGGCCACCGCGGTCGGGGTCGTCACGCCGGCCGCCGGCACCCCGTCGATCGACGCCGGCCCCAAGGCCCGGCGCCAGGCCAGCACCGCCCGGTCGCCGCGTTCACGTCGCAGCACCACGCCTCCCGGCGGGCAGCCGCTGACGGCGCCGGTCCGGGGGTCGGCCGCTCCCGCGCTGCCGGTCCCGCCGCTCGACACCGGCACCAGCCTGGGCGCCATGCCAGCGCCGCTGGGCGAGCCGCTGTCGGGCCCGCTGCCCAGCTCGCTGTCCGGGCCGATCTTTCCTCCGTCGCTGGAGACCAGCCCGCCGAGCGGGCTGCTGCTGCCCCCGTCGCTCGAGACGGGCCGCCTCGCCCCGGCGCCGTTGCCTACCGAGACGGGCCAGATCCCCACCATCGCGGCGTCGTCGCTGCCGGCCGAGATGAGCTGGGCCGCCCAGGACAACGAGGCGCCCATCGGGCCGCCGTCGCACCTGACGCCGGCCACGTCGTCGCTGCGGCCGCAGACCCCGCCGACCCGCATGCTGGCGCCGCAGTCCCGCCAGTCGGCGCCGCCGCCCCGCCACGACACCGGTGACCCGTCGGCGCACGTGCTGGCGATGAGCCCCGATGCCCGGGCGGCCGTCGAGGCCACCGTGGGCCGGTCCGGTGGTGGCCCCGGCGGCATGCCGATGGCCGGCGCCACGCAGGAGCAGGTCCTCAGCCGAGGCCAGCTGTTCCACTACCTGACGTCCATCCGCGGCTAGCCGCGCCGCACTTCCTGGAGATGGCGGCTGGCATGGTCGTATGACGACCATGCCAGCCGCCATCTCGTTTTGACGGCATGCTCGCTGTCGTTGCTGCTGTGGCCGGGGCCGTTCTGGTCGGCCCGTTCCTGAGCTACGCCGTGCTCCGCTGGGTGGGGTGGCGGGTGGCGTTGCCCCTGGTGCTCGACTGGGTGCCGGCCCGGGCGCAGGTCGGTCGACCGTCCGCCCGCTGTCGGAGCTGCGGCCACCAGCTCAGCCCCGCCGCCGTCCCCGCGTTGCCTTGGCTGCTGCGGATGGGGCGGTGTCGGAGCTGTCGTACCGGGATCGGGCGCTGGGCGTTGGGGATCGAGATCGCCACGGGGGTGGTGTTCGGGTTGATCGTGTGGCAGCTCGACGACTGGAAGGCGGAGCTGCCGGCGTTGGCGCTGGGGGCCGGGCTGGTGGCGATCTCGGCGGTGGACCTCGGGTTCTCGCGGATCCCGAGCCGGTTCGTGTACCTCACCGCTCTGGCGGTGGCGATCACCGGGGTGCCGTTGTTCGTCGACGAGCCGAGGGCGGTGGTCGGTGCAGCGGTGGGCGGGGGTGCCTGCCTGGCGTTGCTCGGGTCGATGCACCTCATCTCGCCGCGGATGCTGGGGTTCGGCGACGTCCGGCTCGGGACGCTGATCGGAGCGGTCGTCGGCTGGTTGGGGTGGACTGAGACCGAGCCGATCCTCGACCCGCTCAGCTTCGTGATCACCGCGCTGTTCGTCGCCGGGTTGGTCGGGTCTCTCGCCGGGTTCGCGCTGCTGGCGATCCGGCGCCGCAGCGTCGCCTACCCCTTCGGTCCCTGCCTCGCCCTCGGCGGGATCATCGCCCTCCTTCTGTAGGGCAACACGTAGGGGCCGGGTGGCTACCGACAGGTATCGTCGTGCCGTGCTCCGCTTCCTCACCGCGGGTGAGTCCCATGGCCGCGGCCTGGTTGTGATCCTCGAAGGCTTGCCGGCCGGCCTGGAGGTCACCGTGGGCGACATCCAGGAGGAGCTGGCACGGCGGCGGCTCGGCTACGGCCGCGGCCCCCGCATGCGGTTCGAGCAGGACGACGTCACCATCGTCGGCGGCGTCCGCCACGGCCGCACCCTCGGCTCGCCGGTGGCCATCGAGATCGGTAACACCGAGTGGACCCGCTCCGACAAGTGGCACGAGGAGATGGCGGTCGAGCCGGGCAGGACCAAGGCGCCGCTCACCCAGCCCCGCCCTGGTCACGCCGACCTCGCCGGCATGCAGAAGTACGGCTTCGACGACGCCCGCGACGTGCTCGAGCGGGCCTCGGCCCGGGAGACCGCCGCTCGCGTCGCCGCCGGCGCCCTGGCCAAGCAGCTGCTCCGCCAGCTGGGCATCGAGGTCGTCTCCCACGTGGTGCAGATGGGCTCGGTCCACACCAAGGCCACCGAGCGCCCGAGGCCCGAGGACCTGTCACGAGTGGACGAGTCGGCGGTCCGCTGCTTCGACCCCGCCAGCGAGGCCGCCATGGTCGACGAGATCAAGGCCGTCTCCAAGGAGGGCGACAGCCTCGGTGGCGTGGTCGAGATCCTCGGCTACGGCGTGCCGGTCGGCCTCGGCAGCCACGTCCACTGGGACCGGCGGCTCGACGGACTGCTCGCCCAGGCGATGATGAGCATCCAGGCGGTGAAGGGCGTCGAGGTCGGTGACGCCTTCGAGGTGGCGGGCCGGCCCGGGAGCCAGGCCCACGACCCCATCCACTGGGACGCCGACAACCAGGCCTACCGCCGGGAGACCACCCGGGCGGGAGGCATCGAGGGCGGGATGTCGACCGGCGAGCTGCTGGTCTGCCGGGCGGCGATGAAGCCGATCGCCACCCTGAACCGCCCGGTCCTGACCACGGTCGACGTGGTCACCAAGGAGGAGACGGTCAGCTTCAAGGAGCGGACCGACGTCACGGCCGTGCCCGCCATGGGTGTGGTGGCCGAGACCATGATGGCGCTGGTCCTGGCGGGCGAAGCGCTGCGCAAGTATGGCGGCGACTCGATGAACGAGCTGCTGCGCAACGCCCGTTCGTTCCAGGAGTCCCTGCGTGATGCCTGACATCCCTGCCCACCGCGACCGGCACGTTGTGCTGGTCGGCATGCCCGGCGCCGGCAAGTCCAGCGTCGGCCGCCGCCTCGCCCGCGAGCTGGGCCGGCCGTTCGCGGACGCCGACGAGCAGCTGGAGCTCAACTGCGGCCGCACGATCCCCCAGATCTTCCGGGACGACGGCGAAGCCACGTTCCGCCGCCTCGAGACCCAGACCCTGTCCGAGCTGCTCACCCGGCACACGCCGCTCGTCATCGCCGCCGGCGGTGGGGCGGTCATCAGTGAGGAGAACCGGGTGCTGCTGAGCAACCACTCGGTGGTCGTGTGGCTGCGGGGCACGGCCGAGTTCCTGGTCGGCCGCACCGACCCGACCCACCGGCCGCTGCTGAGCGAGGACCCGATGGCCGCCTACGCCCGGCTCGACCGGGAGCGGTCGCACCTGTACGAGGCCGTCGCCGACGAGATCGTCGACATCGAGCCGTTCCACTCCCAGGACGAGAAGCCCAAGCGGCTCCTGGCCCGGCACATCGTCGAGCTCCTCGGCCTCGAGCCAGCCGTGCCCCAGCAGTGGCCGTGACCTCGCCCGCCACCACCATCGTCGTCGACGTGCCGCTCGCCGACCGCACCTACCCGGTGGTGGTCGGGCCCGGTGCTCGGGCCGCGCTGCCGAGCCTGCTGCCCACGGGCGTGCGCCGGGCCGCGGTGGTCACGCAGGCGGGGATCGACTTCCCGGTCGACACCGGCGAGGGGGTCGAGCAGCGGGTGTTCGAGCTGGGCGAGGGCGAGGGCGCCAAGACCCTGGCGTCGGTCGAGGACCTCTGCCGGGCGTGGTCGCAGTGGGGCCTGACCCGGGGCGACGTCGTGGTGGCCGTCGGCGGGGGCGTCGTAACCGACACCGCCGGGTTCGCCGCGGCCGTGTACCACCGGGGAGTGCCGGTGCTGCACGTCGCCACCACGCTGCTCGGCATGGTCGACGCGGCGATCGGCGGCAAGGCCGGCGTCAACCTGCCCGAGGGCAAGAACTTGGTCGGCGCCTTCTGGCAGCCAGTCGCGGTGGTGTGCGACACCGACGCGCTTCGCACGCTCCCCGAGCGGGAGCAGCGAAGCGGCCGGGGTGAGATGGCCAAGTACCACTTCCTCACCGGCGAGGACATCGAGGTGCTGCCACTCGACCAGCGCGTGGCCGCCTGCGTCGGCATCAAGGCCGCCGTGGTGGCCGGCGACGAGCGCGAGGGCGTCGGCAACCGCAAGGGCCGGGCCACCCTCAACTACGGCCACACCCTGGCCCACGCCCTGGAGACGGCCGGCCACTACGACCTGCGCCACGGCGAGGCCGTCGCCATCGGCCTCTGCTACGCCGCCGAGCTGGCGCACGCCCTCGGCCGCATCGACCAGGACCGGGTCCACGAGCACTACCGGGTCGTGCAGGCCTACGACCTGCCCGACCGCCTGCCGGCCGACCACGACCACGCCGAGCTGGTCGCCCTCATGGCCCACGACAAGAAGGCGGTCGACGGGCTGACGTTCGTGCTCGACGGTCCCGACGGCGTCGAAGTGGTCGCCGGCGTCGATCCGGCCACCGCCGCCACTGTCCTGATCCGACTCGGAGCCCACGATGCCTGACCACCCGATCGTCCTGCTGCTCAACGGCGTCAACCTCAACCTGCTCGGGGAGCGCGAGCCGCTGATCTACGGCAGCGACACGCTCGAGGATCACGTCAAGGCCGCCCGGGCCGCGGCCGAGGAGCTGGGCTTCGAGCTGGAGCACCTGCAGTCGAACCACGAAGGCGAACTGGTCGAGGCCATCCACGCCGCCCGGGGCCGCTGCGCCGCCATCGTCATCAACGGCGCCGCTTTCACCCACTACGCGTGGGGCATCCACGACGCCCTGGCCGTGTTCGAGGGCCCGGTCATCGAGGTGCACATCTCCAACCCCATCGCCCGGGAAGCCTGGCGCCACGAGTCGGTCATCTCGCCGGTGGCGACGGGGATCATCAGCGGCCTCGGCGGGCACGGCTACGTGCTGGCGATCGAGGCCTTGGGCAGGCTCCTTGGCTGACGTCGAGGCCGCGTTGGCCGGGGTGCGCAAGGTCTGCCTGGCGCTGCCCGAGGCCACCGAGCGCCTGAGCCACGGCTCGCCCACGTTCTTCGTGCGGGACAAGAAGACCTTCGTGATGTTCCTCAACGACCACCACGGCGACGGCCGCCTGGCGCTGTGGTGCGCGGCGCCCGTCGGGGCGCAGGCCGAGCTGGTCGAGCAGGACCCCGAGCGGTTCTTCCGACCGCCGTATGTCGGGCACCGGGGTTGGATCGGCGTCCGCCTCGACCGCGACCTCGACTGGGACGAGGTCGCCGGCATCTGCGAGGACGCCTACCGACAAGTTGCCCCGAAGCGCTTGGTCGCCCTCCTGGACCAGGAACGCCAGCCGTGACGAGCCCCGATCTCGGCGAACCGCCGAGATCGTCCCGCCTCGCGGAGACGGTGAGTCGGCTCTGGGCGTGGATGCTGGAGTCCTCGCCGGAGTACGCCACGTACATCGGGGAGCCGGCCGAGGGCTGGACCGACTACTCGCCCGAGGCTTGCCAGGAACGACGGCACCGGCGCCGGGCCTTCCTCGCCGACCTCCAGGCCATCGATACCAACGGGCTCGACCACCAGGACAGCATCACCCACCAGGTCGCCGAGGCCTACCTCACCGCCGAGGTCGGGATCGACGCCTTTCCCCACGAGGCGTTCCTCGTCGATCAGATGAACGGCGTGCACCTCCAGGTCGCCCAGACGCTGGAGTACATGGGCGACGATCGGGACGCCATCGCCGAGCGGGTCCAGCAGGTCCCCGAGCTGCTCGACCAGGTCGTCGCCAACCTGCGGGCCCAGACCGTCCGGCCGCCGAAGGTCGTCCTCGCTGACGTGCCCCGCCAGCTCGGGGCGCTGCCGTTCGCCGACCAGATCCCCGACACCCTCGACCGCTTCGAGCGCTTCGTCGTCGACGAGCTGATCCCCCGGGCCCGCGACGAGCCCGGCATCAGCAACGTGCCCGACGGCGACGCCTGGTACGCGGCGGCCATCGAGCACCAGACGTCGCTGTCGCCGACCCCGCAGGAGGTCCACGACCTGGGCCTCGCCGAGGTCGACCGCATCTGGCGGGCCATGGAGGCGCTGGCCGAGGAGGCCGGCGCCGGGTCGGTCGAGGCCTACCGCCAGCGCCTGAAGGACGATCCGGCCTCCACGTTCGCGAGCGCCGAGGAGCAGCTCCACGCCTACCGGGCGCTGTGCAAGGAGGTCGACGCCACGCTCTGGCGGGTCGTCACCAAGCTGCCCCGCATGCCCTACGGGGTCGATGCCATGCCCGACTACATGGCCGAGAGCGCGCCCACCGCCTACTACATCCCGGGTGCGGGCGGTTCCCGCCGACCCGGCAGCTTCATCGTCAATGGCCACGACCTGCCCAGCCGCCCGGCCTGGCGGATGGTGCCCCTCGCCCTGCACGAGGCCGTGCCCGGCCACCACCTCCAGCACGCCATCGCCGACGAGCTGGACGACCTCCCGCCGATCCGGCGCCACCTCGGCTGGAACGCGTACGTCGAGGGCTGGGGGCTCTACGCCGAGCACCTGGGTGAGGAGCTGGGCTTCTACCGCACCCCGGCCGACCGCTACGGCCGCCTTTCCTTCGAGATGTGGCGGGCCGCTCGGCTGGTGGTCGACACCGGGTTGCATGCCCTGGGCTGGAGCCGCGACCGGGCCATCGCCTACGTCGAGGACACCACCGGCCTCGGCCACCACGACGTGGTCTCGGAGGTCGACCGCTACATCTCCTGGCCCGGCCAGGCCCTCGGCTACAAGCTGGGGGAGCGCGTCATCCTCGACCTGCGCGCCGAAGCCGAGGCCGCCCTGGGCGCCTCGTTCCGGGCCGACCGCTTCCACGACGTCCTGCTGCAGAGCGGCCCGGTGCCGCTCCCGGTCCTCGAGGCCGAGGTGCGCCGCTGGCTCGGCGAGATCGACGCGGGCGCCAGTGCTAGTTCCAGCCGGTGATCGGCTTGTTCCAGATGGCGTCCCAGGTCCTCTGATCCACGACGCCGTTGGCGGGCTTGATGCCCTTCTCCCGCTGGAACATGGTGACGACCTGCTTGGTCCGGGCGTCGTACTTGCCGGTGACGTCGATGCGCCAGCCTCGGGCCAGCAGCAGCTCCTGCAGCTGCTCGACGCCCGGTGACTTGGTCGTGCTGTTGACGTCGCCGGGCAGGACGCTCGGCACGGCACCGGCGCCGGGTACCCGGGGGTGCTCCCGCTGGAACGGCAGGTCCTGGCCGATGTTGATCCGGAGGATCGACCCGGTGCCCTTGGCGACGTGCTCGGCGGCGGCGAGGATCTTCGTCTTGGCCTTGTTGGCCGGCTCGTTGAGGGAGTCGAGGATCGCCTTGTTCCGGGGGTCGAGGAACGGGTCGCTGAAGATGAGCGGCCCCCTGAACGGGGCCTGGGTCGACGGTGGCTTCAGCGGGACTGTCCACTGGGGGGTGAACACCAGGGGCTCGCTGTCGAGCTTCTTCTGCAGCGTGTCCAGCTCGGTGTTCACCCGCTCGACCTCGGACTTGTAGTCGAGCAGCGCCTGCTTCGCCTCGTCGAGGCTGGTCGAGAGCTTGGTGAAGAAGGCCCCGGCGGCCTCGATCTCCCGCGAGGTCATCCGCTCGGCGGCGCCCCACCAGTTCTCCCGGAGGTTGTGGCCGTGGGTCTTGAGCTTGCCCGAGAGCTTGCCGACGGTCTCGGCCGCAGTCTTGAACTTGGTGGCGTAGCCCCCGACGGCCTCGGCCGTGTCGAGGGGGCGGCGAACCTTGCCCACCATCGTCAGAGCCGATCACGGGGGTCGGGCCGCAGCGGCGTGTCCTGGTGGGTGACGAGGTCGCCGAGCTCGCTGTCGAGCAGGTCGCAGTCGTTGCCGACCTTGTCGAGGATCTTGGCCAGCAGATCGAGCTCCCGCTTCGAGAGCCGGAAGGCTTCGCTCCAGGTCCTCTGCGCGGTCTGCAGCGCACCCTGGACCGTGTTGTGGGCGGTGTCGACGAACGCACCGGTGACGAGGCTGTGGGTGGAGATGGCGTCGTAGACGGGGGTTTCCGCTCCCACGAGGTCGGTCCTCCCGTCCCGCATGTCCTTGGCCCGGTCTCGTAAATACTGTGGCGTCACCCTCACGGCCCATGGATGTCCTTCCGCTTCGCCCGAAATGCACGGCCCCTGGCTTCGGGACAGCGGAAGGCGCGCTGCTACCATCGCTCGGCCATGGCTGCGACCACGACCAACGACCTCAAGCGGGGGATGACCCTCGACCTGCCGGAGGGCCTCTTCCAGGTGGTCGACTTCCAGCACGTCAAGCCGGGCAAGGGACCGGCGTTCGTGCGCACGACGCTGCGCAACGTGCGGGGCGGCAACGTACTCGACCGCACGTTCCGGGCCGACGAGCGCGTCGAGCAGGCCGTCGTGGAGAAGAAGGACATGCAGTTCCTCTACCGCGACGCCACGGACTACGTGTTCATGGACAACACGACCTACGAGCAGCTCCACGTCGGCTCGAAGACGCTGGGCGACGCGGCGAACTACGTCGTCGACGGAGCGACGGTCCAGCTGCAGTTCTACAAGGACGAGATCATCGGTACCGAGCTTCCGGCCGCCGTCGAGCTGACCGTGGCCCAGACCGAACCGGGCGTCCAGGGCGACCGGGTGTCGGGTGCACGGAAGCCGGCCACGCTCGAGACCGGCCTCGTCGTGCAGGTGCCGCTGTTCGTCAACCAGGGCGAGCGCATCAAGGTCGACACCCGCACCGGCGAGTACCTGACCCGGGCCTGAGCGGCCCGATCTCTCGTGTCGGAGCTTGAAGCCGGCGAGATCGAGCTGCGGCGGGCGGCCCGCGAGCGCGCGCTGGAGCTGCTCTACGAGGCCGAGGCCAAAGGCATGAGCACGGCCGAGGTGGTCGCTGAGCTGCCGCTGGCCCCCGCTGACCTGGCCCAGGAGCTGGTCGCCGGCGTCGAGGCGCACCGACCCGAGATCGACGAGCTGCTCGCCGCCAAGGTCGCGCCCCGCTGGACCCTGACCCGGCTCGCCGCGGTCGACCGCGCAGTGCTGCGGCTCGCCACCTACGAGCTGCTCGCCGCGCCGGATCGCTCGCAGGCGCTGATCATCAACGAGGCGGTCATCCTCGCCCGGCGCTTCGGCAGCGACGACTCGTCGCGCTTCGTCAACGGCGTGCTCTCCGCCGTTGCCGCCGACGTCCGGCCCGAAGGTGGCGCTGCCGCGACCCCCGAGGCCGCCGACCCCGAGCGGATCCTCCCGCCCGAGCCGCCGGTCCGGCAGCATCCTGCGGCCGACGCGGTGATCGTCGATCTCGACGGCGTCATCCGTCACTGGGACGAGGACGCCATCCCGGTAGCGGAGGAGGCACTCGGCCTGCCCGCGGGCGCCATCAACGAGGCCGCGTACGCGGCGCCGCACTTCGACGCGGCCATGCGCGGCGAGCTGACCGTCGACGAGTGGCGCGTCGCGATCGGGGAGGCGATCGCGAAGGCCCACGGTGGCGACGCGGTCGCGGTGGCGACCGCGTGGGCCGAGATCGGCTGGCGGATCGACGAGTCGGTCCTGGAGCTGCTCGACCAGGTGCGGGCCGGCGGGACCCCGGTGGTGCTGCTGTCCAACGCCAGCTCGGCGTTGCTCGACGACCTGCGGCTCTCCGGCATCGACGACCGCTTCGACGCCATCGTCGGGTCGGCTGAGCTGGGCATCTGCAAGCCCGAGGCCGAGTGCTTCCGGCGGGCAGCCGATCGGGTGGGCGTGCCGTTGGACCGCTGCCTGATGATCGACGACAAGCCGGAGAACGTCGCCGGCGCGGAGGCCGTCGGCATGCGCGGGCTGCTCTTCGAGGACGTGGAGCAGTTGGAGGCCGCGCTGCGTGACCTCGGTCTCATGCCACGTCTCTGACCGCACCCGGTGGTAGCTTCTGGGCCTGACCGTGAAGCGGGCCCGGAGAGACCCGTACGGACAGAAAGAGGGGAGGATCCCCGTGGCCGACCGCGAACGACGAAGCACGCCCCCCTTCGGGGGCGTTTTTGTGAGTCGGACCCAGGTCCTCGACGCCGACGACGTGCGGCGGGCGATGTGGCGCATGGCCCACGAGATCGTCGAGGCCAACCACGGCCTGGACGAGGTGGTACTGGTCGGGTTGCAGACCGGTGGCGTGCCGTTCGCGGCGGAGCTGGCCCAGGCGCTGGAGAAGATCGACGGCACCGCCCCGCCGGTCGGGACGCTCGACGTGGCGTTCCATCGCGACGACATCGGCCTGCGCCCGGTGCTGCCGTCCGCCGTCACCGACATCCCGTTCGACCTGAGCGGCAAGGTGGTGGTGCTGGTCGACGACGTGCTGTTCACCGGCCGCACCATCCGGGCGGCGCTCGACGCCGTGCACACCTACGGCCGGCCCCGCGCGGTGCAGCTGGCGGTCATGATCGACCGGGGCCACCGCGAGCTGCCGATCCGGCCCGACTACGTCGGCAAGAACCTGCCCACCCGGCGGGACGAAGCCGTCGACGCCACCCTGGAGGGAGTCGAACTGGGCGAGATGCTCAAGTGAAGCACCTCCTCGGCATCGCGGACCTCGACGCGTCCGAGCTCGACCACCTGCTCGAGCTCACCGACAGCTTCGTCGAGGTCACCCGGCGCCGGATGCCGAAGGTCCCGGCGCTGCAGGGCCGCACCGTCTGCTGGCTCTTCTACGAGGACTCGACCCGCACCCGCCTTTCGTTCGAGCAGGCGGCCAAGCGGCTGTCGGCCGACACGCTCACCTTCTCGGTGGCGTCGTCGTCGGTGCGCAAAGGCGAGTCGCTGCGCGACACCGTCGAGACCATCGAGGCCATGGGCGTCGACGCCATCGTCGTGCGCCACAGCTCGTCGGGCGTACCCGAGCAGGTCACCCGCTGGGTCAAGGCCAGCGTCATCAACGCCGGCGACGGCTGGCACGAGCACCCCACCCAGGCGCTGCTCGACTGCTACACCATCCGCGAGCAGCTGGGCTCCCTGGACGGCATCCGGATCGCCATCGTCGGCGACGTCAACCACAGCCGGGTCGCCCGCAGCGACGTGTGGGCGTTCACCAAGCTGGGCGCCGAGGTCACCCTGGTCGGGCCGTCCACGCTGCTGCCGCCCCGGCTGGACGACTGGCCGGTGCGGGTGGACCACTCGCTCGACCGGGTGCTGCCCGACGCCGATGTCGTCTACCTGCTGCGGATGCAGCAGGAGCGCATGACCGAGGCGCTGGTGCCGTCGCTGCGGGAGTACACGGCGCAGTGGGGCCTCACTGCCCGCCGGGTCGATCTGATGGCCGACCGGGCGATCGTCATGCACCCGGGGCCCATGAACCGGGGGGTCGAGATCGCCGCCGACGTGGCGGACCTGCCGAGAGCCGTCGTCATCGACCAGGTGCGGAACGGGGTAGCCGTACGGATGGCGGTGCTCTACGAGCTGCTCGGCTCGGGTCGCAGCCTGATCACCGCCACCCTCCCTGCCGCGGGAGCGGCAGGAGCAACAGGAGCCGCCTCGTGAACCAGAGCCCCACCGTCGTCATCAAGGGTGGGACCGTCGTCGACCGCACCGGCCAGCGGGTCGCCGACGTCGCCATCGAGGGGGGCCGCATCGCCGCGGTCGACGCCGACCTCGCACCGGGGCAGGGCGACCTGACCATCGACGCCGGTGGCTGCCTCGTCATGCCCGGCTTCGTGGACGTGCACACCCACCTGCGCCAGCCGGGCAAGGAAGAGGCCGAGACCGTCGAGACCGGCGCTCGGGCCGCGGCCCTGGGCGGGTTCACCTGCATCGTCGCCATGCCCAACACCACGCCGGCCATCGACTCGGCGGGGGTGGCCCGCGAGGTGCTGGAGCTGGGCCGGGACACCTGCTGTGACGTGCGCACGTCGGCGGCCATCACGGTCGGACGGGCGGGGGAGCAGCTCACGCCCATGGCCGAGCTGGCCGACCTGGGTGTCCGGCTGTTCACCGACGACGGCAACGGTGTGCAGGACGTGCGGCTCATGCGCCGGGCGCTGGAGTACGCCCGGGGCCTCGATGTCACGTTGGCCCAGCACTGCGAGGACGAGGCGCTGTCGGCCGGTGGCCACATGCACGAGGGCGAGGTGTCGTCCCGCCTCGGCATTCCCGGGGTGCCGGCCGAGGCCGAGGAGCTCATGGTCATGCGGGACATCGCGCTCGCCCGGCTGACCGGGGCCAAGGTGCACTTCCAGCACCTGTCGACCGAGGGCTCGGTCGCGATGGTGCGGGCCGCCAAGGCCGGCGGCCTGCGGGTCACGTGCGAGGCCACACCCCATCACTTCACGCTCACCGACGAGCGCTGCGCCGGCTTCGACCCGGTCTTCAAGGTCAACCCGCCGCTGCGGCCGGGGTCGGACATGGCGGCGGTGCGGGCCGGGCTGGCCGACGGGAGCATCGACTGCATCGCCACCGACCACGCCCCCCACGCGCCCGAGGAGAAGGAGCGGCCGTTCGACCAGGCACCGCCCGGGATGCTGGGGCTGCAGACGGCCCTCGGGCTTGCGCTGACCTACCTCGACGTCACGCCGAGCGTCCTGGTGGGGCTCCTGTCGTCGCGGCCCGCCGCCATCGTCGGGGTCAGCGACGTGCACGGCGGCCCGGTCGAGGTGGGGCGGCCGGCCAACCTCTGCGTGGTCGACCCGGCGGCGACGTGGGTGGTCGAGCCGGGGCTGCTCGCCAGCCGCAGCCGCAACACCCCGTTCGCGGGGATGAAGCTCAGCGGGCAGGTGCGCCACACGCTGCTGTGGGGCGAGCCGGTGGTCCGCGATGGAGAGGCGCAACGTTGAACGTATGCACTAGCCTGCATGGCTATGCACTGGGGACGAACTGGGAGTGCGTGTGAGCGTTCGTGAGGGATTGCTGGTGCTGGCCGACGGCTCGACCTTCGAGGGCGAGCTGATCGGCGCCGACCTCGGTGCTTCCGGCGTCGCCGGGGGCGAGGTCGTGTTCAACACCGCCCTCTCCGGCTACCAGGAGATCGTCACCGACCCCTCCTACGCCGGCCAGATCATCACGTTCACCTACCCCCACATCGGCAACTACGGGACCAACCCGACCGACTTCGAGTCCGCCCGGCCCTTCTGTCGGGGCGTCGTGGTGCGGGAGCTGGCCCGGCGCCACAGCAACTGGCGGGCCGACCAGTCGCTCGACGGGCTGCTGCGGGCCCACGAGGTCCCGGGCATCGCCGGTGTCGACACCCGCCGGCTGACGAGGGTGCTGCGCGACCACGGGGCCATGCCGGGCGCCTTCGGGTCGGCCGCGGCTGCCGACCTGCTCCGGGCCGCCGAAGCCGAGCCCGGCACCGACGGCATCGACCTGGTCGCCCAGGTCACGACGCCGCAGCCGTACCCGGCGGGTGGCCCTGCCGACGGCCCGCTGGTGGTCGCCTACGACTTCGGCATCAAGCGGACCATCCTGCGGCAGCTGGCCGAGCGGTTCAGCGTCGAGGTGGTGCCGGCGTCGGCGACGGCGGCCGACGTCCTCGCTCGCGACCCTGCGGGCGTCTTCCTCTCCAACGGACCGGGCGATCCGGCAATGGTGCCGTACGCGGTCGACGCCATCGGCGGGCTGCTCGGCCAGGTGCCGATCTTCGGGATCTGCCTCGGGAACCAGCTGCTGGCCCGGGCCCTCGGGGCCGAGACCACCAAGCTGCCGTTCGGCCACCACGGCGCCAACCACCCGGTTCGCAACCTGCACACCGGCCATGTCGAGATCACCAGCCAGAACCACAACTTCGCCGTGGCGGCCGACAGCCTGAGCGGCAAGGCCGAGCTGACCCACGTCAACCTCAACGACGGGGTTTGCGAGGGCCTGCGAATACCGGAGGAGCGGGCGTTCAGCGTGCAGTACCACCCCGAGGCCGGGCCGGGTCCGCACGACAGCCGCTACCTGTTCGCCGAGTTCGCCTCGCTGATCGCGGGAAGTGCCCATGCCGCGGCGTGACGACCTCGAGTCGATCCTGCTGATCGGGGCGGGTCCGATCGTCATCGGCCAGGCCTGCGAGTTCGACTACTCGGGCACCCAGGCGTGCAAGGTCCTGCGGGCCGAGGGCTACCGGGTGATCCTGGCCAACTCGAACCCGGCCACGATCATGACCGACCCCGAGTTCGCCGACGCCACCTACGTCGAGCCGCTCGACCTCGACCACCTGACCCGCATCGTCGAGCGGGAGCGGCCCGACGCGGTGCTGCCGACCCTTGGCGGGCAGACCGCGCTCAACCTGGCGATGGAGCTGGTCGAGGCGGGGGTCGTCGGGGTGCCGGGGACGCCCGAGCTGATCGGCGCCAACGCCGAGGCCATCGCCACCGCCGAGGACCGTGAGCGGTTCAAGGTCGCGATGCAGGAGATCGGCCTGCAGGTGCCGGCGTCGGGGACGGCCCGGTCGCTGGCCGAGGCCGAGGCCGTGGTCGAGCAGGTCGGGTTGCCGGTGGTCATCCGGCCCGCCTTCATCCTCGGCGGCAAGGGCACCGGGATCGCGTCGACGCCCGACGAGTTCCGCCGGGTGGCCGCGGCGGGCATGGACGCGTCGCCGATCGGCGAGATCCTCATCGAGCGGTCGATCGCCGGGTGGAAGGAGTACGAGCTCGAGGTCATGCGGGACCGCGCCGACAACTGCGTGGTCATCTGCTCGATCGAGAACCTCGACCCCATGGGCGTGCACACGGGCGACTCGATCACGGTGGCGCCCGCCCAGACGCTGTCCGACGTCGAGTACCAGGCCATGCGCGACGCGGCGTTCGCCTGCATCCGCCGGGTCGGGGTCGAGACCGGCGGCTCCAACGTGCAGTTCGCCCTGAACCCCGACAACGGGGACATGGTCATCATCGAGATGAACCCCCGGGTCAGCCGGTCCTCAGCGCTGGCGTCGAAGGCCACCGGGTTCCCGATCGCCAAGATCGCCGCTCGGCTCGCGGTGGGCTACACCCTCGACGAGATCCCCAACGACATCACCCGCAAGACGCCCGCCAGCTTCGAGCCGACCATCGATTACGTGGTCACCAAGGTGCCGCGGTGGGCGTTCGAGAAGTTCCCCGGGGTCACCGGGGTGCTCGGCACGTCGATGCAGTCGGTCGGCGAGGCGATGGCCATCGGGCGGACGTTCCCGGAGTCGCTGCAGAAGGCGCTGCGGTCACTGGAGCACGGGCGGCTCGGGCTGGCGTGCGACCCGGCGGAGTCGGCGTTGGATGCCTTGTCGGACGAGGAGCTGCTCTCGCGGGCGGCCATCGCCACGCCGGATCGGCCCTTCCAGCTGGAGGCGGCGCTGCGGCGGGGCATCCCGCTGGAGGTGTTGGCTGCTCGCACGAAGGTGGACCCCTGGTTCCTCGACCAGATCCAGCAGATCGTCGAGGAGCGGGCGCACCTGGCCTCGGTCGGGCTCGAGGGGATGACCCGGCGGGACTGGAAGCGGGCCAAGCAGCTCGGCTTCGGCGACGCCCAGCTCTCCTGGCTCTGGGGCCTGGGGGTCGACTCCCTGGTGGTGCGCGATGCCCGCATGGCCGCCGGGGTGCGGCCGACGTTCAAGACCGTCGACACGTGCGGGGCCGAGTTCGAGGCGCAGACGCCGTACCACTACTCGACCTACGAGGACGAGGACGAGATCGTGCCGTCGGGTCGGCGCAAGGTGTTGATCCTGGGGTCGGGCCCGAACCGGATCGGGCAGGGCATCGAGTTCGACTACTGCTGCGTGCACGCGTCGTTCGCCCTGGCCGACGCCGGGCTCGAGACCGTCATGCTCAACTGCAACCCGGAAACGGTGTCGACCGACTACGACACGTCGGACCGGCTGTACTTCGAGCCGCTGACGCTGGAGGACGCGCTCAACGTCATCGAGGCGGAGCAGGCGGCGGGCGACCTGCTGGGCGTCATCGTGGCGCTGGGCGGGCAGACGCCGCTGAAGCTGGCGGGGTCGCTGCCGAAGGGGCTGGTGCTGGGGACGTCGCCGGAGTCGATCGACCTGGCCGAGGACCGGGAGCAGTGGAACGCCCTGTGCGCCCGGCTCGAGATCCCGCAGCCGGCGGGGGGTACGGCGACGACGGTGTCCGAGGCGCTCGCTGTCGTCGAGCGGATCGGGTACCCGGCGCTGTTGCGGCCGTCGTACGTGCTGGGTGGGCGGGCGATGGAGATCGTGTACGACGAGGACGGGCTGCGTTCGGCCATGGACGCGCTGGCCGTCTTCGGGTCGTTGGGCCGGGAAGGCGGGCTGTCGGCCGAGCGGCCGGTGCTGGTGGACCGGTTCCTGGAGGACGCCACCGAGGTGGATGTCGACGCGATCCGGGACCGCACCGGCGAGGTCATGATCGGGGCGGTCATGGAGCACGTCGAGGAGGCGGGGGTGCACTCGGGCGACTCGGCGTGCTCGATCCCGCCGTACTCGCTGTCGGCCGAGACGGTGGGGGTCATCGAGGACTACACCCGGCGGCTGGCCGATGCGCTGGACGTGCAGGGGCTGCTGAACGTGCAGTACGCCGTGCGCCAAGGGCAGGTGTTCGTCATCGAGGCGAACCCCCGGGCGAGCCGGACCGTGCCGTTCGTGGCGAAGGCGACCGGGGTGCCGCTGGTGAAGGTCGCGGCTCGGGTGATGGTCGGTTCGACCTTGGCCGAGCTGCGGTCGGAGGGGCTGCTCCTGCCACCGACCGGCGCTGGGGCCGTCGATGGCGGCGGCGTCGCCGTCAAGGAGGCGGTGCTGCCGTTCAGCCGGTTCCCGGACGTGGACACGGTGCTGGGGCCGGAGATGCGGTCGACGGGCGAGGTGATGGGCGTCGACCGGACGTTCGGCCTGGCGTTCGCCAAGGCCCAGGTGGCCGCCGGCGACCGGCTGCCGACGTCGGGCACGGTGTTCTTCTCACTCGCCGATCGGGACAAGCCGGCCGGCCTACGGGCTGCGCTGGGCTTCGTGGAGCTCGGCTTCACGATCGCTGCGACCGCGGGCACCGCCGACTACCTCGAGGCCGCCGGGATCCCGGTGGTGCAGCGGGTCCGCAAGGTGGGGGCGGGTGAAGATCCGGGCCTCCCGACCGCTGTCGACCTCCTCGCCCGTGACGAGATCCAGCTGGTGGTGAACAGCCCCCGCGGCCGCGGCGCCCGCGCCGACGGCGACTACATCCGCCGGGCGGCGTCCTCCCACCGCGTCCCGTGCCTGACCACCGCCTCGGCGGCGGTCGCCGCCGCCGAGGGCATGCGCGACCACGCCGCCCACGACGTCCAGGTGATCTCCCTCCAGGAGTACCTCGCTTGAGCTGGTGCTCATCCGGGTTCCACGACGGGGAAGGGTTTTGACGTGGGACTCGTGACGAGCGTTGGGAGCGTCCGGCTGGAGGAGCCGGTGATGACCGCGTCGGGGACGTCGGGGCATGGGGCGGAGCTGAGCGCCTACCTGGACCTCTCGAAGCTGGGGGCGGTCGTCGTGAAGTCGCTGCTGGCGGAGCCGTGGGAGGGGAACCCGCCGTTGCGGGTCACGGAGACCGCGGCGGGGATGCTCAACTCGGTGGGGCTGCCGGGGCCGGGGGTCGACGCCTGGATCGAGGACGTCCTCCCGCCGCTGCTCGCCACCGGCGCGAAGGTCGTCGCCTCCATCTGGGGCCGGTCGGTCGCCGAGTACGAGAAGGCGGCGTCGATGCTCGCCGAGCTGCCGGAACAGGTCGTCGCCGTCGAGGTCAACCTCTCCTGCCCCAACACCGAGGCCGGCCGCGACCTCTTCGCCCACGACCCCGCCGCCACCCGCCAGGTCGTCCAGGCCGCCGCCGGCTGCGGCCGCCCCCGCTGGGCGAAGCTCAGCCCCAACACGAACCACCTGGTCGCCGTCGCCGCCGCAGCGCAGGAGGGCGGCGCCGAGGCCGTCACCCTGGTCAACACGGTCATGGGCATGGCGATCGACCCCGAGACCCGGCGCTTCCGCCTCGGCGCCGGCGGCCGGGGCGGGGGCCTCTCCGGTCCGGCCATCCACCCGGTGGCGGTCCGCGCGGTGTTCGATGTGCACCACGCGTTGTCCGACCTCCCGATCGTGGGGGTCGGCGGCGTCGCCACCGGGCTCGATGCAGCCGAGCTGATCTTGGCCGGTGCGTCGGCTATCCAGGTGGGTACCGCGACATTTGCCGACCCGCGGGCGCCGGCGCGTGTGCTCGACGAGCTCTACGCCTGGGCGGCACGGCAGGGCATCACCAACCTCGACGATGTGATCGGAGCCATGCGATGAGTGACACGACCACCACCGCCCCCGCCGTGCCCGAGTCGCTGCGCTCGCACCTGGCGCTGGCGCTCGACGTCGACGACCTCGTTGCGGCGTCCCGCCTCGCCCGCGACCTGAGCCCCTGGTACGGGACGATGAAGGTCGGCCTGGAGCTCTTCTCCGCCGCCGGGCCTGACGCCATCGCCACGCTGGCCAACCACGACGTCGACGTCTTCCTCGACCTCAAGCTGCACGACATCCCCAACCAGGTCGGCAGGGCCGCCCGGGTGCTCGGCGCCCTGGGCGCCAGCTACGTCACCTTCCACACGGGCGGCGGCGTGGCCATGCTGCGGGCCGGGGTCGAGGGCCTGCGGGAGGGCGCGGCCGGCGCCGGCCTGCCCGAGCCCTGCGCCCTGGCGGTGACCGTGTTGACCAGCGATCCTGACTGGTCGGAGCACGTGGTGCGCCAGCGGGTCGTCGCCGGGCTGGAGGCCGGGTGCGGCGGCTTCGTGTGCTCGGTCCAGGACCTGCCGATCCTCCGCGAGCTGGCCCCGGCGGCCACCATCGCGACCCCGGGCATCCGTCCCGAAGGCGCGTCCTCCGACGACCAGGCCCGGGTCGCGACCCCGTCGGTCGCGCTCGAAGGCGGCGCCGACCTCCTGGTCATCGGCCGCCCGATCGTCCAGGCCGACGACCCCATCGCCGCGACCCGCGCCCTCGTCGCCCCACTCCTGGAGAACTGAGGGCTAGGCCGGGGCCTTCAGCGAGGCGAGGTCACCCGGCCCGCAGGTCGGCGTCGAGGGCGACTCGCACCAGCCGGTCGCCGTCGATCGCCCGGAGCGACCGCAAGACGGCGTCGAGATCCCCGGGCGGCAGGTCGCCGGCCACCTCCACCACGGTGTCGCCGACCAGCACCTGCAGGCCCTCGGCGTCTCCCGGCAGCCGGCTCGGGAACCCGCCGACGCCGCCGGCCCGGAACGGCAGCGGATCGGCCGCGGTGACACACGCCGCCGCCATGAACGTGAGCGAGATGACGCGGTCGGCTGACCCCCAGGCGCCGCGGACCCCGGGACACGGTCCGTCCGAGGACGCCTCCACCGAGTCGAGCTCGTGGTCGGTCGGCTCGTGGTCGGGCCACAGCACGGGAGCCTCCGCTGCTCGCGCCCGGAGCGCGGCCTCCTCGACCCGGGGCGTGACGTCGACCTGGTCGAGCCGGGGGAGGGGGATCGACGCCGGCGAGCCCCAGCGGGTGAAGCGCACGTCGACGGTCACCTCGTCTCGTCGGTCGGTCATGACGTGCAGGCGCAGTGCTCGCGGCAGGTCGTCGGGACCGACGTCCAGCTCGATCGTGCCGTCGGGGACGCTGTCGCCGAACGCCGGGTCGGGACTGACCACCGCCGTCAGGGTCACGACACCGTCGCGTCGGGCAGTCACCCTCGGACGGGGCAGGTGCTCGATCGCCGTCCGGTAGCCGGCCGGGTCGCCCGTGAACGTGTCCCCGGCGAAGAGGTCGGTGAGCGCATCACCGTTGGCCTCGCCGCCGCCGAGGTAGAGCTCGACGGCGAGCGCGAGCTCGTCGCCGCCGTCGTCCATCACGGCGGTCAGCTCGTCCACATGACGCGCCAGCGCGGTCGACCGGTACTCGTAGCCGTCCCAAGGCTCGTTGCCCGGGGTGGCCGCGACGGCCCGGCGGTAGACGGTTCCGTGGGCCCGCAGGGTCTCCCGGCGACCCTGGCCGCCGTCGACCACCTGGCGCGAGACGGAGCGCACCGCCGCGCCCTCGCCGGCGTACCGATGGCTGACGGTGCGCCCGATCCCGTCGTGGTTCGTGGCGTCTTTCACCCGCGCGAGGCCGTGCACCTCGTAGCTGAAGGCCTTCTCGCGGGCGACCGCTCGTTGGGCCGCGCGGAGGGTCGACGCGGCGGACGGGGCCGCGTCTGTGGGCTTGCCGATTCGGGCCATCACCCCGACCCCGACCGCCCCGACGAGCGCCACACCGACCGTTGCCAGGGCAAATGGCCGGCGGCGCCGGTGCACTGTCACCCGCACCCCAACGTCCTCCACCTCAAGGTCGGCGGAGATTAGTTCCTGGGCTCAGCGCGATCGCGGCACCCCCAGCGCGGCACCGCGAAAGAGGCCGTCAAATCGGGCTCGATGCAGCATGTGCGCAGTTCGGCTTTCGCAGTGGACTAGGGTTCGCTCCCATGCCGAGCCCTCCCCAATTAACACCTGAGCAGCGCGAAGCCGCACTGGCGAAGGCCGCCGAAGCGCGGCGTGCTCGGGCTGAACTCAAAGAAAAGTTGAAGATGGGGTCGATGTCGCTCAAGGAGCTTCTCGACCAAGCCGACAACAGCGACACGGTCGGGAAGATGAAGGTCCTCGCCGTCCTCGAGTCGCTGCCCGGTGTGGGCAAGGTGCGTGCCCGCCGAGCCATGGAAGAGATCGGCATCGCCGATACGCGCCGGGTCCGCGGTCTGGGCGAGCAGCAGCGCAAGTCGCTGCTCGAGTCCTTCGGCAGCTGAACCGGCCCCGTCTCATAGTTCACTGACCCGTCCTTGCTGATCACCGTCTCGGGTCCGCCAGGATCGGGCACCACCACTGCGGCGACCGCGGTCGCCGAGGTGTTGGGGCTCGAGCTGGTGCCCGGAGGCGAAGTGTTCAGGGCCATGGCCGTCGAGCACGCCATGAGCCTGCGCGAGTTCGGGGCGTATGCCGCAGCGGAGCCGGCGGTCGACATCGAGCTCGACCGTCGGCTCGCTGACCGGGCCCGCTCGGGTCACGCCGTCGTCGAGTCGCGGCTCGCCGGGTGGATCGCCCGGAACGAAGGCTTCGATGCCGTCCGCGTCTGGATCGATTGCGACGACTCCGTGCGAGCCGAGCGCGTCGCCGCCCGCGAGGCGAAGACCGTCGACCAGGCCCTGGCCGAGAACGCCGAGCGCGAGAAGGTCGAGCGCGACCGCTACCTCGCCCTCTACGGCATCGACATCGAGGACCTGTCGATCTACGACCTGACCCTCGACTCCGGCCGCCACCCCGCCTCAGCCCTCGCCACCGAGATCGTCACCCTCGCCCGCACCCGCTTCCCGATGTAGCCCGCTGCGGCGGTCACTCGTGGCCGTCGGGTTGGGTCGGGGAGAAGGGCCACTCCTCGAACGCGGTGCAGCGTTCGTCGGGGGCGAACGTCAGGATCCAGAGGTCGCGCCAGCGTCCGCCTGAGTCGTGGTAGTCGACGGCCACGCGCACCACCGCGGTCGTCCCGTCGAGCGCGACGATCTCGCTGCTCATGTCGAACGCCTCGTCGGCGCCTTCGCGCTCGGCCTCCCAGAAGCCGGCGAGGGCGGCGAGGCCCACGATCGGTTCGGCCCACGGCGACGGCCGGTACACCACGTCGGGCGTGAACGATCCGGCGAGGCGGGAGGTTCCGGCAGTGCGCCACGCGGCCTCGTAGCCGGCCACCCAGCGCTCGACACCGGCTCGATCCATGCCCACCGAGCCTACGGGTCGGGAGGCAGCAGGGTCGCGGCCCTGAGGTAGTGGGTCCAGTAGGCCTGCCACCGGCCATACCGAGCGGCCAGGGCGACGAACTCGTCCTCCGACAGCGAGCGGCCGTAGACCGACGACGCAACCCCCAGCCCCTCGCGGTCCGGTGGAGCTTCGTCCATCCGGCCGAGGCCGCGGATCAGGATGAAGAGCGCAGACCACGGGCCGATGCCGGGGATCCCGAGCAGGAACGACTTCACCTCGTCGTAGGGGCCGGCCCGCAGGAAGGCCTCGTCGACCCCGGACAGCGCCGCCACCGCGCCCGCCACGTACCCGGCCTTGCGGTCGTGGCCCACCACCGCGAAGTCCAGCGACGACAGCTGGTCGATGTCGGGGAACGCCCACATCCCCTCGAACGAGTTCTCCGGGAACGACTCGACCAGCCGCCGCTTCATCGCCTGCGCCACCCGGGTCTGGGTCCGCTGTACCAGGATCGACCAGCAGACGATCTCGGCCGGCGTCGGGAACTTCACCTGGTGGTACCCGTACAGCCGATCCACCACGGCGGCGAACGGCGGGTCGCCCGAAGCGAGCTCGTAGAACGGTGCCAGGTCGTCGTCCAGGCTCAGCCAGAACCGCAGCCGATCGGTCACCGCCGCAGTCGGGACCAGCCCAGGAGAAGACGCCGCGACCCGCAAAGAAGCCCCCTCGGCCGACACCCGGACCACCACCGTCGCCCCACCCACCCGCAGCGCCTTCGTCAGCACAGACCCCGCCACAGACTGCTCGCCCGCCGTCGCCGGGAACTGGGCCAGGAACCGCAGCGACGCCGAGAAGTCGAAGGGTGCGGTCGGCTGCAGGGCCAGCGAAGTCGTCTCCACGCAGGGAGTCTGCCCGGGACGAATCCTGACCGAAGAGGTGGGGATTACACCATGGGGGCTGACCAGGGGCTACCCTGGTTCGCCGACCTTTCGTCGTTCCCCCCAGAAGGTGCACGCTGCATGGCAACTCGCCAAGACACCATGATGACGCCGCCGATCGAGGGCCTCCTCGACCTGGCCGGCTCCAAGTTCTCGCTGGTCACCCTCTCCTCGAAGCGGGCCCGGGAGATCAACTCCTACTTCAACCAGCTGGGTGAGGGCCTCGGCGCCATCGTGCCGCCCCAGGTCACCTCGGTCGCCCGCAAGCCCCTCTCGATCGCGTTCGAGGAGATCGGCGGCGGCAAGATCGTCCCGATCACCCCGGAGGAGCAGGCCGAGATCGACGCCGCCGCCGAGGCCGCGGCCGCCAAGGCAGCCGCCGAGGCCGAGTCCGCCGGCGACAGCTGAGTCCGAGGGACCTTCCCGGCCCATGCTCGAGGGCAAGCGCATCGTGCTGGGGGTCTCCGGCGGGATCGCCGCCTACAAGGCCATCGAGGTCTGCCGTCGCCTGGTCGACGGCGGCGCGCACGTCGCCCCGATCCTGACCAAGGGCGCGCTGCGCTTCGTCGGCGAGACCACGTTCACGGCGCTCGCCTCCGAGCGGGCCCACACGAGCCTGTTCGACGACCCCGATCCCATCCCGCACACCCGGCTGGGCCAGACGGCCGACGCCATCGTCGTCGCCCCCGCCACCGCCCGGGTCATCGGCAGCTATGCGGCGGGCATCTCCAACGACCTGCTGACCGCCACCCTCCTGGCCACGCGGGCGCCGGTCGTCGTGGCGCCGGCAATGCACACCGAGATGTGGGAGCACCCGGCGGTCCAGGACAACCTGGCGTTGCTCGCCCGCCGCGGCGTCCACATCGTCCCTCCCGAGGAGGGCCGCCTCGCCGGCGGCGACATCGGCAAGGGCCGCCTCGCCCAGCCCGAGACCATCGTCCAGGCCGTCGTCGCCGCGCTGGCGACCAACCACGACCTCGCCGGCCTCCATGTCGTCGTCACCGCCGGCGGCACCCGGGAGCCCATCGACCCCGTCCGCTACATCGGCAACCGCTCGTCCGGCAAGCAGGGCCACGCCCTCGCCGACGAGGCCGCCGACCGCGGCGCCAAGGTCACGCTGGTCACCACCACCCGCCAACCGAGCGCCACCGGCGTCGACGTCGTAAAGGTCGAGACGGCGGCCGACATGGCCGCCGCTGTCGACGCGGCGGCGGCAACCGCGGACATCGTGGTCATGGCCGCCGCGGTCGCCGACTTCAAGCCGGCCGCGGTCTCCGACAGCAAGCTCAAGAAGCGCGACGGCGTCCCCGAGATCGTCCTCGAACCGACCGTCGACATCCTGGCGGAGCTGGGCAAGCGCAAGCGCCCGGGGCAGTCACTTGTGGGTTTCGCGGCCGAGACCGACGATCTGCGCAAGAATGCTGCAGCCAAGCTCGGAGCCAAGGGCGCGGATCTGGTCGTCGCGAACGACGTGACCGCGCCAGGGGCCGGCTTCGAGTACGACACCAATCAGGTCACGCTCCTCTTCGCCGACGGCACCACTCGTGACGTCCCGTTGGCCGACAAGCGAGCAGTAGCCCGAGAAGTCTTCAACGCAATCCTCGAAAGAAGAAGGAGCAACCCGTGAGCCTCCGCTGGACCTTCACGTCGGAGTCGGTCACCGAGGGCCATCCCGACAAGATGGCCGACCAGATCAGCGACGCCGTCCTCGACGCCATCCTGGCGCAAGATCCGATGGCTCGGGTCGCCTGCGAGACCATGGTCACCACCGGTCTCGCCATCGTCGCGGGTGAGATCACCACCTCGGCGTACGTCGAGATCCCGAACATCGTCCGCGAGACCATCAAGGGCATCGGCTACGACCGCGAGTCGGTCGGCTTCGACGGCAACACCTGTGGCGTCCTCACCTCGATCGACCCGCAGTCGCCCGACATCGCCCAGGGCGTCGACAAGGCCTACGAGAACCGGGCCGAGGGCGGTCAGGAGGACCTCGACAGCCAGGGCGCCGGCGACCAGGGCATGATGTTCGGCTACGCGGTCGACGAGACCGAGGACCTCATGCCGCTGCCGATCTGGCTGGCGCACCGCCTCGCCCACCGCCTCTCCGAGGTCCGCAAGGCCGGCATCCTGCCGTACCTGCGCCCCGACGGGAAGACCCAGGTCACCCTCGACTACGAGGACGGTGTCCCGGTCGCCCTGAAGACGGTGCTGATCTCGACCCAGCACCAGCCGGGTCTCGACGCCGAGACGCTGATCAAGCCCGACCTCATCGAGCACGTCATCCGGCCGCTGGTCCCGCCGCAGTTCCAGGACGACGACTTCCGCGTGCTGGTGAACCCGACCGGCTCGTTCGAGCTGGGTGGCCCCCACGCCGACTGCGGCCTGACCGGGCGCAAGATCATCGTCGACACGTACGGCGGCGCCGCCCGCCACGGTGGTGGTGCGTTCTCGGGCAAGGACCCGTCGAAGGTCGACCGCTCGGCCGCCTACGCCGCCCGCTGGGTCGCCAAGAACGTGGTCGCCGCCGGCGCCGCCAAGCGCTGCGAGGTCCAGGTGGCCTACGCCATCGGCGTCGCCCACCCGGTGTCGCTGCTGGTCGAGACGTTCGGTACCGAGACCGTCGATCCCACCGCCATCGGGACCGCCGTGCAGGAGATCTTCGACCTCCGCCCGGCCGCCATCCTGCGCGACCTCGACCTGCGTCGCCCGATCTACAAGCGGACCGCCGCGTACGGTCACTTCGGTCGGAGCGACAAGGAGCTGAGCTGGGAGCAGACCACCAAGGTCGACGACCTCAAGAGTGCCCTCGGTCTCTGACGAGCCGACCCTCTGGCCGGAGGACGTCGTCGCCCCCGAGGCGAAGGCGAAGACACCCTCCGGACCGAAGGTCGAGGGCCGGGTCGTCCGGGTGCTGCCCGACGAGCCCGCCATCGCCAAGGAGTTCGACTACCTGGTCCCCGAGAAGCTCGGGGACCAGGTGCGCGTCGGGA
>Ga0209382_10000606_pt1 | contig 58635 bp, 61 predicted proteins | sample SoiMetdeltSBSDD5_FD_187599 | JGI IMG/M metagenome (GOLD analysis project Ga0209382, IMG submission 187599) | Bulk soil microbial communities from a Populus tree surrounding site in Tennessee, USA - Soil MetaG P. deltoides SBSDD5 (SPAdes) (version 2) | ecosystem: Environmental > Terrestrial >...
ACTGACCCTTCCATTTCCATTTTCACGAGCCTGTTTAATTCTACTGCATACTCCATTGGCAATTCCTTTGTGAAGGGTTCCATAAATCCTCCAACTATCAAAGATAGCGCATCAGATTCGGAAAAACCTCTACTCATTAGATAAAAGATTTGGTCCTCTCCAATTTTCCCTACGGTTGCTTCATGTGAGATAGTGGCATCCTCTTCATTTACCTCCACATAAGGGTAAGTGTCAGTCCTTGAATTTTCATCCAATAGAAGTGCGTCACATCTAACGTTAGACTTGACACCTGTAGCTCCTTTTGCAACATGTAGTAATCCTCTATATGTCGTTCTGCCTGAATCCTTGCTAACTGACTTGCTTGTTATCCTTGAAGTTGTATTTGGTGCCAGATGTACCGCTTTGGCCCCTGCATCTTGATGTTGACCAGACCCAGAAAATGCAACTGAAATGACTTCTGCGTGAGCATTCCTTCCAAGCATATAAACACCGGGGTATTTCATAGTTAGTCTGCTACCAAGGTTTCCATCAATCCATTCAACCGATGCATTCTCATATGCATAAGCTCTCTTAGTTACCAAATTATACACGTCTTTGCTCCAGTTCTGTATAGTAGTATACCTAATCTTGGCGCCCTTCTTTGCAATTAATTCGACAACAGCGGAATGGAGGGATTCAGTTGTATATACTGGCGCAGTACATCCTTCTATATAGTGAACTTCGGATCCCTCATCTGCAATTATCAACGTTCTTTCAAATTGACCAATATTTTCTGCGTTAATTCTAAAATATGCTTGGAGAGGAAGATCAACCTTCACATTTGGTGGAACATATATGAATGATCCACCAGACCAAACTGCGCTGTTTAAGGCTGCAAATTTATTATCTTCCGGAGGGATAACTTTGCCAAAATGCTTTCTCATAAGTTCAGGATGTTTTTTCACTGCGGAATCGGTATCGACAAATATTACGCCCTTCTTTTCTAAATCCTCTCTCAAATTATGATAGACGACTTCTGATTCGTATTGGGCGCCAACACCCGCAAGGAATTTTCGTTCTGCTTCTGGAATTCCTAGTTTCTCAAATGTATTTCTTACCGAGTCCGGAACATCATCCCAGCTCTTTCCTTGCTTCTCAGCGGCCTTGGCGTAGTAGTATATATTCTGAAAATCAATTTTCGACAGATCACCCCCCCAATTTGGCATGGGCTTGCTCATAAAAACATCGTAAGATCTCAATCTAAAGTCTCTCATCCAGTCGGGCTCACCTTTAAGCTTGCTAATCTCTTCAACTGTGCCTCTCGACAGGCCCTTTTTACTTAAGTATACGTATAAATCAGTCGAGTCCTTAAAATCATACTTACTGTAATCCATATCTAAATTAGATTTGGTTGTCATATGGTTGCTATCACTTGTACAGCTGCATTAAAACTATTTAAACCCCGGCAAGTTGACTCAATTAAGTACTAGGCTGTAGCTAGAGTTACTCTAAACCATCGGTCATTGTGTTACTCTAAACCATCGGTCATTGTGTTACTCTAAACCATCGGTCATTGTGTTACTCTAAACCATCGGTCATTGTGTTACTCTAAACCATCGGTCATTGTGTTACTCTAAACCATCGGTCATTGTGTTACTCTAAACCATCGGTCATTGTTTTATTCCCCTAGAATGCTGGAAAGTTAATGCCGCACATAAAACATGAGGAGCCACGCTAAATACAGAAGAAAAGGACAGTTAAGGAATACGCTTTAAGATTATTCCTAGCAGATGAGATGTATCTAATTCATTAAAACAACCACTCCTTATTCTACTTTCTATTTTCTATTGGATAAGGAGAATTATCTGTAAGGAGTTATTGACTTATTACCTATTTAACTTGAAAGTTTGCTACTAATTTACAAATATGGAACTGTGGCTAACAATAACAAGATCTTTTCTATAGACGAGATGAAGATGTTGCTCTTTATTCTTATTTTCATTATATACTTTTCTTGTTGTTATTAATTTTTTTTTGAACTTTGAATTACGTGGTTTTGTTCTAACTCTACATCCACAACAAGGACACCACGCTCCGTCCCATTTCATAAATATGGAACACACTTGACAACGTTTTTGTCCTGTGGCGTAGCGACCATAAGAAGCTGCAGGTTTTTGCGCCTTATGTCGGATGCAAATACCTTTACACGTCATAACTTGTACCTGTGAATAGCATTATGAATATTTAAGATGGGTGTATTGTATAGAGAACTATGATTTTCCACTACTTTTACTTGTTTACCTTCACCTATCTTGTCATGGCAGTAAGTAATAAATAATAAGTAAAATTTGCTTCTGATTATCGATAGATCCTAAGAAAAGAAGCCATGAGAGCTAATTGAGCAATGGCAATCGACTCTTAAGATCCTTGATTGTATTTCTTAATGTAACCTCGGTTATTCCTGCTGCTTGTGAAAAAGAAGTCTGAGATCTTCTACTATTGTTGTTTTCATTACTCTTATTGTGGATACCATTGTCTATGTTGTTGTTCAGAAATGATATATACAAAACAGCTGCTGCTAATCCCATAGGATTCTTTCCAGTACTTGCCTCTTTTCTTATAGCAGTATGCATTATATCCATACCATGTCTTGTGATTCTTTCATTTAGTTGCATCTTATTGGCTATTTTAGCAATACATCTCATAGGATCAAGCATTGGTGTTTTAATGTCTAGTTCTGTAAGCAAAATACGATAGCTTTGAGAGAGTGTCTTTGACTTTACATTAGTGCCTTGGGATATATCTCTTAGTGTTTTTCCAATTCTTATTTCTCTACATGCTATGTATATGGCAGCAGCAAGCATAGCTGATACTGTTCTTCCCCTTATCAATCCTCTTTGCTGAGCTTTTCTGTAGATGTAAGCAGTTTTCTCAACTACGGAATCAGGTAATGCAAGTTTATCTCTTAATATATCTAGTTCAGAGAACGCTTTTCTGAGGCTTCTATCTGTTGAACTATATAGTTGTGTTCTATAATCAAGTATCCTTAACCTATCGATTGTAGATTTAATAGAAGTTGCAATTCTGTTTCCAGTATAATCTTTGTCGGTTCTTCCAATTATAGTTGACAAACCCATATCATGTCTGGCCAGAGAGGTAGGCATTCCAGTTCTTATTCTATTGATATTTGATTGCTCTGAGTTGAAAGTACGCCATTCAGGTCCTGTTTCTTGCGCCTTTTCTGCTGATAGTACTAAACCACAATTACCGCAAATATATTCGCCTGATTCATGGTCTGTAATTATGTTGCTGCTACTACTGTTTTTATCACCGCTATCAGGATTAACATTACAATTTGGACACACAACCTTTGTATATTCGGAGATTGTGTTTTGTTTCGATCTGTTACTCATATACATATATTATGCACATTGTAGTTTTTATAGTGTTGTATACAAATTTTATTAAAAGGCAGCAAAGATTGCTATAGTTTTGTAATATTAGTTGTACAACCTTAGTAAAAGCTAATTGCCTAGGACAATTAAAAACAATGGGAATTTCCCTGCCCTAATAGTGCAGTTATTCTCAAGTCTTAAATAACATAATTTCGATCTTAATATATGAGCGATAGAAAATACAATAATAATTTTCATAATATTTATGATGATAAAACATTGGAAAATATGAAACATTACTATAGGATAGATACTGACGATGAGCTGGTGAAATATATTAAAAGTAATAATCTTGTAGAACCTGACAAAGGCGATATTACACATACCCAAAAGGTTCAATAAGAAATAATAACAATGGTGATAACGAAGCAGTGTCTAAATCTTGTTAATGGTAGTTGTAAAATTTTCTGGCATATCAATAATAATCCTTCAATGTCAGCCACAGGTGGTAATACTGAACTCATGCATTTGAATGCATGTACATAGTGAGGCCAGTGGGTTTTGGACCTTGCTGGTAAATGGGTTCAGCTACATTTTCTAATTAGAAAACTTTTCTGAGATTGAGATTACCAGAGTCCGCTCTCCTTGTGGGAACGTAATCGTAATCGTTGACACTCATTTCTTATTCTGCCTTCTGTAAATACTCCTCGTTAATCTCCCCCTTCCCCGGTAAGTTTCTGATATACTTTTTACCAGCGTCAGTTATATGGTAGCGTACAAACTTCCCATGTTTTTCTCTTCTTACCAGACCAAGTTCGGTTAATCTACCAAGCAGACCTGATCGCATAGTGTTGACAACTGTACTGCTCCATTCCGTACCTTTATGATGATGTGAGTAGTATTCCTTTAGAACTGAATTCAGCTCATCCCTTGTCTTTTTACCATCTTGTATCGCTTTTAAAACAACAGTAATATGTTCAAACTCTGCGGGCATATTGTCTGCGATATGGTTGAGCAGAAAATCAATCTCATCGCCCGATAGCGGTTCGGGTTTGTTCAAATCGATAGCAGGATTTTGCAAGATGGCAAATTGGCTTCCGAAGCTGGTTAAGCCTATTCTTGCAATCCCACTCCCATCCGATATCACATTTATCAATTTTAATTCAGGCATCATTCCTAGCAATGCCATATCGCTTGTTCTGAGATAGAGCATGTACTGGTTCACAAAACGCTTGACGCTTTTTTCATCATTAGTGGGAAAACTTGCTGAAAGGAGTTCACCAAAGGATCTCCTTTCCGTTCTATCCAATCTTGCAAGATGATGTCTGAATGTCAGTGCAACATTAGTTACCCTCTTTGTAAAGTCACGCAGCTCTGGGAATTGTCCTGAGTACATATTCAAGAGCACCCTTACGCCCACTTTCACCGGCAAGAATCGATAATACTGACCCCAAAGAATGTTGTTTGTGTTCTCAGGTGTGGGAAAATGCGAAAGCTTAGGTTCCCGGTTTGGCATCCTAAGTAAACCCTCATTAGCTGACAATGCCGCTTCGAGAGCTTCAATTCGAGGTGGTGCAACCTTATTTAGTTGGTTGATCTGCAGATCTAGTGCATTAATAGCTTCATTACCTGTAATATCGCCGGTCTCCCATGCTACTTGGTTCTCGAGTGCAATGGTCGCAAAATGGTGAAAGTCGTGAAAACCCTTCGCCTTAATGATTCGCTCTATTTTTAGCTCGAATTGCGGGTCGATATTAAGAATTCGTCTCAATTACTAACCATATATATCGCGTAGGATAAAAGGGTTCCGATATCATATAGGGGCAGACACATGATACATAGGAAAGCCAAGTCTTATATACACTGTTGCTGTATATATAGTATGACGACTGGAAAAAACACAACGGAAGACATAACAACTACATCGCCAGCACAGCTACAACGAGAACAACAACAAGCTGTCTATAAAACATTAGATGAAGCAAGAGATGAAATAAGAAGATCAGTAAATGAATCAAGGAAAGAAATTCCACGCGTTACAGAAACTGTCGGTGATTATCAACAGAAGACAATAGAAGCTGGAAGAGAAATAGCGGACTCTTACATAGAATCACAAAAGGAGATAATAAACTCAATTCAATCAGCATGGAGTCCACTAGTAGAGAACTTTGATATAACAAATTGGAACACAGCTTTCTCGCCAGGAAGAGTGTCGGAAATCTACGCGCATATATTGAATAGTTACTCAGACAATTTAGTTACTGCAACAAAACTAGCAAACAATGTGATGTTTGCAAATATGGAAACCTTCAGAACCTCCCTGGAACAAGTAAAAAATAGCTTGAAAGACTTGTCTAAAATAGGAGTCAACGCTGCAAAAACATTTGAGCATACTTCAGCAGAAACTGTAAAACTAGGAAACTAAGATCGAGCTCAATAAAAGCAGAAAAATAAAGAGAGATAATCGCATATGCTAGATCAAATAATTAGTTGGATATATTCCTGTATTAAATGGAAATTCGAGGTGAAAAATAACTAGATGGATGCAACACTAAAGAAAATAATCGGACGACAACTCCCATTTCTTGTAGGAGGTACAGTAACTGGCATAATAATAACCTATTACTATGGTTTTTTATTTTCGATTATAGTAAACTCAGCAATTTGGATGTTGACTTCCTTTATTGTCAATAAATACTACTACAAATCAACAGGCTTCAAGGACGAGAAATACCTTTTACAATATGGACTAGCCATGGTAAATACTAGAGTAAGAGTGTCTCGACAGGATGGAAATAGCAATAGAGTAGAGGTGAAAAATAACTAAATGTCTACATTAAAAGGATTAAGCATGGGTATAGGGCTCAGCTTAATTGCGGTAGCCGCATTTATGGCTATTGCGATTGTAACAGGTTAACATGGAGGAATTTCACTAACCAGGTTAAGGCAAATGAAGTGGTTAGTGTCTGATATCCTGTTGTTCTATATAGACTATCTGATGCGCTGAGAGGGTTGAGCTTCACTCAATTAGGTTAAAACCGGGATGAATGTTTGGGCTTCTAATTCCATTATATTTAGATTAACAAATTTAGTGAGATATACTATAGACGAGTTCACGTTCTTAAGGAGAATCAATAGAGCTAACTTCGTCTCTGGATATGTAGTTGCGGTACATTTCAAGTTTGGATGATCAAGAGAAGGAAATTCTCGAATTCACATCTGGGTAGTCTGGCGGTACGAGTTTTACATATATCCTGCAAACTATCTACCCATAGTCTATTATAGTACGCTAGCGTATTGTAATCATATGATAGAACTATTCTCTTCTGTAGTATCTTATCTCTTATCTGGACTGAGAATACATCAAGCAGAAAAATACGCAAAGCAAAGTAAAGAGGAAGCCACAAATCCATTTGGTAAAACTGTGACTGGTCCTTTCTAATCTTTTTAATTTTTTCTTTCAAAATATGCCAGACAAGTCATGAACTTGTGAAAATATCTGTACCCCAACCATCATGCTGTATCATGTACATATTATCAATATGATTATATGCCAATAAACTAGCCGGGCCGGTTCAGACGATTAAAGAAACAAAGGCAGCGTTTAGAGTTACTATAGCAAGGAACTATCCTAACGCTAGCGTTAACATGTGACAACTAGTTGCTTAGAAAGCGCTATTGTATTATTGCAATTTAATTATCTCATCCCATGTTAACTATCATAGCTATTATAGGAATTAGTTCTATACAAAGAGGAAGGCATGCGCTTACTAATACAATTAAGAAAATGTAGAGATTGTTATTCTGTTGTTATCTGTATTGTTTAAAAGATTATGCCAACTCTGAAATAGTTCATAGCTCGTAAAGCAGGCAAACTAGATTATCTGAAGAAAAGTAACTATGTTACGATTCGACATCTTCTAGCATCCTCCCTTTCTTGAGGCGAACCAGTATCATACATGCTTCCATGTGATCCCTTTTCTAGATGTTCTATTCTATCTTCATTCAAAACAAATCTTGTCCCACATACGAAACACTGAAAACCGGCACTTGTTCTTGGGTAATCTACTGTCATCTGTTCAGTCTGTATAATTGCATGCTCCATGAATTGAGCTTGGTGTATCGGTTATTAATCACTATGGTGCTATGGTTGTACAACAGTGTTAAGAAGACTCAGTTTAATCCCCATATGAGTAGTCGACATTCAAGCAAACATAATGTACTGTTGTGGTGGTATGCTAATAGTAACATTAATCTAAATAATACAAGAATATTGGTTATCTTTTCCCAATTGACAGCAATTTAGTCGATATTCCTGCTTGTCCTGAAATATTTCTGCCAGATAAATTTTACACTAATTACAAAAGGAGCAATAGATGAGAAATTGTCCATACTATTACACAAAGACTAGGTACTTACCCAGTAATCCCGTTGGCAACAAGCACAGAATAACAACCAAGTCCACAATCCTCACAAATAGGCTTTAATGATTTGCTGTCTGCGCTTCCTATACAGCAAGGCTTCTTCTCTCTTCCCATATGGTCTAAAGATAATATTGCCCACGAAGGACATTGTACTGGCGTAGTACCAATACCTCCCCAATTACCTTTCATAAGCGATAACTGTTTCTTGCTATTTATCACAAAATCCGGGTATTTTTCCCTCAAAGCAATTAGTTTGTCGACTACTTTATTGCGCTCTTGTCCGAATGGGAGCCATAATGGGTCACCTTTTACAAATGGCGTATGAAACTGAAATCCTATCTTGTTAACTAATCCTATCCACTCTTGTACTAAATCATCCACACTATCATAGTTTAAGGAATTAATTGTCATTGTGATCCATATGTCCTTCCAAGCAGGTTTCCTGTTTCGAGCTGGTCCTGCTATATAATCTAATATATTTTGTTTTGTCTTTGAATACGAACCTTTACCTCTAATCTGATCATGAATAATCTCTGTTCCGTCCAAGGAAATCCAATAAAAGTAGAGATTGTCAAATCTCTTCAGAGGATAAGTTCCATTCGAAACAACACATACCCTTTTGGGCATTTCTTCACAAAATACCTGTATTATCTCAGGTCTCATAGTGGGCTCTCCTCCTACAAGGGTAACAACAAATATTTTCTGTTTTTTGAATGTATCCCTGATGATTTGCCTCCATTCGTCTGCACTTAGGTCTTGATCTTCGTTTTTTCTATTAAGCCACCAGTAACAATGGCTACAATGCAGATTACAGACATTAATAACATCTACTGAGCCGTACATGGCTGGTTTTCGATGAAATAGTTTGATACCTATATACTTCTCAAAAATCCCAAAATACAAAGGGATCTCTCGAACAATATCAGTTACACCACGACCGTAAACAAGGTCAACCACAATTGAAAATATGACTTGTATTAAATAAACGTTCCATTGCTGAATTAATTTGCTTAACCAGATAGCAAACTGCGAGGAATCTTTAAACTATAAAATCATTATAAATACGAAACAAAAGCTGATAGGATAAATATTCTCGTCATAATTTCGAAAATGTCATATTCTAGGTCCTTTTATATGATGCTTACCCACCCTGTATTGTATCAACGTAGCCTAATATCTTGAACTATTTGGGCTGATATTCAGTCGCCCGAGTTCTGACCTATCCAGAGTTGATAACCATTAAATCTCAATAGAGATATAGTACATAGTGTATAAATCGGAAAAGTGTGTTCAAAATGAACACGGGATATGTGAAGGTGTCACAATAGAAACCATCAATAGTTCCCAAATAACGAAAATATGTGAATGTCAATGTCATGATAACATGTATAAATTGGCCCAAAGGATGCAGGCTTCAAGTAATCAGTATTAACTGCCGGACTAAAATATGTATAATTGTTCTTTGTTTGACATATTTGCTACTTGTATAACTGAATAATTTTAGCGAAACGGTTTGAAGCTATAATAGATATTTCTTTATTGATTCCAACTGCAGTTCCTTTAGAATCGTCAGTTGTACCATACAGACGTACATTTGCATTTCTTATAAGATTAATTTTGATAGTTGACTCAATTGGAACAGTATATTGAATCTGCTCATTAATCATTCTGGTATTGTTCTTCTTTTTACCACTTCCTTCATTTTTTTCTCGCAGTAGAAATGTAGGTATAACATGACAAATACCTATCCTGTTATCGCTGAATCTCTTATGTGTGGTAGTGTCGTTGACATTGAACTTACCTTGCTTTATTCTTTGGGGATAAGAATAATAACCACCTGATCCAAATGACGTACTAATAATTACACCATTCCCTATCGCATATTCTGTAAATTTCTTTGGTACTCGTTTCGGGTTAGATCTAACTGGCGAGGAAACTGAAAGAGCATATCTTATTCCATGAGAGAAGTTACCACGCTCTAAATAAATATCGGTGAGAATATCTACTGATTTTTCTGTTCCATAATTTAAAGAAAACATTCTTCTTTTATCAACAAAACATCTACCCGATTTGATTGAGATTAAGGCTCTTGCCAGATAATCATAAGAAATACCTGCGAGTTTTGCTTTACTGCCTAATATGTCAGGATCATTTATTCCAACAAACAGCATCGGGATACGTAGGATCCTGCCATAATAACCAAATGTTCCATCTCCTCCTACAACGATGGCAATGTCAGGATCTCTTTCTGAATAAGGTATGTTGACCGATTGAAAGACTTTTATTATTTCTTTTACCGAAATTTTCGGTCTTTTGGAATGGACATATATTCCCAGTTTCAAAAGACTTCATCACTGAATAGAAGGAATAAGACAATAAAGGATTGATTAATGCATTTATTATAAAGTGTGTGTATTTGATAATCGCAACAACAAATAATGAAATACTTGCGTTTCATTTAAGACAAAATAGACAACGAATATGCTTATTTCAGTTTAATAATCTCATCCCACGTTCCAGTTGCTGAAAGCATGTAGTATTTACTATTATCTCTAGATTCAAATTGTATGATGTCCCCTGTTGCTATTTGAATTTGAAATAATTTGTTCAAAAACTGTAGGAAACTAGGACCAGCAACTATGCTTTTGGCTTCCTTTTGAAGAGGTTTGTTATGGTACTTTTGAAGTGCATCAACTAATCCTAAACTGCTAATTTCTTCAACTAGGTCAGCCACATCCATGAATGTAGAATTTCTTTTGTAGACTCTAAGCACTGCCATTATAGCATATCTTGTCTTGTTTCTTATATAAGGTAAATGGTAAATGAGAAACCTTTTTCGGGTCTGAACAAAATAAAATAAGTATTCATATTAATTGGATAGGTATAGAGATTTATAAGATGGTAGGATTTTGTTAATAGAATGTTCAGACATTGTAATACTTGCAATAAGGAATTTGATGAGTACCTTGAAGGGGCACGTTATTTAAGCGCCGTTGGAGTTGTCCTATACTTCTGTTCCGATGAATGCACTAAAAACTACTTTAACAAACAAACTAAAGTATAGACGAAGAAGAAAAGAGAATTCAGACTGGATGACCGTCAAATACAAAACATACTTGATTTATCATTACAGAATTGGACAAAAACTATCCCCCCTAACCTAGCAAATAATGGAGAGAATACTGGTTGAAGAAGGAAACTGATGAACAGATGGAGGCCAGTCGAGCAATATTATTATGAACTTATTAAGAGACAGGAAAAGCGGTGAGACATGCAGGATTATATCCCCCAACCTTAAACTATTCACAAGTACAATACAATAGTGGTATTAGATTGGATTATTCTACTGCCATTCAAACAAAAGGGCTAAAGAGTAGAGTACACTACGATGCTGAAAGGATCGATGAAACTTTCAGAGTTGGAGTAGAAATTGAAGGATGCTTGCTTGACAAAGATGGAATACCAGTTAATGCAGAACTATTGATCAAAGAACATCAAGGAACTAGCCATCTTCTTGATTATGAATATGGCATATGCCAATTTGAATACAAGACCTCTCCTGTAGCAATGACTGACCTTGAACACCTTAATGATATCTTTGAAGAATTTATAGAGCATCTTGACAAATCTATCAAGAAAGTATACCAGAACAAGGAAGTAATTCCAGTCTTCCTTGGTGGTAATCCATCGCCGGAAATTATAAAAGGTGATAGTCTCATTACAAATAAACCTAGATACAATAAACTATCAGAGTGGCAGAAGAAGATGCCAGATGTTGAAATTGAAGGACAAAAATTTAAAGCAATGCATGTAGCAGCTGCGATCCAAGGTTTTCATTTCCATTTGCAGGGAAAAAACCCTCATTATACTGCAATGATGTTCAATCATATACTAAACATAATTCCATCAGCATTAGTACTTGGGGCCAATAGCAGACTTTTCGCTGGTCGAGTATATTCACTTCATGAACCAAGAATTTATTTATATGATCAATCAGAACGGCAGAATTCGGGTTTCCCTGCAATTTCAAGGTATCTTAGCAATCTTGAGGATTATATTGACTATATTAACTCCCGAGAGCCAAATGTTGCAAAAGATTATTTCGGACTTGAAAAGGAAAGACATGACGATGCCCGTATTCGTTTAAACTCTGATTTTTACCGAGTTGAAACTAGGGTAGTATCAGTACAACCAACTATAAAAGAATTAATGGCAATGATACAATTCTTTATTGGTTACTTGAATAGAGCAATTTATGAAGAAAGACAACTAAGACCACTGTCTTCATTAAGAGAAGAGAGGTTAGCTGCAGTTCGCTCAGGATATAATGCTAAAACGCACTTTAACATAATAGAGACAATAAAAGGCCAACTTGATTTTGCACGCAAAGGTCTGTCTGATTTAGGTATAAGTACGGAATTTCTTAATATTTTAGACAGACGACTAGAAAACAAAAGCACTCCTGGTGATTGTGTTGCTAAATTATGGGATAAAAAGTTTAATGATTCTATTAGCCAAACAATCTTTGAAGTTATTTGTGATGTTTGGCAGAAGACAAAAAATAACCAACCTATTATGGAATAAATGTATTTGCCTGGCTTCCAATTTAAGTTAGCAGGAATAGCTCGTATTCAAATCCCTTGGTAAATGCATCTCTATCGTTTTACATGTCAATCTTTTCTATCAGAAGCCCTAACTAACCCCAGATCAATGTAGAATTCGTCTGCTGAGTCTAGGGGCCGCCCTGCAGCAATGCCTACAGAATTGACCTTCGGAACTACTGTAAAATATACTATTTAGATATAACAAAGAAAGAATTATCGATAGAAAGGATTGTTAAAATTATTTTGCTTATCCAAATAGCAAACTGCGAAGAATCTTTAAACTATAAAATCATCATTCGTATTTTTCTACGGCAACTAAATGTGACTACATCTTTCGTATTTATGACCCTCCATAGGTCTATATATCATACGTACTACACTATACTTGATGAGTAGGTATTGTTCAACTTTCACGCAAATATATGATTATACGATCACCGAGGTTGGACAAATATGAGTATCTCTATGTCAAATGAGTATCTAAAATGTCTCATATGCAACGAGACCCCAAACCCTGAAAGGGTCAATGCTATAATAGCGACCGCCACTTCATACGATAGCGCTCCTTTTGATCCAAAGGATCCTATCATTGTGTCTGAGACAGAAGTTTACTGCTGTACGGAATGTTATATGAGAGGCGTAGTAATGCAAGAAGATGCATTAGATAATTCATGGAGTCGAACAGTGTTTTTTATGTAAAGTGTTATTACGATGACTGGAGGCTTTTATTGTATATGTACATGTGCGCTTCAGAGTTGCCTTTATTAGTAATTATATATTTACCGCTAGGGTCTTGTTCAACCCACCCTACATCCTCCAAGATAGACACTAGAGTTGAAACATACTTTTCATTGGTATCCAAGTCATGAACTAACTTTTCAACCGTATCACCTACCACAACTATTCTCATCAAAAAATAATGCGCTAATTCTAAACCTGTAAGACTAGTAATAGTAATCCCTGTCGTGGTTTAGCATCCTGCCCACCGTTTTTACGATATACAATATTTAACCTCATGATGCAAATGTAACCGTTTCTATTATAGTTGGTGGGCAAAGATTTTTGTCTTTCCAGATCTTATTTTCTCCTTCTATTATGATGGCCAGAATAGCATTAGAACACCAGTAGACAACTTGGCCAATATTGATAATATTTATTTCAATTAACAATATTTCGAAAATGATTAGTAATATGGTGACATACTAACAATAGTGTTTTTGCATATACATGAGTATACTTGAGACACATTGGTAATCAAATACGAAGAGTGTGTGTGTGCTCCTGTAAGATGAGAACTCAACTTACATGTATTGTATGCGGCTCTTGTTGGAATTGTCACTGGAAGAATGATAAATTGTTTGGTTGTACACAAAACCTATCTGCTGAGTCCTCCCTTGATATACTAAGAGGAAAAGATAGAGCTGTCCTAAAATTAACAAGTAATGACAGAAAATTATTCCCGACTAGCATATCGAAGTCAAGTGGATATCTAGGAAATTCCTCAGTAGGTCCCAAAGAATCTCCCGACTCTAGTAGCCGTTCTTATCCCAAACTGGAACTCACTGCTATTCGTTTTCAGCTGGCAGTTTGACCTACTAATCTAGAACAGGAAATATCACAACAGGAAAGAGATCAATGCAAGTCTTTACCTGCATGAACACACTATCAGTTGTGACATCAAGCTTCGGAATCTGCTAGTCGGATAGGATATATATTGTGAAACGACTATAATAACCTTATAAAACTAATCATGCCTGAACGATATTAGTTACAACGGTAACTCTTACAGTATATCATCCTCGTTCCTACAGGCTATCAATAAAGCAAGATTGAGCTAGCTCTTTTGTATAATTACAGGAAGTTAGAGACCTCCACTTGCTTCTCTTTCGATAATTATCATACATGCCTTTTTTCATTTCTCTTAAATCATATTAGATTATGTCGTATCTTAATCGTTTCATTAAATTTTGTTAGATATTTTGAACTAGTTATTTGATACTATTCAGAGGAACATTTGCACTCATCACATCATAGCCTTGAATGCTTTGACCTCGTAAATCTAGTGTCTGTTTGCAGCTACTACAAGTTGGAGAATACGTAGTCCTTGTTCCTTCTATAGTATACTGTTTATCGCTAATACTAAGGGTCCCATTTATCGCCGAACCAGATATGTTCAACGTTCCTAATACTGAGACTGGTATAACTGACGAAGTACTATCTATTACTACTTCTCCTTGTATGCTGTATTGAGACTCGCTTACTTTCTCAACTATCCCTCTAAACTCGCATCCAAGACAGTTGATAGATGGTAAACTAAAAATTCCTCCCACCGCCTCGAACCTTGTCTCAAGTTCGGGAAGACTTTGTTCAGAAACTAAATTATGACTACTACCTGCTGCTTCGTAATATTGTGTTGATAGAAATAGATGGCATATACTGAAGGATGAGAGAAATAGTGTGAGGGCTACCATCGACGGCAATTCTTTAGCATAATATCTGTGTTATTTAGGATATTAATATTACATATGTACATACGTAAAGCACATGTTTTCTCTGAGAGAAACGGGAAAATCCCGAAAACGTTAACGAATTATAATGCATTCATAATACTGCAGATATGGATAGAATAGAAGTCTTTGCAAGTGCTTCTCTTATGATTGATCTCTTAAAGAAGGCTTACTATGATGAAATGCAAATATTTCACTAATTTTGGTACATTGGGATAAACAGGTAAGGGGTAGTTTTATGTGCACTAGCTTTCAAGACGCAAGCAATAGGCGAATTAGCACATGCTGAATTGCTTCCTAACAGAATATCTAAGCTCGGGGATAAGACTCTGGTAATCCTGCTATCTGGAAAAAACAAGGTAAAGTTGGGCCATTAGATCCTGCTAAATATCTAACACTAAGAGATGCATTAGGAAAGGGGGTTAGAATTAGAGAGAAAAGCAGTAGAGTATTACCCTAACATTGCGAAAAAAGTACTAGAATAGTGGACAGTTAGGTAAAGACCCGCGGCTGAAACCCTCAAGTTGACCCTCTGAAACTGAAACCGATAACAGAATTAGAGATTCACGCATTAGGACGGCTCGCAAGAGGTCTAAAGAAGTATAACTAAATACAGTGCGGATCCGGGTAACACCCCCTGATTAGAGTATGCTCTAAGAAAATTACTCGTGCACAAAAATAAGTCACAATAATCATCCGAAATTGTATAATGGATAATATCTAACCATACAATTTTTTCCATTACCAGAATCTCTTTAGTTCTGCTAGAAACTAAATTTATCCTCATATGTTTTCAATATTTCATATAAGAAAGTTTAAGATAGTCATTGAATCCTTGTACTCTGATCTCTAAATGGTAAAAGTTCTTCTGGCTAGTTTGTTAATCCCTATTATTTTGTTATCACTAGGTTCTGCTATGTGTATACAAATTGTTATAGCACAAACAAGTCAGGCAGATTTTACAACTTATGAGAATCCTAAGTTTGGAATAAGAGTTCAATATCCCTCAGATTGGGGAAGGCTGGATCTTTCTTTTCTAGGAGCCTCAGCAGATATTGATTTCTATCCTTTAGATGACACATCAGGAACAAAGGATGTCAGGATACAAGTTAAGGCTCTCCCCTTGCAGAATGTGACGTTGGAACAATACACTAATACACAAATTAATTCTACTCAGGGCCAAATTTTAGAATCAAATGCAACTTCTCTGGGAAATCTGCCCGCTCATGAAATAGTATTTACCAATATCGGACTAAAGACATTGCAAGTATGGACATTAAAAGACGATAAGGTATATACTATTACTTATGTAGCGGAAGAAGATGATTATGAGAAAGATTTGCAGATTGCACAGAGAATAATTGAATCGTTTGGAGTAATGAGGTAGCAACAAATTTTTCATACTACCGCCATTATGTGATCCAAGCTTATAGAATTACTCTTCTTTAGTACGTACCACGAATCGGTCAAACAAGGATACTAAGCTTATTTTTATCGCTACATTAAGATAGCTTTTACAACAAGTATCTGAGCTCGCTTGAATATTTTGATAGATCAACAAAATCGTAGAGCTTATCTGACCGTATAGATTTCGAGACAACAAAATCGTGGCATTTGTTGGTGTGTAATACCATTTGTTGCCAATGGTTATATAGTCATAGTGCGTATAATATACATGGCAACTAGAAAAGACGCAAAGGAAGAACTAACAACGACATCACACTCACAGCTACAAAAAGAACAACATCATGTGGTCGATAAAGCATTAGACGAAACAAGAGAGGTAATTAGAGTTTCAACTAGGGAGGCAGCAAAAGAAATTCCTCAATATACACAAAAATTAGGTGACATACAAGAGCAAACCATTAAGACTACAAGAGAAATCGCTGACAACTACATAGAATCACAAAAAGAATTAATTAGCATCTATCAATCAGTGTGGACTCCATTTGTAGAAAATGCAAATAGCAGATTCTGGTACTATGTGTCGATATCTCCAAAAGGATTAGCTGAGACATATGGAACAGTAGTTAGTAATTTTGCGGACAACGTAATTGCAGCTACTAGACTAACAAATAATGCAGTCTCTGCTAATATGGAGCAATTCAGTATAGCACTGCAGCAAACAAAAGAAACTTCAAAAGAACTTTCTAGGCTAGGCGTAAATGCGGCTAGGACGTTTCATGAAGCTTCGAATGATGTGATTACCAGTGGGTTCCCAACAGTAGAAACTGTACCATCATCAAGACCAACAAGAGTAAGTTAGTAAATAAAAACGGAGAATAAATCCGCATACATCATTTTTTTATTGTCTGAATTACTTATGTAAAGACCTGCCATTTAATCATGCCTTGGTATAATAAAAAATAAGGTGTTATAGCGAGCGCTATTCATTGATGATGAGAAGGATATTACTTTTACTATAAAGATCATTTTGGAGCAAACTGGATTATTTTTTGTAGACTCATTCAATGATCCGGGTTTGGCGATGAAGAGAGTTAGGCCCAATTTTTATGCTCTTATATTGATTGATATTATGATGCCAAAGATGGATAGCTTTGAGTTATACGAGCAGTTAAAGAAAATAGATCCTGACGTCAATGTGTGTTTTCTGACAGCGAGAGAGATGTACCATCATGAAGTTAGAGAGAAGTTAAACATTGTGCCTTGAATAAAGATCTATTTCTTCAAAAACCAATATTAAATGAGATTCAACTACATCATTATTTGGTTTCAATTGTTTGTCAAGTCTCATGTGACCAGATGTTCCATATATTTTGGACTAGGGTTGGAACTCTCCAATGGGGTTTTGGTTGTTTTATTTGCCATAAAAAAACGGAAAAATGATGGTAATTTAAGTCCTGGGATGTTGAGTCTCCTGCTGCAATCCTACCTTTGACAATTTAAGAAGAGGTTATAGTGAAAAATTCTAAAACCGATAGATACCTAATTAATAGTGCTAATTCGAAATAGTAGTTGGAAAGTGTAGCGCATATCGATGCAGACAGAAAAGACTACGAAATTCAAGGCCAATTACCTATACTGATTACAAATCGAATATCTAGATTGATTTACCTTTTTGACAACAGACTACTGCAATTTATTGCTTCCATTATGACTTGTGTAGCTCGTGTACCGAGATTATCTATGCAATAGTTTTCGTTCCACAATTTTGAATCCAATTTATTTTCTCTGATTAGTTCTGAGATTCTGTTTACCCCAGCTAGATAATGCATTACTGACTTCCAAGTGACTATGATCGAACAGTCATCACAAACATTGCTCTTAGCATTGGTTGCAAAGACTACATTACAAAAAATGCATTTGTTATATACCATTGATTTGCCTGTTCGTGGGGCATTAATGCCAAAATGAAGTTTGTTAAAACATGTTAAGCACAAATGCTGATTATTAGATTCCGTGCATATATGATATCGCTCATTCTTATTACACAATTCACACAATGGGCTCGTCGTTGTTTCTTCCCCTATCTCGGATGCACCTCAGAGGTTTTCATTTTCTATCAAATGTAATTTCCAATATTCCATTTCTATAGGTCGATCTGGCAGTCTCTATGTCAATACCGTATGACAAAGCTAAAGTACGGTTACTTCGTTTTCCCTCAGGACTCAGATAAGAGATTGTGATGGAATTGTCACTATAAGCAATAACCTGGATATTTTCTCTTTTATTGTTAATAGGCAGTTGTAACACAACCTTGATATTCTCATCAGATACAATTACGTCCTCAAATGATTCTCTCCCTTCATTTTCTACTCTAACTAACCCACGTCTTTGTACAGGAGTAGACTTGGTGCTTTTTCTGGTTTTATTTTTCCTCATATTCTTATTTGGTCTTGGGTTTGAAGGATAGGAGCTGTGCAGTAAGATGAGTTCTTTTCTTACATTCTTGTCTCTGACTCTCATACAGGACTCTGAAAATTTCAACTCATTAAGATCATCATTAAAAACTCTGTCAAAGTCTTCAGCTAATTCGTCAAACCCTATCAATAATTCCTGCTTCATGATGTCAAACTCGTAATCGGCAGATGGAATCTGCGATTCATTGAACCATTTCTCCATGAATCTAGTCCAATTATTCATCAGTGTTGGAGAGTACACCCATCAAATGTAAATAAAGGTTATCAGGCAACGTGAGTTCGTTGACTCAAAATAAAATTAAGGCTAATAGTGGGCATAGTCTTTTAAGCTCATGTTGCATACTCTATTTCGGTAAGAATTAGAAATAGGTAAAAGAAAGGTATTAAGTGAATCTCATCTTAAGGAGTTAGTATTACCTCAGCAGGGTGAACTATTTGGGCGTGTCATCAAACTGGTAGGAGGGGATAATATCGTTGTCAAGTGCATTGATGGCAAGGTGAGAACCTGTCGTATCCGTGGTAAAATCAAGAGAAGAATGTGGATCAGAGACAATGATTTGGTGTTAGTTGCACCATGGGACTTTCAATCCGGCAAGGCTGACATAATATGGAGATATATTAGCGCTCATCAAGATAAATTACGAGAAGATGGTTATCTTGATAACCTCAGCTAGTTGAAGAATTAATAATTCAAGTCTGGATTCTCTTTTCTTCTATATCTATACTTTAGTCTATTTGTTAAAGTAGCTTTTAGTGCATTCATCGGAACAGAAGTATAATACAACTCCAACGGCGCTTGCATAACGTGCTCCTTCAAGGTACTCATTAAATTCCTTCTTGCAGGTATCACAATGTCTGAACATAATCTATCAACATAATCATATCTTTCTATAAATCTCTATACTTATCTAATCATTGAAAATATATGCTTTACATTTCTAAAACCAAAGAAGAGTTAAAAACGCACACACAGACCATGGTGACTTAATTCCTTATCTACCATTTACCCTGTGTCAATATAAGGATAAGATAAACTAGAATGCATCACGAATTTGACCGACCAATTTGAAGAATAAGTAGTCTAAGATTAGCTGAGGCCCTTCAAAAGTAACATAGTAGACCTCATCAAAAGTAAGACAAGCTTAGTTGTATAGCCCAGTAAGTCTGAAATTGGATGTTAACAGATGTATTTAAGACGGTAAGAGGGTCCTAATACGCTTGTATACAAAATGCCATCATTATTACAGGTCTAAATATATCAAAAGCCATAATATTTCCGATTTGCCAAAAATGAAGGTGAGTTCAGGATCTAGAAGAAGGGGGCATAACACATATAATTACACATATGATGAAGGATACTATGACGCATATGTTCGGTTAGTCCTCTGTTCTTCGCTTTCTAGCAACTATAATAACGATGACCGCTATTATATAATATGGATGAAAGAAAGGTGTCTACCTAGAGTGCCAATGCTAATGTTACAGTGTAAAAGCTGTGGTGAAGTTTTTGCCGGCCTCTATGTTCCCGAAGGAAGTACTCAGGAATTTAAGACTGATGCCACAAACGCTAGTACTTCTCATACATGTTCCAGAAAACATACAAACGAATACGTTCCAGCAGATTATATGGATTGGTCTTAATATCCCTTGGAGAATTCAACTAAAGTAATTCTCATCGCACATCCAGATAGTTTTAGGCTAGATGAAGCAAAGAGTTTAGTAGAGTCGCTGCCTCATTATAAGATTGTAAAAGTCTTTACTCAAAAATACTTGGATCATTCTAAATATGGTATAGGTGCTGGCAAGGCTGAGGAAATTAAGAGCTTTGTAAAGGAATCTGAATCTGAATCTGCGGGAATTCAACAAATAATTGTTGACGAACACTTGACAACAAAACAGATATACAATTTAGAAATGCTAACAGAATTACAAGTAATAGATAGAGAAAGGCTAATACTAAATATATTCTCGTCTAGGGCCACTACAACTGAATCAAAACTGCAGATTGAACTCGCCGAAATAAAGTACCAGTTTCCTCGCGTTAGAGAAGCTTCAAAGATAGCTTCAGGCAGTGAAAGGCCTGGAAAAGGTGGTATGGGAGAATATGTGGTAGACGTAAAGCTCCGGGATCTGAAAAGACAGATGTCATTTATCGAACAAAAGTTAGAATATGCTCATAGAAAGCGTGAGCTTTATCACAGACAACGAATGCAAACAGACCTTCCTGTAGTCTCTCTTGTAGGTTATACTAGTTCAGGTAAGACGACCCTATTCAATCTGCTTACAGACTCAAATAAGGAGATATCAGATGATTTATTTACGACGCTTTCGACTACGACAAGGTCACTACAGGTCAATAACAATGTCAATTCAAAAGTCTTGCTAGTAGATACAGTTGGCTTTATCAGTAGGCTTCCTCATTATATGGTTGATGCATTCAAATCGACATTAGAAGAATCGCTTGGCGCAGACCTGATTTTGCTACTCATAGACTCATCGGAGACAATTGAAGACATTAGAATAAAATATTCAAGCTGCTGGAATGTTTTAGAAGAGCTTAAAGTGGATAAGCCCAAGGTGCGTGTTATCTTGACGAAACACGATGATGAAAATATGCACTCGGATAAAATAAAAGAAATTACAAAAAATTTGGAGCTATCTAATCCTATGGTCATATCCTCGAAAAGCGGATATGGGATTCGCAAGTTCAAGACCATGATAGGTCAAGTGTTGTTATCACATCATAATTATTTTGCGGTTATGACAAAAAATAGAAGTAGCTTATGAATATCGAATATTTCTAAAAGATTAAGTGAATTCCTTCAGCGTTCGACTAATTACCCACTGTTTAACTACAAATTGGGGCCTAAATCATGTCAAATATGGTTCACAAATCACTGATCCCAATGTGGTATCGAAACACAGAAGTTGACAAACAACAATGTTCCTCATGCGAGAAACCTCCATTACATTCAATACATCATGTTATATAGCTGTTATGCCTATTAAATACAACGATAATTCTTTGATGCAAAATGACAACTGTTATCCTCTGAGAGAATGGCATTTTGAACATATGAAAAAAACAGTCCTAAAGTTTGTAACAGGCATACCCGATGACGCCACCTCATGGCAAAAAAGACAGCACAAAAAATACAGCAAGATATCAAATATCCGTAAAGGCATAAGCTATGATATCAAACATGGAGTTACAAATGAAGAAGTACTTTCATTCGTAGACGAAGTACGAGACGGCGCTTCCTTTTCCGATCTCAGAAGGGTTGATGGTTCTGAAGGCAGGTTGAATGAAATTAAGCTACTTTTTATGCCACTACGTCGGCAACCATATTGGGGCTCATAGGTTCGATCTATAGTACTGGAATCTGCACTAATCAAGTTTGTTCTCCTAGGCGTTCTGGTCGGGCAACGTGCTTATCCTTTCATACTCGTTGCTTCGAACAATAACCACACCAAAACAACAATTTTTATCCGGTGCTGGTACTATTAGTTATAAAGCCAAAAAAATAATTCACCTCTATTATCAGTTCATCAAATCTAATGACAATTTTAACTCGGCTAACTCTTTTTCTATGACCAGCTTATTTTTTTCGTCTACTGTATATTTAGTGAGCCTTTGGCATGCGTCTATCTCAGCATAAATTATCTCTTTTTTATCTAGACAAAGGCTATGGTAAGAGTCAATAAAAGAATAGGTTACTTTCATATTTCTTTCCCTGCAGCCGCATGTCTTTGCCAGTATTGTCACCGGAGATTCTGGATCGCCTATATTCATGGTTTTAACCTCTCTGCATTTGGAACTCTAGAGTTATTCCACGTCTTGAGTCATAGCTAAAGTTGTAGCTTTCGTTGTGAGAAATTGGTATAGATTCAATGCTGTTGTTGTCGCAGCACGGGCATTTAATTACCTTGTTTAAATTACTGGTATCATAATACGAGGCGCACCAGAAACATGAGCCGCAAATCAGAAAATGTATTTTCTTGATGATATCATTTTTCTCAGGGATTAATTCTGGCTCTATGTTAATCGAAAAATTACCTTTGGTTTCGCTCGGAAGGATATTGTTTTGTAAAACCGACATGGTTTACTAGAAGATTCATCTAATAAATACCTTTAGGAGATCTTTCTAATAAATTCCTCAATAATGATACGTAATAAAGTTACCGAGAATATTTGCTGTTACAACTTGTCCTCCCAATGCTTTCCTCTGTTATTCTGATTATTCGCTACCGAACTAATAATAGGGACCAAAAATCATGTCAAAAATGGTTCAAATCCCACAAAATATTAGCAGCAAGCAAGAAGTAAAAGCCCCATGATATTGAAGATTCAAGTCTTTCCATCTAATATTGAAATGACGCATAGTGAGCAAGGTCTTCGTAGTTGCAGTACATAGAATCACACTAGAGAATACCTTTAATTGATATGTGATTTATTGAAGGGAAATAAATAGGGCCTGTCAAATATGAAAGCGAAAAGTGAGGATATCCAGTTTAATACATTTCAATAAGGGCTACACCACATAAACAATAACAAACTGAGTGGTCTTGTACAAAACCTTAAACAGTTAAGACCACTTTACCTCTGGGATGTGCATCTTTTTGGTAGTCAAGCGCTCTGCTAGCTTCATCAAGTGGAAATGTCTTGTCGATATTCACTTTAATATTATTTTGGTCTATCCACAGTGCCAATTTAGTCAACCGTTGTCTATTTACCTGAGAAAATAAAAATTGCCCTTTAACCCCATATTGGCTCATTAGTTCGGAATTTGGTTGCTCTAGCATGGAAACAATTATGCCGCTATCTTTCTTTAAGACCTTAAAGGATCTTTTGTACGTTTCACCACCCACAGTATCAAAGACTGCATCATAGTCCTGTAGTATATCTTCAAATTTCTCAGTTTTGTAGTCTATTATTTGATCTGCTCCCAATTGTTGTACAAACTCTTTATCATTAGTACTCACTGTTGTTGCTACGTGTGCACCCAAATGATTTGCAAGCTGTATAGCTATAGATCCTATTCCTCCCGCTCCACCATGTATCAGAATATTTTGATCCTTTGATAGTCCAATGTTTTCTACAAGTGCTTGCCAAGCGCTAACACCAACAAGCGGTAAACCCGCAGCCTCCAAATAACCCAGTGATTTTGGCCTATGTGCAATACTATCTTTGTTTACCAATGCCAATTCTGCAAATGCTCCTGAGCCACCGCTCATGACTGAGTTTTGTCCATATACTTCATCACCTTGCTTGAAATCTGAGGACATATCATCATCTTCTCCTATTTGTTTGACAATACCTGAAAAATCTGCTCCTAACGTTATTGGGAATTCAAGAGGGGCCATCTGCTGGAAGTAGCCTTCACGAATTTTCCAATCTGATGGATTTACTCCAGATGCCTTCAGACCTACTAGAATTTTACCTGGTGATAGAGTAGGCACTGTCGCAGTATTGTTAACCTCAACAACATCACTATTGCCATATTTCTTAATCTGGATGGATTTCATAATCTTTTATGTAAATAACAATTATTAAAATCTGGTAGTATTCTCATACTTACCAAGTTATTTTTTGCTTACTCAGAGACATATTGGGATCAGAAGTATAGTTACTAATAGTAATATAGAGCTCCTTATTTTTTCTAATATAATATAGTCAGTACTAAGGTTGGATTGTCATCGTCTATATTGGCTCTAACCGTGAACTCCCATTAATGTCCAGTACATCTCTTTTTGAATCAAATCATGCTATCAGCCGCTAACGAACTACTGGAGGAGAATCCGCATTTGTTAATTGAAATGAGTATTATACTCTGAACAGCCGGCATTGAACACGATAAGATTGGTCTGACTAAGTTAGTAACCTATTACTATCATTCTTTAATAGTTTGAGAACGCATCATTGTCAATGGAAAAGAGCCAATTTGTAGATATTACAATTTTGGATGAAACTCCAGTCAGAAGATTGAAACATATAGCTATCAATAGAAATCAAATTTTAGTTGAAATTTTAGATAGAAATAGTCCAGAGGGAGGATTTAGCTTAACATTATGAATAATCCGATGTTGAAGATAGCTATTATTCTTGGAAGCACTAGACCTGGCCGTAACGGCGAAGCAGTAAGCCAGTGGGTGTATGAGATTGCAAAAAAACGCAATGATGCTAATTTTGAGTTGCTTGATATCAAAGATTACAACCTACCATTATTAGATGAGCCAATTCCGCCTTCAATGGGTCAGTACAGTAAGGCGCACACAAAGACTTGGGCTTTAAAAATTGACTCATTTGATGCATACGTCTTTGTAACAGCAGAATACAACCATGGAATACCCGGCGCACTGAAAAACGCTATTGATTTTCTTAACAAAGAGTGGAGTAACAAGGTCGCAGGATTTGTTAGCTATGGCGGTGCAGGTGGTGTGCGTTCAGTGGAACAATTGCGTTTAGTCATGGCAGAATTGAAGGTTGCAACTGTACGTGCACAGGTCACACTGTCGCTTTTTACAGATTTCGAAAATTTCACAAAGTTTAAGCCTGCTTCATTCCAAGAGAAAGCAGTCAACACAATGTTGGACGAAGTTGTTGCTTGGGGCGACGCTCTAAAGACACTTAGAACAAAGAAGGTTTGAGGATGACAATTAAAAAGTAACTGGGCAAGTCAGTCAGAAGAAATTCTCGATCGAACTTATTAATATTTAATCTCAATTCATGCTTTAGTAATTCCTAGATTACTGTTTGACTGCCCGAGCCGAACTCCACAGTGCCCATCCCGGGTTGACTCGATTTGGATAGAGCTCCTGCATCTTGTCGTAGAGCTCCTGTGAGGTTGTTGTCACTTCTGCTATCCGGTCGAAGTCGCGTATGTACTCCCGAGTCTCTTCGATGATTCGAGGATTATCTTCATTATCAGGTCGTTTATGTGAAGCAATAACTGCGCGTGGATTGAGTGATTCAATTTTGTCGAGTGCAGATATCCACTCCCGGCGAGTCTTCGCATTTGACTCGGCTAGGTAGAGGTGAACGTCGTTGTAGGCAGCATCACCGGCGACCACTAGTCCTATAGAGGGGACATGTAAGCATGTAGTATAGTCGGTGTCGGTATGACCGAGTTCCACCGCGACCAAGTCGTGCCCTTCGAGTTTAATTATATTTCCTTTTAGCTCCTCGGCGATCACGAGCCGGTCTGGGATCTGCCCCGGAAACCCCACCTTCCAAACCTTCTCAAGGATCTCGGGGGAGGCATGCTGGCGCATCACTTTCACTACATCAGCTGTCGCGACTGCTTTAGCATTTGGGAAGCGTTCAAGAAGAGCACTGATTCCAAACCAATGGTCTCCATGACCGTGTGTAATATAGATTGTTGTCAGGTTCTTGCCACTTGCTGCAACCCAATCCACTAGGGCATCAGCCTGCTTGACGGTCATAAAGGTGTCGACTAGAACGGCGTCTTGCTTACCATAGATGAGGGTTGATGCTATCGCCTGAAACTTAGCTTGATTCACGCCAGGAGGCAGATCGCTTGTGGCAATGGGTATGCCAGGCGTCACGAACACATCCCAATTTAGTAGCGATTTTGGGCTTACTTCTTGAAATTCCATATTATGGGTGTATATACACGTATAATATAAACTTATGTGCATATACACCTATCACTTTGAAAATTAACTGGGATACCAGAGAGGTGTATATACAACTGTATCTAAGTAATTGACGTATGCGATACGTTGAAGAAGCGGCAAGTAACTGTGTCTGTCATAACCTACGAAAGACAACTAGAGCGATAACACAATTTTATGACAAGTTACTTGCACCTAGTGGTATAAACAGTACACAACTGCCGCTGCTTTGCACAATATCAATTAGAAATTCTTCTACAATAAGTGAGATAGCAAGGGAGATGTCCATGGATCGAACTACCCTGACGCGAAGTCTTGAGCTCCTTAAAGAGCAAGATTTCGTTCGGATCGAATCAAGTAGCGATAGACGCAAAAGAATTATTACTTTAACTGATAAGGGGAGGGCGCACATGCACAAGGCATTTCCATTATGGGAAAAGGCTCAAAGTACTATCGTGGAAAAATTTGGTAAAGGAAATTGGAGGGAAGTCAAGGCGGGACTCGGCGAGATCAGTAAAATAGCCATTTTGAATTAGGTCAATAATACGTATATATTTACAGTACAATAATTGTGGCTGTATCCTTGATATGTCCGTCTACAGAAAAATAAGATGAAAGAAAACGCTTATAGCTAATGGAGTTAAGGCATGATTTGTGTTTTTACACATTTACGAGTAGATAATGTTCTAAAATAAGTAGCACTTACCCAATGGAGATCAACTAAACGATCCTATGACAGGTTACATTAAAGGTCTTCCTCACCGACTAAGATGAGATAGTTTGAGCGTCAAAATCTTGATAGAAGAAATCGTATTTCTAAGCTAATATCTGGGTGTATGTCTTTCCGTGCTTGGATATGTGTCTCCTGCGGTTTCTGAACTATATCCAAAAAGTATAACAGTTAAAGAATACCTTTTTAGGGAACACCTGAAGCTAAAGAGAAGTCAAAAGCAGACTCTCGGGAAGATAAAAAACAATGACAAGTACAGAGAGAAGGGTGGTATTGGCTAATAGATTGTCAAGTCAAGTCGTTTGTTTTTATTCTGTCTTTCATACCCATAAGAAGCTTCACTATCTCGTCTTTGTATCTCATGTGTTCTTCCTTCAAACCCTGTTGTAGCACCATCTCTAAGGTCTCCTTATTTGTTAGTGCTTCGTGCACATCTGCAGCACTTTTTATCTTAAAGACAGAATCTTCTCCTCGTGCTTTAGCCAATGCTAATTCTACTGCGAAAGCTAGCTCTGATAAATAGAAGAGGTAATCGACGTTAGGCTTTTCGATTTGGTTGTTATCCATGGCAATGTCTTCTACCTCGGCCATAATCTTCTTGTCATAAGGACATAGAAATCTGTTGAGAATCTTACAAGGATAGACTGACTCACTGTCGGTATCTAGAGTTCTTGATATAACTTTATTCATTCCAGCGAATATTTTCGCCATCTCTCTATCTGGGCTTAGAAGGCAGCGAAAGCATAACGTCCTCCCATATTTTGTATTCCTACTATATTCCATTAGTTTTACGAAGTCAGAATACCATCTGATAGCATCCTCTTTCAAAGCTTGATCCTCTATTTTATCAATAATGCTTGGAAATCCACCATCGAAATCATTAGGGAAGTATTGTAATGCTACTTTCAGCGAATACCTTTCTTTGACTTGATACCACTGATCTAATGGAACTATCTTTCTTCCCTTCCAATAGCCAGGACCATTATTGTTAACGTCTGGATATAGGTTGTTTATTCGTTCAAGTAATTTATTGATGGATCTGTCCAGATTCAATTTTGTCAAGTCTTTCCTCTAGTGCCTTCAAGTTCATAATAGCAGGACCATCCTTGAACAATGCAAACTTGGCTTCATCACATTCTTTTATCAGCTTCAGAACCGAAAGTTTGTCTCTCGTACCAAGTTGCTCATTTTTGAATATAGTCCACGCATATCTTTTTACTTCTTCTACTCCATCAATACACTGCTTGTATCCGTAGGCTAGATCAGATTTTGCTAAATCATATACAAATTGTTTTGATAATTCTTTCAGTGCTTTCACATCCCTGCTAATAGTGGACTGGTCGACTCCTAGCATTTGTGCAATTTCTGATTGTCAAGGATTGAGCCAGCAAGGAACCTACCTTTCTGCGTCTGTCCTCAATTTTGAAGTTATGCAATGCCTCGCTCAAATTATGCATTATTCTATTCGCAAAGGTTGCCTTTATGCATTATTTAGGGTCACTTCGATGTCTGCTCGCTGGCCTACCTAGGTCATGTCCTGAACAATAATCATAAGCAAGATTTAGAAATCAACAACAGCGTTTAAGAAATATATCTGACTGGTCAGTCATGTATATTGGGAATCTTTGGTATATACAATTTGAATTTGAATGATTCAAAAATACCATCAAACACAACAACTACATGAATCCTCGATAACGGTTCCTGAAGCAGTAAGAATGCTGTGTCTAAGTAAGATAGTTCTAACATTAGATGATATCCCACTCGGGTATTTAACAGCAGAAGAGAATAATACAATGACAGTAATTGATTACAATGACGGAAACAAATTCGGTATACCGAGTTGTAAAGTAATTACAGTTATTAACGGAAATTTCAACAAACTCTTCGTGGATCTAGAACATCACGAAGCAGAAAAATATAGAATAAAATAACTAAGTCAAAGAATCAACCATTGCAAGCAAAGCTGTCATTCTTTTGGTGACTACTTTATCGGTAAGTTTTCACTTACTTGATACGGTGTTCCGTACCGACTAAGTCAGTAATTACTACTGTGGTTAAATAATCGTACTTCCCAGTATAGATTATGCAAGTAGGAATTGATAGCTTTGCAGCGTTTGATGACGCTGGCCTCTCAGTCAGTCCTTCTGAACGCTTGCGAAGATTGGTTGAACAAATTGAATATGCCGACCGAATTGGGTTGGACGTATTTGGTGTTGGTGAACATCACCGTAGGGAATTCCTCGATTCAGCTCCTCCTGTTATCCTAGCTTCTGCAGCTACTCGAACTAAACGAATACGCCTCACCAGTGCTGTAGCAGTACTAAGTGCAGCCGATCCAGTAAGGGTGTTTCAGGAATTTGCAACCCTAGATCTTTTGTCGCAAGGTCGGGCGGAGTTGGTCGTCGGCCGTGGCTCATCCATAGAGGCATTTCCACTTTTTGGATTTAAATTGGAAGACTATGATTCTCTTTTCGAAGAGAAGCTCGATCTGCTGTTGAAGATTCGTGACAATGAACACGTCTACTGGTCTGGCGAATATCGACCGGCTCTGAATGGCCAGGGAGTTTACCCAAGGCCATTACAGAATCCATTACCAATATGGATAGGCGTTGGTGGAACTCCAGAATCATTTGTTCGTGCTGGTTTGCTTGGACTCCCATTAATTGTCGCAATTATAGGGGGCGAAACACGGAAGTTTAGGCCACTAGTTGATCTTTACAGAGAGGCTGGTAGGCGAGCTGGTCATTCACCTGATAGATTAAAAGTAGGCGTACATTCTCTGGGCTATGTCGCAGAAAACACGGAAGAGGCAGTTGACGACTTTTATCCAGGCTATGCACGCACAATGACTGAGATTGGAAAAGAACGTGGATGGCCTAAGATGACACGTGCGAGTTTTGACTCGCAGCGTGGTACACAAGGTGCACTCCTTATTGGCGACCCAGATGAGGTAGTCGAGAAGATCGTTCGGCATAGTAAAGCGCTAGGCGGTATCTCTCGGATCACATTTATGATGAATCCCGCCTCATTACCTCACACGAAGCTCATGAAAGCTACTGAACTAATAGGTACGCGAGTCGCCCCTGCACTTCGCGAACTGGACGAAAACTACATAAAATTAACGTAATGGAATTAAAAAAGTCTAGCTGAATAATGCAACTCATTTCAGCTAGAATATTATTCCATAGCCCCAGTCGGTTTTGTAAGTGATCATAGAATGACATCCAAAACTGTTGCCATCATATTTCCCACTATATTATATAGCACGTAGAGTATCAAATTAATATGACAAGGGTGGTGTTGTGACAGGCAGCTCAAGTGGAATAGGTTATGAGACATCCCTACTCTTAGCAAGGAATCAGGTCACAACATATGCAACTATGAGAAATGTGAGCAAGGGCGAGGGACTAGGAGAAATTGCCTCCAAGGAAAAAATCCCGTTAAATGTAGCTCAATTAGATGTAAACGAGGACTCGTCAGTAAATAGTGCCATCGACAATATTATCAAAGAAAAAGGTAGGATAGATATTCTAGTTAATAACGCGGGCTATGATCTGTTTGGTTCTCTTGAAGAATCAAGTCTTGAGGAGATAAAGCAGCAATTTGAAACAAATGTTTTCGGTGTACTAAGAACCACGAAAGCAGTAATACCAACAATGAGAAAACAAGGTAATGGTACAATAGTAAACATAAGTTCTGTCGGTGGGATAATTGGATTGATCCCATTTACCACTGCATACCATGCAAGCAAGTTCGCTATAGAAGGGTTCACAGAATCCCTGAGACAAGAACTCGCAGATTTTAACATAAATATCATATTGATCGAACCAGGAAATATCAGTAGTAACTTTGTGAATAATATTAAGAACGCCAAGGGCTACGATCCAAACAAGTCTCCATACTCCAAATTGGTGCGACAAGTCTTTCAAGGATATGAGTCAATTAGTCGTTCATACTCATCTCATCCTTCTAAGGTGGCTCGTACTATTCTAAATGTGCTAAATTCACCCAACCCTGAGTTAAGGAATCCCGTGGGAAAGGATGCAGAATCTATCTTCAAAGCGAGGGCTGAATTGTCTGACAGAGAACTCGAGCGATGGGCACGCGAAAGCTATATGGAAAAGAAGGGCTTTATACGTGAGTAACAGTTTCTTCATTTACCATACCCCCAGATCGTAGACAATTCATCTCTTAGCAGAATTTGGCATTTATGAAGAACGGTTACGCAAAATCGGGCGAAGTAATAATCTGCTATTAATTTCCTTCATTATCCAGTCATCGTAATATTGCCATTCGGTAAGCATGTAGGCATCTGCACTTTTAACACCTGCAAAAGAGTTCACCCTGGCCAAAACATATCAACCACAAACACATTTTCGCCGAAGAATACAAAAGTCAAACGATCCTCGGGTTCGATTAGACTAACACTATACAAGATATTTTCCTGAAATTCTGAGTGCATGCGTTCAAGTACATTATGATAATGAGATTTTGCAATGGTTATTGAAATAACAAATTGAATATATCCTATCATAGCGGCTGCACTGCACTGAAGAGAGAAATCCAATAAACGGTTATCCTTCATCTTATTGAGGCGTCTTGTTGTGGTTTTTTCAGAGATGTCAACTTCTTTGGCAATATCAGATATCTCTATCCTAGCACCTGACCGAAGCAGACATTTTATTATTCTCAAATCTGTTTCGGTTAGATCATTAGATGCAACAGCTAGTTCAGCAACAGAAATCCTTTCAATAGTTGCAGGTTTTAGGCGATCATTTAATGATTGGATAATCTTTTCATCTAATGGTTTTTTGATGATAAGGGCAGCCACAGAAGTACTCCCCACATGACGTGCATGATACGCTGGATGACCTCATTTTTAGGTATTGCATTGCTAGTTCTTATCAAGGCAATAGCTGTTCTGTAACCAAATCCAGCAGGATTAACTCTAACTACAAACTTTTCTATGACTCCACTGCGTACCATCCCCTTCACTCTGGCCTTTACACTCTTTGGTGTTAAGCCAATCTGTGAACCAATACTGCTATAGGAAGTTCTGCAGTCCCTAGCTAGAGCGGGTAGAATAGTAAGATCATTTTTATCTAGTATCATCCCCTCCCCATCTGGAGTCATACTATCGATCTTACAACTATGAGTAATAAAGATGTCCGATATCGGAAGTTCCGCTTCCCCTAAGGATAAATCCAATCCTTCCGAAGGAATGCCATGCAAAAGAATGAGTCTTCTGTAAAAAGTGCAAGGGATATAGTGATGGAGTATACGCAGGCTACGGAGCGCCAAGACTTTCAATTGGCCAGAGGCTATTTGAAGGACAAAGTATCGTACGTGTCGCCTCTTAATTCGTTTGATAGAGCTGAACCATATCTGAAATATAATTTACACTTGTACGAGACTGGGCAGTTAGGTAAATTCGACATCAAGAAGGAGTTCGCAGATAGCAACGATGTCTGCATTCTCCACGAGTGGAATTCTCAACTTGTGTGTGTGTGGTATCATGTAGATGATGATGAGAAAATAAGTTCGGTTAAGGTGATCTTCGATCCAAGACCATTCCTCGAAGGAGCCAAGGATAGGTAGTCGAAGGCCCTAAAAACTAGGGGACTTTATAATTATTTCTCAATTTCTTGTTTCAGTCTAGCTAATAGATCGACTGTTTTAGCAGAATAATTACAGATCCAGCGATCGTAAATTTCTTTAATTGGCAGAGGGTTGATATAATTCCACCGATAACTCCCCTTGCGCTTTACTATGATTAAATCTGCGCGTTCAAGAACACTCAAGTGCTGCATTACAGTACAACGATCTAGATTTTTAAAATGACTACACAACTCTCCCGTGGTTCTGGGTCTATCCCTAATCAAGTCAAGAATTTTGCGTCTACGATAATCTCCAAGAGCCTTAAGAATCAGATCATGCCTGACTTCCTTTAACATGTTACATTTATATAACATTTCCAATTTTAATCTATGTAAAGTTTTTTGGAATGGATCTAAAATTTGAAGTGTATTCAAAGATTAAAAAGCCTATTAATGAAGTATTTGATGCGGTATACAACCCAAAGAAACTTAGCGGCTATTTCACGACTGGAGTAGCAAGCGCTCCACTGAATGAGGGGACGTCAGTCACTTGGGACTTTGCTGATTTTCCAGGAGCCTTTCCTGTACATGTAAAGAAGATGATCATGAATGAACAGATTATACTGGAATGGGCTAACAACGAAGGCAGAAACAATCGAGTTGAGATGAACTTTGAGGCCCTTGATCCAAATTCCACTCTAGTCAAGATAAGAGAATCTGGTTGGAGTAAAATGGAACAGAAATCTCTGGATGCATCATACGGTAATTGTATGGGGTGGACCCAGATGCTTCTCTGTCTTAAGGTCTACGTGGAGTATGGTAAGAACCTTAGAGAATTTCTTTTCTAACAAATCGAATAATTTACTGTTTTGATTTGTAGAATACCCTTGAACGATAGGCGGAGGTCGCGTTTTAAAAGCTAAATCAGTGATTTACATTTGTGTATGAATACTTTCCTTTTTTCCGTAAAATGATGATGATTTACCGTTGACGTAGAAGGATTTGTGTTATACTGGCTTTTGTTCGATAAAGGAATGACATAACAAGATGGCAGGAATATCATTTAGATAAATATCATTTGCATTCATCCTGTGTTTCTGTATCGCATGATCCGCTCCATTTTTTAAAAATTCTTCTTTCGTTTCACCTTTTATTACAAAATCACAGTCGAGACCGGATTCACGACATACCAACGTGTACATTCTAAAATTATAAATCCAGCATTTATCTTAAACCTTTGCGAAACAGACTGGTATAATAGTACGAACGTGGGTATCAAGGGCTCCAAACTTGTCGCAATAGAGAATGCTGGTCATGGTTTCTATTATGAAGAAGGTGAAAGAGTCAACTCAAAGCTTATTCATTTCATAGGGTAGATTCTAATTCCAAGACCAAATCATAATAGATATAAAATTAGAGTTTGGTCTCGCGTACATTCACGAACATTATATATTCTGATAGTACAAATAAGTGACCTGAGATAGATGCCAAAGCGGAAGGTAAAAGAAGAAAAGCCAAAGAAAACGATTAGTAAAAAACAGATACTCATACCACCGGTTGCAATCGGAGCTGCAACATTAGCTGGCATACTTATAATGCAATTTATTCCCCCTCCGCCTGCTTTGAGCATTTGTCTTAAAGCCCATAATGTTGAAACCTTCAACCTACACCCTACCGTTGAAGTGCTTGTAAATGGTCAATCAAAACTCTTACCAGGTGACGTTGGAAACCAGCCAAAGGACGGAAAGGAGTGTCTTAGGGTGATTCATACTGATGCAATCGGCAACAAACTACACATTGAATTCATCAGGCCAATCAGACTGAACATGGGGGATTTTATGAATATATATTTAGCAGGTAACAATAATACGATTCCGGTGGTCGATAACTCGACTGGAGTTCCGCATGAGCAATTAATAGATTTTGAAAAGTACGACCCCAAATACTCCTATTATTCCGAAGAAAACAGATGGACCCAGGTGGTAAATGCATCAAAAATGCCTCCATTCACTGATGATATGGTTGCAAGGCTTGAACTAATGCCTAAATAAATAAATATTTTTTTCTAACACTTTTTGCAATTAACGGGAACTGTCGGACATCCATATTAACCAGTCAACACCTTATAGTCAATTACATTTAAGGCCAACTTTGAAACTTTCGATATTCTCTTTCATCTTATCTAGGTAATCTATACCAGCATTTTGCTCCTCTTTATCAATACCCTCTATGGGGCTCAGAACAAGCACCTTACCATTAGGAATTTCTTGAGCAATGACGCTAGCGAAACGAGGGTCAGCCAATTCTTCTGAATAAATTGTGTCTAATCCCATATCACGGGCAAGACTAACTATTTGCTGCAAACGTTGTGGTAATACGTCTGCTTCGGGAGAAACCCCCTGAATACTATGTTGTATTAATCCGTATCTCTTTGAAAAATAGCTAAATGCATTGTGAAATGCAATAAAGTCCTTCTTTTCACAGCTGGATAGCTCCGATTTTATTGTTTTACCTAAACTATCAAGATCTGAAATAAACCTGTTGGCATTTTCTTTGTAGTATGCCGAGCTTGCAGGATCGACTTTTATCAACCCATCACGTATATTTTCGACTTGCTGTTTTGCCAAAATAGGGTCTAACCAAATATGCGGATCCACAGACTTGGAACTCACTTGGGCAGAACTAGTTAAATTTAATCCTACACTTGTGTCAAGCACAGACCTGGCCTTGATGTTTTTTATCCATTTTTCTTCAAAGCCTGCACCATTGATAACCAGCATATCAGCTGTTTGTGCATCTTGTACTTGCTGAATAGTTGGTTCATAGTCGTGGGGCTCGATCCCGACTGGTATCAAACTGGAGACTTCAACTCTCTCACCGCCAACCCTCTTAACGAACTCAAGCATTGGGTAGAAGGAGGCGACAACTCGTACTTTATCTGCAGTATTAGAGATTTGATAGTAAAAGGAACTATCAATCACAGCATTATTATCAGCTAGCTCATTTTTCGGAGCAGATGTGTCGCCAATAGTTGGTGGTAGGAACGAGTTCACGAAACACAAGGTTATAGATAAAAGGATAATAGCGACTATGAGGCTGCGATTCATGCTCGGTTAAAGACTTATTATCTATTTAAAGATACGTTAATAACATTTAATTGCTTTCTTATAAGTAGTTAATAACCCTCTAGATTATAACATAACACTGTCTTGAATGTCTGAGTAAGGTATGTCTTCTTGCGATTGCTGGTATGTTTTTTAGGCCATATTGGTAGTTCAATCGAGAGAAATTATTATCCCGACTAGGTCACCTTTTGTGCGAGAAAATAATCGTGATAGTCTTGCCTTGAATCCATATTTCTTGATTCTCAGATTCAATGCATGCTGTAGCTGAACAGAGTCGGCTAATACTGCATTTCCACTCAGCCATTCACCCTTAGGTTGTCCTCTTATTCCAGAAGGAGCAACACGTACTTTGGGGTTGTTATTAAGGCGCTTGACCTTCCCAGTCTTATTTCCTGTCACTACGAAAATCTTATTGTCATCAATTGCGAACCACACTGGTGTCGTCACTGCTTTTCCGTTTTTTCTGTATGTTTCGAGGTTGATGTATTGATGTTCAGAAAGTATGGATATTCGATCGGAGGGAAAGGACATGAAATAAGTGGCATTTCGTCTTTATTAGCACTTTCTAACGTACCAAGTCCGGGAACTAGTACTTTTGTAAAATTTAGTTAAACCCTCCTATGTCTAACAGTTCCAATTATACTTGCGTTGCACATAACTCGACGGTTACAATATCTAAGGAATTTACAATTACATCTGAGCTAGTTGTGATCCCAAAATTTACGTATCACGATAGGAAATTTATGAGACTACCTATTCGGCGTGGACATCCGATTGGTATGTCCCACATTTAGACGAGTCCGCCAATAAGGTCAAGACTTGCTGCTAACCCTGATACTTAGGACATTTAACTATGTTCTTATCCGCTCTTCAGGTATTGGTAAGTCTAAGTCTTTATGTAACACCCTATACAGGACTGCTGCTATTATACCTCCAAGAATGGGAGCAATCCAGTAAATCCATTGGAAGTCAAAGTTTCCAGTAACTAGTGCAGGGCCAAAAGACCGTGCTGGATTCAAAGACCCTCCACTTATAGAACCTCCCAATATTACGTTAAATCCAAGTGTAAATCCTACTGCCACTCCAGCTAATGGCACTATCTTAGAATTCTTAGATGTAGTTGCTGCTAATACTACGTATACAAGAGTGAATGTCATGACAGTCTCCAATACAAATGCTCTAATGACATTTCCATTTGCAGGAAGTGTGACGCTAGCAGCCATTTCCATTCCAAACATAGAATATACTACTAAGGCAGCAATAACAGCCCCTAATATTTGACATGCAATAGTCAGGACCGCCTCTTTTTTACACATTTTTCTAGCTATTAACAATCCTATTGTAACAGCTGGATTAACCTGAGCTCCAGAACGGTATCCTATGGCATATACTATTGCAGTTAAAACCAAAGCATGAACTAAACCTATTCCAATTACTCCTAGCTGTCCACTATCAGAATACACGGTAGCTGCTGAGGCAATAGCATAAACGAGGATGAATGTGCCAACAATTTCAACCAAGTATTTATTTTTTGAGCTATAGGTCATTACCAAACCTGTTTCTGTTTTCGATGGTGATATAAATCATAACTGTTGAGAGAAAATCAGTAGACGTTTTAAATAAATCGAGGCAAACGCGGGACTACCTATTGATTAATCAAAGATAATCATGATTAAATGTTCAGATACTCTTACAGTTTCCTCAATCTATAGTTTAATTATTCGAATCCTGTGATTTTTTTGACGCTTAGAGATTTTGACAAATTGGTCGACGCACTTTAAACAAGTCGGTTAACCGAATTACTTGAAGTTCGGTCGTTGGTATAGTCTATCTTTATTATCTTCTAGCCTTCAACACTTCTTGTGACATATCCAATTAGCATGGACAAGTAAGGTAATTGGCTTCACCGTATTTCTTACACGAATATAAGACCATATGATAATATTCAGAAAGGTGCTTTATGAATAACGGTAATACCAGCGAATTATCCTATCACTACTTCCATTGCCATTCTTTGAGTTCAAAATTTCCATTCTCGTCTGCCTCACCCTTATATATACCCATAATACCATTCAAAAAAGATAGTTGCCCTGTAGAATTTGTGATATATACTGATGCCCCTTGATAATCTGTACTATTTCCTACATCTATGGAAGTATAGTTTGCCGTTTCACTACCATCCTTGGTAGTTATCACTCCTTTCCCTGGATCGAATATGAGATCATCGCCTATGGAAATACTTAGAAACTGTCCTGTGTCTGTTACTTCTATGTTACCATTTATGGTTCCATTGGCGGTAAAAGTGTATAGTGTCACATTAGGGCCAATTTCATATTGAACTGTAGACTTGCCCTTTTCAACAAAATATGGCTCTCCCAACGTCGCCGTCTGAGCATATGCGGTATTAAGAACAGTGGTAGCTCCGGTTCCTCCAATAAGCAATAATATGACTGCAATTCCTGCTGTAATACTGATAGTGAATCTATTTTTATTCATTATTTGATAATCTCTTTTGAACCGTTAGGAAGTATTAATCGTTTTCCATTTAGTATACTAGTCTACTATAGGATCAGTGTATGGTAACCTTATATATTAGTGAACTCTCGTAATCGCCAATGTTTACAATCACAATATTGGCAATGTTGGTCACTCTAGCAAGCGCAACCCTATCAATAACAGGATTTACTGTTACAAGTCCTGTGGCTGCACAGATGACTAGTGACAACGCAACTATGTCTGGAAATATGACAAGTGGAAATGCTACTGGCGGCAATACGACCGGGTCAATATCGTCCCTTGGTGAAGACGGTGGTGGTACAGTTAGCGACGACGACAGTGAAGGTGGATGTATTGATTGCTAACCTACGCAACAGCATTGTCTAGTCATTTTTCTTTTAACCCTTATCATGGTTTCATTTTGGACCGATTCTTGTTTTTTTAAGTTCTCCTTTCTATAGGCTTATCGTATTTATCGTCTCACATTTCTTGCACTTGGCACCAAAGTCAGTCATACTCCTGAATGCATGTGGAGGGAGGAAATTCGGTTCACCGCATTTCCCGCATTATTATGAAATTCCACTTAGAGAAATAAAACAAATACTGGGAAACTGTATTACTCTTTATTCTTTTAAAACGAGATATTACTAAAATACAGGCAAACAACAAGGAGTATTTGGGAAGAATAATAGAAAGACTATTCGTATCAACTATGCTTGGAAGCACGTTGTCGCAAGACGAATTATTCAAGCTTTGCTAAGCCTTGGATATTAGTCTAGAAAGTCTGGGAGAAATAAGCCATCTCAACTCTCCTTTAAGTTTGGGTGTTGCAGCGGTAATTCTAATTCTCACGATACCGCCTTTCTTGAGATCCAGTCGTACAGAGCCATCGTCGCTCACTATCTCAGTTACCATCTCGCTAAGGTATGGACTATGTCCAACCAATAGTATCGATGTTCCTTCTTTAAATGACGATAGATTTTGATAAAGAGCTTTCTTGTCTCCTTCCGGAGACAATTCCCGCATATGTCGTAGCTTGTTTTGTGCCTTGAATTCTTTCGCAACAATATCAGCAGTTTGACGTGCTCGTTTCAGGGGGCTTGTGAGAATAACATCCAATTTAACTCCCATTTTTCTGAGAGCTTTAGAGATGATAACTATCTCTTTTTCACCGGCTATTGTCAACGGTCTCTTAGAGTCACTGCTTCCTGAAGGTATCGTTTTTCCTGCTTCACCATGCCTCAAAACAAAAAGATCCATAACTAAATTTGATTTTGATAGCCGGAATATATATGGAACCCACCGATCATTTCAACAGTTAACTTAGACTATATAGACGATAATGAGATCGGTTTCTAATTAGAGATTCAGTAGACAAAATTGCACATGAAGTTACTCTCTTCGACTAGCCGGTCTGCCTTCTGATATATTATTCGCCTATGAACTATATAGATCTATATTGATTCTGTAGGATACATAAATTAGTACATTCATTATTTGTGAAAATGAAGCTGTACTCATGAATTCTGCACCCCTTATCGATGATCATCAAGAGCGCAAAAAGAAACTTTCCAGTCTTTTATTGGGAAAAAAGAAGCGTATGGATCGGACATTTTTTGGCATATTCTTTGGAGCAGCTGGGTATACACTGCTCCTAGTCGCTCTAGTAATCTATGCCGTGGGAGAAGGTTCTATCGAAATTTTCACTTATGAAGGCTTTCTTGATTTCTTAACGGGTACAGACTGGAACGCTGTATATGGCCGTGAAGCTTTTGGAGCGCTTCCGTATCTCATAGGAACTTTGGTTACAGCTGGGATAGCGATGGTTATAGGAGTACCCGTGAGCATGGGAATTGCTGTATTTCTTGCTGAAATAGCTCCTCCTAGAATATCGACCCCACTCTCTTTTGTAGTAGAATTATTGGCAGCAGTTCCGAGTATAGTATATGGTCTATGGGCTCTCTTTGTTTTCAGGTTCTGGATAGTTGATTATATCGAAAAACCTCTGTACAATGCCTTAGGTGATTGGATTCCTCTATTTGGGAAAACTCCTTTTGGCCTAGATGTGTTTACCGCCGGCATAGTTTTAGCAATCATGATAATTCCCATAATCTCTGCTATTTCACGCGAGCTCTTGAAAGCAGTTCCTGATACACAGAGAGAAGCTGCATACAGCCTTGGTGCTACGCGTTGGGAAACGCTTAGGATAGCGGTATTTCCATATGTCAAATCTGGTCTGTTCGGTGCCTCATTCCTTGGACTTGGACGGGCAGTAGGTGAGACGATACTTGTAACTATGGTCATAGGAAACGCTGTCGGAGTAAATGCTATTCCTACCTCTCTCTTTTCTCAAAGCCAAACGTTAGCAAGCGTGATTGCAAATGAGTTTAATGAGGCCGCTTCAAGTTTGCATCTCTCGGCTTTAATTGGGTTAGGCTTCGTTCTGCTTATGCTTACCATGGCTATCAACATTGGTGGCCAGCTGCTTGTATCTAGAATGGTAAAAGTTAGCCCCGGAGTCAGAGAGTAATGGAAAAGTCTCAACAGAAAAAGGCAGAGCTAAAGCACCGATTACAGAATACAATGGAACGAAAGTCCTCAAAAAAGAGAATAATAAATAGGATCGTTACCATTCTCTGTATCATTTGTGTGGGCCTAGCCATTGTTCCATTGGGAAGTATTCTGTTTGAGGTAATAAAGAATGGTATCTCCGCAATCAGTGTGGAATTCTTGACACAAAAGCCTGGGTCAATGATCTCTGGAAGGGGCGGAATTGGTCCTGCAATACAAGGGACCTTGATAACGATAGGTATTGCCTCAATAATAGCCGCACCTGTCGGTATTTTTGCAGGAATCTATCTAGCTGAGTTTGCAGGGACTGGTCCGTTACCTCATGCCATCCGATTTTTTAATGATGTTCTAACCGGACTTCCTTCAATAGTTTTAGGAATAGTTGGATATATCATAATTGTATTAGCTATCGGCTCATTTTCTGTATGGGCAGGCTCTTTTGCGCTATCAATTATTATGATTCCAATTGTAGTGCGAGTTACGGAAGAAAGTTTGAAAGTAGTTCCTAATTCGATAAGAGAGGCAGGACATTCATTGGGGATTCCCAAGTGGAAGATAACATTACTGATAACGCTCAAGACCGCCTTTAGTGGGGTTTTGACTGGAGCAGTTATAGGTATTTCGAGGATTGCAGGTGAAACGGCTCCACTTATTATGACTATACTTGGGACGAGCCTCTTTTTCACTGGTTTCGATGACCCAGTAGACGCATTACCTCTTAGAATTTGGAGACTGTCATCTCAACCTTACGAAGCGGCTCATACTGCGGGGTGGGGGGCAGCCCTCATTCTTATTTTTATAGTCCTTCTCTTTAGCGTAACACTTCGATTCCTGGCCGCAAGAAAGGGATTTAGCGTAAGAGTACTTCGATTTAGCAACGTATGATATGATTAGATACATGTAGATCTTATATCACTATACGATCTATATAGTAAAGGCATATCTAATCTGCCTGTTAAGCGAGTATGGTATGTCGAGAACCCTGGAAGGCCCTGAGGAGGAGCTATCTACGACACGCCGATTGTCCAATATCAGTGATTCAGTCGAGGTAGAACGACCCACAGAGGCAAAGAATATTCGCCCCGTAAAACTATCAATTAGGAATTTTGATGCATGGTATGGTGCGAAAAGGGCGCTAAAAGGGATTAATCTTGATGTAATTGAAAATTCCATTACTGCTTTTATAGGTCCATCCGGCTGCGGAAAGACTACTCTTATTCGTTGTCTAAATCGAATGCATGAGATGACTCCCGGAGCAACTGCAAAGGGACAGGCAATATTGGATGGAATGAACATGTATGATGCTAAGATCGACCCCGTAACAATCAAGAGACGCATCGGAATGGTGTTTCAGAAACCAAACCCTTTCCCAACCATGAGTATCTATGATAATGTGGCGGCAGGTCTTAAGCTAAATGGCATAAAGGACAAGAAGCTTATTGATGATGTAGTCAGAGAAAGCCTAGAAGGCGCAGCGCTTTGGGAAGAAATTAAAAATGAGCTAAACAAGCCCGGTATGGGACTTTCTGGCGGTCAACAACAGCGTCTCTGTATTGCAAGGGCCCTTGCTATGCAGCCAGAAATATTACTATTGGACGAACCCACATCTGCTCTTGATCCAATCGCCTCTTCCAAGATAGAGGAGCTCGTGCATGGTATGAAAAAAGATCTGACAGTAGTAATTGTTACTCATAATATGCAACAGGCAGCAAGGGTGTCAGACTATACTGCTTTCATGTACCTAGGTGAATTAATCGAATATGGAGATACGAAACAAATTTTCGAAAATCCGCGCATGGAGCTAACAGAACGTTATATCTCGGGTAAGTTTGGCTAGTAGCATTACCATTTCCTTTTTCGGACTAAAGATAATGCCAGGCAATTTGCTTCATCTGATTATATCATCTGCATGATGCTGACGGATTAAGAATGCCTAGGCTTATGGATCTTGGCATATCCTCGGTTTCTGAGAACCTAACAGAAATGGGGGCTATCGCCCAACGATCACTACAGATAGCTCTTGACTCTTATTTTCAAAATAATGGCTTGCGAAAAAGAGTCTTTGAATTATGCGAGAAGCTCCGGAGCCTCGAGGATGAAGTTGGGGACATTGCAACCGAGATTGTGGCGAGGTATCAGCCTGTGGCAAAAGATCTTCGGTTCATACGAGCTTCTATTGAAATAGCATACATCTTTTGGAGGTCTGGACGTTATTCCTATGACATAGTTAACACTATCGAAGATATACCATTAGACCAGAGCTGTGACAAGACTGCAGTATTGGAGATGTCTTCTCTTGTACGAAAGGCAATGGGATTAGGCCTTTCATCACTTCGGACCAGAGATGAAACCACAGTAGAAAAGCTTTACGAGATGGATTCCACTGTTGATACACTCTACAGAAGATACTTACACAACACCATAAATTCTGACAAGCATTATGATTGGAGAACACGTTCTCGATGCGACATTCGAAATATACTGATTCTGCGATATCTTGAACGAATATCTGACCACGCTTGCTATTTAGGTGATTGCGTCTTCTATTTGGTGACGGGAATGTCGAGCCCAAGACGTTGAAACGGAAAGAGCTATATAGTTCATATAGCATCACCGCTAACTATATGAATACGTGCGATAATATGTATAACTACAGGGTGGTCATAACAAAATGGTGATTTCCTTATCTAGCCACGGGAACAATGAAGTACGTAGGATTCAGTTTACCGGTCGTTCAACGTATATTTTGTCTCTGCCCAAGAAGTGGATGAGCGAGATGAACTTGAAGGCAGGAGATCTCGTCAACATCGTAAGAGATTCAAATCATTCTTTATCAATAGTCCCAAATTCCTTGAGATCCTCTGAATCGCTTAACGAAGCTAATGCGCTAATAACACAGACTGAAGGTGAAAATTCGCTGAAACGGAAAGTGATCTCGATGTATTTAGCTGGCTATAATATCATGCACCTCAAGGCAAAGTCGGGAAGGATAAGTCCGATGCAGAGGGATGCAATTAGAGAAGTAATTCGTCGCAATCTGGTCGGAACTGAAATCATCGCTGACTCGTCAGAAAATATAACTGTCCAGGTATTGCTTACCCTTCCTGAGCTGTCCATAAACACAGCAGTAAGGAGGATGTTTCTCATTGCAACGGCAATGCATAAAGACGCTATGTCAGCGTTAGCCGAGCTTAATCACGAATTAGCAGAGGCAGTCATAAAGTCTGACGACGAAGTTGACAGGTTTAGCCTCTACATTTTGAGAAACCTTGTAATGGCTACTCAAAATGAACGGGCTTTGCAGGAAATGGGACTTAAGGAAACTGCAGATTGCTTAAGCTATCGTGTTGCAGTCAAGAGCATTGAAAGAGTTGCTGATCATGCTACAGGGATATCTAAAAAACAATTACGACTAAATCGTAAGATTACAAAAGAAGCTCTTGACAAGATCCAAAAGATGAGTCAGCTGTCTCTATCAGTTCTTAGTGATTCTGTTGAAGCATTCCTAAGAAGAGATTATGTTTTGGCTGACAGTGTCGTGAATAAAGCTGAAGATATACGTAACCTGGAGGCAGATGCTATTTCTTTTCTTGACAGACAAAACGGTACGGGGAGTGGATCTGCGAATGTGGATATTAAAATCATATTGGAAGATATTAGAAGAACTGCAGAACACGCTAGTGACATCGCAGAGGCTGCCATGAATCAAACTATCAGAGAAGTAATTCAAGTGAGAGCGGTTCCACAAAGAGAAAAGGAAAAAGATACTACAGGAGCTTAGCCCGAGAAATTTCCAGACAATTTTTAAACAATAATACATTACAACTCCATTTTGGCCACCCAGATTGGGATCTGTATATCAAAACCGAACTCTAAAGGAAGATTTTTCATCTTTCAATTTTAGCAAATTTTTCAATATGAAACGAGTCTGTTATACAGAAATCTCTTGAATTGATGATCGTCTACATCAGTGGCCACCTGAACTTTTCCCATACCATCATCAATAAACTCTGAATGTCCACGCAATTTTCCGCTTAAGGTTATGTCAATATCACCTCTTTTAAAATTAAAATAAGATGGCCTTTCACAAAGTAATACGGCGAGCACATCATGTAAATGAAAAATGGTTTTATGGATTAGTTTAAAGTCTAACAACGACAAGATAAGATCGGAGAAGGAGGACTCCCTTATTTTAATCCTGCAACGAACTTTATCTACAAATTTCCTATCCAATCCGCAGTCTGGATGCTGTGTTACATCTAACCCAACAACCTTGATCTTTGGAGTCAGATTAGGAGAGGTAAAGACTAATTCAGCTGCCTCGGGATCACAATAAAAATTGAATTCCGCAAAATTAGTTATGTTGCCGTTAATGTGACTCCCTAGACTATACGCACCGCCCATGATTAAAAGCTGACCTATCCTGCGGGCAAACTCTGGTCTATACGATACAGCTTTCGCAATATTAGTCAGGGGGCCTGTAGCAATTAGAGAAAGTTCACCATCAGTATAATGGTCGATAATTTCGTCAACGAATTCTAAATATTTCTTATTTTTGAGATCCCCTGATAACATATTCTTCTTGCTACTTATCCCTCTTTTCAGTGATTCATTAATAATAGTAGGAGTCACGTGCAAACTTCCTAGTCCCCATTTTCCGTGACTTCTTTCCTTTCGTCTCTTGACTTTACTGGAAAGAAGATTCTTCTTTAGAGGTCGATCTGCTCCCGGTATCACCGGAATATCCATTCGATCCATTGATTTTAAAACTTTTAATGCGTTTAGGGCTCCAATTCGTGGGACTACGTTGCCGTAAACAGTTGCAATTCCGACAACTTCAATCTCAACTGATCCCAAGGCTGTCACTATGGCTATTGCATCATCTATGCCAGGATCAGCATCTAAGATGACCTTACGTGACAATTATGTTAGTGCTAGATGTCCTTATATAAATTGCATTAGATTATCTATACTATTTGTCCATGATAATTGGTTAGTTCCTAGTATCAGTAACGTCTATTACAACAAGAAAATCTAGAAGACTTAACACTAAAACCTACGTAGATTAAAAGGAAAAAGACTGAAGTGCTGGAAGTTTTCGTAAATTCCAAGAAAGAGGATTCAAGATCGCCAATTACCATGAACATGGATCGAGAAAGCATAATGAAGAATAGGATGCATGTAGGGTTGGCTTGGCTGTGAAGTGCATGCATCATATGCTTAGATGTCTAACACTTTGGTTGTTTCGAATGACGTGGGTTATATCATATTACGACATGGGTCTATTTATCACGGATTACGATTCTCATGGCTTGGAATGGAGGTAAAATGACTAATGACTGACATAATGATAGACAAACCAGCACGTCCCTACAAGAGATACTAGGTTTACATAAGTACTTCCTGAATATTCTCTATATCGTTGTATATTTCGTATAAGAAATGTGATGAATTAGATTCTTTTCTTAGTTGCTCTGGATTTTGCCTATTTCAGAAGCCAGATGTAATCTGGCTCGTTGCCAACAGTAGATTTGACCAAACCGATGCTACTATTTAGTAAAGACAATGGTTTGCTTTGTGTATTATTGAATAATATTATTTCATAGAAAACCCAACTACCATCAACCGGTCTTCCTATAGAAGAAGTTATCCAAGCAATACTTTGTCCATCTGGAGTCTCAAGTGTCCCATTACCTGTACTCTGGATTAATTTATCAGATAGGTGAGTGCTTAAGTAAGTCTGATTGTTAGTAACATTTCCTACTCCTTTTAGGAATCCTTGGTCAACGGCACGTTCCTCTGTTATTCGGTAAGGTGATGATGATATATTTTTGGAACCCAAATCCTTGGTTATATTAGCACTGTAAATCGAATCGGCCGTATCCAATGGTGCGGTAACTTGTTCGTTACTATTCGGTTGAGGAGACTGCGCATGCACATATGTAGAAGAATCAACCAGAAATAGACTTCCTGTTGTAGAGAAAATAATCAATAAGGCAGACAGACATAATGACAACCACACTGTACTTTTCAAACTATCTCATTTAGGTAAAGTGATTTAAATAGATTTTGTGGCGTAGCTAAGGGATTATGTCTGACTTTGGTGCCATGTGTAAGAGTTTTTGGGACGATAAATACGCTAACCTTTGGAAAAAGGAGTACTTAAGAAACAAGAATAGTCTTTGAATTCTTTAATTCGTCGTATTAGACAATGCATATATCCGTTTGAAGAAGTATTTTTGTTACTGGCTATTTTAGAAATCCTTTCCACCCTAGCGAAAGCTGCAAGTCCATATTGCAGTCTGCAACCGCAATCAGTATGACGGAGGAAGCAGATGCATACATCAGAAACTGGGTATACCAAAGTAACAGTGCAACAGTAAACCAAGATGCTACTACAATAGGCGGTGGCACTGCTAGTAATACAGCAACAGTAACCCAAAGTAACAGTGCAACACAAAGCGGTGGTAGTAGTAGTAGCTCTAGTAGCAGTAGCACTGTATGTACAAATAGTGGTAGTACAACAACAACAAATCCGTAGCACAAACTAAGAAATAAAGAAATATTCCAAGGGTAGAAGAGTCTATAAAATAAAGCTCCGAAAGAACTGTACTGGGCCGGGGCGTCATGTTTTTTATGTCATGACGGTGGAAGTAACCTACATCCATCGATATCCATGATTTTTTATAATCCTATTTATTAGGCGCCATTAAATAATGTGCCTCCTGAATGTAATCTCTATGGTCGTATACACGTGTAAGAAGTGCGGTGAACTAAATTTTCTTACTCCCAATGCTTGCTCATAGGTACATTCTTACTTTAATTCTCTATCTTTGCTTGAGAAATTCCCCATCTCATCTACTTCGATAATGAAGAAAGATAATATATTATCAAGAAATGCTAACTTGCCAGTAGAGTCTGTACTCCAGACCGCGCTCCCAACTCCACGTAATACTGGCTTACCATCTTTAGTAGTTGTCTTTCCTACTTGTAGAAAAGTATAATTTGCCTTTTCACTACCATCCTTTGTAGTCACCACTCCTTGTCCTTGAGCTGAAGTTCCCTTGTTACCTTTAGACAGACTTACAAAATCTCCTAAGTTTGTTACTTCTATATTTCCCTTAATTGTCCCATTAGATGAATATGTCATTTGCGTTTTATTGTCGCCAATCTCTTTCTGAGTCGTGATCTTTCCTTTATCTTCGAAAAATGGCTCTTCCAACTGGTACGTCATACCAATTGAGACAACGCATGCATGTATTTAAGAAATGTCATTCAAAATCCAATAACTAGTCACTGTAGTGCTAGTAAAACCGTTATTCATAAAGCACCTTTCTGAATATTATCATATGGTCTTATATTCATGTAAGAAATGCGGTGATCTGAATTATCCTACTTCCCACGAATTTTGGAATATTACCCACAACGTTTGTGGGTTAGGATCTGAATACCTCGCTCTATCTTTTAAGAATAGCATTTAATGATATAGTGTTGTCTGCACTAAATTCGATATTCTGCCCACCATTGTTCCGTAAGAACAGAGCATTAATGTTACCATTCAAAGTCGCAGGACTTCCAGATCCCGGATCGGATCCAGTAATTTGTCCCGCCAGGTCAACAATGTATAGCGTTTGACCCTGAGTTATCGGAGACATTCTCTGTATTGGAACCACAACCGATTGTGTTGTCTGGTCGCCTTGAAGGTTTGCGGCGATAAGTTCTATGCCCTCCCCATCTGGTAGGTTGAGTACCACTGTTCCATCAGAAAGAACACACGGATCAAAAGCTGCAAGCAATCTTGCTCCACCGCTTTGCATAGGTGATGGACCTAAAGATATAGTTTTATCTTGTGTAGAACAGTCTGGTGTAGATGTTACTGCTCCTGTCCGATCTTGAACGGTGAACCTATTATTGGTAAATGTGACCTGATTGTTGTTAACATTTTTTATGATGGCAGTTGGCGTCGGAGAGGGGGATGGCGTTGTGGTAGGTCCTTGTGCAGGGATAGTAGTCGGTGGAGATGGGGAGGGGGATGGTGATGGTGATGGTGATGGTGATGGATTAGGAGTTGATGTCGCAGGCAGTGTCGTGGATTGACTTATACAATCTGGAGGAGTTCCTGTATGTCCTACAGGACAGGAAAGTTGAACGGGATTGATATCCAAAGGAGTATTTCTAATACAATAGGTTCCCTGAGAAGATGGATACGATGGTGGTAGACACTCAAAATTTTGTTGTGTTTGTGTTGGAGTAGCAGTTGGAGTTGGAGATGGAGATGGAGATGTGGTCGGAAGACCAGCGGGAGGTGATTCAACTACACATTTTTTAAGGCCGTCGAGCCCAAATGATGAGACAAAACCTTCCTCACATTGATTAAAATCAACAACACATTCCTGTCTAGAACCTCCACCGGAGGGCACATTTGAACAGGTCTTTATGAATTTAGAAAAAAATGGATCTTCGCATGGTGGAATTGGCCCTCCGCTTGGTACTCCCACAATACAGTTTGGTGTTGGATTCGCAACGAGACTGTTACGACGTAGTGTATCAAGTAGGGCATTTGGAGTAGGTGTCGATGTCGGAGATGGAGATGGTGTCGGTGAAGGAGAGGGTGAGAGCGTTGACCCAAATAAACCTGTTGCAGGGGTCGGTGTCGGTGTCGCTATAGGTATCGTGGGTGGTGGTGTTGGTGTAGGAGATGGAGAAGGGGAAGTGAACACTATACAGCTAGGAGGTGATCCCGGGGGACATGCTCCCTGCGCTCCAGGATTACAATCATGATCTCCAAGATCTGCCGCTCCGTCACCATCGTCATCACTTCCATTGCCACAGATTTCGGTTCCTACGAGTCCCCGCAACACCGGCGTTGGTGTTGGAGATGGAGAGGGTGTGAGGGAGGGCACTGGCGTTTCAGTAAGTTCTGGACCAGGTTCTGAAGTTGGGGTAAATTCATCTGTATTAGTGTCCGTATCAGTATCAGTATCAGTATCAGTATCAGTATCAGTATCAGTATCAGTATCAGTATCAGTATCAGTATCTGTGTCAGTATCGCTGCCGCCATTGTCACTGCCGCCGCCATTATCGCCGCCATTGTCTCCTCCTCCTTCAGACGTGGCTCTGACCGAAGAATGTCCATCTTGACCAATGGGGGAGTTCATCGAAAATACTGCGACCGTACAGAGAAGCGTTATCAAAACAAGGAAGACTGGCACAACTTCATGCTTCCTGTTTCGGACTGTCAAATATTATAAATATCAATATTTCTACTACTGTAAATAATTTTAATTTGAAATATCTCTTACTATAAATAATATTGTAAGGTCAGTAATATTTTATAAAAAATGCAGCGCGAATTAAACTACCATACTTCCCATACTTTTTGGAATATAGCTGATTTTGGCGAGAAATGTGAGAAAGGTGAGACGATAAAAACGAAAACGTTAGTTAATGAAAGACTTAAGAAACTGGTTTAGTTTAAGATCAAAGTCTAGACAAGTAGTATGTTATTATAACAAACCGCAGGAGACCCAACACGAACACCCACTGGAATCAAGATTATTGGATCTCCTGCAGGATTCATTATGTCAAATGCACCGAGGAAATGTAATTTATCCAGACTCGTATTAAAGGCATGATTAACCTTGTTAATCTTCAATGATGGTTAAAGTTAGAGAAGCCGCCTTTGACAGCGGTATAATACTGATAAGTATCAATGCTTCTGAGAGTCAGACATGAAATCTTATACCCTCTAAGAAAGTGAACAAACTAAAGTCATCCTTTTATTTGAGCAAACTATGTATGATGTTTATGGCATTCAAATGCAAGGAATGCGGTTTAAAGTTTGAAGAGAAAAGACGTCTAGATATTCACAAACAAGTACATGGACGAAAATCAAAAATTAGTGAATATGGTAGTCCAGAATTTAATCAAGATAGATTAAGAGGTTGATACTTCTCTCCCTGAATCGTAGTAATATCAGTTGTCGAGCCCGATAATTGTAACTAAATAAGAAGACTACTAGTTTTGCTTAGTGTTTACGTCATTGATAATGTACAATCTGAATCTGAATATTACTTCTATGGTCGCATATACATGTAAGAAATGCGGTTCCTTACTCCCCATGCTTTTTGGAATATAACTAACTTTGGTGCGAAGTGTGAAAAATGTGAGACGATAAAAACGAAAACCTTGGAAAAGGACGAACTTAAAAAACTAACCTCAAACTAGTATTGCCTTATGAATCGTACTAGTTCTGTCAATGGTCTTGCTTACACTTGACTCCGGAAATCTCTTTACAAAGTTCTCTTGCTTCCTTATTTACGTTGACCCATTTGCAGCCGCCGTTATCTTTGGTACATTCAACGCTGGCCCCAGCGCTATCGTCTTCAGCTCCCCAAAACTTCTCCTCTTCATCGGGGTCAGCCTACGCAGATAGGATGTTTAATGGAACCAGTATTGTTGCTATTGCAAACAAGGAGACCGCTTGAACCGTCATCACATCCACAAATATGGATTTTTCCATACCGCCTTTATTATATTCTCACATTTAAGCATGATTTAACAACTTTTAGTAGAGTCTGATAGGTAACAAACCCTTATGTCACGTAGTTACGTGTTGCTTGATAATACATGTAATTGCATGTAGTCTGTTCTGTCTATGATACGATAAAAATGGATAAATTAATAACTATCATCCAAATTAAGAAAGCTTCAATACCTTGTTATTCACAAAAGTGGGAGCAGTAATTGTCCTAGTCTCTGATATGGAGCGTTCAGTGAAATTTTATAGAGATGTTCTAGAACTACCTGTCAAAATTCAGTCACAAGATTGGACTGAGTTTTTTCACAGGGATACGACCATAGCTTTGCATCCGGTAAAGAAAAAGACTAAAGCTCCTCGTGAAAATGGAGGAGAAAAGAGTGTATTAGTTGGTTTTATGGTTAACGATCTCGATAACATAGTGAAGATTTTAAGGGAAAGGAGTGTTAGATTCTTCAAGTCCCCTACGGAAGAAACCTTTGGAAAGCATACAATTGTTGAAGATCCTGATGGACATCTGATTTCAATAGCAGAAATAAAATCCAAACCGTCTGAGGAATTTGATCTTTTGGGATTATTGGGCGCAGAATAGCATTTATTACCTACTGTCCTATCCGCAGATATTATCTTAAATCGAAATAAATCATAGGGTTTAGTGATCTAGTCCAAGAAGCCTCTATTTGCATTAGAAGCTCAATTTACATAATACATTTTCTGGAATTGTATGACAAACAATTCGACTAGGTATCAACTATTAAAGACGAGAAGAGAGGGCCTAAAAAAATGATGGTAACTGTAAAAATGAGAGATGTCTGGAGGACCTTATCAAAAATATATAGCCCATTATTTCTCACATCATACCAATGCCCAAAGTTGCCAAATTTTATAGAGTCGGAGAACTCGTCAAAGTTGAAGACAATCCATTACCTAAATTAGAGCCGGATGAAATACTGCTGAAAATCCGAGCTGCTTCTGTCTGCCATAGTGACGTACACGTTGTTTCGGGCAACATACCTGTTAATGGTCCTGTTGTACTGGGTCATGAGATAGCCGGTGACATTGATCAACTTGGAGAAAAAGCAGGAAATATGAAAAAGGGTGATAGAGCCATTGTTCATTTTGTAACACCCTGTGGGGATTGCAATTTTTGCCTTACAGGCAATACGAATGTCTGCAAGAATATCAATTCGTTACCCATGTATGGTTTCTCCGCCGATGGTGGGTACGCTCAGTATATGAAGGTGAATTACAAAAGGTTAGTAAAACTTCCATCAGAAATGCCTTATGAATTTGGTTCTACTTTAGGCTGCGCAGGCATTACTGCCTTGCATGCAGTAAAGTCGGCTGGCAAAATTAGTCTTGGTGAAATAATTGCAGTTTATGGAACAGGTGGAGTTGGGATGTATACTTTGCAGATAGCAAAGTTATGCGGCGCGACTACCGCAATTGCAGTTGGGAGGACTGACGACAAATTGCAAATGGCTCAACAGAGCTTTGGGGCAGACGCAGCTGTAAATCTGACCAAGGAAAAACTAACCGATGGCATTAAAAGGATAACTGGGGGCAAAGGTGTCAATGCAGTTTTCGACTTTGTAGTAAATAATGAAAGCATAGAGAATTCTACAAAGATTCTTGCAAATACAGGCAGATTGATCTTAGTTGGCATCGGCAGTGAGCCAGTAGCCGTAAATCCAAAAAGATTGACCTTTAAGGAAGCATCTGTGGTAGGCTCAAGTGTAGGTTCAAAAGAAGAATTACAAACTCTTGTAGATCTTGCGAGTTCAAGCAAACTAAAAGGAGTGGCTAGCGCGAGACACAGATTAAATGAGGTGAATGAAGTTCTAACTGCATTAAAAGAAGGTAAAGTCCTAGGAAGAGCATACTTTGATCCCTTTTTAGAGTAAGAAAATCGAGCAGTAACATAAGCTCATCTCATAGAAGTGGAATACCAAGGTTGATTATGTCTAAAAATTTGTGTAAGGAACTATTAAATTGATTGCAGACTTGGTTAACAAACCATTTACACTCGTGATTTGTGAAAAATTTGATTCGGCAGGAAGAATAGCACGAGCATTGGGAAAAGACAATGTAAGAATTGTTTCATTGGATGGGATCAGATTTCTGGAGGTTTTTTCTGGCAAGGATCAACACTATATTATCTGTTCAGCAATTGGGCATTTGTACGGTTTGACAGATGTTACAAGAAGCTACAATACTTATCCCACATTTGATATAGATTGGGTTCCACTTTATTCTAAACGCCAACAATTGAGAAAATTGAAACTTCTGATAAAGGCAATATCGGAAATTTCAAAGAGTGCAACTAATTTTGTTCATGCTTGTGATTACGATCAAGAAGGCGAAGTAATTGGTTTCAATATTCTAGAATATGCGTGTAAACAAAAATATGACAAATGTTTAAGAGCTAAATTTTCCACACTCACTGATGAGGAAATTAGAAGTTCCTTTGATAATTTATCTCCCCCTAACAGAAAATTGGCTGAAGCGGGGAGATGTCGGCACGCAATCGATTTCATATATGGGGTTAACCTATCTCGAGCCTTGTTACATTCCTTTAGAATCAAGAGCAAAGACAGGTTCCATAATATGTCAATTGGTAGGGTACAGGGCCCTACACTTGCTTTTATAGTACTTAAGGAAATAGAAATTAAAAAGCATGTTCCTGTTCCATATTGGGTTTTATATGCAACTTTTAAAAAAAATGGACATATAGTTAAGGCATATTATATTAAAGAGAAGATAGCAACCTTAACTGAAGCAAATTCTGTATTCAATAACTGCGTAGGAAAGGCCGGCTTAATTAAAGAGTTGAAAGTAGAGAAGGCCATTGTAGATCCTCCATCTCCATTTAGTCTAGTTGACCTGCAAAGGGAAGCTTATAGGTTATTTTCAATTTCTCCCAAGGATACACTCTCGATAGCGGAAAGACTTTACCTCAATGCTTTGATTTCATATCCCAGAACATCAAGCCAGAAGCTTCCGGCAACAATCAATTTTAATGGGATCCTTTCTAATTTGTCCCAAATTAATGAAATCTACAATAGCTTCGCAAGATTATTGTTTTCCAAAACCAAGAGCCCTTCACCTACAAACGGTGAAGGAGAGGATCCTGCGCATCCGGCTATTTTTCCTACAGGAGTAAGGCCGAAACGCACACTGAATCAGCCTGAATTACGCGTGTATGATCTAATTGTTAAAAGATTCTTCGCTACATTTGGAGATCCGTTCACAATTTTGGATACAACATTATTAATTGAAGTTAATGATAAATACATTTTCAAAACGCAAGGAAAAAAGCAACTAGATAAGGGTTGGACATATTTCTACCGACCCTATTTCAAACTTGGGGAAACTCTTATTCCAATATTGAAACGTCATGATATTCTAGAATATGATACAATAATTATTTTAGAAAAATTTACACAAGCCCCGGCACGCTCTAATTCCTCCTCCTTATTACTAACTATGGTAAGGGAAAATATTGGTACCAAGTCTACCAGAGCAGACATTATTGATATTTTGAAATCTCGCAACTATATTTATTCTCATAAAGATGGCACTTTCGAAGCTACCGCACTTGGAATGGTTGTCATAGAGCTGTTGGGAAAATATGCCCCTGAGATAATTTCAACAGAATTTACTAGAATTATGGAGGGTCAACTAGGAGATATCGAATCCGGACAGAGTAACTATGCTTCTGTTATAAAATACGCCGTAAATAGTTTAATTGAATCATTAATCCTTCTTAAAAAGAATGAATCTGACGTAGGATTGAGGATTTCTAATGCTGCGAAATTATTGAGCAATAGATGAATATTGTCATAATGTTCTCGAATCTAGTATATTTCCAGTAAGTCTATTGTGCATCAGATCTTTTATCCAAATTCAGACTATTTTGCATTTTACATTTGACTAAATGCTTGGATATGCTTGCGATAAACATCGAGCCGACGATTTTTTAGGAGAGGAAGGGATTTTCTTACCTCCATAATTCTAGTTTTATCGATCTCAACAATGTCTATTCCTTGTTTGTCACCCATGTCCAAGACAACAGTACCAAATGGATCTGCGACCATACTTCTACCAGAGTATATATTGCCGACTTGGTCAGGAGCAATCATATATGAACCATTCTCTATAGCCCTTGCCATAACCATTGTCTTCCAATGTTCCTCCTTCATGATCCCTTGAACCCATGCGGATGGTGCAACCAATAGATCTGCACCTTTTACTGTGAGAATTCTGGACATTTCAGGGAAACGAATATCATAACAAATCATAAGCCCCACTTTTCCGACTACTGTAGCTACAGGTTTTTCAATTATATTCCCTCGAATCAACTTACTTGATTCTTTGAAACCAAGGGCATCATAGAGGTGTAACTTGCGATATACAGAGGCTATAGTGCCATTATTATTTATTAGAACTGCTGTATCATGTACTCTGAATTCATTCCTATCCCTGTTCTTTTCGTAAATTGTAGCTATGACATTTATCTTGTTATGCTTAGCAGCTCTGCACAAAACTGATACGAAATTCCCTCCTTTGATATATTCCGCCACTTCGTTCGCGAGATCTCTTGCCGACTGTTTTGAAGACGAGAATGCCATTTGAAATTCTGGAAAGCATACTAAGGATGCTTTTCTATCTGCTGCCTCGCCAATATAGTCTACTGAGGCTTTCAGGTTATCTTCCTTACTTTCAGTAGATCTCATCTGTACCAGAGCAATAATAGAGTGGGCTTCATGCATTGCTAGAACTCGTTAATTATTCCAACAGTCGATAGGATAAAACATTTACTGACATTGTAAGTAGATAAAGTAAATCAGTATGGTGGAAGTTAGAAATAAGTATATTGATAGAGCAATTAAACTTCCAAAAAATGGTAATAGACTGATTAATACTGGTATTAGCACCTAAAGTCTAAGATTGAAGGGAAGGAAAATCTTTTCAATGAAATGAATGAAACCCCCCTAATGCTTCCTGCTGTCGCCATCATTTGTTATTCGATTTTCGTCTAGGTCTAAAGTCTAGTTCCACTCCACGCTTTTCAGTATAACTAAAATCAAACTCCTCATTAGGCAGAATAGGAAAACTTGAAATTTCGTTGTTAGAACATGCTGGACATTTCTCTGTCGGTAATCTTGACTTGTCAAAATAGGTAGCACACCAATGACATATTTCACAAAGGATGAAAATGTCTTCTACAGAACCATACCTCTTTGTTTGGGTATTAGTATTAACCAATACTATATTGGTAAAGACTTGAGAATATAATCTTATTATAATATAAAGGAAATACGTTCACTTTCGATTGTGTGAGATCCCTGTATGCTAGGTGTTGTAGGAAAAACTTGAGATAAAAGTATTCGTAAATCGATTCCTGATTTGCATATGCAATCCGCTTCCCCGTACTTGTAAATAACAAGCATTCACTCTAAAATCTCACTTCCTATCATCGATTATTTATTACCGCAAAAAATAAAAATGTTAAACTCGTACAATGTAGGTTTTTTGGCTCTATAGCTAAGAAAAATTTGAGCTCGGTAAGCTTTTATTCACCTTTGTGACCGAGTTTTTCGGTATTAGGTTTGTTTAGGTCCTGCGAAGAATCTCAATTTTCGACTACTTTTCCCATTAAATCGCAATGATTCATATAGATATTTCATTCTTGAGATAACATGGTTAAGTAATCTTCTTTAAGATACAACAACCAACTATATAGACATGTTTGAGACCTTAATCCAACAGGCATTAAATTGGGAGGGTGGAGTGGTTTTCATCCCACTGGCATTTGGATTGGCAGTAGGCCTGGGTTATGTTATCATTTCGGCTGCCCGACACAAAAAAGGGACATAATTGTGAGTAAGGTTATCCCTTCAAACTACAGCATAATCGTATGTCGTTAAACCTAACGAAAAGAGGGTTCATCAAATACGTTTTTGTGATTGTAGGTGTGTTAGTTGTATATATCGTAGGCGCATTATTGGTTATCGACTATTTTCCACACTAATGAGATCGATAAGTGAATTCTGCTAGATAAGCATAGCCGACCGAGTATTGTAGGACACAGAAAAGTAATATTTTATCTCTGCAACCTAAAAGCAGAGGTTGTACTCCGAGCTTCGATCATTGGTCTATTCCTGCAGAATCGTCTGCCATTAGTTCTATCAGCACAAGCAGGCACACCAGATTTCAGAGATAAATTACATAGTGCCGTATTCTGGCAATGGAGTCTCACATACATTACATCCAAACATTGCAATTTTATTTCCTTCTCTAATGTCATTTGTATTCCCAATAATTAATTTTCCCTTATTTTCTGCATTTAACAAATTTGCCAATTCAGGCTTGAGAGCACCGTAGATTATTGGTACAATCGTTATAATTTTTTCGCACTTCTTACAATACCCTCCTGAGACTCTCCGTGGATTGACTATGTGATACACCTTGTGAAATTCCTCTGCCGCGGCCTTCGAAATCCTCAGAGTATCCATCAGTCTATAATTAATTCGATAAAATAGAATGTCACCCTCATCGTACATATTATCCATTAAATAGTGCTCATGGAGTTTTGTGACAAGATCATTAACCGCATTACTGTCTTCCTCATGCAAATTAGTAGGATCAGGAACTTCCAATGGGATCTGGTGATAGGAAGTTACTATTATCTATTTAAAATTCTCCTCCATTCTATTCCTGATAATGACTGCGGATACAATTCATGTGTAGGCATTTCGTGGATTGGCCTTCAAACCTGATTCATTTGGCAGGATTACGAAACTCGGTAAATAGATGTCTAGGACTATTAAAAATTGCTATCATAGTACGAACGAAACGAAACCATGTCGATGATGCTAAGCAGCTTCCTTTGCTCAAAATAAACAATAACGTATGTAGTTCCCTAGAATCAAATATTCTATTAACTTAAATCCTAGTTACTGACATTAATGAAGGATAAAAAATATGGGTCATGAAGCTACCGATAATTTATCCAGTGTGAAAATTGGTGACAAAATTAGGATTATTCATGTTGCCGATCCTTACATGGGATTAAAGTCTGGAGAGATAGGAATGGTTGTGGATACTTCTATGTCAAAGGTTGCCGACTTGGAAGGACTAAGATT
>Ga0209382_10000608_pt1 | contig 58529 bp, 57 predicted proteins | sample SoiMetdeltSBSDD5_FD_187599 | JGI IMG/M metagenome (GOLD analysis project Ga0209382, IMG submission 187599) | Bulk soil microbial communities from a Populus tree surrounding site in Tennessee, USA - Soil MetaG P. deltoides SBSDD5 (SPAdes) (version 2) | ecosystem: Environmental > Terrestrial >...
GTGGGGGTGGTCCACCAGACGGCGTCACCGGCGTCGTTCGATGCGACCGACCAGGCGGGGAGGTCGCGGAGGGTGTGGTCGGCTTTGCCGAGACCTTGGGCGTTGGCGGCCACGGTGAGCCCACCATCGACATAGCGGTCGATGTGGTCGATGTCGTAGATCGGGGTGCTGGAGTACGGCCGCCTGCTGGTGCCGTCGCGGTAGATCACGAATCTCCGTAAGGCACCGTCGAAGCGGCGCCGGTGTGGGTCCATGGACAGGAGTCGGCCGTCGATCGGGTCGCAGACCAGCCGCCGCAGCCACGCGGTGTCGCTGTCGGCGAGCCGGCGGGCGAGTCCGGCGGGCAGGACGCCGTGGTCGCCGCCGCGGTGGCCGACCAGTTTGGCCGGCTGATCGTCGACACCGAGCAGGCTGCTGGCGGCGATGACGATCCCGACCTCCAGGTTCAGGTCCGAGGCTGTGGCTTGGCCGGTGACTCGTTCGACCAGCAGATCGCACATCAGCGCGTCGATCGCACGTTCGTCACCCTCGGCGCGGCGGCAGCGGGCCTCATGATCGAGGGTCTGCCAGGCCGCGACCGCCTGCTCGGCGGGTAGCAGGGCGGTCAGGCTGCCGGTGCCGTCGCCGTGCATGATCGCCCGGACCGCCTTGCGGGCCCGGGCCGCCGCGGCCCGTTTCTCGGCGGCCTGCGGGTCGGTGGCGGCGACCTTGCGACATGCGGCCTTGCGCACCTCACCCGGGGTCAGCTCACCCGCCAACGCCGCGAGCTCGCCGTCGACCGCCCGCCGCTGCTGCGGGGTCAGCGGCTCGGCCGCCGCCACGATGTGCTTGGCGGCGGACTGGCCGACCTGCCCATCCAGACAGGCCGCCAGCAGGGTGGGGTGGTCGTCGAGGAGTTGGCGGGCGAACACCAACTGGTAGTCGACCGTGGCCCGTGAGACGCCGCGGGCCATCGCGATCTCGACCGGCGCGCCCCGACCGGCCACAGCTGCTCCGGTGCGGGTGCGGGTGGTCTTGTCAGTCGCGCGGCGCTGCTCGACATAGGCGACCGCCTCCACATTCGACACGGCCTGCAACATCGCGACCGCGGCCTCGAGCTCGGCGATCGCGTCGATCCGCTCACGAGCAGACCAGGCGTCGCTGGCCGCCGCCACCTCGGCAACCAGCTCACGCACGCACCCGACCCTCGATCATGGGCCCGAAGCTAACACCACCCACCGACACAACCCGCGCCCACAATCCCCATACCCACAAGAGATCTGAGAACTTTCGCGACATCATCGCCCGACGGACCGACGTGGGATCAGGCGAGCAGTTAGATGCGGTCCTTCACGACGACGATCGGGCCGTGCGCCTGACCCAGCAGACTCTGGCTGACCGAGCCGAGCAATGCACCGACGAACCGGCCATGTCCTCGGGAGCCGACGACGACCAGGTCAGCGCTGGCGGACCGAGCCGCAAGCTCCTCGGCCGGATGTCCCTCCAGCACCAGCTCTCGCGCGGCCACGGTCGGATACTTCGTACGCAGCGCTGCGACGCTCTCGTACACCTGCTCTCGAAGGTCGAGCCCGACGCGCTCGACCCACTCCTTGTAGCCGGGGTCGGGACCGATCGGCACCCAGTAGTGGACGACCTCCACGGTGGCACCGCGCAGCTTGGCCTCCTCGAAGGCGAATGCCGCGGCGCGCTCAGATCGCTCGGAGCCGTCGAGAGCGGCGACGATCGTACGGCTCGGCTCGCTGGCCCGGGGGCGTACGACGACGGTCGGACTCTCGGCATGGGCGGCGACCGCATGGCTGACCGAGCGCCTGGTCATCCGCTCTCGGGCGCCGACCACCAGCAGTTCGGCGGACTCGGCCGCGCGGCGAAGGGCCGAGGCTGCGCCGCCGGGAGCCAGTTCGCCGCTGACATCCTCGACGTCGAGATGGTTCCGCGCGTACTCCAGCGCCCGCTCGTGGGCGTCCCGGATCTCTCGTGGCGGCGACCGCAGGATGGGCGCGGTCGGGGGCGGCGCCATCGCGCCCGGATCGGAGAGGTGGTAGGCGGACACGACGTGCAGCGGCCGATGGCGAAGCCTGGCCTCGACGACGGCCCAGTGCAACGCGAACGTGCTTTCGGCTGTGCCGTTGACCCCGACGACGATCGGGGGACCGAGTGTTCGAACCATGACTCCTCCTCGTCAACGGACCAGGGCGACGGACGGCTCCTCGCAACTGCATCCCGTAGCCGGTGGTGGTCTCTACTTCCATCCTCCGACGGTCGGTCGCAGCCACCCAGAGGCGGTGGACTCCATCGCTGGGCCGCAGGACTCCAGCCGATTCAGTACGCCCGCGCCCGCGACCGCCAGGTCGAGTCCGTGCGACCAGAGTCCGGCCCGACGTACGGGCGAGCGCAGTGCGAGTGCCACGCCGAGCTGGGCCAGGCCGAGCACGGTGAAGGTCCAACTCTGGACGTGCGCGCCGGATGCATCGGCCCACAGTCCCGCGACGCCCGAACGTCCCATAAAGGACCTGATCAGGGCCATCCGGCTCTTTATGAGCCCGATCTGAGCCGCTTACGGTTGCCGCGGCGTGGGTCTGACGTCCGGCGAACGGGGGATACCACCGTCGCCGTTCCGTCGAGAGGAGGACTGGCGGTGGACATCCCGGTCGGGCTGGAGTCCCTGTTCTGGATCGTGCTGGCGGCGGCCCTTGCGCCACTGATCGTCGGGCTGCTCCCGGGTCCCAAAGTGCCCGAGGTGGTCGTTCTCCTGCTGCTCGGCATCGTGATCGGCCCCGAGGTCCTGAGCCTGGCGACCAAGGAGGGCCCGATCCTCCTGCTCAACGACGTGGGCCTCGGCTTCCTGTTCTTCATCGCCGGCTACGAACTGAACCCGCGAGTCCTCAAGGGCAGAACGGGGGTCCAGGCAGCCGCGTCCTGGGCGGTGTCGATGGCCTTGGCGCTGTCCGTCGTCGGTGTCCTCTACGCGGCCGGGTACGTCAAAGCCTTCCTCCCTGTCGCCATCGCGCTCACCTCGACGGCGCTCGGCACGCTGCTGCCGATCCTGCGCGACGCCGGTCTGCTCGACACCCGGCTCGGCAGGCTCGTGGTCGCCAACGGCGCCGTGGGCGAGTTCGGTCCAGTGCTCGCGATCTCGCTGTTTCTGGGGAGTCGAGGCGCGTGGGCGTCGCTGGTGATCCTGTTCGTGTTCGCCGTCATCGCGGTGGCGATCGACCGGTTGCCTCGGGTCCTGGTCACCCGCCGGATCAGCGCCATCTTCGAGATGGGCTCGGAGACGACGCAGCAGACCACCCTGCGATGGACCGTGCTGTTGCTCGTCGGGCTGCTCCTGATGGCCGCCGAATTCGGACTGGACGTGATTCTCGGCGCCTTCGCGGCCGGCCTCATCCTTCGCCAGCTCACTCCCGACGGCGACGAGGCGCTGGAGCACAAGCTCGACGGCATCGCGTTCGGATTGTTCGTCCCGCTGTTCTTCGTCACGTCGGGTATCCAGGTCGACGTCACGTCGATCATTCAGAATCCCGGCCGACTCGCGGTCTTCTTCGTCCTCATCGCCGCGATCCGGGGCCTGCCCGTGCTCGCCATCTTCAGCCGCGACCTCCACGGTCGAGAACTCATTCGGCTCGGCCTGTTCACCGCCACCGGCTTACCGATCATCGTGGCCGTCACTCAGATCGGGCTCGCCGCCGGGGTCATGATCCCGGAGAACGCCGCTGCGCTCGTTGGGGCCGGCGTGATCTCCGTACTCGTGTTCCCCCTCACCGCCGAGCTGCTCGGCCGAAAGGCAGAGCGCACCGATGTCGCGGTCGAGCCGAGCCCATGATCTGACGGCGAGGCTGGTCCAAGTCATCCCTGGCGGGTGATGCCACGCGTGAGTCCGGCTCCCATGATCGTGTCGACAGGCGTTCTAGGGAGGACCGATGTCTCTGACTGCTGGACCGCGCTCATCGCGCGAATCGAGCTTCGACGTACCAGGCGCGTACGGATGGATCGGTTTCGCCTCGGTCATCCTGGTCTTGCTGGGCTGCTTCCACGCCATCCAGGGTCTGGTCGCGCTCTTCGACGACGAGAAGTACGCGGTGACCGACTCCGGACTGATCGTCTCGGTCGACTACACCGCCTGGGGCTGGGTGCACCTGATCGGCGGCATCATCGTGGCGGCGGCCGGTGTCGCGCTGTTCTCGGGACGGCTGTGGGCCCGGATCGTCGGCGTCGTGGCCGCGTTCGCCAGCGCGATCGTGAACATCTCGTTCCTGTCCGCCTATCCGATCTGGTGCACGATCATGATCGCCATGGACGTCATCGTGATCTGGGCGATCACTGTGCACGGCGCCGAGATGAAGGACGCCTAGCGGGGAGCCCTACGATCCGGCGCCTGGTCGCGTCTTCAGTTCAAGCTCGAAGACCAGCATCCAGAGCCCACCGAGGGCAAAGCCGACCGGCCAGGCGCCCGCCGCCACTCCCGACGATGGCACGCGGTCGGCCGCGAGCAGCTGAGGGAAGTGCTGCTCGCGACCGACCGGGAGCGGCGGAGAGAGGTCAGTTCTGGAACAGACCGGCCTGGATCGCGGCCTGGCGACCGCCCTGGATCGGCAGCATGACCTTGGTGGACTTCGTGTCGACGGAGATCACCGAGCCGTTGGTAGCCGCCGGTCCGCCCTCGACTGCGCTGGTCTGACCGATCAGATGCCCGGTCACGATGATCCCGATCCGGTGGCCGGCCTTGAACGTGTGCTCGGTCGGCATCGTCGTGATCGAGAACATGTCCTTGTCGCCGATCGTGACCGGCGTCGCGTCCTGGTACCACAGCGAGTCGCGGTTGGAGGAGTCCAGGCCGCCGCGCGTCACGCGCCACTGCGTGACGTTCTGGAGAGGCTTTGAGACCTCGAGGTAACAGGCGGTGTCGACCTCGCGCGGCGACGCGGTGCAGGTGTCGCCGACGTTGCACGGCGTGCCGTCGCTCGTCGCGCCCCAGCAGGTCCGCGTCGTGGTGTTACGGATCCCTTCGCCGTTGCGGGTGACCATCGGGTACGGCGTGTCGCTGTAGTCGACGACCAGTATGCCGAGGTTCGACTGCTCCGTGCTCAGTGCCGCCTTGAGGTCCAGCCGTGCCGTTCCGGACAGCCGTACGTCGGACTGCAACGGCTGCGACAAGAAGACGCGCCGGTTGGTCTGAGCGCCGTCCGGGTTGTTCATGTACGCCGTCTCGCTGGTCGAGTTGCTGCCGGTGAAGCTCAGCGTGCCGGAGTCGCCACCAGCGGCCGAGTCGGCGAACGATCCCGGCGCGGCCTGGTCGGTGCCCTTCAGGAAGACGTTGACACTCGAGGTGCCGGGGACCGGCCAGTCGGCGTAGTTGTTCCAGACATCCGCCGACTCCTCGATCGTGACCGGAGCCTCGTTCTCGATGCCGTTGTCGACGCCGAGCAGGTAGTGGTCGAACCAGCGGTGCAGCGTGTCGACCCAGACCGCGCGGCGCGACTCGAACGGGTCGGTGTGGCCGGTGTCCATCAGCCACAGCTTGCGCGGCACGTCGTTGGCCTTCAGCGCGTTCCACCACGGGCCGAGCTGGTTCATCCGGACGTTGTCGTCCTGGTAGCCGTGAGTGGCGAACACCGCGGCCCTGACGTTGCTCGCGTCCTTGACGTAGTCGCGGTCGCGCCAGAACTCGTTCATGTCGCCGTGCGAGTCGCCGTCGATCGAGTTGTCGGTCGAGTTCAACCCGGCGCACAGCGGCCTTCGGTTCGGGAGGTTCACGCCCTCGGGCGGGTTCGGCCCGGTCGTGACGGTCGGGTTCAGGCTGCCACCCGGGTAGTTGGTGTTGTGCCGTACGCCGCCGGTGCGCGAGTAGTAGTACCAGGAGGAGATCGCCGAGATCGGGACGATCGTCTTCAGGCCCTCGACGCCGGTGGCCGCCACGCCGTTGGCCAGCGTGCCGTCATAGGACTTGCCGATCATCGCCGAGTTGCCGTTGTGCCAGTCGGCGACCACGGGGGCCGACGAGGTGTCGGGCTGCGAGTACGCCTGCACTCGGCCGTTCAGCCAGTCGACGATCGACTTCTCGCCGGCGATGTCGTCCGGGCCACCGTGGTTCGGGCAGCCCTCGTCGGTGTACCCGGTACCGAGCATCTGGCCCAGCACGTACGCATACCCGCGCGGCACGAAGTAGTTGTCGTAGAACAGCGGCCAGCGGTCGTTCACGCCGTCGTCGTCCCAGTCGGCCATGCACTGGCTCTCGTTGCCGCGGCAGACGGTCGTGTAGTACGGGCTCGGGTCGATGATCGCCGGCACCTTCATCGCCGGCCCCGACTCCTTCGGCCGGATGATGTCGGCCGTGACGAAGTCCATCTCGCCGTTCGAGTCCGTGTCGACCCCCGGCTGCGGGATGTACACCCGCTCGCGGATCGCTTGCGTGTAGTCGAAGACCGGCGCGCTCTTGCCGTCCGACCCGATCGTGATCTGCGGATCCGCGGCCTGGGCGGTCCCTGGATTGACCACCACCAAGCCTGCGAGGCCAAGCGCTCCGATGGCGATGATGCCCGCCAGCTTTCTCATACAGCCCTCCCGGCGTCCGAAACGAGCCCAACACAAACACCAGCCCCGAGACTGACTCGCATCATCACCGCTCGGCCTGACGAGGTCTACGTACAGATGTCGTGGACGGCGGGCCGCTGGCTGGACAGATGACGGGAAGCGCAGATCAGCGGCCCTGGGTCAGCCGCGGAGTCGGGCCAGGATCCGATCGAGCGCTCGGCGAACCGAGTCGGGCGCCGCATCGTAGGGATCGGACCCGCCTGCGAGCAGCGGGTTTGGGAATCCCGGACATGGCAATGCAACCTTTCAGGCGTACGAGGACGTCTATCAGTCGCCTCGCGCGCATGGGGCTCGGGGCGCTGAGTCAAAGGGGTGGAACATGAAACATGTACGCAGGCTGCTCGTCGTACTCGCGGCAGCGGTGGTGGCCGTATCGGTCATCTCGCCGCCGGCAAGCGCGGCGGAGCAGACCTTCACTGACCGGTCGGGGGACGTCCGCGGCGGGTTCGACATCCAGTCGGTACGGGTCGTGAACACCGGGAAGTGGATCAAGATCCGTACGCATCATGAGAACCTCCGCCAGGGGCCGTCGGCACCGGGCGGCGGTGTCACGGTCTTCATCGACACCGCACGCCACCGGAACGGCCCGGAGTTCCGGTTCAGCGGACCGGTCGGGTTCGACGGCGACTACTCCATCGTCAAGGTGCGCCGTTGGAAGGCCGATGGCGATGCACTGAACTGTCGCGGACTGCGGTTCGGTGTCAACTACCAGCGCGACGTGGTGCACTTCTCGGTGACCCGCCGCTGCCTCGACCGGGCGTACGACCACCGGGTCGGCAAGATTCGCGTCGCTGTGAAGGCCGCGCAGAACACGGCCAGCGGCGATCCGCGCATCGACTGGGCGCCGAAGCGGCGCCACCTCTACCCGGCGGTCGCGAGGGGCTGAATCTCGCCGACCGCGCGAGACTCGCTGCTCGGCTCCGCTCGACCGTCATCTCGGTCGGGCGGAGCTGGCGGCGTGGCCATCGTCACTCGGATCGGCGGCTGAAGCGGCTCTGATCTGGTCAAACGTCCCTCCGTACACGTTGCGAAGTCGCCGGCTGCTTTGCGCAGGTCAATGAACTGGATGTGTACTGTCCATTGACCGCACAGGTCGCTCGGGCGGAGTAGCGAAGGGACGTAAACACCCGCATGAACGATCCGACGCCGACCGAGACCATCAGGACCCACTATCAAGCCAGGGACGCTGAGCTTCGCGAGGCCGCCCTTCTCGCCTTCGCCGGCGCCGGCTACCGAGTCGGCAAGGCACCTGGGACCAAGCCCAACCTCACGGTGTGGCACACCCGTGACGACGGGCCGACGGTCGCCGAGATGGCGGAGCGCTACAACCTCCAGCCGTCGACCTAAGGTCGCCAGCACAGCTTTCGATCTCAAGCTCTCTCACAGCCGGATGATGTCGCCGGTCTGACTCTCGAGTCGGGCCGGCGATTGCCGTTGTGGACCGCGAGGTGTCACAGCCGGGGCTGCTGCCTTGTCTCTCGTGTGTAGGCAAGTCCCGTTGAAAGGTACTGATATGAGAGTGTTTGTGGCAGGAGCGACGGGGGCGATCGGAAAGCAGCTGGTGCCGCGTCTGGTCGCCGCCGGTCACGAGGTCCATGGCATGACGCGTCACGAGTCGAAACGGGCGCTGCTCGACGAGCTCGGCGCCGTACCGGTGGTCGCTGACGCGCTCGAGCCCGACCAGGTCGCCGATGCGGTCGGCCGGGCGAGGCCCGAGGTGATCGTCCATCAGCTGACCGCGATCGGGGCGCTGAACATGCGGCACTTCGATCGCGATTTCGCGTGGACCAACCGGCTGCGCACTGAGGGCACGGACCATCTGCTCTCGGCCGGGCAGGCGGTAGGGGTTCGGCGGTTCGTGGCACAGAGCTACGGTGCGTGGTGGTACGAGCGCAACGGCGGACCGGTGAAGAGCGAGGACGACCCACTCGACCCCACGCCGGCGCGCGAGACACGTGAGAGCATGGCCGCGGTCCATCACCTCGAGGAAGCGGTCCTGGACGCGCAGTGGACCGAGGGAATCGTGCTGCGCTACGGCTACTTCTACGGGCCGGGCACCTCAATGGTGCCGAGTGGGCCGGAGTTCGAGTTGATCCGCAAGCGCAAGTTTCCCGTAGTGGGCGACGGTGGCGGGGTGACGTCCTTCATTCACATCGCCGACGCGGCGGAGGCGACGGTGGCGGCGATCGAGCGCGGCAGTCACGGTGTCTACAACGTGGTCGACGACGACCCTGCCCCGGTCGCCGAGTGGCTGCCGTCCCTGGCGCAGGAGCTCGGCGCCAAGCAACCGCGGCGGGTCCCGCGGTTCGTCGGGCGGCTGTTCGCCGGGGAAGCCGGTGTGGTGATGATGACCGACGCCCGCGGCGCCTCCAACGCCAAGGCGAAGCGCGAGCTGTCCTGGAAGCCGGCGTACCCGAGTTGGCGGCAGGGGTTCGCAGCCGCATGACCGATCGCGAGCGGCTGCTTGCCGAGCTGCGGCCGGTGGCGTTCGCGATCGCGTACCGGATGCTCGGCAGCGTCTCCGAGGCCGAGGACGTGGTCCAGGAGTCGCTGCTTCGGGTGCATCAGTCGCTGGATGCGGGGGAGCGGATCGCCTCGCCGCGGGCGTTCGTCGCCACGGTGGCGACCAGGCTCGCGATCAACGAGCTCCGCTCCGCCCGCGTCCGGCGCGAGCAGTACGTCGGCGAGTGGCTGCCGGAGCCGATCGTGACCGACGGCGACGACGACCCCGCCCGCAACGCCGAGACGGCCGACTCGCTGTCGCTGGCGATGCTGGTGCTGCTGGAGAGCCTGACGCCAGAGCAGCGCGCCGTGCTGTTGCTGCACGACGTCTTCGACTACGGCTACCCGGAGATCACTTCTGTGGTCGGCAAGAGCGAGGACAACGTACGCCAACTCGCCACCAGGGCGAGACGCCACGTCAAGCAGCGTCGGCCTCGCTTCCAGACGACCCGCGAGCAACGCGACGAGCTCGTGCGACGGTTCTTCGCGGCCGCCCAGCAAGGCGATCTCGCCGGACTGGAGTCGTTGCTCGCCCATGACGTGAAGCTGACCGCGGACGGCGGCGGCAACGCTCCGGCGCTTGCGCAGTCGATGACCGGACGCAGCCGGGTCGCACGCACGGTGGCCAACTACTGGGCCCGCCGGCTCGCTCGCATTCCGGGTCTGACGCTGCGTTTCGTCGACGTCAACGGTGGTCCGGGCGCGCTCTTCCTCGATGCGGAGCAGCGCTTGCTCGGAGTGCTGGCGCTCGACTACGACGGTGGCCGGATCACCGGCATCAACGCGATCGTCAACCCCGACAAGCTGGCGCACCTCGGGCCGGTCGGTGAGTTTCCAACGCTGCCGGGATCAGCCTCGTGACTTCCGACGTTTGCCTGCCGGCCCGACAGCTGGCGTTCGCCGACGTGGAGTGGTCGACTGCCCTGGGACTGCCGCAGCGTCCCGAAGGATGGGGTCTGGTCCTGCTCAAGGAGGGCGACCATCGGTGGACTTGGGCGGGGGGATCCGGTCATAGTGACCGCCCTCGAGCACCATGAGGGTGAATTTCCGAACTGGGACCACCACTTCATCCTCGAGGCCGAAGGCTGGCCCGAGACCGTTCCCGCGGACAGCGGCCCGCACTCGATGACATGGCGGACCCGGCGGGCGACCGCCTAGCCGCTGCTGGCGGCTCGGGATCGGGCTAGACGGCTCGAATATCGTCGCCAACCCGCACCACGCCCTCGGTGACGATGTCGGCGCGGAGGCCGCCGCGGTGGACCAGCTGTCGTAGCACCGGCCGCGAGGCGTACCCCTGAACGACGGTGCACGGCTCGCACAGTCGCATGCCTCGGCAGCGGACCTCGCCGACGAGGAACTCGTGGCCCACCAGGGCGTTCAGGTCGATGCCGCTGGTCACGATGTTGCGGCGGTGCTCGTCCGGCGAGAGCGGCGGCTCGAACGAATCGCGCACCTCGGACTGGACCAGGGTCAGCGCGCTGCCCGGCAGACCGGAGGGGAACGTGCCCTTACCGGTCACGTGTCGGTCGCCCTCCAGACCGAGATCGGGGAGGGCTCGCACCGCATCGATCGCCTGTGCCGACGCACCGGCCTCCGCGGCCACGTAGATCGCCTCGACCGAGCCGGTCGTCGTCGGTGCCCTGGCGGCGGCCGGCAGGGCCAAGGCGACGTCGAGGGCGGCGAGGACAAAGCCCGCCTCCGGCTGACTATCGCCGAGTTCCCCGATGCCGGCCGGATCCCAGGCGATCCCAGACGGCACGCCGTACATCACGACGGCCCGGCGTCCGGCCGGGGAGCGGACCCAGCCGATCCACGGCCCGGCCCACGAGAACGACGACGCGTCGGCGACCGGCACGAGACTGAGCCCGCGACCGGCGAGCCAGCGCATCGTCCGAAACCCGATGCCGCTCTGTTCGACGTCGGTTTCGGGTACGACCTCCAACGGCGCCTCGAGGATGGTCGCGATGCAGGCTCGCAACGTCGCGGATTCGGAAGCGACGAACGACTCGTCGAGGAAGACCTCACGCATGGCAGCGAGCGTACGCACCGGGCCGTCCGGCCGGCGATGCCAATCGGCGCACCCTCGAAGGCGCCAATCCTCCACTAAGGTCGAGAGATGGTGATGGCTGACGGCACCTATCGGTTGGGTCCCGAGTCCGGCGAGCTGCTGCTGAAGACCAGCCGGAGCGGAATGGGCCGGCGAGCCGGGCATGACCTCGTCATCGAGGTCACCCGCTGGTCGGCGGAGGTCACCATCGCCGGCGAGCCGGCGGACATCACGGTCTCGGCCCGGGTCGAGGTCGACTCGCTCGAGGTCCGCGACGGGCTCGGTGGGGTCAAGCCACTCACCGACAAGGACCGCGCGGAGATCAGAAACCGGCTGCGGGAGATTCTCGAGAGCAAGGCCCATCCCGAGATCAGTTTCGCCTCGACGAGCGTGACCGGCTCGGCCGAGAGCGCGACTGTGGAGGGTGACCTGACCATCCGCGGCCGGACCGCGCCGGCCACGGTCAGTGCCGAGCTCTCAGACGACCGGGTCCGGGGCAGTGCGACAGTGGCGCAGACCCGGTGGGGCATCCGGCCGTACACCGCATTCCTCGGCGCCCTGAAGGTCGCCGACGACGTCGTCGTCGAGTTCGACGCGACGCTCAGCCGTCCTTGACGTCGATGCGCTTCGGCTTGGCGGAGTCCGCCTTGGGCATCTGGATGGTGAGCACGCCGTCGGAGAGCTCGGCCTCGATCCGGTCGGCGTCGATCCGCCCCGGCACGGTGAATCGGTGCTCGACCTCGCCGGCGGGCCGTCCCTGCTGGCGTACGACGCCGGTCCACTCTCGCGCCCTGATCTCACCGCGGACCTGGATCTCGTTGCCGAGCAGCGCGACCTCCAGGTCGTCCTTCTTGACGCCGGGCAGATCGAGTTCGGCGATATAGGCGTCGTCGGTCTCCACCAGGTCCAGCGGAGTGCTGACCTTCGTGGAGCCGCCCTCGTCGGTGCTCAGCTCGCCGACCACGTCGCGGAAGAGCTTGCCCATCCAGTCGTACGCGTCTTCGATCTCCCGGAGTGGATCCCATCGTTCCGGCGGGGTGCCCGGCCCCCGATCTGATAGCGCCATGACGATCTCCCTCGGTCCTGTCGTCGTCGTTACCTCCAGCGTGCACCCTCGCCGTGGCCGAGGCACCAAACTGCGCAGGAATCCCCGATCGCCGACCGGATCGTCCGGCTTCGCACTCTCACGGTGCTCTCATGGCCGGAGGCTCATTCTCCTCTCATGAGGTCGACACGGTGTCGACCACTGGGGTACGGGGCCCGCGCACTGTACGAGGGGACGGGGGAACGCGCTGCCGCTCGCAGCCGCTCGGGCCGCTTGCTCCCGGATGCAACGTCGGAGTTCGAGGGGTCTGACCATGGATGTCTTGACGAAAGAACAGCCGAGGGGGTCCGGACGGACCAGGGGAGGTCTGAAGCGGGAGATCGGGGTGATTGGCCTGTTGTGGGCCTCCACCGGATCGATCATCGGGTCGGGGTGGCTGTTCGGCGCCCAGGAGGGACTGCAGACCGCCGGGCCTGCGGCGATCATCTCCTGGGTCATCGGGGGTGTGGCAATCCTGTTGCTCGCCTTGGTCCACGCCGAGCTTGGGGCGATGTGGCCTGTGGCGGGCGGTACGGCGCGTTTCCCGCATTACGCCTTCGGCGGAGCGGCCGGCGCGTCCTTCGGTTGGTTCTCCTGGCTGCAGGCGGCGACGGTGGCACCGATCGAGGTGCTCGCGATGATCACGTACGCGCAGCACTACTCGTTCGCCAACAGCTGGGTGAAGCCGAGCACAGGGGTGCTCACCACGACCGGGATCATCGTCGCCTGCGTCTTGATGGCGATCCTGTCGTCGGTCAACTTCCTCGGAGTCCGGAAGCTGGCGCACACCAACAGCGCGGCCACCTGGTGGAAGGTGGCCGTCCCCCTGGCCACCATCCTGGTGGTCTCGCTGACCAGCTTCCATACCAGCAACTTCACCACCGCCAACGGCTTCAACCCCGACGGCGCGCACGGCATCCTCACCGCAGTGGCGGTGAGCGGCATCATCTTCGCCTACCTCGGATTCGAGCAGGCCGACCAGTTCGCCGGTGAGAGCAGCCGCCCGCAGCGCGACGTCCCATTGGCGGTCATCGGATCGATCTCGATCGGGATGGTGCTCTACATCGCCCTGCAGATCGTCTTCATCGGCGCCCTTCCATCGAGTGCGATCGGCCCGACCTGGGCGTCGGTCGACAGCGGCCTCTACACCGCCTTCACCGGACCGTGGGCACAGCTCGCATCGCTGGTGAGCCTCGGTTGGCTGGCGGCCATCCTGTACGCGGACGCGATCATCTCGCCAGGTGGCACCGGCCTGATCTACACCGCCGCCACCTCGCGGGTGTCGTACGGGCAGAGCCGCAACGGCTACGTTCCGGTGATCTACGAGCGGACCAACAACGCGGGTGTGCCCTGGATGGGTGTGATCACGTCGTTCGTGATCGGCTGCATCTGCTTCCTGCCGTTCCCGAGCTGGCAGTCCCTCGTCGGGCTGATCACCAGCGCCAGTGTGCTGATGTACGCCGGAGCTCCGCTCTCCTTCGGTGCACTGCGCAGGCGGATGCCGTACGCGGAACGTCCGTTCAGGCTCGCCGGCGGCGAGGTGCTGGCCCCGCTGGCCTTCATCGTCGCCAACCTGATCATCTTGTGGACCGGCTGGAACACCGACTGGAAGCTCGGCATCGCGATCCTGATCGGCTACGCGCTCCTCATCGTGAACCGGGTCTTCCACCTGAACCCGCGCCGGCCCGAGTTCCACTGGCGGTCGGCCTCGTGGTTGCCGTTCTATCTCGTCGGCCTCGGCGTGATCGTCCGGCTGAGCACGTTCGGTGGCACCGGAACCTTGCCGCTGTGGTGGGACATGGTCGTGGTCGCGATCTTCAGCCTGATCATCTACTACTGGGCCCGCGAGGTCGCACTTCCCACCGAGCGGATCGAGCAGATGGTCAACGAGGTGGTCGTCGCCGAGGAGACTCCAGCCACCGGCTGACGTGCTGACGGCTGCGGGTGCCCGCGAGGTTAAGGTGCAACGGCATCCGCAGCCGTGAGGAGGCTTGGTGGACAGACCGCTCGAAGTCACCGCGACCGACTATCACACGGCGGGCGAGCCGTTTCGCATCGTGACCGATGGCGCCCCCTCCGTCGAGGGCGCCTCGGTTCGGGACCGCCGGGAGACGGCGCGGGGGAGCGCCGAGATCGACGTCATACGCCGGCTGCTGTGCCACGAGCCGCGGGGCCATGCCGACATGTACGGGTGCTTCCTGGTGCCGCCGGACGATGAGGCAGCCGATCTCGGCGTGCTGTTCTGGCACAAGGACGGCTACTCGACGGCCTGCGGGCACGGGACCATCGCGCTCGGGGTCTGGGCCGTCGAGTCCGGCCGGATCGACGCGAAGCCCGACGGCGACACCGAGGTGGTGCTCGACGTGCCGTCGGGACGGGTCGTCGCCCGGGTGACCTGTCGAGGCGGCGAGGTGGAGCGGGTCGCATTTCGGAATGTGCCGTCGTACGTCCTGGCCCGCGGCGTGCCGGTCGCCACCGAACGCGGTGAACTGCTCGTCGACGTGAGCTATGGCGGCGCGATCTACGGCTCGGTCCGGGCGGCCGATGCCGGTCTGGCCGTCGCTCCCGAGCACTACACCGAGTTGATCAGCCTGGGACGGGAGGTCAAGGCGGTGCTGGAGTCGACCGAGCTGGCGCAGCATCCGGACGATCCGAGGCTGTCCGGCATCTACGGCACGATCCTGTACGACGACCTCGGCGCCACCGAGACCGGCATCCGGCAGCGCAACGTCACGGTGTTCGCCGACGGCCAGGTCGACCGGTCGCCGTGTGGGTCGGGCACCGCCGCCCGGCTCGCGTTGCTCTCGGCCGACGGACTGGTCGGCGACGAACAGGTGCTGGAGCACGACTCGATCGTCGACTCGACTTTCCACGGCCGGATCGTCGGTGAGACCACGGTCGGCGGCCGTACGGCGGTGGTGCCGGAGGTCGAGGGCATGGCCTACCGAACCGGCGACCACCGGTTCGTCCTCGATCCTCGCGACTCGCTCGGCACCGGGTTCGTGCTGCGGTGAGCCCGCCTTCGGTGCCGTGGATCGATACCGGCCGACTCGGCGAGCTGATGCCGATGGCCGACGCGATCGACGCCGTGCGGGCCGCGCTCACCAGCGGCTTCGACCCGGCGCAGGATCCCGCGCGTGCTGTCGTACCGGTGACTCGGGGCCAGCTGCTGTTGATGCCGGCCGAGGTCGGGCCGGACGTCGGCGTGAAGGTTGCCTCAGTCGCACCGGCCAACCCCGACGCCGGTCGCCCTCGGATCCAGGCCGTCTACGTCCTGATGGACGCCGAGACCCTTTCGCCGGTCTGCCTGCTCGACGGATCGATGCTCACGGCCCTGCGCACCCCGGCGGTCTCCGCGGTCGCGGCCGACCTGCTCGCCGCTCCCGAGGCGGCCCGGCTGGTGGTGTTCGGATCCGGTCCCCAGGCGCTGGGCCATGTCGAGGCGCTCGGCGTCATCCGGCCGATCTCCGAGGTCACCGTGGTGGCCCGCGATCCGGAGCGGCTCGCCGGCTTCGTCGATCGGGTCGCAGCGACCGGGACAGCCGTCACGGCGGGAGATCCCGATGCCGTCGCGGAGGCGGACGTCGTGGTGTGTGCGACCACGGCCGCCGAGCCCGTCCTGGACCACCGCTGGGTGCGCGACGACTGCTGCGTCGTGGCGGTCGGCTCCCACGAGCCCGATCGGCGTGAGCTGCCGGCCGAGCTGCTCGCCCGGGCCACTGTCGTCGTGGAGGAGCGACGGACCGCACGTCGTGAAGCGGGCGACGTCGTGCTGGCCATCGAGTCCGGGTTCATCGACGCGGACGGCCTGGTGGAGCTGACGGCGCTGGCGAACGGCCGGGCGGAGTTCGACCGGACCCGCCCACGGGTGTTCAAGAGCGTCGGTATGGCGTGGGAGGACCTGGTCATCGCCGCCGCCGCGCATCGTCGGATCAGCCAAGGAGCCATGACCGCTGACAAATAGATAGCCGATACCTATACTTGCTATCTATGCGAGAAGTGTTCATGGCGCTGCTCTCCGGCGGCCGCGGCCACGGCTATGAGTTGAAGCAGGCACTCAACCAATCATTCGGAACGCTGCTGCCTGAGCTCAACAGCGGGCAGATCTACTCCACGCTCGCCCGACTCGAGCGCGACGGGCTGGTCGAGGGCGAGAGCGTGGCCGACGACAACCGGGGGAAGAAGGTCTACCGGCTGACCGACCGGGGCCGGGAGTTGCTGCGGAACTGGGTCAGCGTTCCGGTGCCCGGGCCGAGGCTCAAGGACGAGTTCTTCATCAAGTTCGTGGTCGCGACGTCCATGGGCTTGGCCGACCCGTTGACCATGATCGAGTTGCAGCGCCGCGAATACCTCCAGTCGCTGCGGGACCTCGACGCTCGCCTGACCACCGATGGCAATTCACCGACGACCGAGCTGATGGTCGAAGGCGCTGTACTTCACCTCAAGGCCGACCTGGGTTGGCTCGACCTGATCGAGGAACGGCTGGTCACGGGCGGTTCGATGTCATGACCGCGCTGCTTGAGACCCGCGACCTGGCCAAGACCTACGACACCGGGGGTACGCCGGTCGCGGCCCTCATCGGTGTCGACCTGACCGTACGCCGGGGCGAGTTCGTGGCGGTGATGGGACCGAGCGGCTGCGGAAAGTCGACACTGCTCAACCTGGTGGCCGGCCTCGACCGCCCGTCAGCCGGCGAAGTGTGGTTCGACGGCCGGCGAATCGACCAGCTCAGCGAGACCGCGCTGGCCAAGCTTCGGCGCCGGCGGATCGGATTCGTCTTCCAGTTCTTCAACCTGCTGCCCACGCTGTCGGCGGAGGCGAACGTGGAGCTCCCGCTACTGCTGACCGGCACCCACCGTCGGGAGGCGCGGCGCCAGGCCAGGGGTCTGCTGACGGACCTCGGAATCGGCGACAAAGGCAGGAGTGCGCCGTCCCGGCTGTCCGGCGGGCAGCAGCAGCGGGTCGCCCTCGCCCGGGCGCTGGCGAACCAGCCCGATCTCGTGGTCGGCGACGAGCCGACCGGCGGCCTCGACTCGGCGACCGCGGGCGAGGTGCTCGGCCTGCTGCGGGACGCGCACGGTCGCGGTCAGACCCTGCTCCTCGCCACCCACGACGCCAGAGTGGCCGCCGCGGCCGACCGGGTGGTCTCCTTGCGCGACGGACGCGTCTTCGACGATCGAACTCTCGACGCGGCCCGCCCGGTGTCGTTGCCGTTCGACCCCGAGCCACTCTGATGTTCTCAACCCTGGTCAGGCTGGCGTTCTCGGGCATCCGGACCCGGCTGGTCGCCAGTGGTCTGACCGTGCTGCTCGCCGCGACGGCAGCAGCGACGGTCGTACTCGCGCTCGAGGTGGGCCAGGCCGGCCGGGAGCCGTGGCAGCAGACGTTCGCGGCGGCGCACGGCGCGCACGTTCTCGCCAACGTCCCCACTGAGAAGGCCGCCCGAGCGCTGCAGTCTCATCGAGGCGTGGTCGAGGCGGCCGCGCCGGTGCCCGATATGACCGTGAACCTGCAGACCGGCGACGGCCCGGAGCCGCTGCGGATCTCCGGTCTCTCCGGGCGGCCGCAGGTCAACGCTCCGGTCCGGATCGCAGGCACGGCCACTCCCGGCAACGGCATCGTCCTCGAACACAGCCTGGCAACGGCGCTCAACGTTGGGGTCGGGGATCGGCTGACCTTCGCCGGCGATGTCGGGCTCCGTGTGGTCGGGACTGCGGTCCTGCCGAACGTGGCCCGCTATCCCCGCTCCAATCCGGGCGTGGCCTGGGTCGACCGGTCGACGTTCGACACACTGCGGCCGCACGGCGACCGGGAGAGTTGGACGGTGGCCCTACGGCTGGCCGACCCCGCCGCCGCGCCGAAGGTCGCCGGCTCGATCCTGGCCCATCAGCCTCCTGGCAGCAGCAGCACCCAGACCTGGCAGGAGCAGCGCTCACTCGCGCTGATGGACGCTCAGCCGCTGCAGCTGATCCTCGCGATGTACACGGTGGTCCTGCTCGCCGTCGTCTTCGCTGTGGTGGCGATCCTGGTCGGTGCTCGGGCGCTGGAGCAGTACCGCCAGATCGGGCTGCTCAAGGCGGTCGGGCTGACACCCCGTCAGGTGGATCTGGTCTTCGTGATCGAGTCGACGGTGCTGGGACTCGTCGCAGCTGTCCTCGGCTTCACGGCGGGCGCGTTGCTCGCGCCGGTGCTGGCACGGCCCTCGTCGGAGACCATGATCGGGTCGCCGACCCGGGCCGCGGACCCGGTACATCTGGTGGTGGCAGCGGTCCTCGTGCTGCTCGTGTTGGTGCTCAGCACCTGGCTGTCCACTCGGCGCCGCACCCGGTTCTCGGTACTGCACGCCATTGAGTCCGGGCGGGCGGCGCCGCCTCGCCCTTCGGCGCTCGCCCGACTCGTGGCCGTCCTTCCGCTCGGAGTGTCGCTCGCCGTCGGAGCCCGCACCCTGCTCGCCGGTCGGGCCCGGGCCCTGCTGCTGGCCGGCGCGATCTCACTGACGGGTGCGGCGTTCGTGTTCGCCCTATCCATGCAGGCCTCGCTCGACGCGCAGCCGGCCGGTCAGGTGAGTGACGTGCCGACCGAGCTGCCGGTGCTCGTCTACACGCTCGACGGCGTCCTGCTGCTGATCGCGATCACCTCACTGCTGGCGATCGCGCTGCTCGGGCTGCGCGAACGACTGCGCGACTTCGGTGTCCTCAAGACCGTCGGCCTGACCCCACGCCAGGTCGCCTCGACGCTGGTCTCGCCGTACGCCATGTTGGCGGTGGTCGCGAGCGTGCTGTCCATCCCGGTTGGCATCGCCTTGTACATCGCGACCTATCGCGCCGCTGGCGGCGACGGCGATCCGACGCTCGCGCCGTGGCCCTGGCTCGTCTTGGTCCCGGTGGCGACCGTGCTCCTGGTCATCGTCGCGACGAGTGTGCCGGCCCGGATGGCCGCTCGCGCGTCGGTCGCCGATGTCCTGCGTACCGAGTGACGGGACGCCGGCTGAGCGAGACTGGGTCCATGCTCTTGATGAAGCCGTCGTGCGAGTGCTGCGACGTGGACCTTCCGCCGGACTCGCCGTCGGCCCGGATCTGCAGCTTCGAGTGCACCTGGTGCGCGGAGTGCGTCGCCCGTTGCCTCGACGGCGCCTGCCCGAACTGCGGCGGTCAGCTCACCACTCGACCGGCGCGAGCGGCAGTCCATCTCGAACGTCATCCGGCGTCCACCGAACGGGTCTACCAGCCGGGACTCCACAAGACATGAGGCGACCGCAGGCCAGTACGAGTCACGTACTGCTGTCGGTCGTCGGCAGCTCTCGGGTGTGGATCAGATGGGCGGCCACGTCGCGGAGCTTGATGTGGTGGTCCTGGGAGAACCGGCGGAGCACTTCGTACGCACGATCCGCGTCGACGCAGTAGCGCTCCATCAGGACGCCCTCGGCCCGGCCGATCAGCTTTCGGCCGGAGAGCGCCACGCCCAGTTGGGCCTCGTCCCATGCGGTGGAAAGTGCATGTGCGGCATGCCGGGCGATGATCTCTACGACGGTGACCTCGTCCTCGGTCAGGCGTCGTGCATGACTCCAGTAGCCGCTGAGCGCGCCGATCCGCCGTCCCGCGCTGGTCACCAGTTCGGTGGTCAGGATGCTGCTGACGCCGAGTGCCGCTGCTCTCGGCGCCCATCGGGGCCAGCGCGGATCGGCAGCCAGCTCGGCCGATCGCAGGTTCGGACCGTGCGAGGCGCTGTCGTAGCACGGACCCTCACCAAGCTCTTACTGAAGCCGATCCAGCTCCTCGGCGATCGGACTGGAGGATGCGATGGTCTCGAGCACTCGATCGGAGTGGATCATCGTGATGCTGGCGTGGTCCACCTCGAGCTGCACTCGGAGATAGCCGATGACGTCCTCGGCCGTCGAGGTCGGTGTGGGATCTGCCTCGAGCCGCTCGGCCAGCCTGGCGAACTTGCGCACGTCGATGTCAGCCACGACTAGGGATCCCAGCCTCGGTCGGTCCTCATGACTGGCCTGTACCCAGGTAAGGGCCTGCCATGCCTCGGCCCGCAGCGCAGGTAAAAGGGGGCGCGCCGCCTCCTGTGTCGGGGGACCTGCTGGATGAGGGCAGCTCGAAAACGGCGCGCCCGCTCGATGTGGCCCGGTACCCAATGGCTGGACACTTATGCCGAGCAGGCGAACCGGAGCCGTCAGCCGTGCGGCGTCCGACGCACTCGGCGGCGAAGTTGCCAGATACGGAGCGCACCGGCGGTGGCCGCCAGCACCAGTCCGGCCGCGACGGCGATCAGGAGCGCGACTGCCAGCGGTGGGGTGCCGTCCCAGCCGAGGAATGACACCTCGACGCGCTGGGTGTTCTGGGCGATGAAGATGATCAGCAGGAGCAGGACGACGGCGAGTGCCACCGTGGCCATCCAGGCCCGGCTCGTCAGAGAGCTGCGGAGCGGATCCTCTCGGCGGGTCGAAGCCGGCTCGTCTTTCGCGGGGTCGTGGTGTTCAGACATGGGAACCTCCGCTCGGCGGCTGTGGATCTACCCGACCGAAGATCCGCTCTTGTGCCGTCGCTTCAGAAACTTACGCGTCTTCTTCTTCGCTTTGTCCGCGTCGAGGTCCGGCATCGCCTTGTCGGCCTCCTGAAGCGGGTGTCGCACGCTGCGCGGCAGCATGAGCCGACCCCCGGCTCCGAAGAGCTTGCGCGACAGCAGCAGCAACGGGATGCCGAGCGGCAGCAGGATGATGGTGACGCAGAGGATCACGGCCAGCAGGCCGATCACGGTGGCCAGGATCCACAGGACGGTGGCGAGCAGGCCGCGTAGGAGTCGCATCAGCTCTCGCTCCCTCCTGCTCTCGTCGTTGATCTGCCTGTACCCGGCCGGCCGTCAGCCATGCCTGCGCGCAGGGATCCACCAGAACAGCGGGCGCCGTCAGCAGCTGTGATCGCGACCGGATCAGTTCAGCACGGCGAGGACGTACAGCAGGCACCCGAGGCTGTAGATGGTGGTGATGACGCCGGCGGCGAACAGCCAGAGCTTGAGCACGGCCCAGTCCGGCGGCAGCTTCCAGCTGATCCCCATCTCGAGCGCTCCGATGACGATCCCGACGACCGTGGGGAGCGGCATCACGATCAGGAGCATGCTGAGCACGAGAAGGATCAGATAGAACGCGACATGCACGAACCCGAGGATGACCGTGACCAGTACCTGAAGCCCCTGGTACTTATAAGGACCCGCTTCCACCCGCATGGGCCTTAACCCTTCCACAGCCCCATCGTCGTCGGTTCGCGGCTCCGCATAGATACATCGCACTGGTCGTCGGGCCGGGATCGCCGTGGCCCCGATCGGTAAGGATCGGCACATCGATGCCGGCGGAAGGGACTGCCATGCGGATCACGCGCGTCGCCGACTGGATCCTGTACAGCACATCGCACTTCGACGAGCAGGTCGCGTACCTCCATGACGTGCTCGGCATGGGGATCGAGAGGCAGGGCCCAGCGGTCGTCGATCACCATTTCCAGCGATACGCACTGTTCGCCCAGCCCGGTGGTGTGACGCTCGAGTTGGTGGAGTCCTCGCCGGAGTTCGCCGACTTCCAGAACGTCACGATCGTCTGCTTCACCGTCGACGATCTCGATACCGCGTTGGGCGAACTCGCGGCCCGGAAGCAGGCGCCGATCTCGCCGGTGATCACCGACGGTTCGGGCTGGGGTTGGACGTATCTGCGAATGCCGGACGGTGCGATCTACCAGCTGCAAGGCAGCGTCGCGGAACAAAGTGGGCGGGCCATTCGGCCCTAGACGCCTGGTCAGAGGGCTAGCCAGGATCGGCCGCAGTGGTGCAATCCGGGGCCGCCACACCGAGGGCGGCGACATCCACGGGGACTCGGTCGATCTGGCGCAAAGCCGCCGTCATCGGTGCGGTGGCAGTGCTGGTGACCTCATGTGCCTCGGCGGCGTCGATCATCTCCGACCCGACTCCCGACCCGGGGATCAGCATCAGCGTCTCGGGCAACCGGCTGATCGACCAGAACGGCAATCCGGTCCAGTTGGTCGGGGTGAACTTCTCCGGCGCGCAGTACGCCTGTGCGGAGGGGTGGGGCTTCTTCGACGCACCGGCGACGCATCAATCGATCCACGCGCTGAAGTCGTGGGGGATCAACGCCGTACGGCTGCCGCTCAACGAGAGCTGCTGGCTCGGGATCAACGGCGTACCCCGCAAGTACGGCGGGCGCCACTACCGCCAGGCGGTCGCCCATTGGGTCAGAAAGCTGAACAAGCACGGCTTCTACGTCATCGTGGACGAGCACCACACGCACAACGGCGACGGCTTGGCGGTCGACCAACAGGTGATGCCCAACCAGGACCATGCCGTCGACTACTGGACCAGCGTCGCCAGCCGCTTCGCGGACAACCCCGGCGTGCTCTTCGACCTCTTCAACGAGCCGTACCCGGACGACAACAGCAACTCGAGATCGGCCTGGCGATGCGTACGCGACGGGGGAGACTGCGCGGGGGTCCCGTTCGTCGCCGCCGGCATGCAGGAGCTGTTGGACGCGGTCCGCGCGACGGGTGCGAAGAATCCCGTGCTCGTGGCCGGACCCCAGTACGCCGGCGATCTGGGGAAGCGCTGGCTGAAGTTCGCTCCGGACGATCCTGACAACCAGCTGGTCGCGTCGGTCCACATCTACGGCCCGCCACTCGGCTCGCCGTACGACGATCCGAGCCGGTGGCATCCCGGAATCACCCGGGTGGCTCACCAGGTGCCGGTGATCATCGGTGAGCTGGGCGAGACCGACTGCGGGCACGACTTCATCGACAAGCTCATGCCCTGGGCCGACCGGCACGGCATCAGTTACCTCGCCTGGGGATGGGTCACCAGCTCCTGTGCCGACGAACCCGCGCTGATCAGTGACTACGACGGCACGCCCACGCCCTATGGCATCGGTTTCCGCGCCCACGTCCGGGACCTGGGCCTGCGGCACTAGCGGCTCCGCGAGGCGGCCAGCCGATCTAGAGTGAGAAGGGTCCAGCGGAGTCTTCTCGCCCGTACTCGACACAGATGGCAGGTGGCCCGTGGCCAAGCCGTTCGCTTCCTCGGCAGACCTGACGGAGAAGGCCGAATCGCTCGAGGTGCTCGGCGGTGGCGTCTACGCCCTGACGGCCGAGGGCGATCCCAACGTCGGCGCGATCGAGGGTGAGGACTTCGTCGTGGCGTTCGAGGCGCGAGCGACCCCGGTGGCCGCGCGGGAGTGGCTGGCGAAGCTGCGACAGCACACCGACAAGCCGGTCAAGTACCTGGTGCTGTCGCACTATCACGCAGTACGGGTGCTCGGCGCGTCCGCCTTCGACGCCGAGGTGATCGTCACCCACGAGAACACCCGCAAGCTGATCGCCGAGCGTGGCAAGGACGACTGGGACAGCGAGTACGGCCGGATGCCGCGGCTGTTCCGCCAGCCGGAGTCGATTCCCGGACTCACCTGGCCCGACGTCACGTTCTCCGACCGACTGACCATCGACCTGGGCGGGGACCGGGGGCCGCTGGTGCTGCAGTACTGCGGCCGCGGGCACACCGCCGGCGACATCGTGGCCTGGCTGCCGCGGTCGCGCATCCTGTTCGCCGGTGACCTGGTCGAGGCGCAGGCCGCGCTCTACACCGGAGACGCGTTCCATCTCGACTGGTCGACGTCGACCCTGGACCGGGTGCAGTCGCTCGGTGCGGAGACCCTGATCGGCGGCCGCGGAGCCCTGTCGCAGGGCCGCGACGCGGTGGACGCGGCCATCGCGCAGACCCGTGACTTCCTCGTCGTCATGCGGGACAAGGTCGGCGCCGTACATGCGCGCGGCGGCGAGCTGAAGGAGGCCTTCGAGTCCGCCCACGAGGCGCTGGCCCCGACGTACGGCCGGTGGCCGATCTTCGAGCACTGCATGCCGTTCAACGTCTCGCGGCTGTGGGACGAGTTCGACGGGGTGGACTGGCCGCGGATCTGGACCGCGCAGCGCGATCGCGAGGTCTGGGACCAGCTCCAGGACGTCTGAGATGTCGCGGTACGACGGTCCGCCGGTCGTGGTGATCGGGGGTGGCCCGGTCGGGCAGACCGCCGCGTTGCTCCTGGCTCGCTGGGGGATCCGGACCGTGCTGCTCGAGCGGCGAGGGGAGCGGACCGCGATCGGGTCGAGGTCGATCTGCCAGCAACGGGACGTGCTGGACGTCTGGACGGCGGTCGGCGCCGAGCGGATCGCCGACGAGGGCGTGACCTGGACGACGGCACGCACCTTCTATCGCGACCACGAGCTGTTCGCCTGGTCGTTCGTCGACCGGGGACGCTCGCCGTTGCCGCCGTTCGTGAACATCTCACAGTCGCGGACCGAGGAGATCCTCGACGAGGCGATCGCCGCCGCGCCGCTGGTCGAGGTGCGTGGCGGCCACGAGGTCACCGACATCGCCCAGGACGACAGCGGCGTGACGGTGCGGTGCATGACGGCAGCCGGCGAAACGGCGTTGCGCGCCCCGTACGTCATCGCGGCCTTCGGCGGCAGGGGAGACCGGCTCCGGGAGCAACTCGGCGTGACGTTCCACGGTCGCTCGTTCGATGACCGCTTCCTGATCTGCGACATCCGCGCCGAGCTGCCCGGGTGGGAGACCGAGCGGCGGTTCTACTTCGACCCGGCCTGGAACCCGGACCGGCAGGTGCTCATCCATCCCTGCCCGGACTCCACGTACCGGATCGACTGGCAGGTGCCGGCCGACTTCGACCTCGAGGCCGAGCAGGCCAGCGGAGCCCTGGCGGCCCGGATCCGCAAGATCCTCGGCGACCGGCCGTACGACGTCGTGTGGCAGTCGGTCTACCGGTTCCAGACCCGTCACGTGGACCGGATGCGGGTGGGACGGGTGCTGCTGGCCGGCGACTCCGCACATCTGGTCGCGCCGTTCGGCGCCCGTGGGCTGAACTCCGGCGTGCCGGACGCGGAGAACGCCGCCTGGAAGCTGGCCTTCGTGCTCCACGGTTGGGCTCCGGAGATGCTGCTCGGCAGCTACCACGACGAGCGGACGGCGGCGGCGATGGACAACATCGAGGTCACCAGCGCCACGATGCGATTCCTGGTGCCGCAGACCGACGACGAATGGCGGACCCGCCGAGAGGTGCTCGAGGCCTCAGTCTCCGATCCGCGGGCGCATCCCCGGGTCGACTCGGGCCGGTTCGCCGAGCCGTTCTGGTACGTCGACTCGCCACTCACCACGGCCGATCCGACCCGTACGTTCACCGGGCGGCCGGTCAAGGGGGAGATGCCGCCGACCGTTCCCGGTGTGCTTGTGCCCGACGCGCCGGTGTCAGTGCCTCATCGACCCGAGGTGATCCGGCTGCGTCAGTTGGTCCGCGATGGCCTGCTGATGCTCACGACGGACGGAGTCGACTCGGTCGCGATGTCCGCCGCCATGGGCGATTCCACCGCGGCTCCGCACCAGGTCGTACGACTCGCGGACCTCGACGTCGACGGTGCCGTCGCGGCCGCACTCGCGACGCGCCCCGGCGAGGCCTGGCTGATCCGGCCGGACGGCCATGTCGCGGCGGTGCTCAACGAGCCCACACCGGACGCCGTGCGGATTGCGGTGCAGCGGTCGCTCGGCGCAGCACTCTGACCCCGATTGGCACTGACAAAGTCTCGCGACTCGGAAACTCGCGACGGCCGCCATACGTACCTAAGGATGCAGGGGTGGCTTCATCCGACAACGGAAGGAGCTCATCGTGATGCTCCGAACTCGAACGCTCTATCTCTCGGCCAGCGTCGTCGGCCTGGCCGCCAGCGCAGTCTTCGCTGTGCCCGCGGTAGCCGCCAGTAACCCGTCCGGAACCGGACAGCCCAGCCAGTCGTGTGGGTCGGACACGGCGCCGAACACTCCAGGCAACGCCGCATCGGCCCCGGGATCGGCATTCAACCCAGACGGCGTCGCCGGAACGCACTACGCCGGCGAGCAGCCGCAGAACTCGGTCAACCCGAAGTCCGTCTCGCAGTACGACGTCGCCTGCTTCCAGGTGTCGCATCACTAATTCTCGTCGAATCTGACGAGTCCGCTGTCGTGGCCGACCGGGGCCCGAGGTGCCATTGGCTATCGACGCAGATCGGCCACGACGACGCGGTGTTTGACCCGATTACGACACATCACTGACGACGTACGTAGCGCCATACAACGGGCGCTCAGCGCACCGATGTGACGGTCGTCACCCCAAGCCGACAAGTCGCGGCAATCCGGTCCAGAAGGACTGGCCGACCTTTTGGCGGTCGGATAGCCCACGCGTAGCGTGCTTGCGACATCTTCATCTGGGTACGCCGAGTCCCGCTCGCCCATGGACGACAGAAAGACACCTTCGGGTGCCGTGGAGCGGGAGTGGGGAAACCACTTCGGAGCACACGCACCTCGGTCGACGACCGGGACCGAGTCCTCCTTGGGGTGAAGTCGCGAACCAGCGACCGGGCACCTTCCAGCCCGAACCCGACAGCTAACCTCACAGGCGGCAGGGAGGACAACTATGGCATTTCGCCCTGCCCGCACGCGTGTGCGTCGGGTCATCAGCGGCGCTCTCGTCGCTGGTATCACCAGCATCGCCCTATTGATTCCACTCCTGGTCATGGCGCCGGCCAATGGGGCATCCGACCGCACGTGGAACCGACTCGCCGGCTGCGAATCCAGCCGACGCTGGCACATCCACACCGGTAACGGCTACTTCGGTGGTCTGCAGTTCTCGTTGTCGACGTGGCGGGGATTCGGCGGCCGCAAGTTCGCCCGGTTCCCGCACAAGGCCCGCCGCGTGCAGCAGGTCATCGTCGCCCAGCGCGTCCTGCGACACCAGGGCTGGGGTGCGTGGCCGGCCTGCTCGAGCCGGCTCGGCCTCGGCAAGCGCCAGAGGGACGGCGTGCCGCACTCGGTGCGGCGCTACCACCGCCACCACTGAGAAACCCCGGACTGCGGGGCGGCCCTTGCACCGGGCCGCCCCGCTTCGGTTTGTCTAGGCCAGTTGCGTTGTCATGACTCGCAGGCGATGCCATCGGAGTCGGAGTCCAGGTCGTACGGATCAGAGCCCGTGACGTAAATCGGTCCGGCGGCGTATTCGGGCCCGTCTCCGCTGCCGCCGGCGCAGTCGTAGTCGTACGCGGGCGGCAGGCACGGCGAGTAGCCGGTGGTGCAGTTGTCCGGCTGGGCCGATGGGGGCGGTGGGGGCGGCTTCCTGGCCACGGTGATCGTCACCGTCGAGCCCGGCTTCGCCCTGGTGCCGCCAGTCGGTGATTGGTCGATCACCGAGCCGGGAGTCGCGGATCCGGTCCGTTGCGTTGTCTTGAGGACGTCGAATCCGGCCAGTCGGAGCTCGCGTCGGGCGGCGCGTCTGTTCTCGCCGACCGTGTCCGGCACCCTGGGGAACGGCTTGGCGATCACCAACGAGATTGTCGTGCCTTCCTCCGCCTTGGCGCCGGCGCGGCGGCTCTGGTGGAGGACGGTGCGCCGGGGCTTCGCCGACAGCCGCTTCGAGATGTCGCCGAGGCGGAAACCGTGTGTCCGCAGCCGCTTGGTCGCATGACCGAGCGTGAGACCGGTGACGTGGGGAACGCGCACCTTTGCTGGCTCGTCAGAGGTCGTCTCGGTGACCTTCTGCGGGTCTAGGTCCGCGGTAGGGGTCGGGTCGTCGCTGCCGCAGGCCGATGCGGCGACCACGATGCCGGCGCACACGGCAAGTACGGCCGTTCTGCGAATCGAACTCACGTGCAGGCCTCATCCAGCTCGTTGATTGGGTGACGGCCACTATCTCGGCGGGTAGATCAATCCGAGCAGAGCCGATGGTCCTGCGCAGATCGGGACCGATGCCCTCTTTCGTCGCTTCGACGTCGGAGATTTCTGCGACGATTCGAGGGGGAGGGGAGGTGACGATGCCAGCACCCCGGAAGCGGGCCGCCAAGAGCGGTGAGCAGCTGGCCGAGTACCACCGCAAGCGTGATTTCGCGCGTACGCCCGAGCCCGCCGGCCGCACGACCGTACCCGCGGGTGACAAGCCGCGGTTCGTCGTCCAGCGGCATCGGGCGCGTCGCCTGCACTACGACCTGCGGTTCGAGATCGACGGGGTGCTGGTCAGCTGGGCGGTCCCGAAGGGGCCGACGCTCGATCCCAAGGCCCGCCGGATGGCCGTCCACGTCGAGGACCACCCGATCGAGTACCTCGACTTCGAGGGCGTGATCCCCTCCGGCGAGTACGGCGGCGGCGACGTCATCGTGTGGGACATCGGCACCTGGGAGCCGCACGACACCGACGATCCGGCGGCATCAGTGGCCGATGGCGAGCTACACGCGGACATGTTCGGCAGCAAGCTGCGCGGGCGCCTGGTGCTGATCCGTCGCGACGGTGAGGGCGGCGACAAGGAGCAGTGGCTGCTGCTCCACAAGAGCGACGACGACGCCGTCGCGGGCTGGGATCCGGAGGACCATCCGAAGTCGGCGCTGTCCGGGCGCACCAACGACGAGGTCCAGGCGGACCCGGACCGGCTGTGGCGCTCGGACCTGCCGGCCGCTCGAGCCGCCATCTCGGTGCGTACGCCGGAGCTGGCCGACGACGCGCTCGCCGCCCTCGACGACCTGGGCGACGGCGGCACCTGGCAGGTCTACGGGCGCTCGCTGAAGGTCACGAACCTCGACAAGCTGCTGTTCCCCGCCCGCAAGCGGGAGCGGCCGGTGACCAAGCGGGAGCTGATCGCCTACGCCGCGCGGATCGCGCCGACGATCCTGCCGTACCTGACCGGGCGCGCGATGAACCTCCATCGGTTCCCCAACGGCGCCGACACCAAGGGTTTCTGGCACAAGCAGCTGCCCTCGCATGCGCCGGAGTGGGTGCCTCGTTGGGACAACCCGGACGCCGACTCCGGTGAGACCACGACCTATCTGGTCGTCGACGAGGCGGCCGCCTTGGTATGGGCGGCGAACTTCGGTGCGCTGGAATGGCACGCCTGGACGTCACTGACCGAACAGCCTCGCCAGCCGACGTACGCGCTGATCGACATCGACCCCGGCAAGGACACCAGCTGGGACGACCTGCTCATGCTCGCGAGCCTGCACCGGACCGCGTTCGAGCATCTCGGGCTCGCCGCCTTCCCGAAGGTCACCGGGCGACGCGGCATCCAGATCTGGGTGCCTATCGAGCGCGGCCCCGGCTTCGACGAGACCCGCGCCTGGGTCGAGAAGCTGTCCAAGACGATCGGGCGGGTGCAGCCCGACCTGGTGAGCTGGAAGTGGGGCGTCGGCGATCGCGGTGGGCACGCCCGGCTCGACTACACGCAGAACGCGATCAACAAGACCCTCGTGGCGCCGTACAGCCCGCGAGCCGCAGCCGGTGCGCCGGTGTCGACGCCGATCGAGTGGGACGAGCTCGACGACCCTGACCTCCGGCCGGATGCCTTCACCATGCGTACGGTGCTCGACCGACTCGACGAGCGCGGCGATCCGTTCCGGCCGATGCTGCAGACCCGGCAGACGCTGCCGGAGTTCCGCTGAGTCCGCGAGCGGCTAGAGCCATCGATTGCGGACGAAGATCCGGTGCAGGACGAGACAGGCGACGGCGATCGCGGCGATCACGAGCGGGTAGCCGTAACGCCAGTGCAACTCGGGCATGTAGTCGAAGTTCATGCCGTAGACGCCGACGGCCAGGGTGGGCACGGCGATGATGGCCGCCCATGAGGTGATCCGGCGCATGTCGGTGTTCTGCTGCAGCGTCACCTTGGCGAGCGTCGCATCGACCAGCGTGGTGAGCAGGCTGTCGAAGCTGGCCACCTCCTCGGCCACGGTGGACAGATCGTCCTCGACGTCGCGGAAGTACGACCGCACCTCGGGAGGAATCAGGGCGGAATCCTCCTTGACCAACTGATGCAGCGGCATGGCCAGCGGCATCACGGCCCGCCGGAGCTCGAGCACCTCGCGTTTCATCAGGTACATCTGCTCGGGACTGATCGGGCTGCGAGGGGCGAACACGAGGGACTCGATCTCGTCCATGTCGGCCTCGAACGCCTCGGTCACCTTGAGGTAGTTGTCGATGATCCGCTGGGCGATGGCATGCAGGACGGCCGACGGCCCGGCCCGCAGCCGATCCGGCGTGGCCTCGAGCTCCTTGCGCAGATCGCGCAGGGACGCGTGCTGGCCGTGCCGGACCGTGATGATGAAGTCCTTGCCGAGGAAGGCCATGATCTCGCCCGATTCGACGATCTCACTTGTCGTGGTCGGCGACGCGTGCTGGACATAGCTGACCGTCTTGAGGACGGTGAACAGGATGTTGTCGAAGCGTTGCAGCTTCGGCCGCTGATGCGCGGTGATCGCGTCCTCGACCGCCAGCTCGTGCAGGCCGAAGGTCTCGGCCAGGGCGTGCAAGTCGGCCGGATCCGGCTCGTGCAGGCCGATCCAGATGAACCCCCGGTCGTGGCGGCGCAGCTCGGCCATCGCCTCGGTGTGCGTCCAGCTTTTCGGAAGCCGTTGACCGTCGATGTAGACCGCGCAGTCGACCACGTGGTCAGGTGCCGGCATCGCGGCCTTCGATCGGGTCAGCTCAGCATCCATGATGCTTCCGCCTCCATCGCCGGCTCGCTGCGTCCCTCGCGATCCAGACTGACCCGCTAAGCTGCGCCGGCGCAACATCCACGGCGGCTTCGAGGTATCAGCCGACGCCTCTCAGTCCTCCTTCATCGGGATAGGCGGCGGTCGATCCGCTGCCGACGATCGTCGCCCCTCGGGGTGAAGACCATGGCACCGAGATCGAGAGCGAGTCCCACATGACCATCGAATCCGCCGCAAACCCGGCCGCTGCAGCCTTACGCGATCTCGCCGGGGGGCGGGTTCACCTTCCGGGCGATGCCGAGTACGACGGGGCGCGGATGCCGTGGAACGTGGCGGTCGATCAGCGTCCGGCCGCGGTCGCCCTGCCGCAGACGACCGCCGAGGTCTCCGCACTCGTACGCGCCGCCGCCGAGAACGGGCTCAAGATCGCTCCGCAGAGCACCGGTCACAACGCCGCGCCGCTGGCGGCTCGGGGCCTCGACGACACCGTCATTGTTCGCACCTCGGAGATGAACAGCGTCAGCATCGACCCGAGCCGCCGAAGCGCCCGCGTCGAGGGCGGCGCGATGTGGATGGACGCCGTCGAGCCCGCCGGGCTGCATGGGCTGGCCGCGCTGCACGGGTCGTCGCCTGACGTGGGCATCGCGGGCTACTCCCTGGGCGGCGGCACCGGCTGGTACGCCCGTCAGCACGGTCTCGCCTGCAACAGCCTGACGGCGGTCGAGGTCGTCGTCGGCGACGGAACGCTGGTTCGGGCGGACGCCGAGCACGAGGCCGCGCTGTTCTGGGCGCTTCGCGGTGGCGGCGGGAGCTTCGGTGTCGTGACCGCACTGGAGTTCCAGCTGTACCCGATCGAGACGGCGTACGCGGGCATGCTCATGTGGGACATCGCGGAGACGGAGAAGGTGCTGCGCACCTGGGCGGCGTGGGCGCCGGGAGCCCCGGACGAGGTGACCACGTCGTTCCGCATCCTGCGACTTCCGCCGATTCCCGATATCCCCGAGTTCCTGCGCGGTCGCAGCGTGGTCATGATCGACGGCGCCGTCCTGGGTTCGGACGACCGGGGTAGCGAGGTGCTCGCCGGATTGCGCGCGCTGCAGCCGGAGATCGACACCTTCGGCCGAGTGCCGGCGCCGACGCTGTCCCGTCTGCACATGGACCCCGAGGGACCCACGCCGGCGGTCTCGTCCTGCAGCACGCTCGAGTCGCTCCCGGACGCTGGCGTCGATGCCTTCATCGCCGCGATCGGCCCGGACGCCCAGACCTCCCTGCTGTTCGGCGAGCTGCGTCAGTTCGGCGGAGCACTCGGTCGCCCGCACGACGGCGGCGGTGCGCTGGCGAAGCTCGACGCGGAGTTCCTCGCCTTCGGCCTGGCCATCGCGGCGACGCCCGAGATGGCGGCGCAGGGCCAGATCGATGCGGCCGGCTTCAGCTCGGAGCTGGCGCCGTGGGCCAACGACGGCAACTACCTCAACTTCTCGGAGAACCCGGTCGACCCGCAGACCGCGTACTCCGACGACGCCTGGCTGAAGCTCACCGGGATCCGGTCGGCGGTCGACCCGGACGACGTGTTCCAGGCCAACCACAAGGTGGACCGGCTCTTCGAGGACGGTCAGCCGGTCTCGTGACGGCGATCGGCCTCGGCCTCACAACTGGTTGAGCATCAGCTTCATCCGGGCGATCTCGATCCCCTGATCGGGTCCGATGTGCTGAGCGAGCTGGAAGAGGTTCGGCTCCTGGCCGTTGCCGGCCGCGAGGAGGTCCTCGACCATGAGCACCGCGCCCTCGTGGTGGCGGATCATGTACTGCAGGAACAGCCGGTCGAACGCCGTCCCGCGAGCGCTGGCGAGCTGCTTCATCTCGGCGTCGGTCAGCATGCCAGGCATCAGCTGCTCGTGGTTGGCCATGTGATGGTGGTGGCCGCTCGGCAGCTGCTCGTCCCGCTCCGTCAGCCAGTTCTGGAGCTGGTCGATCTCGGCCAGCTGTGACACCCGCATCCGTTCGGCCAGCTTCGGCAGGTCGGGGTTGTCGGTGCGCTCGCCGATCAGCGCGACCATCTCGAGCGCCTGCTCGTGGTGGGGGATCATGTTCTGCACAAAGGCGACATCCGCGTCGGTGTGCTGGGCGTCTCCGAGCTCGGTGATCTCCTCGTCGGAGAGCTCCTCGCTGGTCTCGCCGGGCCCGCCGAGCTGCACGACCCGGGGGCTTTCGGGCTTTTCGTCGTCGGACGAACATGCCGCGATTGTTGTCGCCAGCCCAAGCATGACCACTAACGTCGCGACACGAGCAGATCTAGTCGTACATCGGTTGATCATGTGCGGGCGTCCTTTACATATGTCTGTTAAGGGCGACATACCCTCTGGCGGGCAGTGATCGGCATCACTTAGGGTCATGATCCTAGGTCCTGCACTCATCGACTCGCCCACACCTGCTCACGATGTGCGCTCGGGAGGACCTCCGAACAGTGGAGGCCAGACGTGCAGTCGAATCCCAGTACCCGCCGGCGGGGAAGCCGGATCCCACATCTGAGACGCCGGCGAAACGGCGTCCTGGCGGGGGCGGCCGCGGCCGTGCTCGCGATCGGCATGGCGCCCGCCGAGGGCGTCGACGAGGAAGACCCGCGAGAGGGCCTCGCGCCGGGTTACCTGGACTGGACGTCGGCGAGCAGCAACATGGAGCTCGTCGACAACGACCCGCGGGTCGCGCCGTTCGACGCTCCGCCCGGAAACTTCGGCTTCGTCAACTCCGACCTGGCGTTCACGGGCGACAACGCCATCGTGGGCAGCTTCAACGGCTTCCAGGTCTACGACATCTCCGACCCGGACAACCCCACGCTGCGCTCGTCGTTCGTCTGCCCGGGCGGGCAGGGCGACGTGTCGGTCTACGGCGACCTGCTCTTCATGTCGGTCGAGGAGACCCGCGGCCGGATCGACTGCGGCACCCAGGGTGCACCCGGCGCCGTGAACCCGGAGCGGTTCCGCGGCGTGCGGATCTTCGACATCAGTGACATCGACGCGCCGGTGCAGTTGCCGGGAGTTCAGACCTGTCGCGGGTCGCACACGCACAGCATCGTCACCGACCCCGACGACTCGGAGAACGTCTACATCTACAACTCCGGGACCTCCGGCGTGCGGTCGCCGCTGGAGTTGGCTGGCTGCGAGAACGCCAACGCCAACACCCAGCAGCCGGTGACCACCGGCAACCCGACCCAGTGGCGGATCGACGTGATCAAGGTTCCGTTGGCCGCTCCGGAGACGGCGTCTATCGTGAGCCAGCCGCGGATCTTCACCGACGCTGAGACCGGCGCCTTCAACGGGTTGCAGAACACCCTGCCGGGCACTGCGCACCCGTCGGGTACCGCTTACAGTCCGCTGCCGAACACCAACACGTGCCACGACATCACGTCGTTCCCGGCGCGTGAGCTGGTGGCCGGCGCCTGTCAGGGCAACGGCATCCTGCTCGACACCTCCGACCCGGTGAACCCGGTACGCCTGGACGCGGTCTCCGACCCGAACTTCTCGTACTGGCACTCCGCGTCGTTCAACAACGACGGCACCAAGGTGCTGTTCACCGACGAGTGGGGCGGCGGCACCAGTGCCCGCTGCCGCGTCACCGACCAGCCCGAGTGGGGCGCGGACTCGCTGTTCGACATCGAGGATGGCGGTCAGATGGAGTTCGGCAGCTACTACAAGATGCCGGCCGTCCAGACCACCCAGGAGAACTGCGTCGCGCACAACGCCTCGATCGTGCCGGTGCCGGGTCGCGACATCCTGGTCCAGGCCTGGTATCAGGGCGGCGTGTCGGTGATCGACTTCACCGACACCGCGAACCCGGTCGAGATCGCCTTCTTCGACCGTGGTCCGATCAACTCGCCGAACCCGACCGGTCTGAACCTCGGCGGTCTGTGGTCGACGTACTGGTACAACGGCCAGATCTACGGCACCGAGATCGCCCGAGGCTTCGACACCTACAGCCTGCTGACCAGCGACATGCTGTCGGAGAACGAGCTCGGCGCGGCCAGCGAGGTCAAGCTCGACGAGTTCAACAGCCAGAACCAGCACCAGATCGTGTGGGAGCCCAGCTTCAATGTGGCCGGCTCCTACTACGACCAGGCGGTGCGGGCCGACGCTCTCGGTGCCAAGACTGAGGCGAAGGTTGGCAAGCACCTGGCGCAGGCCGAGAAGCTGGCCAACCTGGGCGAAAGCGCCTCGGCGGTCGACCAGCTGAACAACGCGAGCCGTGTGCTCGGCGAGAGCGACCTGAAGGCCGCGATCGACGACCTGGCGGCCTCGCTGAACTGACAACCGTGGATCGGGGTAGCGATGGCTACCCCGATCCCTCAACATTCGTCAGGGCAGTGTTTTCGAGGACAATGGGTCGACACCTGGCGGCGGCTGTCCAAATCGCGTGGCGTGCTGCGACGTAGTCATGAGGGCCGCGTGGGTGCGGCGACGATGACGAGTCCCGGAGGTGCCATGCCGCAGTACATGTTGCTGGTCTATCAGGAGGACGTCGACGAGGCCGAGCAGGCCGAGCGGGAGCGGACACTGCCGCTGTTCGTGGAGCTGCACCGCAGCCTGAAGGAGGCCGGGCTGCTGGTGAGCGTCCAGCGCCTGCATTCGCCGCAGAGTGCGACGTCGGTGCGGGTACGTGACGGGGACACCGAGATCACCGACGGTCCGTTCGCGGTCACCAAGGAGATCCTGGCCGGCTACTACATCGTGGAGTGTGCCGATCTCGACGAGGCGCTGAAGCAGGCCGCCCGCGTGCCGGCTGCCGTCTTCGGCACCGTCGAGGTACGTCCGATGATGCCCGCGGCCGAGTGGCTCGCCCGGGCGCAGGCGGCCGGTGCCGACGTGCCCGACGAGGCGGTCGAAGACATGGCATGAGCGGTGTTCACCCGGCCGACCCGGTCGAGGGCGCGATCGCGGAGACCTTCCGCGACGAGCGCGCGATCGTGCTGGCGACCCTGATCCGGCAGTCCGGCGACTTCCAGGTGGCCGAGGACGCCGTGCAGGAGGCGTTCGAGTCGGCGCTGACGGTGTGGCGGCGCGACGGGATCCCGGACAGTCCAGGCGCGTGGATCACCACCGCGGCCCGCCGCCGGGCGATCGACCGGCTGCGCCGCGACCGTTCGGTGGCCGACCGCGCCGAACGGCTGGCCGACCTGATGCGCCTGGATGCCCGGCACGAGGAGGTGCCATCCATGGACGACGAGAGCTCGCTGGTCGACGACCGGCTGCGACTGATCTTCACCTGCTGCCATCCGGCGCTGGCGATGCCGGCCCGCGTGGCGCTCACCCTTCGTACGCTCGGCGGCCTCACGACCGGTGAGATCGCGCGGGGATTCCTGGTCGCGGAGCCCACCATGGGCAAGCGGATCGTCCGGGCCAAGCGCAAGATCGCCGAGGCGCACATCCCGTACCGGGTGCCGCCCGACGAGGAGCTGCCGGACCGCCTGCGCGGTGTCATGCGGGTCGTCTACCTGATCTTCAACGAGGGGTACTCGGCCACCGGTGGGGACCGTCTGGTCCGCGAGGAGCTGTGCGACGAGGCGATCCGGCTCGGCGAGCTGCTGTGCCGGCTGATGCCGGACGACTCCGAGGTGTGGGGTCTCTCGGCGTTGATGCTGCTGCACGACGCCCGTCGCTCCGCGCGGGTGGATCCGGACGGGCGCTACACGGCGCTCGGCGACCAGGACCGGTCGCTGTGGGATCAGGACCGGATCGGGGAGGGCCTGGCCCGACTGGACCGGTCCGTGCGGCTGCGACGGCCCGGCGAGTACCAGCTGCAGGCTGCGATTACCGCCCTACAGATTCAGTCGCCCGACGCCGAACGCACCGACTGGACGCAGATCGCTGAGCTGTACGGCGCATTAGGCAGGCTCACTCCGTCGCCGGTGATCGAGCTCAACCGGTCGGTCGCGGTCGGGATGGCCGACGGACCCGCGGCCGGTCTGGCGCTGCTCGAGCCGCTGCTCGCCGACCCGGCCCTCGAGCGCTACCAGCCGCTGTACGCCGCGCACGCCGAGCTGCTGAGTCGGGCTGGCGACCCCGCCGGCGCCGCGCGGGCGTACGAACGAGCGATCGCGCTGACCGAGAACGCGGTCGAACGCTCGGAGCTGGCGCGACGGCTCGCCGCCGTGGCGACCGAGTGAAACGAATCCCGGCCGGGCTGTCCAAATAGCCGTCAGAGCTGCGACGTCTTGTCGAGCCGCCGATCCGGGCGGCGAATCGACAAGGAGGACGTCATGTCCAACCCGCAGCACACGACTGTCGAGGCACCGGCCGACCCGCGGCGCTGGTGGGCGCTCGCGCTCCTGTGCGGTGCCTTCTTCATGGTGATCCTCGACGCCAACATCGTGGCGGTGGCGCTGCCCTCGATCGACGCCGATCTCGGCTTCTCCGAGCAGGGACTGCAGTGGGTGCTGAGCGCGTACCTGCTGAGCTTCGGCGGACTGCTGCTGCTCGGCGGACGCGCCGCCGATCTGCTCGGGCGCCGCCGGCTGTTCATGGTCGGCCTCGCCCTCTTCACGGCCGCCTCACTGCTCTGCGGCCTGGCCTGGTCGCCCGGCGCGCTGATCGGAGCCCGGGCGTTCCAGGGCATCGGCGCGGCGATCATGACACCCACCGCGCTCTCGATCGTCTCCACGACCTTCCCCGAGGGCGCCGAGCGCAACAAGGCGCTGGGCATCTGGGGAACGATGGGCGCCTTCGGTGCCACCGCCGGCTATCTGATCGGCGGCCCGCTGGTGGACGGCGTGGCCTGGGAGTGGATCTTCTTCATCAACATCCCGATCGGCCTGGCTGCTCTGGCGCTGTCGCCGGTGCTGCTGCGGGAGAGCCGGGCCAGCCTCACGAAGCGCAGCTACGACCCCGCCGGAGCCGTGACGATCACCGGTGCGCTGCTGCTGCTCGTCTACGCACTCGTCGAGGCCCCGGACGTGGGATGGGCGGACTCCCAGACCCTGCTGCTCGTCGCGGCCTCGGCGATCCTCATGGTCGCCTTCGCCCTGATCGAGTCGCGCCACCCGGCCCCGCTGGTCCCGCTGCGGCTGCTTCGCTCGCGGACCCGGGTCGGCGCCAACCTCGTGATGCTGCTGTTCGGCACGGTCGGCTTCGGCATGCCGTTCATCCTGACCCAGTACGCCCAGCAGGTGCTCGGCTTCTCGGCCGTCAAGTTCGGCACCGGCTTCGTCGTGACACCGATCGCGGCCGCGGCCGGCATGATCGTCGCCCAGGCCGCGGTGCAGAAGGTCGGCTTCCGGCCGGTCGCCGCGACCGGCATGGCCTTCCTGGCGGCCGGATCGCTGTTGCTCACCCAGGTGTCGGTCGACGGCAGCTACCTGGGCGACATGCTCGTCGGTCTGATCCTGTTCGGCGTCGGCATCGGCCCGGTGTTCGCCACTGCCACGATCGCCGCCCTGGCGGGAGTCTCCGAGCGGGAGTCCGGCATCGCGTCCGGCCTCAGCAACACCGCCTTTCAGATCGGCGGAGCGCTCGGCGTCGCGATCGTCTCGACGGTCGCCGTCTCCCGCTCGGACGACTTCCTGACCGCGAACCCCGGCGCGAATCCGCTCGCTGTGCTGACCGAGGGCTTCCAGTCCGCGTTCGTGGCCTGCGCGGTCCTGGCCGGGATCGGCGTGGCGCTGGCGCTCGCGCTGCTCGGCCGGCCGCGGACTGCGGCGCCGGACGAGCAAGCCGACCAGCAGCCGGAGCCGGTGGCCGCAGTGAGCGCCGCCGACTGACCTCAGACATCGACAACAAGGAGAGGAAAGAACCGATGACCGACCAACTCGCAACGACGACGCACCCGACCGCGTCCGGCCCGGAGTGGCAGGCCGCGCGGGACGCGCTACTCGCCGAGGAGAAGGAGCACACCCGTCGCGGCGACGAGCTCGCCCGCAAGCGGCGCGAGCTGCCCTGGCTGCGGGTCGACAAGGACTACCGGCTGGACACCGACGAGGGGGAGCGGACCCTGGCCGAGCTCTTCGACGGCCGCTCACAGCTGCTGCTCTACCACTTCATGTTCGGGCCGAGCTATGAAGCGGGGTGCCCGGTGAACTCGTCGATGGTCGACGGCTTCGACGGACTCGTGCCGCACCTGCACGCCCGCGACCTGACCATGATGCTCGTGTCCCGCGCGCCGCTGCCGAAGCTGCAGGCGTACAAACAGCGGATGGGCTGGAGCATGCCGTGGGCGTCGTCGGCGAACAGCGACTTCAACTTCGACCAGGGGGCGTCGACGACCGAGGAGCAGCTGCGCGCGCAGCTGCAGCAGATCGCCGGCCGAGAGGTACGCGTCCAGGACGCGGTCGAGGGATTGCCGTCGATCGCGCATCGGAACGCGGCGGCCTGTGGCACTGACGTCCTGAGCTACATCTGCGAGAACCCGATGGTGAGCGCATTTACCCTTCAGGACGGTGTCGTCTACCAGACGTACACGACGACCTGGCGCGGGCTCGAGTTCATCATGGGCTACTACCCGATCCTCGACCGTACGCCGAAGGGGCGCGACGAGGGCGGCGACGACTGGCAGGCCTGGATTCGCCGACACGACGAGTACGGAGTGTCCTGACGGCGACTGTCAGAGGTAGCGTCGGGAGATCGCTGACCACATGGAACGAATGCTCTCGATCGTCGGCCTGGGAGGGTCGACGGCGAGAGTGTCCATGAGCCTGGCCGCGCTGAAGCTGGCCCTCGAGGGAGCGAAGAGCGCGGGCGCCGAGACTCAACTCCTCGACATCCGCGAGCTCGATCTGCCGATGTACGACCCCGACACCCGAGAGCCGACCGAGGCAGCCACCAGGTTGATCGAGTCGTGCTACGCGGCCGACGGCATGCTCTGGGCCAGCCCGATGTACCAGGGCACGATCTCGGGAGCGTTCAAGAACGCCCTCGACTGGCTGCACGTGCTGGGCGACCGCGACCCGCCCTACCTGAGCGACAAGGTCATCGGGCTGGTCAGCGCCTCCGGCGGCACGCATGGCCTGCAGGCGATCATCACGATGGAGTTCGCGGCGCGGTCGCTTCGCGGCTGGACCGTGCCTTACGTGGTTCCGGTGGCGGCCGCCTCTCGGGTCTTCGGCGCGGAGGGCCGGGTCCGCGATCACAGCGTCGGCCGGCAGCTCCAGACGCTTGGTGAGGAGACCGTTCGGGTCGCGGAGAAGTTCGCCCTGGACGCGACGGCTCACCGCGGCGCCGAGTGCGAGCGCGCTGCTGAGCGAGTCGCGCTGTCCGGGTAGCGCACCACGTCGAGCTCGACCTGCCGCCCGAGGGCCGGGACGTCGAGGTGATCCCGTCGCGCGAAGGCGAGCTCCGAGCCCGCGCTGAGGTCGCGCAGCGTCGAGGTCACCCAGACCTCGCCCAGCGGAGCCCGATCCGCGACCGCCTGGGCGACCGTCACGCCGTCGCCGGTGATGTGGGCGCCGCTGCGCTCGATCTCGGCGACGTGCAGACCCACCGACAGATGCACGTTGGCCCCGGCCGCGCGATCGACGGTCGCTAGCGCGCAGCGCACCGCGCGCCCGGGGCCGTCGAAGGTCGCGAGCACACTCCCGTTGGCAGCCAGGGCAGGCACTCCCCGGTGTTCGTCCACAGTTCCTTGTACGATGCCGCGCACCCACGCCAGGTCGAGCGGCTCCTTGACCCGCACCGCGAGCAGCGTCACCAGTGACGAATCGGTCGGCGCCGCGGATCCCAGCCCACGTACGAAGTCCTCGATCGGATCCAGGATCTGATCCGGATCGACGGCGACGAAGTGGTCGGCGCCGTCCAGCTCGATGAATCGCGCCCCGGGGATGCGCTCGGCGAGATACCTGCCTTCGGCGAGGTGAGAGTCGACGTCGTGGCGGCGATGCAGCACGAGGGTCGGAGCCTGGACGGCGCTTAGGGTGTCGCGCACATCGACCAGCGAGTTCATCTCGATCAGGGCCCGGGCGGCGCCGGGGCTGATGGCCGCGCGGCAACGCTCGCCCCACCAGGTCGCGAGCTCCTCGTCGGCGTTGGGGCACATGCTGCGCATGTCGGCCTCCCAGGCCCACTCCTGCTCGAGCTGCGCGGCGTACGTGGCACGCTCCTCGGGGCGGGCCGCCCACGGGTAGTCCGGCGCCCATAGCCGTCTGGCGTAGCTCGAGTAGAGGATGAGCGCGCGAACCCGTTCCGGATGGCTGGCCGCGTAGAGGATCGACATCGGCCCGCCCTCCGAGTAGCCGAAGAGTACGGCTTGCTCGGAGCGGGTGGCGTCCATGACCGCCGCCACGTCGCCCATCCGGGTCTCGAGGTCGGGAAGCGACCCGGGACGATCCGACATGCCGGTTCCGCGCTTGTCGAAGCGGATCAGCCGGGAGAACGTGCCGAGCCGATGCAGGAAGTGCGCGTGTCGTCGCTCGGTCCAGTCCAGCGTCAGGTGGGAGACGAATCCGGCGGCGAGCACGAGGTCGGTCGCGTCCGGACTGCCGGTGACCTGGTAGGCGATGTTGAGACCGTCGCTTTGCGCATAGCGAACCGGCGTGGCCGACTCGATGGCGACGGCGGCCGCCTCGTCCGACTCCGCCGGGTGATCCCAGTCGATCGTGGCGGCCAGGTCGGCGAGTGCCCGGCGATCGGTGAGATCGAGCTTCCGGAGCAGCGCCGAGACGTGGCTTTCGACGGTGCGGATCGAGATGTACAGGCGACCGGCGATCTGGGCATTCGTCCGGTGCTCGCCCACCAGCGCCAGCACCTCCGCCTCACGGTCGGAGACGCCGGCGTCCTTCAGCGACTGCGGCCAGACCATGGCCGAGCTCGCATCCGGTACGCCATGCGCTCGATTATCTCCGAAGTCCGGCGCTTTCCCCGCGACCAGGTCGAAAGTCCTTGCACCGTGGCTCGTCGATCCGGGACGCTGATAGCCATGTCAGGACGATTCAGCGGTTCCGCCGTGATCGACCGGCCCATTGGCGAGGTCTTCGCATACCTGGCGGACGGTACCAACGATCCGAAGTTCAGTCCGCGCGTGCTCTCGATCCGCAAGGAGCCGGACGGCCCGTCCCACGCCGGGACGGTGTTCGTCAGCCAGGTCAAGGACGCCGGCATGAAGACCGATCGGCGCATCGAGCTGACCGAGGTCCAGGAGCCGACGAAGATCCGCTGGGCCGAGCGGTCGAAGAACCTGGTGACCGCCACCGACGGCGGCTACGACCTGGAGGATCTAGGGGACTCGAAGACGAGGGTCACCATCTTCAACGAGCTGGAGGGGCACGGGTTCGGCAAGCTGCTGGCCGGTCTCGCCGTACGGGCGGCGCGCAAGGATGCCGATGCGTTCGCGCAGCGCATCAAGACCGCGGTAGAGGCGAGCTAGCCCGGTTTCCGGCTCTGACGGCGTCTTCGACCCGACGGTGGGTCATCGGCGATTCGCAACGGATCGCGGCTGATTCGCTCTTACGATGTGCCAGGCACCCAGCCTTCTACCGCGGGGAGAAGGGGGTGGAGCTGGGATGGCGATACTGCTTGTCATCGTCGTGGTGTTCGTGGTTGGCTACGTGATCTCGGTCAAACGCCACCCGTTCACGAACTGTCGCTGGTGCAAGGGCGGCAGTCGGCACAAGGGTGCGTTCTTCAGCTACGGCTACCGCGCGTGCAGTCATTGCAAGGGATCCGGCCGAAAACGCCGCTTCGGCGCCCAGGTGCTCGGATCGGGCAACTAGCCGGACCGTCAGCGCTGCCTCACAGCACCGCGATCGGGTTGACCGGCGACCCGGTCGCGGTCGGCAGCCGGAGCGGCGCGACCACGCACAGGAACGACCAGCGCCCCGCCTGCTCGCAGACCGTCGCGAGGCCCTCGAACTGCAGATAGTCGAGCAGCATCAGGCCGAGGGCGTTGATGGCCAGCACGTGCACCGGGAAGTCGACTCCGTCGGCCACGCTCGGCCCGGTGTCGTTGTTGCTGTCGCAGCCCAGGAGGGCCACCTGCCGCTCCGCCAGCAGGGCCACCACCTCCGGGTGCAGTCCGGCCCGGGTCGCCGCGACGTCCCAGGGACCCTCCTCGCGACGGCGCCGGTGGTGCCCGACCCGGACCAGCACGATGTCGCCCCGGCCGATCCGGACCTGCTCGTCGCGCTCCACCGCGAGCAGATCGTCGACGGTGGCGCAGTCCCCGGGCTCCAGCCACTCGACGCCGCGAGACCGCGGCACGTCCAGCAGTACGCCGCGGCCGACGATTCCGTCGGCGGTCAGCGCGATGGACAGCTCGCCGGCACCGTGCTCGGTGATGGTGCCCGGGTCGACCCCGTTGTACAGCTCGTCGTCGAAGATGACGTGGCACGGGGCGTCGATGTGGCTGTTGGCGTTGCCGTGGACGTTCATGTCGATCCGGTCCATGCTGAACGCCAGATCCGGTCCGGCCGGCGTCGGGGGCAGCTCCATCAGATGGCGCGCCGGGTCGGGATCGTCGGGGGTCACCTGGTGCTCCACCGGCCGGGCCAGCGACACGGTGCGGCCGTCCCGGACCTCGCCGACCGCGGCCAGCGTCTCGGCCTGGGTGAGGTTGTTCAGCGCGCCACGCCGGTCGTCCGGACCCCATGGCAGCCCGTCGCGCAGCCGTCGATACAGCGCGCGGAACTCCGTCTCGGTCATCCGATCCGGCGACGATCCGCTCGCACCGGGATCCCTACCGTTCCTGCTGGTCACGCCGCAGCCTCCCCAGATCGCTCCCGTGGACGGTCCATCGCCGTACTCGTACCCACCGTCGGTCAGGCGAAGGCCGTCGTCATCCCCCTCGACGGATGACATCGGGGACCCGCGGCGGGACGGTTTGGCCTCGTTTGGGTGAGTCACGACGAGCGACCGCAGCCCAATTGACGCACGTCAGCGGCAGGCCGACCACGGGATCGAATCGGGCACCACCGATACTGACCTGATGCAGGTTCGCAATCGCTGCGTTCCTCGTGAGTGCACAGGCTGCAATGAGGCTTCATCGGAGGGAGGGCGGGGTAGCGCGACATGTTCGGGTACATCGTGCGCCGGGTCATCGCCGGCTTCTTGGTCATCTTCGTGACGTCGGTCATCGTGTTCGCCCTGTTCTTCTACGGACCCTCCAACCCCGGTCTGGCCCTGTGTCAGAACTCGCAGCCCCGGTGCACCGCTGAGCGGGTCGACGCCTACAACGAGTCGCTGGGGGTCTACGACCCAGTGGTCGGCCAGTACGTCGACTGGGCGAAGGGCATCTTCGTCGGGCGCCAGTACGACTTCGGCGGCGCCACCTACGACTGTCCCGCGCCGTGCCTGGGCATCTCGTACACGACCCGCCAGCCGGTCTGGGACGACATCAAACAGCGATATCCGGTGTCGCTGTCGATCGCCATCGGCTCGGCGATGATCTTCCTCCCGCTCGGCGTGCTGCTCGGCATGATCGCGGCCCGAAAACGCGGAACCCCGACCGACCGGGCGCTGGTCAGCAGCTCGCTGATCCTGAGCTCGATCCCGGCCTATCTGGTCATCCTGCTGTCGTTCTTGTATCTGGTCTTGTTCTGGGGTCTGTTCCCCTATCCGGAGTACACGTCGTTCTTCCAGAATCCGTGGTCGTGGTTCACCGGCCTGCTCTTGGCCTGGGTCGTGCTCGGCGTCTACTCCTCGACCGACTATGCGAGGTTCACCCGAGGCTCCATGGTCGAAGCCTTCAACGAGGACTACGTCCGCACGGCCAAGGCCAAAGGCCTCGGCACCACCCGGATCAGTGTCAAACATGCGCTTCGGGCGGCGATCGTGCCCGTCTTGACCATCTTCGGCCTGGATCTGGCCGACCTGCTGGCCGGCACGATCTTCGTCGAGACGATCTTCAACTACCAGGGTCTCGGCAAGCTCGCCCTCGACTCCATCCGAGATCAGAACTTCCCGGTCATCCAGGCCACCGTCTTGATCGCGGCCTCGCTGATCGTGGTCGCGAACCTGGCGGTCGATCTCCTCTACTCCGTCATCGACCCTCGAGTACGCCTGGCTTGACCCTTTCGCGTGGTGTGGGGATTCGTTACGCCGATTGACCGATGCCATCTCGACTGCTTGGCATGACGCTGGGGGCATGGGGATCGGGCTCCTCAGGGGTGTAGGCCGCACAGCAGCCACTGGGCTGGTGTGCACGTTGGTGGCCGGAACCGTGGTCATCCTTGGGGCCGGGGCTGCCAGCGCGGCGATTCCGACCGTGAACGCGGGCGCCGATCAGACCATCACCGTGGCCGACCGCGCCTTCCTGAGCGGCGTCGTCAGCGATGACGGAACGCCCGAGCCGTCCCGGCTGCAGATCGACTGGAGCGCCGTCAGCGGCCCGGGAACGGTGACGATCGCCCGACGCGACGAGGCGCACACGTCGGCGACGTTCAGCACCGCCGGCAGCTATGTGCTGCAGCTCGCCGTCGGCGACGGCACTGGCACGGCCTTCGACCAGATCACGATCACGGTGCGAGAGACCGCCGCCTACGTGATCCGGGTTCCGGCGGACTTTCCCACGATCCAGGCTGCGCTCAATGCCGCGCCCTTGCATGCGCTGGTGCTGGTGTCGCCAGGCACCTACCGCGAGAACGTCATCGTCCCGCGCACGCTCACGCTCGCATCGACGTACTACACGACCGGCAACCGCTCGCTCGTCGACAGCACGATCATCTCGGGACCGGCCACCGGGACCGACACGGTCTTCGTGGCCGCGGCGGCCGGCCCGGACACCCACGTCGTCGGGTTCACCGTCAGGGACGGAAAGGACGGCATCGAGGTCGCCGGGTCCGCCGTCCTCGAGGCGAATGTGATCGTGTCCGGCTCGGACGCGGTGGACTTCCCGAAGGGGAGCACCGGGCTGGTGCACGACAACGTGATGCGCCAGAACGGCGATGACGGCGTCGACCTCGACCAGTCGACAGTCGTGGTCACGCACAACCTGATGGAGGGCAACGCCGGTGACGGCATCGAGGCCCGCCTCACCAACCACACCGCACCGCTGCGAGACATCGTCGTCCGTGGCAACCGCATCCTGCAGAGCAGGCAGGACGGGATCCAGCTCATCGACGACGACGCGATCACGACGGCTTCCGGGTCGGCGACCCTGGTCACGATCGAGCGGAACGTCATCGCCGGATCCCGCCAGGCCGGCATCGGGCTGATGGACGGCGCGCAGACGTCGGAGGACTACCGCGGCGCGAGCCTGGTGGAGCGAATCACCGTCGCGAACAACACCATCGACGGCAACAACCACGGGCTCACCGGCGGCGACAACCTGGTCGCGGTGAACAACGTCTTCGCCCACCAAGTGGGCCCGGCGTTGAAGAACGTCGACGGCGCATCGCGGGTCGCCTACACCCAGTTCTTCGCGAACGGTGCCGCGAATGTCAGCAGCAACATCGACGCTGCGACGTCGTACAACGGTGACCCGATGCTCGACCCGTCGTACGCGCCATTGCCGGGCAGCCCGGTGGTCGACGCCGGGACCGCGACGTACACGCTGCCCAGCGGCGAGCTGGCGGTCGAGGTGAGCGACTTCGCCGGCGGCGCGCCCGACCTGGGGGCCGTCGAGTCCAGCGGCACCGGCCCGAGCAACCGGGCACCGGTCGTCAACGCCGGCCCGGATCAGTCGATCACCCTGCCGGCCACTGCCACACTCGCCGGCACCGCCTCCGACGACGGGCTGCCCGTGGGAAGCATCCTGACGACGCAGTGGAGCGTGGTGGGTGGGCCGGGCACCGTCACGTTCGCCGACGCGAACGCTGCGACGACGACGGCGACCTTTGCGGTGGAGGGTGACTACACGCTGCGGCTGACCGCGACCGACGGCGAGCTGAGTACCGCCGACACCGTGGCCGTCACGGTCAACCCAACGGGTGGCGGCGGGACTGCCACGACCGTCCGGTCCTCCGTCTCGGTCGGCAGCGACGATGCCGAGGAGTCGGCGACCGGGTCGGTGAGCCTGAGCAGCAGCGATCTCGAACTGGTCACCGACGGCACCTCGGTGCAGACGGTCGGGCTCCGCTTCACCGGTGTCCAGGTGCCGCGGGGAGCGCACGTGACTTCGGCGTCCGTCCAATTCCAGACCGACGAGGTCTCCGCCGACTCCGCGGCCCTCAGCATCGCGGGGCAGGCGGCAGACAATCCCGGCACGTTCGCCGGCGCGACTCGAAACATCTCGTCGCGTCCGCGGACGACTGCTGCGGTGACCTGGACTCCGCCTGCTTGGTCGACGGTCGGAGCCAGGGGCGACGCCCAGCGGACGCCGAACTTGGCGCCGGTAGCCCAAGAGCTGGTCAACCGAGCCGGCTGGACGTCCGGGAACGCGATGGCGCTCGTCATCACCGGAACCGGACGCCGGACCGCCGAGGCCTTCGAAGGTGGCGCCGCGCCGACGCTGGAGATCACCTACACGACGAGCGGTGGCGGCCCGACCAACACGCCGCCGGTCGTCAACGCTGGCGGAGACCAGTCGATCACGCTGCCGGCGGCGGCCAGCCTCGCTGGGTCGATCTCCGACGACGGACTGCCCGCCGGGAGTACGCCGACTGCCCTGTGGAGCGTGGTCAGCGGGCCGGGAACGGTGACCTTCGCCGATGCCACCGCGGCCAGTACTTCGGCCACCTTCTCCGTAGCCGGTCCGTACGAGCTTCGACTGACCGGATCCGACGGCGAGCTCAGCGCCAGTGACACCGTCAACGTCACCGCTGCCGCGCCCGGCGGAGGCGGCACGGTCACGGTGACCGAGGCGCGCGTGTCGGCCGGTAGCGACGACGCCGAGCAGTCGACGAGTGGGTCAGTGAATCTGACCAGCAGCGACCTCGAGTTGACGACCGACGGCAACACGGTGCAGACGGTGGGCATGCGGTTCCCAGCGCTGTCCGTGCCGGCCGGGGCCACCGTCGTACGGGCCTGGATCCAGTTCTCGACCGACGAGGCGACGACCGCGGCCACCAACCTGACCATCGCGGCCCAGACGGCCGACAACGCCGCGGCTTTCGTCAACACCAGTGGCAACGTCTCTGGTCGACCGCGGACCACCGCCACGGTCGCCTGGAGCCCGCCCGGATGGTCGATCGTGGGTCAGCGAGGAGTGGACCAGCGCACCCCAGACCTCGTCGCGCCCTTGCAGCAGGTGTTGTCGCGCCCGGGCTGGGCGTCGGGCAACGCCGTCGCCTTCCTCGTCACCGGGACCGGCTCGCGGGTCGCGGTCGCCTTCGACGGTTCAGCCGCGAACGCACCCGTCCTGCACGTCGAGTGGCGGCAGTGAACGCCCCTCCGTCAGTCGCCAGCAGCAGGCGGCGCCGCGCTCGTCGTTGAGCTGTCGGCGGTGGTGGCTCGGTTGCCCTGCTGACCGTTCTGCTCGGTCGCCGTGAGATTCACCGGGGTTTCCCGTTCGGGCCGACTCACCCCGGTCTCCTTGCCGGGCGCGTTGGACAGCAGATGTTCGGCCTGCCGATCGACGTAGCCGGTCAACAGTTGCTGGGCATATCCCAGCACCAAGGCATACGCCAGGATCTGGCCCTGCGAGTCCAGCTGGCTGAGGCCGGGGATGAAGTCACCCCGAAGTGCCAGCAGACCTCCGATCGCAGTCAGGACTCCCACCGGAAGCTTCAGTGCCGCGAGCGCGAACGGAACGTCGTACGGAGTCGAGGTCCCTTGCAGATTTCGGATCGCGATCGCTGCTGCCAGGGCCGCGCCCATCAGGCCGAGCAGGGCAACGACCAACACGTCATCGGGGCTAGGTCCTCCGGCGTCCGGCGGAACGATCGGGAACTCGCCCGTTGGGCACACCTCCATTGCGGTCCCGCTGCCTTCCGGCGCGGGCGTGAAGCAGAGCGGCACATCGGTGGGATTGTCGTAGACGAACCAGATGAACAAACCCACGAGTATGGCCAGGACGACCGACGCAATCAGCACAGCATTACGGAAATTGCGCAGCCTGGAATGCTCATGATCGCCGGCCGAGTGCCCGACCTCGATGGCCTTGCTCAAGGCGGCCCGAGCGCGAGGGAGATCCTGCACAATCATCTCAGGCGTCAGCTCGGCAATGGCTTGTCGCCGCAGGTCGTCGCGATCGAGCGCAACCTCGTTGCGCGCCCGCGCTTCGGGAAGCTCGGCGATGACCTCGTCCGCGTCGTACAGCCCGACGATGAGTGCCTCGGCGGCATGCAGGTTCTGGTAGGCCGCCTCGATCAGGGTTCCGCGCCACCAGTTGGTCAGGCGCCCCGGCACCGGATCCGTGCGGGTGGCCGCGTCGGTCGCCGCCTTGAGCAGCCGGCGAACCGCCTTGTCGAGTTGCTCAGCACCGGGCTCCTTGTGCGGTCGACGGGCATTGGCGGCGTCCAGTCGTGCTTCCAGCAGCCGCGCATTGACGAGGACGTTCTGAACCCAGACCCGTTTTGTCTTGACGCTCTTTTCCCTGTCGAGCAATGCCATGCTGTCTTGACCTTCCGGGAGCAGTCGGCCGGAGCCGCCAGATTCCTGTCCCGAGCAAGACGATTCTGCTTTTGCTGCAACTATTCCGAATCTGCCCTTCGGCCCGAATCGGGCGGGTACAACGGCAGGTGGTGTATCGCGGATACCGTGGACAAATGCTTGCGCTGACCTGGCTCGGTCATTCGACCGTGGTGATCGAGATGGGTGGTGCCCGCCTGGTGACCGACCCGTTGCTCCACCGGCATGCGCCGCCACTGCGCCGTCGTGGGTCGAAGCCGGATCGAGGCGACTGGGAAGGCGCCGACGCCGTACTCCTCTCGCACCTCCATCACGACCATGCCGAGCTCAGATCACTGCGTCTGTTGGAGCCGGCGCCGATCGTGACAGCGCGGGCGAATGCCGAGTGGCTGCGGTCCAAGGGACTCTCGATGGCGGTCGGGCTCGAGGACGAGTGGTACTCCCTGGGTGACGACGGGGTCTCGGTACGGCTCGTACCTGCGGTGCATGCAGCGCGACCGATGCCGCATCGGCCGAACGCGGCGAACGGCCATCTGATCCGATCGGCCGACCACACCGTCGTATGGGCCGCCGGTGACACCGAGCTGTTCAAGTCGATGTCGGAGCTTCGGGGGTGGGCGGGCCACAAGGTCACGGTGGCGCTGATGCCGATCGCGGGATGGGGTCCTCGGCTCTCGGAGGGCCACCTCGACCCGGACGAGGCCGCGTCGGCGTGCGCGCTGGCCGATCCGGACTGGGTGCTGCCGGTGCACTGGGGGACGCTGCATCTGCCGGGTGGGAGATCCATCCCACGCGGCTGGATGGGCCGGGCGCTGCCGGCCTTCCAGGACGCCTTGGCCCAGGTGGCGCCGCGCTGCCGAATGATCACACTTCGGCCCGGGGAGCGGTGGGAACAGCCCTCGGCGTAGGACAATGATGGCCGGCCCTGGGAGCGACGGCAGGGAGATTTCCTGGCATGACGGGTAATAGGGCAGTCGGCCGCCGATGGCCGGTGCTGCGCTGGGGCGATGTCGGTCGAGCGATTCTCAGCTTGGCCGGCGCCGCAGTGGGGCTGTTGTTGTCCTCGTGGATCCTTCCCGACTTCCACCTCGGCGGCTGGGAGCTCGCGATCATCGCGGCCTTCCTCGTCTCGGTGTTCGGTGCGCTCTTGCGCCCGATCCTGGTCTGGCTGGCCGCCCGGTCCGGGTGGGTCATCGCGGTCCTGCTCGGCCTGTTCACCCAAACGCTGGTGATCTGGGTCGTGACTGCCAGCGACACCAATGACAGCATCACCGTGCTCGGGGCGTTCTTCGCGTCCTGGATCGTCGCCGGCATGTCGACGCTGTTCGTGTGGCTCGGCACGGCGGGGACCGACGACGCCGTGTTGGCAAGCCTCTTGCGGCGGGCTCATCGGATCAGCGCCGAGGACCTGCCGGACCCCGACGTCCCCGGCGTGGTGTTCGTCCAGGCCGACGGCGTGCCGTACCCGGTGCTCGAGTTCGGTGTCCGCGCGGGCACCCTGCCGACGCTGTCGCGTTGGATCCGGAATGGCACGCATCGGATGGCGGAGTGGCGTCCGAAGCTGCCCGCGACGACACCGGCGAGTCAGATGGGGATCCTCCACGGGACCATCGACGGCATCCCAGCCTTCCGATGGGTCGACCGCGAGTCCGGACGGATCTACGTGGCCAACAAGCCCGGTGACGCCGCGGCTATCGAGGCGATGCACTCCGACGGCCTCGGACTCCTCGCCGACGACGGCGTCTCGGTCAGCAACCTGTTCACCGGTGACGCCGTAACCGCGTACGCGACGATGAGCGCAGTCGACCGGACCCGCGAGACCAGGCAGGCTCGGACCACGCTGTCGGAGTTCCTGTCCCGGCCGTCGGGTCTTGCGCGCAGCCTCAGCCGGATGGTCGCCGAGATCGTCCGCGAACGCTTTCAGGCCAGCCGCGCCCGGCATCGCGACATCCGGCCACGGGTGCACCGAGGCTGGGACTTCACGATGGAGCGGGCTGCACTGCTCGGCGTCATTCGAGATCTGAACACCACGCTGGTGGCCGACTCGATGCTGCGGGGCCGGCGCGCGATCTATGTCGACTACGTGGACTACGACGCGGTCGCCCATCACGCCGCTGTCATGCAGCCGGAGTCGCTCTCGGCGTTGGAGGGGATCGACGCCGTACTCGCTCAGCTCGAGCGAGTCGCCGAGGTGGCGCCGCGGCGCTACTACATCGTCGTCCTATCCGACCACGGGCAGTCGCAGGGGGAGATCTTCGCCGATCGGTACGGTGAGGACCTGCCCGCTCTGGTCGCCCGGCTGGCCGAGGTGGAGGTGCTCGGCGCCGAGCACAACCGGGAATCGAGCGGTTCGGTGAACTCCGTCTTCGCCTCCTCGGCCGGGTCCGACACGGTGCTGGGCCGAGTGCTCACCAAGGCAGGCGATCGGCTCAGCGCCGACACCTTCGAGAGCGTCACGAAGGCCGCCACCGCCGAGCAGGAGGACCGCGAGTCGCGGGCGGCCGAGGGGGCTCCGAAGAAGGACGACCGCTTCATCATCTTCGGCTCCGGCAACCTCGGCCTGATCTATGTCGCGGGGGAGTCCCGGCGGCTGTCGCAGCGCGAGATATCGGATCGGTTCCCCGCGCTGCTGCCCGGTCTGGTGAACCATCCCGGAGTCGGGTTCGTCGTCGTCGACACCGAGGACTTCGGCCCGGTGGTGCTGGGGCCGAAGGGGGAGAACCGAGTACGTGACGGGGTCGTGGTCGGAGAGGATCCGCTGGCCAAGTTCGGTCCGCAGGCTCCCGAGTTCGTGCTGCGCGCGGCGTTGATGCCGGAGGCACCCGACATCTACGTCAACAGCCTGCTCGACGACCTCGACGAGGTGGCCGCGTTCGAGGGGCTCGTCGGCTGCCACGGCGGGCTCGGCGGATGGCAGGATCGCGCGATGGTCGTCTGGCCGGTCGAGTTCGACGGTCCGAAGGAGATGATCGTCGGCGCCGACGCCATGCACCGTCAGCTCGTCGATTGGCTCGAACGACTCGGCCACCGGCAGTCGCTGACGCCACGCGTCGCATCCGACTGAGTGGCAACCGGACGCGTTGCGGTTGCGCTGCGACATCGGACCGGTATCGTCGGCCAACATCATCAGTGGGGTCGTCGGGAGCCCGACTCCGCGAGACCGGTCGGTCCGAGGAGACGACGAGATGAGCATGTACGAGCGGTTCACCTTTCGCGGCGTGACGCTGGATCGGATGACCATCGCAGCTCTACTGTGCGCCGAGAAGAAGCTCAACTACGAGATGAGGATCATCCAGGGCTCGTACAACCGTGGCGTCGACGCATCTGGGGGCACACATGACGGCGGCGGCGCCGTCGACCTGGTGTGGCATGACATCCGGCGGCGGAACCGCGTTCTGCGCAAGACGAACTTCGCCGGCTGGCCCCGGCCAAGACTTCCGGGCGTCTGGGATCGGCACTGGCACGGCATCCTGATCGGCAACGACCGGGCCAGCCCCGCCGCCAAGCAGCAGGTCCAGGCCTACCGCAACGGTCGTAACGGGCTCGCCGACAACGGCCCGGACCGGTGGTGGCGGCCCAAGGTGATCCGGCCGTTCAGCTACAGCCGGCGGGCCGCGATCTCGTGGCGGCGGCTCAACAAGATCGCCACGCACCCCGGCGGTCGCCCGTTCACGCCGTCCGGCGCGCGGGAGGTCGCGGTCGTCGCCCGTTCGCTTCGCGGCTTCAACATGAGCCTCGGCAGCCACAAGCCGGGCCGAATGGACAAGCCGCTCATCGACGCGATCATGAGATTCCGGCGGATCCGCCGGGTCGGTGAGACCACGGTGAAGGGATCGCTCGGCCCGAAGACCTGTTATGAGCTGTGCATCCCGACCAAGGAGGAGCGCTGACTCATGCCGACCTACACCCTGGACCAGACCGCCAAGACCTGGGCCGCCGCCATCGGCGCCCTCGTGACCGCGCTGCTCGGCATCTTCGCCGGAGACAGCACGGCTGGCTGGATCCTCACGATCATTGCCGCGTTGGCCACGGCGGTCGCGGTCTACGCCGTGCCCAATGCACCGACCGAGGACGGTCCCACCGTGCCGGTCTACGACCCGCCGCCGCCGGCGGATGACGAGGTCGAGGAGGCGCCGACCGAGTGACGGTCGATCGGTCGGTCTGATCGCTGGCGCGACCGACCGGCCGGCGGCATCCTGTGGACATGGAGACCGTCTATGCGGCCGCCGGTGGGAGCGAAGGTCTGCTCCGCCTGGCCGGCGCCTGGCACAACCGCGTGATGGCCGACGAGGTCGTCAGCCACGCCTTCAGTCACGGCTTCAATCACGACCACACCGAGCGCCTGGCGGCGTACTGGATCGAGGCACTGGGTGGCCCGACCGCGTACTCCGACGCCTACGGCGACGAGACGTCGGTGGTGCGCATCCATAGCGGCAACGGCGTACACGAGGACATGGACCGCCGGGCGATCGCCTGCTTCGACCAGGCGATGACCGACATCGGTCTGAGCGACGACGATCCGGTCCGGTCGGTGCTCCACGACTATTTCGCCTGGGCGACGACGACCAGCATGGCCCGCTATCACGTATCGGCCGACGACGTACCGGACGGGCTGCGGATGCCGCGGTGGTCGTGGGACGGCTTGCAGGGCTGACGGCGGCGCGCTCCGACATCGGCCGATTGCCCATCGTGACCGGCTGGTCGCGAGTGTGGCCCGACGTCGTTATTCGTTGGCCGATCGCGTGAGGTCGAGCGCATACTCGAAGTGAGGTTGTCACGTCCCGAATCTGGGCGGGGCGGGGGGACACCCGCACGACTCGCACTACCCAGTCGTCGCGGAGTGGGTCATGTATTACCACGGCTACATGGAGGATCTGGCCGCAGCGATCGCGCGCGCACGTGGTGCGGCCGGCGAACCGCCAGGCGAACCAGTGGGGCGGCGGCCGGACGGACGCGGTCACGGCGGTGCCGAGCAGACCTGGACGCCGCCGATCCGAGTGGCCGTCGCTGCCACCGTCGGTGCGGCGCTCCTCGCGCTGTTGGCGCCGACCACAGCCGCCGAGTCAGCGCCGAGGGCGGAGACGGCAGGCCTGGCCGAGATCGATGCCATCGGGGTCCTCCCCTGCGGGATCACCGATCTGGTCACCCGCATCCCACCGGCGGTCGACCAGCCCTGCCTTGCCGAGTGGTGGAGCTGGAAGCACTACCTCGCGACGCTGCCGCGCCTGCCGTAGGCATCAGCCGACCGATCGCAGGTAGCGCTCGCCGAGCAGTTGCAGGTGGCGTACGAGCTCGGGCGGCTCGCTGACCCGGAAGTCGAGCCCGAGCATGCCGATGTAGACCGCGACGACCTCGATGCTGTCCGCTCCGGTCACGAGCACGCAGGTGTCGTCGTCGATGCTCTCCACCACGCCGACGGTGGGGTTGATCCGCGAGACCACCTCGTCGGCCGGCGCGTCGACGGTGATCCGGACATGGACGTTCCAACCACCGAAGGCGACCTCGCGCAGCACGAAGGCGGAGTAGTCGCCACCGGGCAATAGCGTCGGCCGGAACCGCTTGCCGCCCGGGATCCGCAGCTCCATCCAGTCCAGTCGGTACGGCGCCCAGGTGCCCGTGGCCGGATCGCGCCCGACCACGAACCAGCGCCGTTGCCAGCTCACCAGCCGGTACGGCTCGACGAGTGCGGGATCGCCCCGGTAGAAGAACCGGATCTCCTCGTGGTCGCGGATCGCCGTCGCGACCGTGGTGAGGGCGGCCGGGTCGACGTCGGGATCCTCGACGTTGCTGCTGGTGTTCTCCGGACCGCGCGTGGTCGCCGAGCTGATCGCGTTCACCGGTCTGCGCAGCCGGCTGGGCAGCACCTGCTCGAGCTTGGTCAGCGCGCGGACGCTGGCCTCCTCGATGCCGTCGATGCCCGTGGCCGCGCGCAGCCCGGACGCCACCGCGACGGCCTCGTCGTCGTCCAGCAACAACGGCGGCAGCTTGGCGCCCACGCCGAGTCGATAGTGTCCGGCCCGGCCGAGCGTCGCGTCGACGGGATAGCCGAGCTCGCGGAGCCGGCGCACGTCGTTGCGGATCGTACGGTCGGTGACGTCGAGCCGCTCGGCCAGCTCGACGGCGGTCCACTCCGGTCGGGACTGGAGCAGAGCGAGCAGGGCGAGCAGCCGGGCAGAGGTGTCACGCATGTGGAGAGGATCCTTCTAAAGCCGGAGGGAAGCGTTCCTAATTTGTTCCTAGCCTAGGGGCATGAGCACATCGCAGACCGGCACGACCGGCACCGACATCCGGCCTTTCCGCGTGGAGATCCCGCAGGAGGCGCTCGACGACCTGCACCAGCGACTCGTCCGTACTCGCTTCCCGGCTCCGGCACCCGACGACAGCTGGGACTTCGGCACCCCCGTCGCCTACCTCCAGGAGATGGTCGCGCACTGGCGCGACGACTTCGACTGGCGGGCCCAGGAAGCCCGGATGAACGAGTTCCCGCAGTTCCTGACCGAGATCGACGGCCAGACGATCCACTTCATCCACGTCCGATCGGCCGAGGCCGACGCAACACCGCTGCTGCTCACCCACACGTACCCGGGCTCGTTCGTCGACTTCCTCGACATGATCGAGCCGCTCACCGACCCAGTTGCGTACGGCGGCCGCGCAGAGCACGCCTTCCACGTCGTGATTCCGTCCATCCCCGGCTTCGGCTTCAGCACGCCGCTCGAGGGTCGCTGGACGCTGGCCCGGGTCGCGGAGGTCTTCGACACCCTGATGCGCCGGCTCGGCTACGACTCCTACGGCGCCCACGGCAGCGACGCCGGCGCAATCGTGTCGCGTGAGCTCGCAATCGCCAACGCCGACGGCTTCCTCGGTGCGCATGTGCTCCAGCTGTTCTCGTTCCCGTCCGGCGACCCGGCCGAGTTCGCCAATCTGACCGAGAAGGACCACGCCGCGTTGGAGTTCCTCGGCTGGTTCCAGACGGTCGGCGGCTACAACACGATGAACGGGTCGCGACCGCAGACCGTGGCGGCGGGGCTGTCCGACTCGCCCGTCGGACAGCTGGCGTGGAACGAGCTGTTCGAGAACTTCGGCAACGGCACCAGCCTGGTCTCGTGGGAGCAGGTGCTGACCCAGGTGACGCTCTACTGGCTGACCAACACGTCGGCGACCGCGGTCCGCTATCACTACGAGACGGCCCGGTCCGGCGCCGAGCCGGTCGTCAACGGCGGGCCGATCGGACTCGCGATATTCGCCGACGACTTCAAGTCGATCCGGCCGTTCGCCGAGCGCGACAACACCGACATCGTGCACTGGGCCGAGTACGACAAGGGCGGCCACTTCGCCTCGATCGAGGTGCCGGAACTCGTCGTGAGCGACCTTCGCGATTTCTTCGGCGGCCGCCGCACCGTCTGACCCGACGGCGGCGTCGGCTCACCACCAACCCTGGCGCTTGGTCCATCGCAGCAGGACGCCGCTGATCACCGCCATCAGCACGAGGAGAACGATCAGCCAGACCACGTGCGTGTTCTGGTTGACGATGACGTTCATGCCGGCGACCGACGCGATGGCGGTGACCGGCAGCGTGATCGCCGCGAGTACGGCGAGTCGCTCCATGGCGACGGTCATCTTCGTACTCACCCGGGTCTGATACAGGTCGATCACGCCGACCAGGAATTCGCGCTCCCCGTCGCCGATGCTTGTCAGCCGGTCGAACTGGTCGACGAGGTCTTCGATCCACGGCCGGTACTCGCTCGGTACGAGCTGGGGCAGTGCCAGCAGCCGCGCACAGGACTCGCGTGCCTGCGCCGCCATCGTCCGCACGGTGAGCAACTCGTGCCGGATCAGGAACATCTCCTCCAGCAGCGGTTCGGGGTTTCGGAGCGGATCGGTCATGACGACCTGTTCGATCGTGGCGATCTTGTCGGCGACGGCGGCGATCAGGTCGCTCTGCCGCCGCACCATGGCCGAGATGAGCGCGTACGACAGCTCCGACGGCGAGCGTGGGTGGAACCGTCCAGACTCGACGCGAGCCATCACCCCACGGGTGTCCTTGAGCGCGGCCTCCAACGGCACGACCGGGTTGACCGGTCCGTGCACGGTCACCAAGTAGCGGGCGGCGATGAACTGATTCAGCTCGATGAGGTGCACGTGCCCGGCCTGCTGGACTTCGGGACTGTGCAGCACCAGGAAGGTGTGATCGGAGTACGCATGCACGCTCGGTGTGTAGTGGCGCTCCTGACAGGCCTTCAGCGCCATCGGATGGAAGCCGAACAGATCGCGAAGCATCGCTCCGGCCGTGTCGTCCCACTGCGGAATGTCGACCCAGACGAAGCCGTCCTCCCGCGCCAACAGCGGCTTCACGTCATCGACCCGGTGTCGTTCGATGGCGGACGAGGTCAGGAACCTGACATCCACGAGGCCACCCTACTGAGCAGCGAGGCGATGGTGCCGGTTCAGGGCCGCCGCCCCGCCCCAACCCACCAAGAGTTGGCGTGCCATTCAGGATTTCGAGCCGCGAAAACCTGCATCTCACGCCAACTCTCGCCAAGCGGCGTGGGCGTTCGGCGGCCGCTGGTCATGACGCGTCGACCGGGGTGGTTCGGGCGCCGGTCGACCCGACCAGGGGAGTGGTGTCGAAGTACCGGACTTCGAACCGGCGCTCCTCGAACCGCCAGCCGTCGGGCGTACGCCGGTAGCGATCGTGGTAGATCGAGTAGTTCACTTGCGAGCGGCCGTCGCTGAAGCGGCCGAACTCCTCGATGTACGCCCGGCCGGTGGCGGTGTCGCCGTCGACCTGGATTATGCCGGGGTGGGTGTTCTGCACGAAGAACTCCCACAGGTTGTCCTGCAGCCGGGCGATGCCGTCACGGATCGCCTCGCGGCCCTCGAACTCGACGCCGACATCGGGGATCCGCCAGGCGCCGTCCGGTGTGAACAGCGACGCGAACCGGTCCCAGTCGCGCATCATGGCCGCGTCGGTGGACTCACCACGCAGCGCCTCGATCTCGAAACGGTCGACGATGGACTGCAGATCGCTCATCGGTCTCCTCCTGTCTGCTGTCATGCGGTACGGACCGCGGATACCTCGAACTCGAGCCGGACTTCGTCACCAAGCAGCGCGGTGCCGATCTCAAGAGCCGCGTTCCAGGAGATACCCCAGTCCTTGCGGTTCACGACGACCGAGCCCTCGAAACGCAGGCGCTCCAGGCCGTACATGTCGGTCGAGGCGTCCAGCAGCTCGAACGGGATGGCGACCTCGCGGGTGATGTCCTTCACACTCAGATCGCCGACGACCTCGACGGTGAGTTCGTCGAGCTGCCGTACCCCGACTC
>Ga0209382_10000609_pt1 | contig 58503 bp, 62 predicted proteins | sample SoiMetdeltSBSDD5_FD_187599 | JGI IMG/M metagenome (GOLD analysis project Ga0209382, IMG submission 187599) | Bulk soil microbial communities from a Populus tree surrounding site in Tennessee, USA - Soil MetaG P. deltoides SBSDD5 (SPAdes) (version 2) | ecosystem: Environmental > Terrestrial >...
GGCCGGCCCCCAAGACGCCCCGCCCCAATCCAGCCCGCCACCCGTGCCGCCCGCACCGCCCCCGACGGCCGGCCCCCAAGACGCCCAACCGAAGGCCGCTCCGACCGTGGTTCCGACGGCACGTCCTCAGGAGGCCCCTCGGCAATCCGTCGCCCAGTCCGCTCCGCCTGAGCGATCCCCAACAGGTGAGCCAACGCGAGGAGACTCGCCATCGCCCGTGCTCGCACCCACGGGTCGCTCGACTGCCGCCGGGTCGTCCGCGGGCTCGGGTCCCGCCGAGCCGCACGTCCCAGGTGAAGCGCCGACGTTGCCGGGGTCGCCGCCTGCGGGATCCTTGGCCGCGTGTCCACCGGCGAGCGGGCGGCCGGACACGCCCTTGCCCTGGTCCCGACCCGCCGAGACCGTCAGCCGGCCGGAGGATCCGCCGTCGTTGCGGTCGCCGGCCGACTGGTCGCGCAGCGACGTCGAGATTCCCTGGGATCCCGACAGCCTCTGACAGCTCAATCGTTGCTGTGCAGCGCGGTGTTGAGCGACACCGTCTGGCCGGCCCGGGGGAGCACCTCGACGACGCCCGTGGCGCTGTTGCGCCTGAACAGCAGGCCGTCGCGGCCGCTCAGCTCCAGGGCCTTCACGACCGTTCCGTCCGGCAGCGTGACCCGGGTCCCTGCCGTCACGTACAGGCCGGCCTCCACAGTGCAGTCGTCGCCGAGCGAGATGCCGATGCCGGCGTTGGCGCCGACCAGCGAGCGCTCGCCGACGCGGATGACCTCCTTGCCGCCTCCCGACAACGTGCCCATGATCGACGCCCCGCCGCCGACGTCGGACCCCTCGCCGACGACGACGCCCTGGCTGATGCGCCCCTCGACCATGGCCGTGCCCAGGGTGCCGGCGTTGAAGTTCACGTAGCCCTCGTGCATCACGACGGTGCCGCTGGCCAGGTGGGCTCCGAGCCGGACCCGGTCGGCGTCGGCGATCCGCACGCCGGCAGGCACCACGTAGTCGACCATCCGCGGGAACTTGTCCACGCCGAGCACCTGCACGTTCCGTCCCGCCGCCCGCAGCCGGCCGCGGGTCGCCTCGAACCCTTCGACCGGGCACGGCCCGGCGGTCGTCCACACCACGTTGTTGAGCAGGCCGAAGACGCCGTCCAGGTTGAGCCCGTTCGGCGCCACCAGGCGGTGCGACAGCAGGTGCAGCCGCAGGTAGATGTCGTGGGCGTCGATCGGCGGGTCGCCCACACCCTCGACGAACGTCACCACCGTCACGGTCTCCACGCCCCGGGCCGGATCGGTCCCGCACAGCGCGTCGAGATCGAGGCTTCCGACCACGAGCCGGCCGGCCTCCCCCGGGCCCGGGCGGGTCGTTCCCGGGACCGCAGCGCCCGAGCCCACGCTGGCCGCGAGCCCGGCGATCTCCGTGGCGCTCGCGAGTGCCGGCGCCGGGTACCAGGTGTCGAGGACGTTGCCGTCGCCGTCCAGCGTCGCCAGGCCGACGCCCCAGGCGCCGGCGGGAGAGGAGGTGGTGTCGCTCACGGCGGGCCACGATAGGGGAGCGGTCCCCGGGCACGGAACCGATCCGGGCGCAGGCGACCGGCCCTAGCCTGGGGGACCGTGACCGATCTCCTGGCCCGCGCCGCCGACCTGGTGGCGATCCCCTCCGAGAGCCATGCCGAGGCGGCCCTGGCCGACCACGTCGTGGCCCGCCTCGGCGGCCTCGACCACCTCACGATCGACCGCGTCGGTGACAACGTCGTGGCCCGCACCCGCCTCGGCCGGCCTCTCCGGCTCGTGGTGGCCGGGCATCTCGACACCGTGCCGGCCAATGGCAACCAGGAGCCCCGGGTCGAGGGCGAGGTGCTCTGGGGCCTCGGCTCGGCGGACATGAAGGGCGGGCTCGCCGTCATGCTGGAGCTGGCCGCTGCCGTGCCACAGCCGGCCGTCGACGTGACCTGGGTCTTCTACACGGCCGAGGAGGTCGCCGCCGAGCACAACGGCCTGGGCCACCTGTTCGCTCGGCACCCCGGGCTCGTGGCCGGCGATGCGGCCCTGCTGGGCGAACCCACCGACGCCGCCCTCGAAGTCGGCTGCCAGGGCACGATGCGCCTCCAGGTCACGTTGCAAGGCGCCCGGGCTCACACCGCCCGCCCCTGGATGGGCCGCAACGCGCTCCATCGCGCCGGTCACCTGCTGGCGGCCCTCGACGGCTACGAGGAGCGCCGCCCGATCCTCGACGGCTGCGAGTTCCGCGAGGCGCTCCAGGCGGTGTTCGTCGAGGGCGGCGTGGCCGGCAATGTCGTCCCCGATCGGGCGGTGATCACGCTCAACCACCGCTTCGCCCCCGACCGCACCGTCGAGCAGGCCTTCGCCCACGTGGAGGAGGTCGTGACGCCGTACCTCGAGGACGGCGACGACCTCGAGATGATCGACGTGGCGACGCCCGCCCCGCCCGGCCTCGGCCACCCCCTGCTCGCCGCTCTGCGGGAGCGTCATCAGCTGGAGGTCCGGGCCAAGCTCGGATGGACGGACGTGAGCCGGTTCGCCGCCGCCGGCATCCCCGCCGCCAACTTCGGCCCGGGCGACTCGCGGCTGGCCCACTCCAAGGACGAGCGGGTCGAGCGCCGCTCGCTCGACGCCGTCCACCACGCCCTCGCCGATCTGCTCACGCACGGGCCCTGACCCCTCGGGCCGTCCGGCTCGTGCGGACCGGCGCCGTGGACCAGCGGTGTCGGTCCGCACGAGAGGACACGTTCCGTCGCCCGTCGATCCGCCGCCGGGTGTGGTGCGGCTAGATGCGTCGCATGACGGTCACCACCCGGCCGAAGACCCGGACGTCGTCCGCGTCGTACTCCATCGGGCCGAGGCGGGGATTGGCCGGCTGCAGCACGACCCGGTCGCCGGCGGCGGTGAACGTCTTGACGGTCGCCTCGTCGCCGGGGATGCCGGCGACCACGATGTCGCCCGAGTCGGCGGTCGTCTGCGAGCGACACACGACGTAGTCGCCGTCGAGGATGCCCCGCTCGATCATCGAGTCGCCTCGGACCCGGAGCATGAACAGGTCGCCGTCACCGGTGAAGTCGACCGGCAAGGGCAGGAGCTCCTCCACGTTCTCCTGCGCCAGCACGTCGGTGCCGGCGGCGACGTCGCCGATGAGGGGCACGTGGCGCACCGGTCGCCGCTCGGCCACCGCGTCGGAGTTCGGGTCCCACCGGACCTCGATGGCCCGGGGCTTGGTGGGGTCGCGGCGGAGGTAGCCGCGCTTCTGGAGCGCGGCCAGGTGCGCGTGGACGGTGGACGGTGAGGTGAGCCCCACCGCCTCGCCGATCTCGCGCACCGACGGTGGATAGCCCCGCTGCTGCATGTGCCGTTCGATGATCTCGAGGACTTCCCGCTGCCGTGCGGTCAGCGTGGGCTGGGGGGACATGGACGCTCCTTCGTGTGGTGCCGACCCGGTCCGGTCGAACGCACGTTCCGGGGTGGGACGGTACCACCGGGTGCCGGGCGAGGCAAACACCCGTTCGAAGATCGCCTTGACGGCGAACGCGGGTTCGTGGTTGCCTGGAGACCGAACGGGCGTTCGTCGCCCGCTGCTCGCCGAAACTGTCACACCCCACGAGGAGACTCGGGACATGGTTGCTGTCAACCTTCCCCGCTCACGACAGAACTGGACTCCGAACCCCGGCCCGAGCCGTCCCGACGGGCTCTGGCCCGACACCCCACTCGCCGACCTCCCGCGGCGGCCGCGGGCGCTTCCCGACCGTGCGACACGCGTCCGGCGCCGCCGCTTGGCGGCGCTCGTGGCGGCCCTCGCGCTGGGGCTCGCCGTCGCGGCGGCCGTCGAGACCGTGGCCTGGCTGGCGGACGTCGGCGGCTCGCCTGCGCCCGAGGCGCTCGATGCCGGCGCGGCCCAGCCGGTCGCCGGCCAGGTGTACGTCGTCCAGCCGGGCGACACCTTGTGGTCGATCGCCGCCGAGATCGCGCCCGATCGCGACCCGCGAGCCGTCGTGGACGCTCTGCGGGAAGCCAATGGCGGCGGTGCTGCACTGGAGGTTGGCCAACGGCTGACGATCGTGCTCGACTGACCGGGCCGGGGCCGCCATAGACGCACTCACGTCGATGGTCGCCCCCCGTGGCACCAGACCGGGGCCCTGGGTTGTGACGGGGGGGCTCGCCCTCAGGGTGCGGGGCGGTGCTCGGGTGGTGCAACCGGCCCGGCGCGGACTCGCAGGTTGATTGGCCCACCCGCCGGAGCCGCCTGGGGGCGACGACCGGTGGCCGCTCAAGCAGTCGCTCAGCCCACCACAGACACGGAAGCGACAACCGCCATTCCGCTCGTCCGCGCCGGGGCACAGTGCACTGGGAGGAACCTACGGGGGAACGCTTGTGGACGACTAGAGGATGAACCTGTGAATTTCTGGGGATTGCTTCCACAGGCCGCTACCTGACAGCGATGACGCCTCGGATACCGTGCGCTGGCGTATGCGGATGCTGTGGCCGGAGCATGGGGCCGATGTCGAGCCCGCGGAGGCCTACGCGGCAGACGAGCGGCCCGTGCCGGCGGGGCGACCGTGGGTGCTGACCAACATGATCGCCTCCGTCGACGGGTCGGCGGCCGATCCGACGGGTCGATCCGGTGGGCTCGGGGGATCGGCGGACAAGCGGGTGTTCGCGGCGATCCGGGCCGTCGCGGACGTGATCGTGGCGGGTTCGGCCACCGTGATCGCGGAGGACTACGGGCCCGTGCGGCTCACCCCCGAGTTGAGGGAGGCACGCCGGCAGCGGGGGCAGGCCGAGGTGCCGCGCTTGGCCGTCGTGACCGCATCGCTACGGATCGACCCCGGTCGGCGGTTGTTCCAGGAGTCGAGTGGCGAGCGGCCGATCGTGCTCACGACCGCGTCGGCCGATCCCGAGCGGCGGCGGGCGCTGTCGGCCGTCGCCGAGGTCGTCGAGGTCGGAGACGACCGGGTCGACTGGGCGCGGGCGCTGGCTGCGCTGCCGGATCTCGCCGGGGCGCGGGTCGTGCTGAGCGAGGGTGGTCCATCGACCAACGGGCAGCTGGTGGCGGCCGACGTCCTCGACGAGGTCTGCCTGACCATGGCGCCGGCGCTCGTCGGCGGGCCGGCGCCCCGCATCACGGCAGGCGGGCCGGGCAGCGACCTCCGGCCGCTGCTCCTGGCGCGGATCCTGACCGAGGACGGTTATCTCTTCCTCCGCTACGTCCGCGATCGGACGGGCGCCGCAGACAGCGCAGGCACCTCGTAGCCCGACCCGTCCCCCCTTCGGTTCGTGCGGAGGCGCAAGCGCGGCGGAACCCCCCAGCGGGCCCCGCCGGCGCCTGCCAGTTGGAAGTAGCCCGCACCTTCGAGATCGTGGCGGAGGCGGTACGCGCTGGACCTCTCCGGTGCGAGCCACTTCCCCCTATGAGACAGGTTTTGGCACTCAATATGACGCAAAGTGCCGAATGTCACGCTCGGTGGCGTGACATCGCGGCCAGCGTCAGCCCGTCGGAGGCTTCGGGGCCGTGCGCTTGGTCAGCAGCGTGAGCTCGTGCTCGAAGTCGGCCAGGTCGTCGAACCCCTTGTAGACCGAGGCGAACCGCACGGCGGCGATGGGGTCCAGCTCCCGCAGCCGCTCCAGGACCGCCCGGCCCACCCGTTCGCTGGTGACCTCGCCGCCCACCTGGCGCATCTCGTCCTCGACCGCCGCCGCCAGCGCCACGACCTCGCCCTCGCCGACCTGGCGGGCCTTGACGGCCGATCGTACACCCTCCACGACCTTGCCCCGCTCGAACGGCTGGCGCTCGCCGGACCGCTTCACCACGGTCAGCGTCGCCGCCTCGGGCCGCTCGAACGTCGTGAACCGCTGTCCGCACGCCAGGCACTGCCGGCGGCGCCGGATGGTGCTCCCGTCGTCGGACTGGCGCGAATCGACCACCTTGGAATCGAGATGCCCGCAGGCCGAACAGCGCACCCCGGGAAAGCTATCCGCCGGATGCCGACCGCAGGCTGTGACCACTGGGACGCGGGACCCTTGGCGGCGTGAGGTGGGACCCGCGCCCGGTCCGTGAGCGCCGGTGGCATGCTGGGCGCCCGGAAGAGGCGAGGCCCTCCGGGCGTTGTACTCCGCGGTGTGAGGCATTGACAGCCCTGTAATTACGGTGCTGTAATTCCCCCTACATCTTGTGCGTCCTCTTGGCGGAGGCCACAAGGGCTAGTGGTCTCTGGCTCCAGCGGCCCTCTCCCATCTCACGCCATCGTTGACCTGGAGGAACCCCCATGGCTCTCGCTCCCGAGCAGGCGGGAATCGGCATCCGGCGCCACTTCACGACCGAGGGCGTGCACCCTTTCGACATGGTCGACTGGGAGACCCGCGATGCGCGCATCACCAACTTCCGGGACGGTTCGGTGGCGTTCGAGCAGATCGGCGTGGAGTTCCCGACCAGCTGGTCGCTGAACGCGACCAACATCGTCGCCCAGAAGTACTTCCGGGGCACGCTCGGGACGCCGGAGCGAGAGTGGTCGCTGCGCCAGGTCATCGACCGGGTGGCCGACACGATCACCCAATGGGGCACCGAGGGCGGCTACTTCGTCGACGACGCCGAGGCCGAGGCGTTCAACGCCGAGCTCAAGCACCTGCTGGTCACGCAGAAGGCGGCGTTCAACAGCCCGGTGTGGTTCAACATCGGCGTCAAGGGCGTGCCCCAGCAGGCCAGCGCCTGCTTCATCCTCGCGGTCGACGACGCCATGGACTCGATCCTGAACTGGTACCGGGAAGAGGGCGTGATCTTCAAGGGCGGCTCGGGCGCCGGCGTCAACCTGTCCCGCATCCGCAGCTCGGTCGAGCTGCTCAAGGGCGGCGGCACGGCCTCCGGCCCGGTCAGCTTCATGCGTGGCGCCGACGCCTCCGCCGGCACGATCAAGTCCGGCGGCAAGACCCGCCGCGCCGCCAAGATGGTCATCCTCGACGTCGAGCACCCCGACATCGAGGAGTTCATCTGGTGCAAGGCCGTCGAGGAGCGCAAGGCCCGCGTCCTGTCCCAGGCTGGCTTCGACATGGATCTCGACGGCCGCGACAGCCACTCCATCCAGTACCAGAACGCCAACAACTCGGTCCGGGTCACCGACGAGTTCATGCGGGCCGTCGAGAGCGACGCCGACTGGAGCATGTGCGAGGTCACCTCCGGCAGGGTGGTCCGCACGGTCAAGGCCCGGGACCTGTTTCGCCAGATCTGCCAGGCCGCCTGGGAGTGCGCCGACCCCGGCATGCAGTTCGACACCACGATCAACCACTGGCACACGGCCGCCAACACCGGGCGCATCAACGGCTCCAACCCGTGCTCGGAGTACATGCACCTCGACAACTCGGCGTGCAACCTGGCCAGCCTCAACCTGCTCAAGTTCCTCAACATCGACGAGACCTTCGACGTCGACGGCTTCCGCCACGCGGTCGAGGTGCTGTTCACCGGCCAGGAGATCCTGGTGGGCCGGGCCGACTACCCGACCGAGGGCATCGCCGACACGTCCCGGCGGTTCCGCCAGCTGGGTATCGGCTACGCCAACCTGGGCGCGCTGCTGATGGCGCTGGGCCTGCCCTACGACAGCGACGCCGGCCGGGCCTACGCCGCCGCCGTCACGTCGCTGATGACCGGCCACGCCTACGAGGTGTCGGCCCGCACCGCGTCCCGCATGGGCCCGTTCGCCGGCTTCGCCGAGAACCGCGAGCACATGCTCCGGGTGCTGGGCCAGCACCAGGAGGCGGCCGCCCGCATCGACGAGGAGCTGGTCCCGCCGGAGCTGCTGTCGGCCGCCCAGGAGAGCTGGGACATGGCGTACGAGCTGGGCGACCGCTTCGGCGTGCGCAACAGCCAGGCGTCGGTGCTGGCCCCGACCGGGACCATCGGCCTGATGATGGACTGCGATACCACCGGCATCGAGCCCGACCTCGGGCTGGTCAAGATGAAGAAGCTGGTGGGCGGCGGCACGATGTCGATCGTCAACCAGACCGTGCCCCGGGCGCTCGAGCAGCTGGGCTACGGCCCCGGCGAGATCGACGACATCGTCGCCTACATCGACGAGAACAAGTCGATCCTCGGGGCGCCCCACCTGCTGGCCGAGCACCTGCCGGTGTTCGCCTGCTCGATGGGCGACAACGTGATCCACCACACGGGGCACGTGCGGATGATGGCGGCGGTGCAGCCGTTCATCTCCGGCGCCATCTCCAAGACCGTGAACATGCCGGAGGAGGCCACGGTCGAGGAGGTCGAGCAGCTGCACGTCGACGCCTGGCGGCTCGGCGTCAAGGCCATCGCCATCTACCGGGACAACTGCAAGGTCGGACAGCCGCTGTCCACCGCCAAGAAGGAGGGCGAGGCAGCCCCCCAGCCGGGCGGCGAGCTGACCGAGGCCGCGGCCACGGTCGTCGAGAAGATCATCAAGGTCCCGGTGCGGAAGAAGCTGCCCCGCAACCGCACGTCGAAGACGTTCGAGTTCCGGGTGGCCGACTGCAAGGGCTTCGTCACGATTGGCGAGTACGACGACGGCCGCCCGGGCGAGCTGTTCCTGCGGGTGTCGAAGCAGGGCTCGACACTCGCCGGCATCATGGACGCCTTCTCGATCTCGGTCAGCTACGGCCTCCAGTACGGGGTTCCGCTGCGCCACTACATCGAGGCGTTCACCAACACGCGGTTCGAGCCGGCCGGCATCACCGACGACGCCGACCTGCGCATCGCCACGTCGATCCTGGACTACATCTTCCGGCGGCTGGCCGTGAACTACCTCAGCTACGAGGAGCGGGCCGAGCTGGGCATCCTCACCACGGGGGAGCGCACGCAGCCGACGCTGCCGGGCGTGGAGGAGACGGTCGTCCAGACGAGCCAGGGCCAGGACGTGCCGGCCGACCCGCCGTCGATCGACTCGTCGTCGCCGACGCTGTTCGACACCTCCGGAGCGCCGAGGGAGCCGTCGCTGCTGGAGCGGGCCGGCGTCCCCGACGCCGAGCGCCCCCCGGCCCGCGGCCAGTCACCGGCCATCAGGCCGCCGTCGGCCAGCAGCGTCGACGCCCCCTACTGCATGCAGTGCGGCGTGCAGATGCAGCGGGCGGGCTCGTGCCACGCGTGCCCGTCCTGCGGCAGCACCAGCGGCTGCAGCTGACCGGGCGACGAGGTTCGGGCGGAAGGAGGGCGCGGGCGGCGCCCTCCTTCCGCCCGCGTCCCGGCGGCGGGTGGCGCAGACTGGGCCCATGGCGAGTGAGGGCGCGGTGAGCCGGGAGTCCGTGGCCGGTGAGGTGGCGGCGTGGGTGGCGGCGCACTGGGATCCCGGGCTGGCGCTGGTCGACTGGCGGCGGGCGCTGTTTGCCGCGGGGTGGGCCGTGCCGTCGTGGCCGGCGCGGTGGGGCGGGCGGGACCTGCCGCGCTGGGCGGACGACGCCGTGGCCGAGGCGCTGGCCGCGGCCGGGGCTGTCGGGTTGCCGCTCGGGGTCGGGACCGCCCTGGCGGCGCCCACCGTGCTCGAGCACGGGCCCGACGACGTGCGCGAGCGGTTCCTCGCGCCCACCATGATCGGCGAGGTCACCTGGTGCCAGCTGTTCAGCGAGCCCGGAGCCGGGTCCGACCTGGCCGGCCTGACCGCCACCGCCCGGCTCGACGGCGACGAGTGGGTCGTCACCGGCCAGAAGGTGTGGAACACCAGCGCCCACCACGCCGACCTCGGCCTGCTCGTGGCCCGCACCGACTGGGACGTGCCCAAGCACCGGGGCCTCACCTACTTCGTGCTGCCCATGCGCCAGCCCGGCGTCGAGGCCCGCCCGCTGCGTCAGATGAACGACCACCGCTCGTTCAACGAGGTGTTCCTCAGCGAGGCCCGCATCCCCCGGGACAACGTGGTCGGCTCGGTGGGCGACGGCTGGAGCGTCGCCCTCACGACCCTGGCCCACGAGCGCCGGTTCGGGGCGCTCGTCCGCCCCAGCTTCCCGGACGGCGCCGGCCGGGCGGTCGACGAGGCCCGGGTCGAGGCGGCCGACTACTTCGAGACCTACCGGTGGTACCCGCAGCGGGCCGGCCGGGTCGACCTCGTCGTGGACCGGGCGCGGGCGACCGGACGGGACGCCGACCCCGTGGTCCGCCAGGAGATCGCCCGGCTGCTGTCGCTCCAGCGGGCCAGCCGCTGGACGGCCGAACGGTCCCGGGCCGCCCGGGTGCTCGGCCGCCCACCAGGCGCCGAGGGGTCGATCGGCAAGCTGGCGGCCAGCCACGTGGCGCGCCAGGCCGCCCGGGTCCACGCCCTGATCGCCGGGGCCGACGGACTGCTCACCGGGGCCGACAGCCCGCTGGGCGGGGTCGTGGCGGAGGTGCTCGTGTCGGTCCCGGCCCAGTCGATCGCCGGAGGCACCGACGAGATCCAGCGCAACATCCTCGGCGAGAAGGTCCTCGGCCTGCCCCGCGAGCCGGCGCCCGACCGCACGGCGCCGTTCCGGGACCTGCCTCGCAACGCCTGATCACAGCCCACGCAGGAACTCGGTCACCGCGGCGTCGAACAGCGCCGGCTGGTCGAGGTTGGCGGCGTGGCCTGCGTCGGGCAGCACGACCTTGCGGGCGCCGGGGATGCGGGTCGCCATGTACTCGCTGCCGGCCAGGAAGTCGCGGTCGTCCGCACCCACGATCACCAGCGTGGGCACGGCCACGGACCCGAGCGACGACAGCACCCGGTCGTCCCGCTGGACGAGGGTCCGGCGGGCGGTGTGGACCAGGCCCCGCGGGTCCCGGTGCACGGCCTGGGCGACCTCCCGCGACCCCGACAGCGCGCCGTCGCGCTCGATCGCCCGGGCGAAGCCCTCCGCCATGCGGTTCCAGCGCTCCCGGGCGTCGGGGTTGCGGAACCCCGGTCCGGTGTCCACCAGCACGAGCCCGGCGACGCGGTCGGGGTGGGCGAGGTGGTAGGCGAGTGTGAGGTAGCCGCCGAGCGACATGCCCGCCAGCACCGCCCGCGGGGCAGCAAGAATGTCGAGCAACGCGTCGATGTCAACGACGCTGGCCTCCTCGGAGTAGGCGGCGGGGTCGTCGGGAGCGTCGCTCTGCCCGTGGCCCCGGAAGTCCCACACGACGACCGGCCGGTCTGCGGCGAGCGCCGCGACGTTGGGGTCCCACATGCCGGACGTCGCCGCGAATCCGTGCGACAGGACGAGCGGCGTGCCGGCGCCGCCGGGGTTGTGGACGGTGTAGGCGATGCGGACGCCGTCGTCCCGCTCGAGCAGGTCCATGGCCGGCGACCCTAACCGTGCTGCTACGTTCCCGCCGGTGACCGACATCGGCGTCGAGCGAGGCGCGGACCACGTGGCCACCGTCGAGATCCGGCGCCCACCGGAGAACTTCTTCGACGCCACGCTGATCGCCGACCTGGCTGGCGCGGTCGAGGACCTGGCGGGCAACGGCGACACCCGGGCGGTGGTGCTGTGCAGCGAGGGGCGCCACTTCTGCGCGGGTGCGAACCTCGGGCGAGGCGGTGAGGGGGCCGACGAGACCGCTCGCCTGTACGCCGCGGCGGTGCGGCTGTTCCGCCAGCCGCTGCCGATCGTCGCCGCGGTCCAGGGCGCGGCGGTCGGCGGGGGGCTGGGCCTGGCGCTGGCGGCCGACCTGCGGGTGGCGGCGCCCGAGGCCCGCTTCGCCGCCAACTTCTCGCTGCTGGGCTTCCACCCCGGCTTCGGCATCTCGGTGACGCTGCCCCGGGTCGTCGGCCCCCAGGCGGCGCTGGAGCTGCTGACCACCGGCCGCCGCATCGACGGCGAGGAGGCCCTGCGCGTCGGCCTGGCCGACCGCCTGGTCCCGGCCGGCGAGCTGCGCGACGCGGCCCACGCCCTGGCGGCCGAGATCGCGGCTGCGGCGCCGCTGGCGGTCCGGGCCATCCGCGCCACGCTGCGGGGCGACCTGGCCGACCAGGTGGCCGCGGCGGTCGACCACGAGCGGGCCGAGCAGCACCGGCTGATGCGCACCGACGACTTCCGGGAGGGCGTGACCGCGGTCGCCGAGCGGCGACCCGGTCGGTTCACCGGCCGCTGAGCCGCCGGACGCGCAAGGCTGGGGGCATGACCGACGGCATCATCGCGCGGACGACCACGATCACCGGCCACGGCGGCGACGAGATCGAGGCGTACCTCGCCCATCCGCTCGACGGCGACGCCCAGCCGAGCGTCGTCGTCCTCCATCACATGCCGGGCTACGACCGGGCCAGCAAGGAGATCGCCCGCACGTTCGCCGTGTACGGCTACGCCGCGCTGATGCCCAACCTCCACCATCGCTATGCACCCGGGGCCAAGGCGACCGACGCGGCCGCCGCCGCCCGGGAGGCGGGCGGCGTGCCGGACGAGCAGTGCCTGGGCGACGTCCAGGCCGCCGTCGACGCGCTGCGGGCCCGCCCGGAGTCGAACGGGAAGGTGGGCGCGATCGGCTACTGCTCCGGCGGCCGCCAGAGCTGGATCGTCGCGTGCACGCTGGACGTCGACGCCGCGGTCGACTGCTACGGCGGCCGGGCCGATCCTGCGCTCGCCCCCGACCTGCGCTGCCCGCTGCTCGGGCTGTTCGGCGAGGAGGACCAGAGCCCGTCGCCCGACGACGTGGCCGCGATGGCCAAGGCGCTCGACGAGGCAGGCAAGGACTACGAGTTCCACAGCTACGAGGGCGCCGGCCACGCCTTCTTCTCGGTCGACCGCCCCGCGTACCGCGTGGACGCCGCCAAGGACGGCTGGAAGCGGATCTGGGCGTTCTTCGGCGAGCGTCTGCAGGGAGGCTGAGCGATGTGCACGTACGTGACGACGACCGCCGCGGTGGCGGGCAGCGCCTACGACGGCGAGGAGTGGTTCGGCGTCGATCGGGCGGTGGTCTACTTCGACCACCCGCAGGATGCGCCGGTCGACCACGCACTGTGCGTCGACGTCTGGGGTGGCGCCGCCCGGGTGGCGATCGAGCTGGACGCGGCGTCGGCCCGCCGGCTGGCCGAGGCGATCCTGGCCACGCTCGACCACGACGAGGTCGCGGCGCTCACCGGCTGACGATGTCGCACTACGACGTGCTGGGGGTGGGGGAGCAGGCCACCACGGAGGAGATCCGCCGGGCCTACCGCCGCCGGGCGCGGGACCACCATCCCGACGCCAACCCGGCCGACCCGGCGGCGGGCGAGCGCTTCCGGCGGGTGGCGGAGGCGTACGAGGTGCTGAGCGACCCGGTCCGGCGCTCGTGGTACGACGCGTCGGTCGGCGTGCCGCGGCCGAGCGACAGGGCCGCGTACGCCGGCGCGCACGGCGACCCCGGCGCGCCGGGCGGAACGCCGCGGCCCGAGCCGCCCGACCCGCCGACCCCGCCCCCGGGCGCCCCGCCCGTGCGGGCGCCGGGCGACGAGGTCGCCGACCGGGTCCTCCAGGTGGCGCTCACCCTGCCGCTGGCGTTCCTCCCCGGGCTCGGCGTCGTGCTGCGCCTGCCGCTGTTGGTCGGCGGCTGGTTCGCCATCGGCTACCTGCTACGCCGGCACGCGGCCGCCCGCCCGGTGGCCTACCCGTGGTGGCGCTCGCCGGGGTGGGCGGGGACCGGCCGCCTGGTCCGCGCCGGCGCCGTGCTCGCGGGGCTGGTGGTGGCCGCTCTGGTCCTTGCGCCGCTGGCGGGCCGGGTGCAGGACGCCCTCGACGCTCAGGGCACGGTCGAGGACGCAGCCGAGGCCGGGGCACCGCCCGCGGACGTGGCCCGGGCCCGCGACGCCCGCGACGAGTCGGTCGACGCCGCCCGGGGCGAGCTGTGGCGTGTCCCGGCCGCGGCCGCGCTGGCCATCGCCGCCTGGGTGGGCTCGGCCCGCCTCCCGGCCTTGTTCAATTTCCCGGACCGGCGCCGGCGCAACGGCTGAGGTGACGCCCTCGGTGGCCGGGGTTCCCGGTCCCCCGACCGCGTTCGCCAGGCGCCGGCGGCTGACCGGGCGGCTGACCGGCGGGTATCAGCCGCCCGGCGCCAGACCGCGGCGCTCGGAGAGGAGCGGGGGCGCGGCCGGCCAAGGGGGAGGCAAGGCCGGCCGCGGCCCCGGACGCTCGCGGCTGGGGGACGCGTGCGTCGGTGTGACCACCCGAGCGACACGGGCGGGTGCATCGGTGCGCTCGGATGGGTACCTCTCGCGCGGGGACAGCCGGCGGGAGGCGACGGCGCACAGACGGGTGGTCACATGCTCGGACGCTAAGCGGTCACCGGGTGACGTAGCGTCATACCAATAGGGTGATACGAGTCACACCGTTGTCGTGGCATCACCCCAGGGTGAGGCAGTCGAGATCGACCAGCGCAGACACCGAACGGTCGAGGATGACGTCGGTCAGCCGGGTGGACCGGTCGTCGAGGTCGAGGCCGGCGCCCGCCACCACGGGATAGGCGAACGTGAACAGGGTGGCCACCCGGTAGTCGCGCCACGCGACGTCCTCCGGGTAGTCGATGCCGCGGTCGGCCAGGCGCCCCCGGTAGTCGGCCAGCAGCGGCCGCTCGTGCTCGGCCCGGTCCTCCGGGCGGAGGCTCTGGCTGAGGAAGTAGGCCACGTCGCGGCACCCGCGCGACCGGTCGGCCAGCTGCCAGTCGCACAGGGTGACCCGCCCACCGGGGGCGAAGAAAATGTTGTCGAGCCGCACGTCGCCGTGGGACAGGGTGACCGGGTCGGCCGCCAACTGGGCGGCCAGGCCAGGGAGCAGCCTGGGGAACCGGTCGCCGACGTCCAGGACCCCGGCCGGCAGGTCGTCGCGGTGGCGGTCCCGGATGGCCGGCCAGGCGGCGGCGAACGCCCCCGCCAGCGCCCCGACGAAGTCGGCGTCGTCCACGCGGCGCAGCCAGCCGTGCGGCGCCAGCCCGGCCCCGGCCCAGTAGCCGGCGTGGTGGTCGGCGAGCGCACGGACGATCGCCGCGGCCCGGTCGGGCGGGCAGCCCTCGATCTGGTCGACCGTCTCGCAGGCCGTCATGTCCTCGAGCAGGAGGACGAAGTCCCCGGTCTCGTCGTCGATGGCAGCGTGGTGGCTGCCGATGGCGAGCGGCGTGTTCGCGCCCAGATGGCGGTAGAAGAGCACTTCGTTGCGGTACATGCCGAGCGCGAGGCCGACCTGGCGCGACCGCTCGCCGGGCGACGGCTGCTTCACGACGACGCTGGCCGGGGCGTCGCGGCCGTCGACCCAGGCGAGGTCGACGCGGTGCAGCGCGCCCAGCAGTCCGACGCCCTGACCGACCGGCTCGACGGCGACCCCCGCAACCGCGCCGCCGGGCGCCAGCGCCGCCGACAGCCATCCGGGGGTGAGGGCTTCCCCAGCCTTGGGGACCGATCCGTGATCGCGCCCGCCCCAACCGTCGTCAGCCACTGCTTCCGCCTCCCGCCGTGACCGCGCTCCGGCGCCTCGCCGCAGCGCTGCGAAGCACTCTTGTCCGGCCTGATGGCGGCGTCAAGCACGGGGGCGGCCCCGAGCGCCCCCGCGATTCCACCCGACGCGAGCGGTGCTCGCTCACCCGGGCGGGCGGCACGCTGTCGGGACCCGGCTGCCGAGGTGCCGATGCCCTACTACGAGTTCACGTTGGTCGGCGACGCCGATCCCGCCGCGGTCGAGCGCGCGACCGGGCTGCACTGCACTCCCGCCGGGCTCGGCGTGCGGGCCGACGGCGAGCTGGTCGACCGTGCCGCGCTCCACGGGATCATCGAACGCATGTACCGCCTGGGGCTCGATCTCATCTCCGTCGAACGGCGTTCGGCACGTCACGTACCGTGACACGTACGTAGACTTCGGCGAGACTCCCCTGCGGGGAAGCCGAAACAGCCGAGGAGGCGGGGAGTTGCCCGAGGCCGACAGCTCGACAGCGCGCCCGACGCCTTCGCGCCTGCCGGCCGCCCACCTGCCCGCCCACATCGTGCGGCGGCCCCGGCTGGCCGAGAAGCTCGAGGCGCCCGGGGCCCGGGTGGTCGTGGTGACCGGCCCGGCGGGCTCGGGCAAGACCGTCGCCGTGCGGGACTGGCTGCGCCGAGTCGAGGAGCCCGCGGCCTGGGTGTCGCTCGACGCCCGCCACGCCGACCCCGAGCACCTGCTGGAGTCGCTGCTCGACGCCCTCGACGACCTCGCCCCCGGGTTGACCGCCGCCATCCGCCGGGACGAGGACGACCACGGCGCCCGCCTGGCCATCAGCCGCGCCGCCGAGTACCTGGCCTCGTGGTCGCGGGCCACTCTGGTCCTCGACGACGTCCACGTCCTCGACCACAGCCCTGCCAGCGACGTGCTCGCCGCCCTCGTCGAGATCGTGGATTCCACCAGCCTGCGGGTCGTCCTGTGCAGCCGGTCCGACCCGCCGGTGCCGCTGCACCGCGTCCGCCTGGCCGGCGAGCTGGTCGAGCTGCGGGAGGCGGACCTGCGGTTCAACGCCGACGAAGCCGAGCAGTTCTTCGCCCGCTTCCCCCAGGTCGAGCTGGACGGCGACCAGGTGGCCAAGCTGGCCGAGCGCACCGAGGGCTGGGCCGCCGGCCTGCAGTTCGCCGCCCTGTCGCTGGCCGGGCGGCACGACGCCGCCGCCTTCGTCGACCGGTTCGCCGGCAGCGACCGCCACGTGGCCGACTTCCTGCTCGACGAGGTGCTCGATCGCCAGCCGGAGCACGTGCGGGCGTTCCTGCTGGCCACGTCCGTGCTGGAGCGGCTGCGGGCCGACCTGTGCGAGCACGTCACCGGCCGGTTCGACGCCGCCGCCCTCCTCCGCCGGGTCGAGGCCGAGAACCTGTTCCTGGTGCCGCTGGACGACGAGCGGGCCTGGTTCCGCTACCACCACCTGTTCGGTCAGCTCCTGCGGCGCGAGCTGCGGGTCACGCGGCCCGACGTGGAGCGGCTGGGTCACGACCGGGCGGCGGCCTGGTTCCAGGCGCACGGCGAACCCGGCCCGGCGATCGATCACCTGCTGGAGGCCGGTCGCTACGACGAGGCGTTCGCCCTGCTGACCCGCGACCTCCGCGACTACCTGATCGCCGGCCGCCAGGAGACCGTCCGGGGCTGGCTGGACCGCTTCCCCCGCGAGTTCGTCGACCGGGACCCCGGCCACCAGCTCACGGTGGTCTTCGCGTACGCCCGCTCCGGGCGCGTCGACCAGGGCCAGAAGGTCGTCGACCGGGCCCGCGCCGCGGCCTCCCCGGAGGTCGAGGCCGTCGCCATCCACTTCGACGTGACCGAGTCGGCCATCGCTTCGGTCAACGGCGACCCGCACCGGGCGATTGCCATCGGCGACGCCGCCTGGGAGCGGCGGGACGAGGTCGACCTGTCCGCCATGTCGCCGGGCCTGGCGGCCGCCGCCCGCGAGCTGTGGGGCTACCTGCCCGTCGCCCTGGCCCGCGCCAACGCCCTGCTCGACGACCGGCAGGGCGTGCGCCGCTGGGCCCGGATCATGCGGCGCCAGGGCCCCCGCCTGCCCGGCGACCTCGTCGGTGTGCTGGGAGCCGAGGCCTGGGTCGAAGCCCGCCACGGTCGCCTGCGGGCCGCCGCAGAGCTGGGCGAGGAGGCGCTGGAGCTGGGCACCGAGCACGGCCGCGGCTCGCGGCGGGCGATGATCGGCGCCCGCACCGCCCTGGCGCTGGTCCATCGCGAGCGGGACGAGCTCGACCGGGCCATGGAGGTCCTGAAGCCGTACCTCGACAACGCCCTCATCGAGGGACACGTGGGCATCGCCACGGTGGGCGAGGCCGAGCTGGCCCGGGTCGAGTGCGCCCAAGGTCAGCCGGACGCCGCCCTGCGGCGCCTGCTCCGGGTCCGCAACGACCGGGCCGGGCGGGGGATGCCGCCGTTCGTCGGCACGGTGCTGGACCAGTCCGAGTGCCGGGTGCGCCTGCTGCTCGGCGACCTCGACCGGGCCCAGGACCTGATCGACGACCTCGACCCGGGTCCCGAGCGGTCGCTGCTGGAGGCCCGGCGCGCCCTCGTCGGCGGGTGCCCCGCCACGGTCGGCCCGCTGCTCGTGCCGGTGGACGAGGACGGCAACCGCCGCCGCCATTTCGAGTCGGTGGCGCTGGCCGCCCGGGCCGCGGCGGCCGACGGCGACCTGGCCGGGGCCCGCCGGCTGCTCGGCGAGGTGGCGCCCGCGGCCCAGCGGGAGCAGGCCTGGCGCAGCTTCCTCGACGAGGGCTTCGACGTCCGGGAGTTGGTGACCGAGCCCGCGGTGGGCGCCGTTCGGGCCCGCGCCGCGTCCTCGGTGACGTTGGTCGACCCGCTGAGCGAGCGCGAGATGTCGGTCCTGCGCTACCTGCCGAGCCGGCTGTCGAACCGCGAGATCGGCGACGAGCTGTACGTCTCGCTCAACACCGTGAAGTCGCACCTGAAGACGATCTACCGCAAGCTCGACGTCGACCGGCGGGACGACGCGGTGCGGCGTGCCCGCCAGCTCGGCCTCCTCTGAGCCCGCCCGCCCGGTCGCCGGACCCGAATCGGGCTTCACCCGGGCGGGGTGTGCAGGGTTCACCCCCGCGAACGACACGATGGGCGCGTGCCCGACGTCGCCGAGATCACGCTCCGTTGCTGGGGTGCCCGTCGGCTGACCGCGGGCTTCTCGGGCTGGGAGGTCGAGGCGGACGGCCCGTTCACGATCCTGCGCCGGGTCGACGCCACGCCCGCCGACGTGCGAGCCGCGCTCGTCGAGGTCGCCGACCTGGGTCTCGAGCTCGAGTCCCTGCGCCGGCTCCAGCTCTCCTGAGCGGCAAGCGTCGACCCCGGGGTCGACCGGGCGCCGCCTGGAGACCACAGGCAGGCCATGGCAGGTCCATCGCCCGCACACTGGCGCCGGGCGACCCCGGCCGGCCGGTGGCCGTGCCGTCGTCATGGTGACGGGCGGCCACCTCGTGCCGGAGTCTCCGGTGGGCCAGGTGGTCCTGCGGACCCTGGCGGGACGACCGCGGCGGACCGTTGACCCCTAGTCGCGGCCCTTGCGGCGCTGCGCGTCCTTGGCGAGGCGGGAGAAGCGGCGCCCGTAGGCCCGCTGGAGGTGGGGCTGGGCCCGCCGCTCCGCCGCCTCGGCCTCCCGCTCCAGGGCCCGCCAACCCTCGAGACGCTCGGGCGCCAGCGCGCCCGCCACCACGGCGGCCGTGACGGCGCACCCCGGCTCGCCGCCGTGGGCGCAGTCGCCGAAGCGGCACGCCGCCGCCAGATCGTCGATGTCGTCGAACGTCGCGGCCACGGCGTCCCGGTCCGCCCACAGGCCGACGGCCCGCAGGCCGGGCGTGTCCACCAGGACGCCGCCGCCCGGCAGCGGGTGCGCCTCGCGGCTGGTGGTCGTGTGGCGGCCCTTGGCGTCGCCGGACCGCACCGCGCCGGTGGCCATCACTTCGGCCCCGAGCAGGGCGTTGGTGAGCGACGACTTGCCGGCGCCGGACTCGCCCACCAGCACGACCGTCCGGCCGGCCGCCAGCGCCCGGAGGTCCTCGAGGCCCGCGCCGGTGGTCGCGGACGTGGCGACGACGTCGAGCCCGGGGTGGGCGGCGGCCACGGCCTCGAGCACGGAGTCCGCGTCGCCGACCAGGTCGGCCTTGGTCAGCACCACCGCCGGCACGGCCCCGGCGTCCCAGGCCAGCGTGGCGACGCGGTCGACGCGGCCCGCCTTCACCGGGCGGTCGAGGCCGCACACGATCAGCACGGCGTCGACGTTCGCCGCCAGGGCCTGGGGCGTCTCCGACCCGGCCGAGCGGCGGGTGAGCAACGAGGTCCGGGGCAGGACCGCCACCGGGAGGTCGCCCACCACCGCCAGCCAGTCGCCGACCGCCGGGGCCGGGTCGAGCGGGCGGGCCAGCATCAGCGTGCGGGCACCCTCGGGGAGGGCCACCACCACGCCGGCGCCGTCGTGGCGCACGACCCGGCCGGGCACGAGGCCGGCGTCACCGCCCCCGCCGCCCTCGGCGGCTGCGGCGAGCAGGGCGGCCCACCGGTCGTTCCAGCCGAACGGCGCGAGGGAGTCGAAGGCCACGAGGTGCCGCACGGTAGCGGCGTCCCCACCCGGCGACCAACACATAGGCTCGGCCCGGATGGCCCGCCACGACCCGACCGACGAGCTCCGCCGCTTCGCGCTCGGCCTGCCGGAGGCCTGGGAGGACTTCCCGTGGGAGGAGTCGGTCGTCAAGGTGGGCAAGAAGATCTTCCTCTTCCTGGGCCACCCCGAGGACGCCGCGGTCGGCCTGTCGGTGAAGCTGCGGGAGTCCCACGAGGACGCGATCGCCATGGACTTCACCACCCCCACGGGGTATGGCCTGGGCCGCCATGGCTGGATCAGCGCCACGTTCCGGCCCGGCACGGAGGTGCCGGTGGGGATGCTGTGCGATTGGATCGACGAGAGCTATCGTCTCATCGCCGGGAAACGTCTCGTCGCGGAGCTGGACCGCCGGGCGACCCCCTGAGCTCCCGGTTCGCCAGCCATACCTGTCATGAGGTACTTAGGGGTACCCAACGCGCACGCCCAAGGAGCCTGCCCGTGCCGCTGCTCGAGGTCCACGGTCAACCTGTCCACGTCGTCGACCGAGGTGAGGGTGGGGCCATCGTCTTCCTCCACGCCTTCCCGTTGCAGGCCGCCATGTGGGACTACCAGGTGGACGCCCTCGAGGGCACCCACCGCTGCCTCGCCATCGACCTCCCGGGGTTCGGCCAGTCGCCGGCCCCGGAGGCGCCAGAGTCCACGTCCATGCAGGGCTGGGCCGACCTCGTGGCCGGCGTGCTGGACGACCTCGGCGTGGACGTCGCGACGTTCGTGGGGGCGTCGATGGGCGGCTACCTGGCGATGGCGATCCTGCGCCACCATCCCGAACGGGTCCGCCAGCTGGTCCTGGCCGACACCCGAGCCCGGTCCGACGACCCGGCGACCGCCCACCGGCGCGGCGCCCAGCAGGACCAGCTCCGCGCGGGGGCCGAGGTCGCGTCGCTGGCCAAGGAGACGGTCGAGGGCCTGCTGTCGTCGGGGTCGATGTCCCGCCCCGAGCTGGTCGACTACGTGCACGCGCTGGCCGCCGGCGCCGACCCCGAGGGCTGGATCGGGGCGCTGGAGGCCATGAAGGACAGGCCCGACTCGATGCTGCTGCTCCGGCAGGCCGACGTGCGCGCCCTGGTCATCGTGGGCGAGCTCGACAGGGTGACGCCGATCGCCGAGGCGATGAGCGTCCGGTCGCTGCTGAAGGGCGAGCTGGTGATCGTCCCGAACGTCGGCCACCTGCCCAACGTCGAGGACCCGCTGGCGTTCAACGAGGCCCTGCTCGACTTCCTCGACCCGGGCTGAGGCAGGACCTGACCACTGCGGTCGTCGACCGGTGCTCTCCGCGCTGACTTCCCCGACCGGAACCGCGAGCCCCAGGGCGAGATGCGGGACTTCCCGAGCGCCAGCCGGCGCCTGTCGAGCGGTTGGGGAGCTGCCGCCGGATCCGGGCCGAAACTTTCTAATTACACCGATGTTGTTTGTCATACCCCCTCGGGATGATCTTCCCCGTGGATCGGGCCACGTGCCCGGCTCGAGGAGGAGACCGAGGTGGAAGCGCAGCAGGGGAAGTACGACGACGGCGATCTGAGCCGGATCATGGGGCGGTTGGCGTCCGGCGACGAGGCCGCGGTGGTCACGCTGTACGAGCGCTACGGCGGGCCGATCGCCGCCGCGGTGCGGCGGGTGGCGCGGCACCGGCCGGGGCGGCTGGCGGACGACGAGGTCGCGGGGGTGGCGCTCGAGGTCTGCTTCGACCTGGCGCCGGTGGCGGGTGGGTGGTCTTCCGAGGGTGGGGCGCTGCCGTGGGTCTGGGCCCGGCACCGGGTCGCCAACGCCGTCGACCGGGCGCTGGGCCAGCAGGCCCACCCGCTCGACGAGGAGCGGCTGGCGGCGCTCGACCGGCTCGCCGCGCCACCACCGGGCCCGGCAACCGACGAGCCGTCGCTGCTGGCGACGCTCGGGCGCATGGTCCCCGAGATGGCCAGCGCCGCCCTGCTGGCCGAGGCCCTCGATCTGGGTGGGGTCAGCACCCGGGACCGCGAGCTGTTCCTCGAGTACGCGTACGAGAAGCACTCGGGCAACGCGGCCCCGGCCGCGGCGGTGGCCCCGGTGTTCGGCATGCGCGAGGTCTCGGTCCGCCAGGCGGCCCGCCGCGCCCGCGAGCGCCTGCTCCGGCTGGCGGCCACCGAGGAGCGGTTCGCGCCGCTCGCCGACCTCCCCCTGCTCGCATGACATCGCCCCGCGACCCGCACGGCGGCCCCCGGCCGCTGCACCTGGTCCGCGGTGACGGCGGAGATCCCGATTCGTCGTCCCTCACCGCAGACGGCCGCGGTGAGGGACGACGGACGGTTGTGCAGCCCGTCGGCGCCGGGCCTCCCGAGCGTCAGGTGCCGCGAGAGTTGCCGGCGCCTCCGGCCGAGCGGCGGCTCCTGCCGGCCCGCTTGGAGATCCGGCTGCCGTCCGCCGCGGCAGGTCGGGCCGTGGCTCGGGCCCGGCATCCGGCGGGGCGGCGGTGGCTGCCCGACCGGGCCCGCCTGCTCCAGCGCCTGGCCGAGCGGGCGCAGGACGGTGGTGCGCCCTGGCCCCGGGTGGCGGCCGCGGTGCTGGCGCTACGGGGCATCGCGGGAGACGACGGGCCCACGTTCGCCCGGCGGCTCGGCATCAGCGCGACCGCGCTCGCCCGCCTGGAGGCGGGGGCCTCGCCGGCCTCGGCGGTCCCGCCCCGCCTGCGGGCGGTCGGCGGCCTGGTCGACTGGTCGTGGGTCGACGCAGGGGAGCCCGACCGGTGACCGGGCTCAGGGGTTCTGGTAGATGCGAGTGGGGGTCACGAGCACCGCCACCCGGCGCTCGGCGGCCATCACCCGGTCGTACTCGGCGAGGTCCTCGTGCTCGCCGCCGGCGGCGGCGAAGATCTCCCGCAGCAGCAGGCGCAGGCGGTCGTCGTCGACGCCCTTGAGCGGGTCGTCGGGGCCGCACAGCTCGGCGCTGCCCTCGACCGTGGCCCAGGCCCAGCCGGCCCGCCACAGCAGGGCCGCCCGCGGGTCGGCCCGCAGGTGGTCGAGCTTGTGGGTCCCGCCGCGAGCCACGAAGGCCGCGACCGGCCTCTCGGTCACCGGGTGGGGAACGACGCCGGCGTTCACGACCGTCGACTGCAGGGTGCCGTTGGGCCGGACCGTCGACACGGTCGCCAGCCCGTGCTCGAGGGCGATGAGGGTGCGCACATCGTCGATCGACGCCACAGCGGAACAGCGTACGCCCGGTGAGGTGGCGGCGAATCCGCAACCGGGGTCGGCGGTCGGATCAGTCGCCCCGCCAGATCTCGTAGGGGGTCCTGTCCCGGGCACCGGCGTAGGGGAGCGATGTGCGCTCGCCGGTGTGCGCGGTCTCGTAGGCGGCGCACAGGACCTCCAGCACGAGCCGCCCGAGCACGGCGGTCGAGCGAGGGCTGGCGCCCGCCTCGAGGTCGGCGGCCAGGGCCTCGAGCTGGCCGATGTAGCCAAGGTGCGCCAGCTGGGGCGACGCCGCCTCGGGCGGAGGCGGGGGGAGGCGCATGCCGACGCCGTTCTGCTCGACCGTCGGCTCCGGCACCAGCTCCAGCCGCACGGCGCCGGTGGCGCTGGCCGCCTGGGCATCCCAGACGGGAGCGGGCGCCCGCCACGAGGCCGTGATCTCGGCCCGCAGGCCGGTGTCGAAGCCCAGCACGACGGTGGCGTCGTCGTCCACCATCACGGCCTCACCGGCGCGGACCGTCGCCGACTCGACGGCCGTGACCCGGGCGGGTGCGGCCATCAGCAGGACGAGCGCGACTGCGTGGACACCCAGGTCGAACAGGGCGCCCCCGCCCCACGACGGCTCGGTACGTTCCTCGCCCCAGTCGGGCAGGCCCTGGGCGAGGCGTACCTCCAGGAAGGTCAACGCGCCGATCCGGCGGCACGCCGCCACCGCCTCGCCCACGACCGGCGAGTGCACCAGGTTCTCGGCGTAGGCCACGTGGCCGCGGCCGGCCAGCTTCACCAGGGCGTCGGCGTCGGCCAGCGTGGCCGCCAGCGGCGTCTCCACCAGGGCCGCGGCGCCGCCGTCGACGGCCCGCTCCGCCTCCCGGAGGTGCAGCGCCGGCGGCGTCGCCACCACCACGGCGTCGGCGCCGCCCGGCAGCTCGTCGTAGCGGCACACCACCGCGCCGGTCTGCTCGCCCCGGCGGGCGGCCGACAGGCCCCGGCGGGACGCCACGTGCACCACCGACATCTCGGGCACGGCGTCGGCCGCCAGGCCGTGGATGGCCGTGACCCAGCCGGCCCCCGCGAACGCGAGCGACGTCACCGGACGGCGGTCGGGCGCGGCCTACACCAGCACCACCACGACCCGGGCGCGGCCACCGGCAGGTCGGGCACGGCCTCAGGACCCGGTCAGCCGGGCCACCACCGGCGCCATCGCCCGCATCGTGTCCACGCCCTGGACCACCGGGTACGAGACGTCCCAGCGGTCGCGGCGGGCCTCCAGGTCGGCCGCGATCTCGTCGACCGTGCCGACCCAGGCGTGCGGGTAGTGCTCCAACCCCTCCGGCTCCAGTCCGAACAGCGGTGCGGTCGCCGCCATCGTCCCGGCCCGGTCGTCGGTGATGACCGCCATGTAGATCAGCATCGTCAGCTCGATGCCGTCGTAGCGGTCGCCGGCGGCCTCGCGCACCCAGCCGAGCTTGCGGTCGGTCACGTCGGCCCCGCCGTCCCGGGCTGCGGCCGCGTCGACCCGGCCGGACCGGACCGCGGGGTTGAGCCCCACGATGTCGGCCTCCCGTCCGGCCAGCGCCAGCACCCGGGGACCGCCGCCGCCGATCAGCAGCGGGGGAGGGGACTGCACCGGCTTCGGCAGCCCGTCCAGGCTGGTCACCCGGTAGTGCTTGCCCTCGTAGCTGAACGCCCCGGGCGCCATCAGGCCCTTGACGATCGCGACCGCCTCCTCGAGCCGGTCGACCCGCACGCCCGCCGGGTCCATGGGGATGCCGGACTGCTCGTAGTCGCTGGCCATCCACCCGGCCCCGAGGCCGAGCTCCAGCCGCCCGCCCGACAGAACGTCGAGCGTGGCCATCTCCTTGGCCGTGACGACCGGGTGCTTGTAGTCGTTGTCGAGCACCAGCGGCCCGATCCGCAGGGCCGAGGTCGCCCCCGCCGCGGCCGCCAGCGCCGGCACCGGGGCCAGTTGGTCGCCGAAGTGGTCGGGCATGAACAGCGTCGAGTAGCCGAGGTCCTCGGCCTCCCGGGCGAGCGCGGCCCAGTCCTGCTCGGGCGGCGCCGAGCTGAGCTGGATGCCGAAGCGGAACGGGCGCGGGTGCGGCATGGGCTCACCCTATTCGGGGCCGCCCGCCTGGTCGGACGGATCCGAATGGAGCAGGGCGGATGCCCGGCCCCGGGCTCCGCTGGGTAGTCTCTCCGAGGTCACTACGCCTATGCGCCGCATCCTCCCCCGCCTCGCGCTCGTCATACTCGTGACAGGAACCGTGCTCGCGGTGACGGCCGTCGCGCTGGCCGTGCCGGCGAGCATCGTCGGCACCGCCGGAACCGGGCAGGCGCGCCACGTCGAGTTCGGCCCGCTCAACCAGCGGTCCTACATCTACGCGGTCGACGGTTCGCTGATGGCCACGCTCAAGGGCGAGGAGAACCGCCAGCCGGTCGGCCTCGACCAGGTCCCACCGCACGTCATCGCGGCCATCCTGGCGGTGGAGGACCAGGGCTTCTTCATCCACGACGGCTTCGACGTGCGGGGCATGATCCGGGCCTTCAAGGCCAACGTCGACTCCGGCGGCATCAGCCAGGGCGGCTCCACGATCACCCAGCAGCTCGTGAAGCTGGACGAGGTCGGCTCGGAACAGACGCTCGACCGCAAGATGCAGGAGATCTTCCTCGCCTCCCGGCTGGAGAAGGACCTCACCAAGGAGGAGATCCTCTACCGCTACCTGAACAGCGTCTACTTCGGCAACCACGCCTACGGCATCCAGGCGGCGGCCGAGACCTACTTCGGCGTCGGCGTGCAGCAGCTCGACGTCGGCATGGCGGCGCTGCTGGCGGGCATCATCCGCAACCCGATCTCGTACAACCCCGCCCGCTACCCCGAGCGGGCCACGGAGCGCCGCAACGTCGCCCTCGCGCGCATGGTCGAGGTCGGCGCCTTGAAGAGGGACGAGGCCCTGTGGTGGACCGCGGTGCCGACCGTGCCGCAGCTGCACCAGGTGCTGCCGGTCGCCAACGACTACTTCCCGGACCACGTCCAGAACATGCTGCTGAACGATCCCGAGTTCGCCGTCCTCGGGGCCACCCCCGACGAGCGCTACCAGTCCGTGTACTACGGCGGCCTGAACGTCTACACGACGTTCGACCCGGTCGCGCAGGCCCACGCGCAGGCCGCCCGCGACGGCGTGCTGCCGCTGGAGAACGGCGTGTTCGGCCAGTCCGGCGTCGTGCCGGACAACGTGCCCAACCACGCGGGGCAGCCCAACCTGGGGTCGGCGTCCGTCGTGTCCATCGAGCCGGCCACCGGGGCCGTGCGCACCATGGTGGCGGGCCCGGGCTTCCAGAGCCTCGAGTACAACCTGGTGACCCAGAACCAGCGGCAGGTCGGGTCGTCGTTCAAGACCTTCGTGCTGGCGACGCTCATGGAGCAGGGCCGCTCGCCGCAGGACATCATCAACGGCCTGGCGCCCTGTGAGTTCACCAACCCCGGCGGCACGCCCAACCCGTACCCGGTCGGCAACTACGCCGACGGCGGCGGCAACGTGGGCACGATCATCGACGCCACCACCGCCTCCTCGAACTGTGCCTTCGTGCGCCTCGGCCTGATCGCCGGCATCCCGGCGGTGATCGACATGGCGCACCGGCTCGGTATCACGTCCGAGCTGTCGCAGGTGCCGTCGCTGCCGCTCGGCGTCGCCGACCTCACCCCGCTGGAGATGGCGTCCGCCTACGCCACGCTGGCCGCCGACGGCGTCTACAACCGGCCGTACTACGTCGACCGCATCACCGACCGCGACGGCAACGTGATCTACAGCCACACGCCGGCGCCGGAGCAGCGGGTGTCACCCCAGACCGCCCGGCTGGTCACCTACATCCTCGAGCAGAACGTGATCGGCGGCACCGGCACCCGGGCCCGCATCCGCGGCCAGCAGGCCGCCGGCAAGACCGGCACGACCCAGGACGCCACCGACGCCTGGTTCGTCGGCTACACACCGGCGCTCGCGACCGCCGTGTGGATGGGCGGCCTCTACCACAAGTTCACGATCAACGTCGGCGGCCAGATCACCGGCGGCCGGCTCCCGGCGCAGATCTGGGGGAACTACATGAACGCGTGGCAGCAGAGCCACCCGGCCGTCGGCTTCCCGCTGCCGGCGCCGGTGCCGAGCTCGGGCATGCTGACCGTGCCGGGGGGCCAGGACCTCACCCCGCTGCCCCCGCCGCAGGCGCCGCCGCCACCCGAGCAGCCCCCGCCACCGGGGCCGCCACCCGGCCAGGGCGGCCCACCACCCGACCAGGGCGGCCCCGGCCAGGGCGGGCCCGGTCAGGGTGGCCCGGACGGCCTGCGCTCGATCCCGACGATTCCGGGGTTCCCCGGCTAGCGTGCCCGCCTGATGAGCCGCTGGGAAACCCTGCTGGCCGTTCAAGGCCACGACACGAAGGCAGACCAGCTGGCCCACCGGGCCGAGACCCTGCCCGCCCGTGACGAGCTGGTCGCGGTCGGCGACCAGATCGCCTCCGTCGAGCGCACCCTGGCCTCGGTCGAGACCCGCCGCGCCGAGCTGTCCCGCAGCCAGCAGCGATTGGAGGACGAGGTGGCGTCGCTCACCGAGCGGGCCAACCAGGCCGAGAAGCAGCTGTACTCCGGGTCCGTCACGGCTCCCCGCGAGCTACAGGCGCTCCAGGACGACGTCGCCTCGATCCGCCGGCGCATCGGTCAGATCGAGGACGACGAGCTGGAGATCATGGAGCTGGCCGAGCCGGTCGACGCGGAGAGGGCCCAGCTGGCGGCCGAGAAGGACCGGCTGGAGGGCGAGAGCCGGCGGATCACGGCGGAGCTGGCCGAGGCGGAGGCCGAGATCGACGCCGAGCTGGCCGCCGTGCGGCAACAGCGGGCCGACGCCGCGGCCGCGGTCCCCGGCGACCTGTGGCCCGAGTACGATCGGCTGCGGGCCCAGCTCGGCGGCGTGGCGATCGCCCGGCTGGCGGGGTCGACGTGCCAGGGCTGCCACCTGGCGCTGCCGGCCGTGGAGGTCGACCGCATCCGCAAGCTGGGCGTCGACGACACCGTGCACTGCGAGGAGTGCGGCCGGCTCCTCGTGCGCGACTGACCGGGCGGCGTGGTCCTCTGGTTCGCCGGCGGCGCCTTCGTCGCCGTCTGGCTCGTGTTCCGCAGCCCGGCGGTCGACTACCGGCTGGTGATGCTGGGGGCTCTCATCCCGCTGGCCGAGCTGCCGATCGGTGAGCCCCGGGTGCTGCACAGCCTGACCGCGGCTGTGGTGGCGCTCGGCGTGGCCATGCTGCTCACGCCCCGCCGCCGGCTCGTGCAGCGCCGGCTGGTGGCGATCCCGATCGGCATGTTCCTCCACCTGCTGCTCGACGGCATCTGGACGGACACCCAGGCCTTCTGGTGGCCGTTCGCCGGCCTGGCCTGGAGCGACGCCGAGCTGCCGGAGCTGGCCCGCGGCGCGCTCGACATCGTGCTGGAGCTGGCCGGCGCGGCCGCCCTGTGGTGGTGCTGGCAGCGCTTCCGGCTCTACGAGCCGGCCCGCCGGCGGCGCTTCGTGCGCACCGGCCAGCTCGACCGGGACGTGGCGACGCCGTGATCGTCGTGGTGCGGCACGGGCGCACGGCCGCCAACGCCGGCGGGCTGCTGCTGGGCCGGGCCGACCCGCCGCTCGACGCGGAGGGCGACCGGCAGGTGGCGGCGCTGGCCCGGGTGTGCGCCGGGTTGGACGTGGTCCGGGTCGTGACGAGCCCGCTGGGGCGGTGCCGGGCGACCGCCGTGGCGGTGGCCGCTGCAGCCGGCGGGGCGCGGCTCGATGTCGACGAGCGCTGGGTCGAGCTGGACTACGGCGAGCTCGATGGGGTCCCGCTCACCGAGCTGCCGCCCGCGATGTGGGCCGAGTGGCGCTCGGATCCCGCGTGGGCGCCGCCGGGCGGCGAATCGCTCGTGGACCTCGGCGTGCGGGTCCGGGAGGGCGCCGGTGCCCTGGTCGAGGATGCGGCCGACCGGGACGTCGTCGTCGTCAGCCACGTGTCCCCGATCAAGGCCGCGGTCGCCTGGGCCCTTGGCGTGGGCGACGAGGTGGCGTGGCGGATGTGGGTGGCGACGGCGTCGATCACCCGCATCGGCTGCAGCGGGGCGACGCCGTCCCTGCGGTCGTTCAACGAGACCGCACACCTCGTGCGAGCCGCCGGCCCGTAGGGTCGGAGGCATGGGACAAACGGTCGTCGTCGTCGACGCCTTCACCGATCAGCCATTCACCGGGAACCCGGCCGCCGTGTGCGTGTTGCCGGACGCCGCGCCCGAGCCGTGGATGCGGTCGGTGGCGGCGGAGATGAACCTGTCCGAGACCGCGTTCGTCTCGCCCCGGCCCGACGGCGACCACGACCTCCGCTGGTTCACGCCGACCGCCGAGATCGACCTGTGCGGCCACGCCACCCTCGCCAGCGCCCACGTGATGGGTGGCGACCGCACGTTCCACACCCGTAGCGGTCCGCTCCGCTGCAGGACCCGGGGCGACGGCACGATCGCCATGGACTTCCCTGCGATCCACGTCGAGCCGGCCGGCGACGCCGGCGGCTGGCCGGCCGCGCTCGGGCTCGCGCCCGACCGGGTGGTCGGGGTGTACGACAACCCGGCCGCGTGGGTGTTCGCGGAGGTCGCGTCGCCGGCCGACGTCCGGGCCGTCGTCCCCGACCTGCCCGCCATCATGGCTCTGGGCGGCTACATCACCGTGGCCGCCGCTCCGGGCGACGGCGAGGGCGTCGACTCCGTGTGCCGGGTGTTCGCCCCGGCCGCCGGCATCCCGGAGGACCCGGTGACCGGCTCGGCCCACTGCTTCATCGCACCGTGGCTGGCGGCCCGCACGGGACGGGACACGTTCACCGGGGTCCAGGCCTCGCCCCGGGGCGGGGTCGTCGGCATGCGCCTCGACGGCGACCGGGTCGAGCTGTCGGGCCGGGCGGTCACAGTGATGGAGGGCACGCTGCGCCACTGACCGCCGGCGGCGTCACTCCGGCGCCCGGGGGAGCGTGACCACCAGCCGCGCCCCGGGGGTGTGGTCCGGGTCCACCGCGACCGTGCCGCCGTGGCCCTCGACCACCTCGCGGGCGATGGCCAGGCCGAGCCCGGTGCCGCCGTCGCCGGCCGAGCGCGCGCCGTCGAGACGGGTGAACCGCTCGAACACCTCGTCCCGCTGTTCCGGTGGGATGCCGGGCCCGTCGTCGGTCACGGCCACCACCGCGGTCTCGCCGGCGGTGACGACGCTCACGGTCACCGTCGAGCGGGCGTGGCGGACCGCGTTGTCGACCAGGTTGGCGACGGCCCGCCCGAGCTGATCGGGGTCGCCGGTCACCCGGGCCGCCCCCACGCCGCGGCTGTCGACCCGGACCCGGCCGCCGGCCCGCACCCGCCGGACCTGGCGGCTCACCACCTCGTCGAGGTCGACAGGCACCGACTGCCGCGGCCCGGCGCCGGCGTCGCTGCGGGCCAGCGCCAGCAGGTCGTCGACCAGGCGCTGCATGCCGACCGTCTCGTCGAGGACGCTGCGGCTGGTGACCACCGGGTCGGCGGTCTCGGGGTGGGTCAGGTCGACCTCGATCTCGGAGCGGATGCGGGCCAGCGGGCTGCGCAGCTCGTGGGAGGCATCGGCCACGAACCGCTCCTGGCGGCGGGCGCCGTCCTCGATCCGGTCGAGCATGGCGTTCATCGTCCCGGCCAGGCGGGCGACCTCGTCGCCGCTCGGCGGGACCGGGACCCGCCGGTCGAGCCGGTCGGCGCCGATGCCCTCCACCTCGCGCCGGATGGCGTCGACCGGCCGCAGCGTCCGGCCCACCAGCACCCATACCAGGGCGGCCAGGGCAAGCGTCACGACGGGGATGGCCACGGCGAGCGACCGGGCCAGCGCCGCCGTGCTCTCGTCGATGTCGTCGCGCGGGGCCGCGACGTGGACCACCCCGTCGCCGGCCCGGCGGGACACGACGACGAAGGGCTCCTCCTCGCCCTCGTCGACCGCCAGGTCCACGGTGCGGACGACATCGTCGCCACCGGACGGCGTCGGCGCCAGCGGCGGCAGGTCCGCGGCCTCGGGCGTGGCCGCCACGACGTCGCCGTCCGCGTCCAGCACCTGGGCGACGGCGTCGTCGTCGCCCACCGGGTCGAGCCGGTCGGGCAGGGTGCCCGCCTCGGCCTGGTCGGCCAGCGCCGCGGCCCGGACCGCCAGCGTGTCCTCGAGGTCCTCGGTCAGCGTTCGCCGCAGGTGGAGGACGAGGGCCACGCCGGTGACCACGAGCACCAGTGCCACGGCCAGGGCGGCCGCCAGCGTGATCCGGAACCGAACCGTCGCGGTCGGGCGGATGTCAGCCGGCATCGTCGCCGATCCGGTAGCCGGCCCCCCGCAGGGTCTCGATCGACCGGCGGCCGAACGGCTCGTCCAACTTGCGCCGCAGCCGCCGCACGTAGACCTCGACGATGTTGGGGTCGCCCTCGAAGTCGCTCTCCCACACGGCGTCGAGGATGCGGTCCTTGGACAGCACCTGGCCGGCCCGCCGCACGAGCAGCTCGAGCACGTCGAACTCGCGGGCGGTCAGCACGATCTCGACCTCGCCCCGCCATGCGCGGCGCCGGGCGGGGTCGATGTGCAGGTCGCCGACGGCCGCCGGGGCGACCGTGCGCTCGGCCGCCCGCCGCAGCAGCGCCCGGACCCGGGCCACGAGCACGGTGTACGAGAACGGCTTGGTGAGAAAGTCGTCGGCCCCGGTGTCGAGCGCCTCGGCCTCGTCCAGCTCGCCGTCCTTCGCGGTCAGCATCAGGATCGGCGTCCACACGCCGGCGGCCCGGAGCTCGGCGCACACCCGGTAGCCGTTGCGCCCGGGCAGCATGATGTCGAGCACGATCAGGTCGAACGCGCCCTCCGTGGCCCGCCACAGGCCGTCGTCGCCATTCGTGGCGACCTCCACGGCGTAGCCCTCGGCCTCCAGGCCGCGGCGGAGGGTGGCGGCGAGCTTGGCGTCGTCCTCGACCAGCAGCAGCTTCATGGGTCGTCCTCGCCGACCAGTGTGGCCGTGCGGGGCGATCGTGTGCGCCCTCAGCTGAACCCCCGCTGAACGGGCCCTTGACGGTGTCAGGCCCGGTTCAGCCATGCTGGCGCAAGCTGCGGATGTTCGGCGAGACCAAGGAGAGCGAACGATGCAGAGGCGAGGGAAGGTGCTGGCGAGCGCGGCGCTCGCCGCCGCCGTGGTCCTGGGGGCGGGCGGCGCCGTCGTGGCCGCTTCGGGCGGCGACGACGACGGCAACGAGGGCCCCGACACCGCGATCACCGGCGAGGCCCTCGACAAGGCGTCCGCCGCCGCGCTGGAGCACACCGGCGGTGGCCGGGTGACCGAGACCGAGGTCGGCGACGAGGAGAGCTACTACGAGGTCGAGGTCACGCTCGACGACGGCACCCAGGTCGACGTCCAGCTGGACGAGCAGTTCAAGGTCGTCGGGGACGAGAGCGACGACGCGCCCGACGACGACTGAACGTAGCGGCGCCGCGCCGTGACGTGCGGATCATGACTGAGGAGCATGGGGGACGGGCACTCCTTGGCCATGACCCTCACGATGGATACGGGGACGCTGCACCGGTGCAAGGCCTGTGGCAGCCTCGTCGAAGCGGGGTCGAACTTCTGCTCGGAGTGCGGCACCCGCCAGATCGACGAGGAGCATCGACCGGAGCCGGTGGTCACTCCGGTCCCGGACGCCGATCACCCACCGGCCCCGGTGCTGTTGATGCTCATCGTCCTGGCCGCGGCGGGACTGCTGCTCGCCCTGGCCGTGGGCGTCGTGCTCGGCAGCGTGGGGGACGATCTCGGTGACATCGCCGGCGGCGACGGCGACGGGGACGCCGCCGACGCGATGGACGACTTCGGCCCGGTGGCGGAGGACTGGCGGGACAAGCACCAGCACGTGGCCGACGAGGCCAGCGGCGACGATGCCAGCGGCCTCGCGGTGGCGGCCAACGACGCCGCCGCCTGGATCGAGGTGAACGAGCCTGACCTGCGGGCTGCGGCCGATTCCGCCGACGGCGGTTCCGCCTCGCTCTACGACGACCTGATGGGGATCTTCGAGCGCCGCGCCGAGGTGCTCGCCTCGATCGAGACGACGGCGGCCGCGGGCGGCACCGGCCTCGGCGCTGCCGCCGACGAGCTGGGCGAGCTGGACGTCCTCGACCAGCAGGCCACCGCCACCACGTGCGACATCGCCGATGTCATGCGGTCGGAGGGCGACGAGCCCGCCGACCACCTGCCCTCGTCCATGCGGGCGGCCTGCGCCTGACCCCTGAGGTCCGGATCACGACCACGTCACGCCGCCCGACGCCAGCCCGGGTGGTCATCGACGAATGGATGACCGAGTGGGGCGCCATGATCAGCGGCCGACGGACGTTCGACCCACGGCAGGTGGCCGGCCGCCTCCAGCGCCACCCGCCGCACCGACGGCAGGGCGGCCGCCAGCGAGTCGACCGCGTCCCGGGGGCGGATGTCGGCGGTGCCGTCCACGATCAGCGTCGGCACGTCGACGCGCCGGCACGACTCCCAGGTCGCCGCCGTCGCACAGCCGACGCGGGGCCGCACCGAGCGCGGCCCGGACCGCCATGATGGGGCGATGCAGATCCGCATCGAGGCCGTCGACCTGCCCGGTGGCTCCTGCGCGCCGGCGGACGCGCCGACGAGCTACCACGGGGTCCACGTCGGGCTGCAGCGCGGGCGGGAGCCGTATGAGCTGGTCCCCGGCGATGCCCCGTCCGCCACCTGGAACCTCGACGTGCCGACCCGCCCCGGCCCCGACGGCACGGTCGACATCGGCGGGCCGTTCGCGCAGGGCAAGCGGGGCGACCGCTTCCTGTATCTGACCTGGGGCACGGTCGACGGCGAGGGGACCTTCGCCATGTTCCGGCGGGCCAAGCTCCACCTGGCGGACATCGATCCGGGCGTCCTGTCCCGCGCCGCCGCGGGGGAGGGGCCGCTCGTGGCCCGGCTCGGCCTCACGGACTCGTGCGGCATGCCGCTGTGCGCCCGGGTCCGCCCTCCGCAGGTCGAGTGGACCTGCGGGTGAGACCCGGGCGCGACGCCGGTCAGGCGGCCGCGGCCGCGAACCGCTCCAGGCAGTAGTTCCAGCCGGACGTGTCGCCGACGGCGCGGTGCACGCCGGCGGCGGTGTCGCCGTGGCGCTCGAAGCTGCGGTGCTCCAGCTCGACCTGCGTGCTGTTCGGGCCGTCGGCGACGAACCGCACCTCGACCTCGCTGGCGTGCTCGGGGTCGGGGTCGAACTGCCACTCGCCGTTGATGTGCCAGGCGAACACGACGCGTTCCGGCGGCTCGTAGACGAGGACCCGCCCGGTGTCGCACTCCGCGCCGTCGACGCCGATCTCGTACCAGCGGCCGCCGACCTTGGGCTCGACCACGAAGTCGGCCATGTCGGCGTCACCGATGCTGTAGTCCTTGGGCCACCAGGTGCCGATCTGCTCGGTGAACACCTTGAACGCCCGGTCCCGGGAGGTGGCCACGGTGATCGACCGGACCACCGGAGCGTAGATCGTCGGCTGGGTCATCAGTTCTCCTCACTCTGCTGTTGCTCGACGGCCGCCGCGAAGGCGGTCAGCGCGTCGTTCCACATCCGGTCCAGGTAGGCACGCAACGCGGCCACCCCCTCCGGTCGGATTCGGTACAGCCGCCGGGTGCCTACCGCGTCGTCGACCACGAGGCCGGCGTCCTTCAGGACCCGGAGGTGCTGGGACACAGCGGGGCGGCTGATCGGGAACCGCTGCGCCAGCTTGCCCACGGCCATGGGCCCGTCCCGCAGCGCCTCGAAGATCGCCCGGCGCGACGGATCCGCAAGTGCGGTCAGCCCATCTACTCGGTAAGTGACCACGAACGTAACTGTACACTTACCGTTTGGGTTCGTCCAGAGGTCCCGTCGACGACCGCGGCGGTAGGGTCCGGCCTGCCATGACCGACCCGTTCGACCCCGCCGCCGTGCGGACCCCGCACGCCCACCTCCTGGCCCACAGGCCGGCGCGGTGATGGCCCGGCTGGCGCAGATCGTCGTCGACTGCCGCCATCCCTCCGGGCTGGCGCGGTTCTGGGCGTCGGTGCTGGACGGGTTCGAGGTCCGCCCCTACGACGACGCTGAGATCGCCCGCCTTGCCGCGCAGGGCCACACGCCCGAGACGGACCCGGTCGTGATCGTGGACGGCCCGCACGTCGAGATCTGCTTCCAGCGCGTCGACCCGCCGCCCGTGGCCAAGACCCCGCTCCACCTCGACGTCGCCACGGCGGATCGGCCGGCCGAGGTCCGGCGCCTGGTGTCCCTCGGCGCCACCGTGCGGGCGGAGTTCGACCACCACACGTGGATGCGCGATCCCGAGGGCAACGACTTCTGCGTGGTCGACGGGTGAGAGCCCGTCCGATCGTCACGCCGCGCGGCGCAGGTCGGCCTCGTACGCGCTGAACTCGAACGCACCCTCGTACGCCAGCCCGACCCGCCACCGCACCGCCTCGTGCGGATCCCGCGCCCACGACCGATCGCTGCCGCAACCGACTGGTGATCGCTGGGTTGTCTCCCGCTCGATCGGGGCCGGGTTCGCGAACCGGCGGAGGCGAACGGGGAACAACGTCGCGAGAGGTGAGCACGAGACACGAGACCCGCAGGAGGAGATCACATGATGACGACGCACGAGGTCCAACCGGGTCGACGGATCGACCTGGCGCGCGAGGGGACTGTGACCGACACAACCGCGTCGACCGACCGCCGACCGGTCGTGCTCGAGCCGGGCGAGGGTCGGAGCTATCCGATGGGTCGGATCTCGGCGGTCTTCAAGGCCGACGGCGCCGAGACCGCCGGCCGTTACTCGATCTCGGAGTGGTGGCTCGATCCGCACACGCAGGGACCGGGTGCCCACTCCCATCCAAAGGACGACGTGTTCTTCGTACTCGATGGCACGATGAGCTTCCTCGTGGGCGACGAGTGGGTCGACGCCCCGGCCGGCTCGTTCGTCCTGGTGCCCGGAGGCGTGACCCACGACTTCGAGAACCGCGGCGACAGCCGCGCCGGGGCGCTCAGCATCTCGGCGCCCGGCGACTTCGAGGCGAGCATGCCCGCCATCTCCGACTGGTTCGCCGAGCACCCTCCGGGCGACGCCGGCCGCTGAAGGGCCCGCGCCCTGCCTCCTAAGCTGTGGGCCAGGGGTTCGCGACCGGTCGCGCGCCCGGTACCGGTGCCTGGGGATGACCGCTCCCGGGTGCGATGACGCCCCTTGGAGGCCGCATGCAGCCACCGCTCCTTCCGACGATGCTCGTGGGCAGCTACGCCCAGCCCGAGTGGCTGATCGATCGAGCGAAGCTGGCGGGGCGGTTCCCGCCCCGCGTCCGGGCGCGGGAGCTGTGGCGCGTCGACGAGCCGTACCTGGAGGAGGCCCAGGACGACGCGACGCTGCTCGCGATCCGGGCCCAGGAGGACGCCGGGCTGGACATGATCACCGACGGCGAGATCCGACGTGAGAGCTACTCGAATCGGTTCGCCACGGCGCTCGCCGGGGTCGACATCGACAACCCCGGCACGGCGCTCGACCGGAGCGGTCATCCCAACCCGGTGCCGAGGATCGTCGGCCCGATCCGGCGGCGGCACCCCGTGGAGGTCGAGGACCTGCGGTTCCTGCGCAGGCACACGGATCACCCCGTCAAGATGACCGTTCCCGGGCCGTTCACGATGACCCAGCAGGCGCAGAACGACCACTACCCCGACGACGCGAGCGCCGCGCTGGCGTACGCGGCGGCCGTGAACGAGGAGATCCGCGACCTGTTCGACGCAGGGGCGGACATGGTGCAGATCGACGAGCCGTACCTCCAGGCCCGCCCCGAGAAGGCGAGGGACTACGGGGTGGCGGCGCTCGAGCGGGCGCTCGACGGGATCAGCGGCACCACCGCCGTCCACATCTGCTTCGGCTACGCCGCCATCATCCACGACCGCCCCAGTGGCTACTCGTTCCTGCCCGAGTTGGCGGCGTGCTCCTGCGACGCCGTCTCGATCGAGACGGCGCAGTCGCAGCTCGATTGCTCCGTCCTCGCCGAGCTGCCCGGCAAGACGATCATCCTCGGCGTGATCGACCTCGGTGACCACACCGTCGAGACGGCGGACGTGGTCGCGGAGCGGATCCGACGCGCGCTGCCGTACGTGCCGGCCGAGAACCTGATCCCGGCACCGGACTGCGGCATGAAGTACCTCCCGCGCCAGGTCGCGTTCGGCAAGATGCGGGCTCTGGCCGACGGAGCCCGGGCCGTGCGCGAGGAGATCGGCAGGGCCTGACCAGCCCCGGTCACGCCGACCGTCGTCAGACGGGGACGTCGAGGAACGGCTCGGCGTCGTCCAGGATGTTCACGGACACCTTCGGATCGGCCGCGGCCGCAGCGGTGGCCTCGGAGATCGCCTCGCTCAGCGCGGCCCGCCGCCTGGTCGAGGTCCGGGCCGGCGAACAGTTGAACCAGAGCGTGAACGGCCCGGGGTCGGCGTCGCGACGGGTCTCGACGATGGTCTTCACCACCGACGGATCAGGGTTGTGGTTGGCACCGTCGGCGCAAAGGACGTAGTCGTCGGCCAGCACCGTGCGGGCGAAGTCGACACTCAGGTTGTGCTCCGACCCGTGGTGCTGGACCTTCAGGACGTTGCAGCGGAACGTCCCGTCGACGATCCGGCCGGCAGCCCTCAGGCCGTCGATGAGCTCGTGCTCGGCGGCGTCGCCGGTGAGCAGGCACGTTCGCCCGTCCTCCTCGGCCAGCAGCGTGATCGAGGCGTGGTTGGGCGGCGTGACCTTGGACGGATCGGTGGACTCGATGATCTCGGCCGCGTTGGCCAGCGACGCCATGAACCGTTCGGCCTCCGCGAGGCCGGCGGCGCGGGCCTGGACGACGTCCAGGACGCCGTTGTCTCGTGGTTCCGGGCCGGGGCGGGGGGCGCGGCCCTCGGCCGCTCCGAGACTGTTCAACCACTTGCGCCACTCGTCGCGGAGCACCTCGAGGTGCTCCTCGGACGGGCCGATCACCGTGAGTCGTGCACGGCCGAGCTCCTGGACGTGGGGCGGAGCCTTGAGCAGCACCAGGTCGTCGAACGGATCGTTACGCGGGATGGGTGTGTCGTCCTCGATCAGGCGCAGCAGCTCGACGCCCGCCGGGATGCTCTCGGCCAGCCCGTCGAGGGCGTTCACGACGCGTACGACGTGGCTCGGGGCCGTGGCAGCGTCGAAGCCGGCCATGGCCAGGGCATCCTCGGCCCGGCCCAGGACTGCCTCGATCGGCCCCGCCAGGTCGTCCAGCTGCGCCCGCCACGAGTTGTGCCAGACCGTGCCGATGGCGGGTGGCCGGTCGACGGGGGGCTGCGGCGCCGTGGGGTTGCCGCCCTCGGTCGTCTGGAAGTCGTGGACGGCCCAGGCGGCCACGGCCCGCAGCAGGCGCAGGACGCCGGTGATGTGGTCGGCGTCGATGTGGCTGACGACGAGCAGGTCGATGCGCTCGTCCGCGTCCGCCATCGTCCGCAGCACCGGCCACGTCAGCTTGTCGAAGGTGCCGGCGCGGCCCCCGTCGATCATGGCGTGATGTCCGTCGGCCGACGTGAGCATGAGGCAATCGCCGTCGGCGGCGTGGAAGGCCTTGAGTCTCACAGCTGGCTGCCCTTCTGACCCCGCTCGTACTCGACCGCCGCCTTCACACAGTCGTCGGCGGCGATGAGTCCGAACCCGGTGTCATTGCGCCAGGCGAAGTCGTGGCCGGCCAGCGGCGCCGAGGTCGTGCACATGATCCCCTGGACCTGCGCAGACGTCAGGCCGGGGGCGATGGTCAGCATCAGGGCGGCGACGCCGCACACGTAGGGGCTGGCCATGCTCGTGCCGGTCATCTCGATCCACGACCGGCTGCGGTCGAATCCGCACGCGGCCAGGACCGCCGTGCCGTCGGCGCCGATGTCGGGCTTGCAGCGTCCGTCGCGGGTCGGGCCGCGGCTGGAGGTCACGTGCGCCCGGTTCTGGGCGAGATCGACGTTTGCCACCGACACGACCCGTTCGGCGCAGGCGAGGGTGTTGACCATCCGATCGGTGGTGTACGTGCCCGGCGCGAACGACGACGGATACCACCAGCCTCGCCCGCCCACCCCGCCGATCCGGCGGGCGTCGTCGCGCTCGATCCAGGCGTCGTAGCGGCCGTCTCGCACGACGCGTCCCGTCAGCCGCACCCGCCACTCGCCGCCGGCGATCGGACCGACCTTGCGGACACCGTCCACCGAGGGGCCGAAGAACGGGGAGAGCAGGATGGCGATCCGGTTGGCGCCGTTGGCCGGGTAGTACGTCTCGCTGTGGACGCTGAGCACGGTCCCGTTCGGCAGGAGCTCGTTGCGGATCTTCCGGCCCGGGCTGATCGGTCCGATCCAGGCGCCGCCCGGCGGACGGATCTCGACGTCGATGCGGTCCTGCGGGCTGTACCAGACCTCCAGCTCGTTCTCCGAGACGTCGGCCACGTCGTCGCCGGCCACGACCCAGCCGAGCTCGTGGCGCAGCCCTGTGCCGGCGAAGCGGCCGCTGGCATGGATCCGCCCCGTCACGAACCCCCGGTCGCCCGGCCGGTCGGGCTCGACCTGCCCGGCGTTGCCGGCGGCGACGGACACGCAGCGTCCCTGTGAGGTCAGGGCGTGGTCGATCCAGCGTGCCATGGCGCTCGACGTGTCGTGGGCGTGGCCGTTCGTGCCCAGGCTGATGTTGATCGACACCGGTAGCGGGCTGTCCTGGCCGCCCATCTCGGCGGCCAGTGCCAGGAGGTAGTCGACCGCGTCGGCGATGCGCGTCGAGTCGTAGAAGCTTGACGCCGGGTCGACGTCCTCCGGGCGCAGTGCCACCAGGACGCCGGCCAGGTGCGCGCGCCGGGCGACGCCCCGATTGCCGGCGGCGATCGACGCCACGTGCGTCCCGTGCGAGGCCCGCTGCATCACCGACTGCGGTTCGAGCGTCGTGGCCGCCATGCGGCGGACGGGGGCGGCGGCCATGGCCGCGTTCATGTGTTCCTGACGGATCTCGCTGCCGTAGTCGAGGGCGGCGAACCGCTCGCCGCCCCTGGCCGCCGGGTGCTGCCGCATCGTCCCGTGCTGGTCCCAGATCGCCACCCACCGGGTCCCGGGCCCCTCGTGCGAGGCGAAGTCGGGGTGGGCGAAGTCGAAGCCGCCGACGTCGATGATGCCGACGAGCACGCCCTCGCCGTCTCGGTGCCGGCGGGACGCAGCGCTCACCCGGCGCAGGTTGGTGCGGGGAGCGCCGGTGTCCCCGCCGTCGCCGACGAGCGGCTCGGGGCCGCGCAGTGGCAGGCCCGGTTCGACGTAGGTCAGTCCCGCCACGCTGTGCAGGTCGCGGACGTTGCGCCCCGGTACCTCGACGGTCGCCGACATGCCCTTCCACCGCACGCGGTCCGCCAGGCGCTCGACCTCGGCGTGGGCGTCCCGGAGGCGCTCGGGCTCGAGGTCGCGGTCGAGCTCGACGAAGAGGCTGAAGTCGACGTCGGGCGGCTCGTCCCCGCCCCGCCGCTCCTTGCGCAGGCGGGCGGCCTCGGCCGGCGTCAGGCGCTCGATGATCTCCGCCTCGGCGAGGTCCCCGAAGGGAGGCGGCGCCCACCCGGTGCGGGCGGGCGCGCTCTCGCCTGCTCGTACGGGCGCCGGTGCCGCGACGGACGCACTCTGCACCGCCCGGCCCAAGTTCACCTCCGTCGACCCGTTGATGAAGACGTCGACCTTCGGGTCGACCTTCTCGACGACGGCCTGATCCTGTGCACCAGGAAGTCCCTGCATGTCCGCCACTCCTCCGCTACGCGAAGCACTACATCTCCAACTCGCCGTGGTCAACGCCGGCGAGTCGTCACGCCTCCATCGCTGCCGCGTACAGGTTCCGGGGAAACGGCGCGAGCGAGCCGATGCCGTGCAGGACGTACAACCCGACCATCGTCGAGGTGTAGGCGTGCTCCATCAGGTCCAGGACCGTCGCCGTCCCGATCGGGCCGAGCGTCGTGGCCACGGCGCCGTTGCGGTCTGCCATCGCCTTCCAGTCGAGCTCGCTGTGCTGGGCCTCGATGAACGCCACCGCCTTGCGGGCCCTCTCGGCGACCTCGTCGTGACCGCCGGCGAACGGCTCGGCCAGGTTCATCGGGACCCGGTCGATCATGACGATCACGCCGACCAGGCCGGTGCCGACCTCCTTGCTGCGGCGGAACCGGTCCAACAGCTGGTTGCGGCGCCGCGCGGTGCTGACGTCGTACTGCACGCCCTGGTCGCGCTGGAGCCCGAGCACCTCGTGGCCGATGCGACCGGTCGCGTCGAAGTGCCGCCAGTCCCATCCCTCCGATGCGTTGGCGACGACGAGGACCTCCGCCGGTTCCTGGATCTCCCGCAGCGACTCGCAGATGGACAGACGGGCCTCCAGCCCGCTTTCCCACTGATCTGCCATGTTGTCGTACACGCCACCGTCGTTGATCACGACCCGCTCGGGTGGAGGCGCCGGGAGGCTGATCGACGGGTCGCGCACGAAGGGCCCGGTCGCGATGACCGACGGCGGGAACGCGCCGGGCAGCGCCGCCGAGGCCTGGACCGCGGCCGCCAACGAGATGGAGGCAGGACCCGTCGTCGAGATGCCTTCCCGGAAGCCGTACAGGAACCGTGGCGCCAGGTAGAACTGGTCACCCGACTCGAGGTCGGTGGCGCACAGCACATGGTTCACACCCGAGGCGATCTCCCCGAGCATCAGGGGCCGGCTCTCGGCCGGGTGGGAGAGCAGCCCCGCCGCCAACGCCCTCTCGAGGGCCTTGCCCCGACCCGACAGCAGCACCAGCATGACCCACGCCGTCAGCAGCCAGCCGGCGCCGAGTCCGACCAGCGCAACCCACAGGCCACCGCCGTGGAGCCCTCCGGTCAGCGCCGCGCCGCCCCAGGCGACGAGCCCGCCGAGCGCGGTACCAGCGACGGCCAGGGGGACCCGGGGCAGCCGCACCAGCCCGGCGAGTGTCCACCCGACACCCGCGCCCAGAACCGCCCCGAGGACGGCATAGCCGACCAGCTGCGACTCACGCCCGGCAGCGATGAGCGCGGCGACCACGCCGATGGCGGCCACCACGGTCAGTCCGGCGAAGCCCAGCGTGGTCAGCAGGTAGGCCCGCGTCGCCTTCCCCGGGAAGAAGAGGCCGTCGACGCCCGTGACCCGCAGCGTCGGACCGACAGCCGCGGCGAAGTCGGTCGAGTCGTCGAAGTGCCGAAAGTCGCCCGCCTTGGCGACGGCGCCGTTCGCGATCGACGCGCCCGACACCGACGACACCGACACGACGTCAGGGTTCGCCGCTGTCGCCACCAGCGCCGCCAGCGAGCCCAGCGCCCACGCGGTGGCGCGATGTCCACCCCCCGAGAGGGCGAGCCCGATCCGCACGCTCAACCGCCCCCGTCCGCTGCTCGTGCCGGCGACGGACGCGCCGCGCCGAACGCGTGCTGGTCGCCGTGTCGGGCGACCGCCCACAGCAGTACGTCGTCGACCTGTGCCATCCCGCCCTCCGATGCCTGCCTGTCGGAGCCACTTCCCGAGCTACCTCGACCGTGCACGAACTCATGCAGACCGAGGTGCCATTGCCACCCGGCGTGACGATAACACTGCGCCGTCATCGTGTCGGACCTGGCTGAGCATCCCGCGGCCATCGGCAGTGGATCGCGAGCGATCGGGGTCGTCAGCAAGTTCCCCCGCGGCTGAGCCGGCGCGCGCGCAAGAATCGCTCATGCGCTCGGTCGATCTCCGCACCCGCACGGGTGCCGATGTCCGTCCCGTCGACGCCGGCGAGTTCTTCGGCGAGGAGCTGCCCGACCGCTGGGCTGCATGCGGGCCGCTGGCCCTCGCCGGCGCCCGCCAGCTCGGCGTGGGTCCGTTCGGGTTCGAGGTCGACGGCGGGGCGTGGACCGTGCGGCTCGACGGCGACGGCGATGGCGGCCTCGTGGTCGAACCCGGCGTCGACGAGGCCGGTGCCGTCGTCCGCCTCGATGCCGATGGACTCCACGACCTCGTGAACGACCTGCGCACGCCCATGGGGTTCCTCACAGGCGGCGACCTCGACATGCCTCGCGGCCGCCTCGAGCACTTCCTCGACTGGTGGGTCGTGCTGCGGTCGGTGCTCGACGGGCGGCGTGCCCACGTGGCCGGCGACGTGTCGTTCGTCGACCCGGACGGCGGGCCGCTCGACCTGGGGCGCTCGTTCCGCCTCGACGACGATCCCGAGGAGATCTCGTGGTTCCTGGCCGAGGCCGGCTTCCTGCACCTCCGGGGCGTGTTCGACGATGCCGAGATGGCACGGATCTCGGCCGAGATGGACGACGCGGCACCCGGCTACGAGCGGGGCGACGGGCGGTCGTGGTGGGCCAAGACCCATGAGGGCGCCGACCGGCTGGTGCGCATGCAGTACTTCCAGCAGGAGTCACCGACCGCGGCAGCGCTGCTCGCCGACGACCGCGTCCACGCCATCGCCGGATTCACCGCCGACGGTCACCGGCACGGCAAACCGGGCGGGAACACCAATCGCGCCGAGGCGCTGGTGAAGCCGGTCGGCGTTGTCGAGGGCATCTCGGACGTGCCGTGGCACAAGGACTGCTCGCTCGGCAGCCACTCGTATCGCTGCTGCTCGCTCACCGTGGGCATCTCGGTCACGGGGGCCGGCGCCGGATCGGGACAGCTGCGGGTGGTCGCCGGTTCGCACCGGGCCCTCATCCAGCCGGCGTTCGTGCGCCGCGACCTCGACCTGCCGCAGATCGACCTGCCCACCCAGACCGGCGATGTGACCGTGCACTGCAGCTGCACGCTCCACATGAGCGAGCCCCCGGTGGAGCGGGAACGGCGCGTCCTCTACACCGACTTCAGCCTGCCCACCGACGAGGGATCCCGGTCACCCAACGAGGCCGTGCTGCGCCGCATCCGCGACGGCGCGCCGACGACCGTCTCGCAACTCCCCGGCCACCGACCGTCCGGCTGACCGGCGGGTGATCCAGGGCGCAGCCACTGTCGGTGTGCAGGACACGCCTGCCGGCCACATTGAGTGGCCAGGGATCGCCGTTGCGGTTTAGGGTTTCCGGATCTGTGCGGCGGGCGGTCCGTCGTGCGCAGACGGAGAGGAACCAGCATGAGGAAGCTCATCGCCGCGATTGCGGTGGCTGTCGGGATTGTCGTGACGCCGAGCGCGGCGTTCGCAGGCGAGATCACCGGCAACGGCAAGCCGACGCCGATCAACCAGTTCAACGCCAACTCGATCTGCTCGTTCTCGGGGCAGAACGACGATCCCACCGGCGGGGGGGACCCCTTCGAGGCGGGGCGCGTGCAGAACTGGGGCCACACCAAGAACGTGGCCAAGGAACTGCTGGGCGACGGCCACGGGGCCTCGGCCATCACGGACGTGATGCACGAGATGGGGCCGGGGGCAAGCTGCAACGGCCACACCAACGGGCTGCACCCGTAGATCCCTCCCCCAGAGAGCGTCGAGGCCCGCCCTCCGGGGCGGGTCTCTTCGCGTTCACGGACCAGCGTCCGCAACCATGACCCGCCGCGAATGCGTGGCCCGGGCGGGGGCGCATCCGGGACTCCGCGCCGAGGCGGCCCGCACCCGCTGCGGGCTGCGCCAAGCGTTCTACCGGCTCCTCTGCGACGTGGCCTCCTGATCGACAACGGCCCCCATGACCACGCGACGAGTCCGTGCCGGTCGCGTCGACTACCAGTCCTCGAGGCGGGCCAGCAGAAGAAGTAGAGGTCGCGCTCGTGCGCCGCGTGGAACGCCTGTTCGCGGCTGACTCCCAAGCGGACGAGTGAGCACCCGCACGTCGGGCAGAGCACGGATCGGACGGTGGCATCGCTAGCGGCCACGGTGGTGGTCCTTCTTTGTCGGCGGGCCTGGTCAGGCGGCGCAGCAGGAGAGCTGGTCGATGGGACGGGTAAAGGATTGCGCGACCAGGCGGAGGGCTTCGGAGATGGTCAGGTGGGGCGCCCACGTGGTGGCGAGGTCGTCGATGGTGAGCCCGAACTTGATGGCGTAGACCCCGGCCAGGACGAGGTCACCGGCGCCGGCGGCGAGCACGTGTACCCCGAGGACCTTGCCGGTTCGCCGGTCGGCGACCAGCTTGATGGCTCCGCGGGTGTCGTGTTCGACGAGCGCGCGGGGCACATTGTCGAGCCCGAGCACTCGGCAGTCGCAGTCATGGCCGGCTTCGACGGCCTGAGCCTCGGTGAGCCCGGCAGAGGCGAGCTGGGGGTCGGTGAACACGACCGACGGCAGGCCCGTGTAGTCGATCGTGTCGTCGCTGTTGGCCAGTGCGTTGGTGGCCGCGAGGTGGCCTTGGGCAGCGGCGACGTACACGAACTGGGGGCCGCCGGTGACGTCCCCCGCTGCGTAGACGCGGGGGTTGGTCGTCCGCAGGCTGGCGTCGACGGTGACGAACCCGGCATCGTCGATCTCGACCCTCGCCGCCCGCAGTTCGAGGCCGTCGAGGCGGGCGCGGCGGCCGGCGGCGACCAGGACGGCGTCGCCGTCGAAGCTGCGTCCCCGGTCGGTGTGCACCGACTTGGTGCGACCGTGGGCTGCGACGGCGGTGGCGCGGGCGTTGACGACGTCGATGCCCTCTTCCGCAAGGATCATCCGAAGCCGGGACGCCAACTCTGGTTCGGCGCGGGGTGCGAGGCGGCCGATGATCGTGACACGGCTGCCGAGCCGTGCGTACAGCTGGCTCAGCTCCAGCCCGACGAACCCCCCGCCGATGGTCACCAGCCGCTTGGGCAGGCTCGATTGTTCCATCGCTGTGGTCGAGGTCAGGAAGTCGGCCTGGGCGAGTCCCGGCAGTGGGGGAATGGTTGATTCGCTGCCGGTGGCGACGAGGTAGGCGCCAGCACTCACGTCGTGGCCGTCGATGGTGAGGGTCGCAGTGTCCCTGAACTGGGCGTGGCCGGAGACGATCTCGAACCCGTACAGGTCCGCGAGGTCGAGGTACCTGTGCTGGCGCATCTCGGCGACCAACTCGTCCTTCTGCCCGATCAGGGGGGCGGGGTCCACCGGTCCAGCCGAAGTCGCTACCCCCGCGAAGGGGTGCGAGCTGGCGGTACGGCGGGCTGTGGCGGCGGCGAGAAGCGTCTTGGACGGGATGCAGCCCACGTTCACGCACGTGCCTCCCACCACGTTTCCCTCGACCATGACAACGCGGGCCCCTCGGCGTCGGGCTTCGATGGCGGCACCGAACGCGGCGCCGCCCGAGCCGACGATCGCGAGGTCGTAGTCCACCATCCCGTCCTCTCCCTCTGATCCAACCAGCGCCGCCTGCGACGTGCCGGAATCGCTTCCGAGCGGGACGGTAAACCTTCCAGTGTCCCGGAAGGTCAAGGGGCGTAGCCTGGTGTGGTGCGCATCGGTGAGCTCGCGGACCGCTCGCGTGTCGGGGTCAAGACCATCCGCTACTACGAGGACATCGGCGTGCTGGACCCGCCGGAGCGCACACCGTCGGGCTATCGCGACTACGACGACCCGGCAATCGACCGCCTCGCGTTCATCCGGGCCGCCCAGGCCGTCGGGCTGACCCTCGGTGAGATCCGCCAGGTCGTGGCTCTTCGAGAACGCGGCCAGACCCCGTGCACTCACGTTGTCGCGCTGCTCGAACGCCGTGCGGACGAGATCGGCCAGCGCGTCGCCGAGCTGCAGGACCTCCAGGGTGTCCTACGCCGGCTTGCCGCAGAAGCGCGAGGTCTGGACCCCGCCGACTGCGACCCCCAGCGCGTCTGCCACGTCATCGCACCCCGCCGCTCCGCCTGACGAAGGGCTTGACCCTCCAGCACAGGGGAGGCTTTACCGTCACGGTCGTGAGGACGAACACCGCCCCCCGACACATCGAAGAGCGGACCGGTGACAGCCGTCGGTCGATCGGAGCGTGGGGAACGGCCTCGCGGGTCGTGGTCGGCGCACTACTGGTCGCCAGCGTGGCCGAGGGTCACCTGTCGGCTGGCTTCGACCCCTGGGCCTGGGCACTCGGGCTCGTGGGCTTCCCTCTCGTGGTCCTCGGCTGGCAGCGCTGGCGGGCGAGCCGCCATCCCCGTCGTCTCCAGGCCACCGGACCGCTCGCGTACCTCATCAACATCGCTGTATTCGCCGCCTTGTACCTGACGCCCTGGTACGCCCCGGCCCTATCGGTCACCAGCGACGCGGCCCTGCTGTTCTACGGGACCTCGATGCTGGTTGCCGCCGTCCGTGGCTATGCGGGCTGCGAGGTCCTGGCCGTGTCCAACTGGGTGCTGCGCCGCGACGACCAGATCGGCTGCATGCTCTTCTGGCCCGTGGATGCGGCCGAGAGCGACGCACGCCCCGCCGTCCCGGACGACCCGAGCGCCGGCTGAGCACCGAACCGATACGTCTCGGGGTGACCGGCTACGAGCTGGGAGCGATGTCAGCCCACCCACTTCGGGCGAGAGCAGGGACGTCGGCGAGCGTGACGACCTCACCGAGCTGGTTGCCGCTGGCGTCGCGCCAGGAGTCCAGATGTTCCCGGCTGCAGAACAGGTTGGCGTGGACGCAGAAGTCCTCGATCACGTTCTCGCAGACACCGAGCGGCAGCCACAGCACCGGCATCGGGGCGTCGGGCAGGTGGCCGTCGCTGACATCGACGATCAGCTCACGCTCACACGTCGGGCAGGTCGTTGCCGCTCGGGCGGTCACCCCTAGGGCCACAGGGATGGCCACGGCGTCATACGCACACCAGGTGTGCAATCGTCGCTCGCCGATCACGAGCGCATGGGCGGTCGGGCGCCGGGTGAGCCCGTGGGCGCCGACGAGCACGTCCCCGTCGCGTTCCAGTCGACCGTGCGCCTCCAGCCAGGAAACCGCCTCGGCGACACCGGCCGTGTCCCGACCCGCGTCCTCCGCCACGTCCGCGACAGACGGCGCTTGACCAGCAAGGAGCGCCGCGAAGGCGTGACGCTGAAATGCGCCGACTGCCCGATCGAGATCGCTCGGCGGGCACCAACCGTCTGGAAAATCACTCACTCGATGAACTCCCGGACTTGCATCAACGAGGTTGCCATCGCGCCGCGCCAGTCGCTCGGTCGACGGAACCGCGCTCTCCGAGCCTGTCGGAGGCGCCGTGGAGTTGTCGGTAACGGGTCCAGGTGTCCTCGAGCCCCCAGACGCGGGTGATGCGGTCATCCTCGATCCGGAAGAAATACACCTCGTCGATGTTCATGGTGCGGCCGGTGGGAGCCAGGCCTCGCCATGGCCCGAGGTGGGTGCCCGAGCACCGGAACCGGGCGACGACGGTGGGTCCTTCACCGACGAGCTCGACGATGTCCTGGCGCCAGTCGGGGAACGCGGCTCGGAACTGACCGAAGGCGCGCCGGAGAGTGCGAGCGACAGGTGTGGTGGCGAGATCGTCGAGCAGGTCCGGCCTGTCGGCGTTGATGACGTCGTCGACAAGGCGCTGAACGAGTTGCTTGCGGTCAGTCACGAGTGCGCGGTCGGCGAGCTTCAACGGCGAGCATGGGACAGCTACGGCCTGGTCGCTGCCGAGTCGCCAGCGGTGCTCCCGGGCTTGCGTTGTGGGGCGTCCAGCGTGACCGGTCCGGAGGTCGGTGTGCACCGGGCGGCTCGGTGGCGTCGCAGAAGCAGGAGCCCGGCGGCGATGGCGAGAACGACGATGAGCCCGACGACGCCGAAGACGACGGCGCCGAGCGCAGAGGCGATGCCGGTGGCGGCCAGGAACCCGAGGATCGGCCCGGCGCAACAGGCGGCGCATGCGGCCGCACCGACGCCGAGGACACCGAGGCCGGCGCTGGGGCTGGGAGCGGCCATGTCGTCAGTCCGGTGCGCCAAAGAGGGCGGTGAGGACGGGTTGCGCGTCCGCAGGGGCGTGGACCTCGAGGGCGATCCCTCGATCGTCGATGGTGAGGGCGAAGGTGAAGAACCGGCAGCATCCCTGCTCGGCGGCCGCGAGACGGGCGATCTCGGCGATGTCGGTGTTCGGGCCGAATTCGAGCCGCAGGCCACCGTCGTCGAGGGCGAGACGGGCGGCGACGCCGCGAAGGAGTTGCTGCTTGTCGGCCAGGAGGGCGTTCCACTCGTCGAGGCGTCTCGACATCGCTCCGGCGCCGAGGGTGCACGCGATGGGTACGTCATCGGTGGCGCCGGCCGGGTCCGGATCTGCCTTGACGATGAGCGGCACCGACGTTGTCGTGGACACCTGGAAGGTCGTGCTCATGGTGGCGACGGTAGGCCTTACAGTCGACATGAAGGTCAAGCCCAATCGAGGACCACGCCACTGAAACCCTGCGCAGATCGCGTTCCGCGAGCACCACGGCCTCGCCTGCGGTTAGCCGTCCTACATCGGGGCGGCGAGGATCGCGTCGATCTGTCCCACCGCGAGCGCCAGACCCTCGTCCTGGCCTATGGCGATGACCCGTTCCATGTCGTCGATCGAGGCAAAGCGGGAGGTCATCGTCATCGTGGTCTTGGCGGCCGTAGCGGCGGTGAGGCGAACCTCGACCGATGTGGTCGGCAGGTCGTCGTTCGGCCGTCCGCTGTCGAAGGCGAACCCGTCTTCGATCTCGAGCGAGTGGGGCGTGTCGACGGCGATGACTCGCCACCACCCGTGGTACGTCTCACCGTCGGGCCCGGTCATGTAGTAGGTGACGCGGCCCCCAGGTGTGAGGTCGTGGTCGACGACTGTCGCGGGATAGGCCGGTGGCCCCCACCATCGTTCGAGCTGTCGGGGGTCGGCCCAAACCTGCCAGACGCGCGCCGCCGGTGCGTCGAACTCGGACACGATCGTGAGCGTCAGGGCGACAGGGTCGCGGTGCACGGCGAGCACGGTCATCGGCGTTCTCCTCGTTCTGGCTCGGCGAGCACGTCACCGATGCGCCCGAGTCGATCACGCCACAGCTGCTCGAACTGGGCGAGCAACTCTCCCGCCTCGGCGACGGTGTCGATATTGGTCTGAACGAGTTGCTCACGGCCCCGGGGGGTCCGGTGCACGAGCCCGGCCTCCTCCAAGACGGCCACATGCTTCTGCACAGCGGTGGTGCTCATCGGATACAGGCGGGCCAACCCCGACACCGACAGCGTCCCGCCCATGGCACGGCGGACGATGTCGCGCCGGGTGCGGTCGGCCAGCGCCCGGAAGATGCGATCAGCATGATCTTCGCCGGCCTTCCCACCTGCAACCATATGGTTGTAAGATTAGCGGAATCAGCCGACGACCACGCTGACCGCAGATCTGTTCGTCACCGTTGAGGGCCACCCCGAGGGGAAGAACGCGCCCGCCAGCTCCGGCGGTGCAGGCCCCACTCCGACACGACGACGAAACCAACGAGAAAGGAACCACACCATGACGACCACGCCGAGCAACGCGAGCAGCAACCTCCCCGGCAAGCCGCCCGTGGTCGACTTGGCTACCTGGCAGGCGGCGCGCGAGGACCTGCTGGTACGCGAGAAGGCGCACACCCGCGAGGGCGACGCGATCGCCGCGGCCCGGCGGCGGCTGCCGATGGTCGAGCTCGACGGGGCAGTCGAGGTCACCGGCGTCGACGGGCCGGTCCCGTTCGTCGACCTGTTCCAGGGTCGGGACGAGCTCGTGGTCTACCAGCACATGTGGTACGACGGCGCGCCGTTCCAGGGGCAGTGCGAGGGCTGCACCTTCAACGTCTGGCACGCGAAGGACGCCGTCTACCTCAACGCCCGGGGCGTGTCGTTCGCCGTGCTGACCTCGGGCCCGTGGGACGAGGTGGCTCCCTACGTCGAGTTCATGGGTTACACCCAGCCCTGGTACTCGGTGCGGGGTGTGGAGGCGCCGATCGGCGGAGAAATGGGGCACATCGTCTGTTTCCTGCGCGACGGCGACCGCGTGTTCCTCACCTACTCCACGACAGGGCGGGGCAACGAGCCGATGGACGGGTCCTTGGGCCTGCTCGACATGACGCCCTACGGCCGCCGCGAGGGGTGGGAGGACAACCCCGAGGGCTGGCCCGAGGCCCCTCAGGCCGGCTCGCCGGTCGGTGGGCATGGCGCGCCGATCTGCTGGTACTGGCGCTCGGACGCCGACGGCGTCGCCACCTGGGGCCCGACCGGTCGGCCGGTGCCGCAGTGGACCCGCCCCGGTGCGACCCCCGTCGAGACCCTCGGCCGCCAGGGCGACCACCACTGAGGCGGGTTCCGTCGGGCTGGACGTGGCCCCGCCCCCGGGCAGACGTCTCCTCGTCGGCGCAGCTGTCACCGCGCGGCCGAGCCGGTTGGTCAGGGTGGGGCGCCGACGGCGGTGTCGACCCGGGCAAGGATGTCGCGTCCGGAGTCGTGACGGCGACGGTCGGTCAGGGCTTCCGCTCCATCGCCAGGTCGGCGAGCCTGCGCCCGATCAGGGGCGTGAACTTGAAGCCGTGGCCGCTGCAGGGCGAGCCCAACACGATCGGCCCCCGGCGCTCCACCACGAAGTCGTGGGTCGGCGTGGTCGTGTAGAGGCACGTGGCGGGATGGACTGGCGACGGGTCGAGGCCCGGGAGCCAGTCCTCGACGTAGCGACTCATGGCCGCCAACGCAGCGGGGTCGGGCGTTGCGGGCCCGGCGATGTCCGGGTCGTCCTCGTGACCGGCCATGTGCTGAGCGACCTTCATGCCCTCACCAGGGCTCAGCAACCCGTAGTGCGTCGTCCCGGTCCGGTAGTGGAGGAAGCTGGGCCAGTCGCCGCCCGGCTTCCGCGGGGTGAAGTGCTGGATCTGCTCGCGGGTGATCCGCAAAGGCGGCAGCGGGACATCGTCGCCCACGACGGAGCGCAGCCACGCGCCCGCGGTCACGACCGCCACCGGCGCCCGCCACTCGTCGCCGGTGGCGCTCGCCCGCACCGTCACACCGTCGCTGGCCGCCTGCACGGTCGCCGGCCCGGTGGAGAACCGGACTGACGCCCCCAGTTCGCCGGCGCGGCGCTGGAGGGTCCGCACCGTGAGGTCGGCCAGGCAACGTCCTGCCCCCGGGCACTGCACGACCGTGCCCTCGAACCGCATGCCCGGCCACCGGTCGGCCGCGCCCTGCGGCGTCAGGACATGGTGCTCGACCCCGCACAGGCGTAGCGCATCGACGATCGGCGCGACGAGGCCAGGCGTGCCGTGGTCGAGCCCGCCGGTGCGTTCGAGGAGCCCCACCCCCGTGTCGTCCTCGAGGTCGTGCCAGAGCGGCAGTGCCTGCTGGGCCATCCGTACATAGCGGGGGTCCGGGTAGGCGTAGCGGAAGATCCGGGTGGCCCCGTGACTGCTGCCCCGGGTGTGCCCCTGCGCGAACTGCTCCACCAGCACCACCGCTCGCCCTCGCCGCACCAACCACCACGCCGTGGCCGACCCCATCGCCCCGGCCCCGACCACCACGACGTCGACCTGCTGTGCCATGCGCCCGAGTCTGCCGCTCCCGCAGGAGCCCTCCTCATGGCGGACCGGACGGGCGCATTGCCGTGGTGCCACGCAGTGGGCTCCCGTCCGCCTGGCCGAGGACCGGTTCGTGGTCCACGCGTGTCGCCACGGGGGCGCCTCGACCTTGCCATGACGGTCCGACCATGCGGGAATGGGGAAGTGTCACAGGCGAACGCGCTGTCTCGTCTCTGTAGGTGACCGAGACGAGTGAGGAGTTGCCATGAGGGTTTTCGTTGCCGGGGCTACGGGTGCGTTGGGCGTTCAGTTGGTCCCCATGCTCGTGGCCGCGGGCCATGACGTTGTGGGCATGACCAGGACCGCGTCGAAACAGGATGGGCTGCGAGCATTGGGGGCGCGACCGGTCGTCGCCGACGCTCTCGATCCCGAGGCCGTGTCGAGGGTGCTGGGTGAGGTCGAGCCTGAGGTGATCGTGCATCAGCTCACGGCGCTATCCGGGAAGATGAGCCTGCGTGATGCGCGGCACCCCGACCGCTCCCCCATGGCGAAGATGACCAACCGGCTGCGTACCGAGGCGACAGATCATCTCTTGGCCGCCGGCCGCGCCGTGGGGGCACGGCGCTTCGTGGCGCAGAGCTTCGGGGCGTTCCGCTACGCCCGCACGGGCGGCCCGGTGCAGACCGAGGCCGATCCCCTCGATCCCGACCCGCCGGGGGCGATGCGGCCAGTAGTGGAGGCGCTCCTCTATCTGGAGGAGGCGGTGACCACGATCGACTGGGGCGAAGGTCTCGCGTTGCGCTACGGCGGCTTCTATGGTCCGGGGACCGGGATCAGCCTGGATCCGGATGCGGTGATGGCGGCGCCGATCCGCAAGCGGCAGTTCCCGATCGTCGGCGACGGTGGGGGCATCTGGTCGCACGTCCACATCGAAGACGCCGCGGCGGCGACCGCCATCGCGGTCGAGCGCGGTCAGCCGGGTGTCTACTACATCGTCGACGACGAGCCCGCGCCCGTGCGGGAATGGCTGCCGGTGCTGGCGAGCGCGCTAGGTGCCAAGCCACCAAGGCGCATACCACGCTGGCTGGGACGGCTGGCGGCTGGTGAAATGGCAACGCTCATGATGACCGAGGTACGTGGTGCCTCGAACGCCAAGGCCAAACGCGAGCTCGGCTGGCAGCTCCGGTATCCGAGCTGGCGGCTGGGCGTGACCAAAGGGCTCGGCTGAAACCTTGCCCGGCGTGCCGACGGAGGCGACGGCGTCCCATCATGCGCCGGCGACCCGTGGGTTGACCTGCCCCCGAGGTGCCGGTCGGAGGGCACCGCCTGCGCCTCTGGGCCGCCCGGTCCCACGCCAGCGGTAGCCCCACCCGAGTACCTGGTGACGGATGGCCCGTATCGATTCACGCGCACCCTGTACGTCGGGGATGTCCTGATGTGGGCGGGCTGGGCAATCCTCCTTGGTTCGGTCGCTGTGTCATTGGGCCTCCTCGCGCTTGTCGTCGGCCTCCAGGCAGGCGTCCGATTCGAGGAGCGCGGCCTGGCGCGTCAGCGTGGTGCGCTCCGGGTAGCTACGGAGCATCGAGTCGGCCGAACACCTCGTCGATGGTCGGCCACGGAGGACCCGCACGAAGCGCTCTCAGGAGCTCTCGACCGAATGGCCTTCCGTTCGGAAGTTGATCGTCCCGGTCCCAACGCCATGCGGCGACCATCGCGAGAACGAGCTGCCGACAGTCGCGGAGCAGCATGTGATCGACGCCCGGGTAGTGCTCGCTGACGGTCTCGGGGACATGGGCGAGATCGAACTCGACGGGCCCCCGGCAGCACGTCTCGAGATCGACGAACCGCGGTCCGTCCGCCGTGCTGAGCATGTTGCCGGGGTGCGGTTCGCCGTGAAGCAGCTGCTCGGCAGCCCCGTGGTCGCACATCGCTCGTCGCAGCCGTCGCAGTGTGCTGGCGAGCATCTCCCGGTCCGCGTCGGTGAGCTCCGGCGTGAGATCACGACTCGTGACGAGCTGGTCGGCCTCCTCCACTCGATCCGTGAAGTGTGGCGTCGGGACATCGAGCTTGCGCATGCCGGCGTGAAGGCGCTCGAGCGCGTCGGCGTAGGTGGCTGGTGAGATCTCGGGGGTCGCCGGTTCGTAGTAGGTCCACAGTGTGACCTCGAAGCCGTCACGCTTGTAGCCGCGCGGCTCCACTCGCGGCTCCAGGGCAGCCACCGGGCTCTCGGTCTCGGCGAGCCGTTGAGCAAGCTCGACCTCGAACGGTGCGTGCTCGTGCCCCACAGATGAGACTCGGGCAAAGACGTCGCACGGCAGCAGCCGCAGCGCGAGCTTGTTCGAGTTCTGAAGAACGGTCGCGTCCTCAGCTCGCAGGTCGAGCGCCAGGGCGATCGACAGCGCCGCGTCGATCGCCCGGGGGACGTCGGGTGATTCCACCGTGGAATCCTGGCATCGGGACGGGCAGATGCAGGGCGACCGGCGCGGGACGAGCGTCGGGAAGCTCGGTGGAGTTAGCCCGGCGCGGCTGCCTCGGATGGCCGGGGCCTTTCTCCACGCCGGTCGGCGGCTAGAAGGCAATCACGGGGAAGTCCGGTGGAACCCCGAGACACACCTGGCCGAAGGTCCCGTAACGAGCCTCGGAAGCGAAGACATGGTGTCTCATCGTCTGGACGTCCCGGAAACACCGTTCCAGCGGGCTCGTCGCTCGGAACGCCGTCGTTCCCGCGATTCTGCAAGCGAGCTCCACCGCCTCGACCGCGCTGCTCATGGCGTGGGCCATCGCGAGCTGAAGGTCCGACCGCTGCTCCAACGAGTGGGTCTCCCCATCGAGGCATCTCCGCCACGCTTCGCTCAGGGTGTGGAGCAGCAACAGGCGGCCCGAGCGCAGGATCGCTTCTGCTCGGCCCAGCTGGACCTGCGCCACGGCGCGTTCCTTCAACAGGCCGCTCGATGCCACCGGGGTCTTGTTCCGGGCGAGTTCGGTCACCTCGTCGAGCGCTCGTCGGGCCACGCCCAGCATCGGCGTCGGGATGCCGGTCGCCGCCACGCCCATCACCGGGAGTCGATACAGGGGGCCCCGGTAGTGTGATCCGGGCTCGAAGTCCGGTTGCATCGGAAACGTCCTGGACTTGGGCACGTAGACGTCGGTCACTGAGATGTCGTGGCTGCCCGTGCCCCGCATCCCCATGACATTCCACGTATCGATGATCTCGCACTGCTCTCTGGGGAAGTAGACCATGCACATCTGGGGCTCATCGCCGGCGGAGTCCTCGTCCACGAGAACCGTCGACGAGATCCAGTCGGCGTCATGACAGTTGCTGACGAAGGGGGCTTGGCCGGAAATGCGGTATCCGCCATTGGTCGACCTCGCGCTGAGCGGGCGGCCGAACTGCGCGGCGATCAGGACGTCCGGTCCGTCGCGGTAGATCTCCTCGGCTCCCTCGTCGGGGAGACGGCAACAGAAGAAGGCCCAATCCAGAGGGTTCTCCAGGGTCCAGGCCGCAGCAGAATCGTGGCGACCGACTTCCTCACCGATGAGGGCGCGGGTCACGGGGTCGGTCTCCAACCCCCCGAAGGAACGGGGCGTCGTCATCCGCAGGAGACCTGTCTCCCGCAGTGCCTTCAAGACCGGCGCCGACAGGCGTCGCTCCCGCTCTGCCTCGTCACTGTGCGCCCGGATGATCGGAGCGATCTCACGCACGGCGGCTATGAGCGTGGTGTCGGGTTCGCCCTGGAACCTGGGGATCTCCATGCCGGTCACCGTTTCCCTCGGCTGTCCGATCTGTTCACTGGTCGATGCCGTCATCGTTCAGCCCCCTCATGGACGGGTACATCGCACCATCGGTGGACACCGCCGAAAAGTCAGCAATCTGAACTTCGAAGTAAGGAATCCGGACTTCACCGCCAACGCGCGGTGGTTCAGCAGAAGTCGAGTCAGTCTCGGTGGACTAGAAAGGCCGGCTGGTCGAACTCGGTTGCGATCGACTATCGTCGATTATCGATGAAGGTCGACCGGGCCTCTGCCGAGGTGTGGGCCAGCTGGTTCCGAGCGCTCGGGGACGCGTCCCGGGTGATGATCCTCCACAAGCTGGCGGTCGCCCGCCGTCCGATGACCGTCGGAGAGATCGTCGACGCCGTGGACGTGGGGCAGTCGACCGTCTCGCACCACCTCAAGCTGCTGGCCGACACCGGCTTCGTCCACGTCGAGCGGCGGGGAACCGCCAGTCTCTTCCGGGTCAACGAGCGGTGCCTGGAGGTGTTCCCCTCGGCGGCCGAAGTGGTGATGGGCCAACTGCCCCGCTACGACGCCAACCCCGCTGCGTGTGTGCCCCCCTGGCAGTGCGAGCCGGCCGAGCAACTGGAGAGGACGACAGCGACATGACCCACGACGACGCACTGGTCGACAGCCTGAAAACCCACTACGGCGCCGCCGCCCGCAAGGCCGCTGGCGGCCTGCCGCTGATCGAGGACGAGGCCGCTGCCGAGTGCTGCGGACCGGCCGCCCGGGACACGACCGGCACGATCGGTGCCGGCCTCTACGACGCAACCGATGTCGCCGAGCTACCCGCCGGCGCGGTGGCCGGCAGCATCGGCTGTGCAAACCCTGTCGCCCTCGCCCGCCTGGAGCGGGGCGAGGACGTGCTGGACCTCGGCTCCGGCGGCGGGATCGACGTCCTGCTGTCCGCCCGGCGCGTCGGCCCGAACGGTCGGGCCTACGGCGTGGACATGACCGCCGAGATGCTGGAGCTGGCCCGGGCCAACCAGGCCGAGGCCGGCGTCCTGAACGCCGAGTTCCTGGAGGGCCGCATCGAGGCCGTCCCGCTCCCCGATCACAGCGTCGATGTGGTCGTGTCGAACTGTGTGATCAACCTGTCGGTCGACAAGCCGGCCGTCTTCGCCGAGGCCGCCCGGGTTCTGCGCCCCGGCGGCCGCATCGCCGTCGCCGACATCGCCGCCGACGAGGAGGTGCCCTCCGAACTGCGGGCGGACGACGCCGCCTGGGCGGCGTGCATCGCCGGCGCCGTGACCCGTGACGGTTACCGGGCGCAGCTCACCGATGCCGGCTTCACCGACGTCGAGATCGTCGACAGCCATGCGGTGGCCGACGGCTTCTGGTCGGTGTTCGTGCGGGCCCGCAAGCCGGGCGACGACCCGGCGCAGGGGTGACCGAGCCGGTCGATGTGCTCGTCGTCGGGGCCGGCCCGACCGGCCTGACCCTGGCGGCGCAGCTCCAGGCGTTCGGAACCAGCTTCCGGCTCGTCGACCGCCAGCTCGACCGGGTCCACGAGTCCCGGGCGCTCGCCGTGCAGCCGAGGACCCTGGAGGTGCTCACCGGCCTCGGCCTCGCCGACATCATGGTGGAGCGGGGAAACCCCGCCGTCGAGCTGGAGATGCACGGCCGGTCGAGGACCACACGTGGGCCGCTGTTCGACATCGGCCTCGACGACACCCGCTTTCCGTTCCTGCTGTTCCTTTCCCAGGCAGAGACCGAGGCCATCCTGGGGGAGCACCTCGTCGGCGGGGGAGCGACGATCGAGCGTGGTGTCGAGCTGGTCGGGCTCGCTGGGCACACGCACCACGTCGCCTGCACGCTGCGCCACCTCGCCGGCCGCGTCGAGGACATCGAGGCCCGTTACGTCGTCGGATGCGACGGCGCCCACAGCGCCGTCCGCCAGCTCGCCGGTATCGAGTTCACGGGCGCGCGATACCCGCAGACCTTCGTGCTGGCCGACCTCGACGCCGACGGCCTGAGACGCGAAGCCGTCCACGCCTACATGGGCGATGACGGCCCGCTGTTCCTGTTCCCGCTCGGTCGCCCGGCGACCTGGCGGGTGCTCGCGATGGACCCACCGTCGGCCGGCGGGTCATTAGACGAGC
>Ga0209382_10000610_pt1:0-57500 | contig 58501 bp, 54 predicted proteins | sample SoiMetdeltSBSDD5_FD_187599 | JGI IMG/M metagenome (GOLD analysis project Ga0209382, IMG submission 187599) | Bulk soil microbial communities from a Populus tree surrounding site in Tennessee, USA - Soil MetaG P. deltoides SBSDD5 (SPAdes) (version 2) | ecosystem: Environmental >...
CAATATGAGCATCACGATGCCGGCCGCGGTAGCCACGATTGGGCGGCATACCTGCGCATGCTCGACAAGATCGATACAAGTTACAGAAACTGAGCTTTGTGCCGTCATGCCCGGCCTTGTGCCGGGCCATGACAAGAGAGTGATATTATGGCCTTCGCGAACCGTGTGCAGGAAAGGCTTGTGCGCAGCGAGGTTGCGCTTTGCATAGGCACGCGGCTCGCACGCACCGCAGAGATCGCAATGATCGCGGAATCCTGCGGCTTCGACGCCCTTTATGTCGACATGGAGCACTGCACGATCTCGCTCGACGATGCGGCGCAAATTTGCGTCGCGGCCTTGCCGGTTGGAATTACACCGCTGGTGCGCATCGCAGGCCATCAGTTCGACGATGCGGCACGGCTCCTCGACATGGGCGCGCTCGGAATTATCTGCCCGAATGTCGGCACGCGCGCGCAGGCTGAAGCGTTTGCACGCGCCTGCCGCTTTCCTCCGCTCGGCGAACGCTCGGTCGGCGGGGCTGGCCCGCTGCAAGGCTATCGCGCTACCCCGCTTGGCGAGGTCAACAAAGAGGGCAATGCCGCAACGGTGCTGATTGCCATGCTCGAGACGCCGGAAGGCATCGCCAATGCCAATGCGATTGCTGCCGTTCCCGGCATCGACGTGTTGCTCATCGGTTCCAACGATCTTTGCACGGCCATGGGGATTCCCGGCGAACTCAAAAGCCCGAAACTTCGCGCGGCCTATGAAAATGCGGCGAAGGCCTGCAAGGCGCACGGCAAGCACCTCGGGGTCGGCGGAATTCGCGCCGACGTCGAGCACGTGGCTGAGCTGATAGAACTTGGCGCCCGATTCGTCATCGCGGGCTCGGATTTGCAGTATCTGATGAAATCCGCACGCCACGAGGTCGCAGCGCTGCGAAAGGCAACCTCATGAAGCTCAAGCTGCATCACGTGAACTTCGCCACGACGGACGTCCCGGCGATGGATAAATTTTATCGGGATGTCCTCGACATGCAGACAATTCCCGACATGGGCCGCAACCGCGTACGAGATCAAGGCTATCCAGGCGACGTCGCCTTCGTCACCGACGGTGCGATACAAATGCACATCGCCGAAAAGGACATGAATATCGGCTTTCGCACCGGCAAGGTGGTCAATCCGGTGCAGCACGGCCACGTCGCCTTTCGCACCGACGACCTCGATGCGTTCAAGAAGCGTCTCGATGAAAAAGGCATCAAATATTCGGACTATGGCGACTGGGCGATGACGGGCTGGAAGCAGGTATTTTTCTACGATCCGGACGGCAACGTCGTCGAAGTCCACCAGGCCCCGATAGACGCGCCCTAGCGCATGTTCCGCCGCCCCTCGCCTGGGCCCCATTGCCAAAAGTCCCGACCTTCTTCGCGCATGAAGCGTGCCAGCACCATCATGTGGACTTCGGAGGCGCCATCGACGAGACGAGCCGACCGGGCGGAGCGATAGATCCACTGCGCGATTGAATCCTGCGAAAAGCCTCGGGCGCCTTGCAGTTGGATCGCGACGTCAGCGGCCTTGTGCAGCGTATCGGCGACCTGCACCTTGGCCATCGAGACTTCCTTGCGCGCGCGGCCACCCTGATCGAGCATCCAGGCCGCGTGCATGGTGAGCAGTCGGCCGATCTGGATCTGCTGCGCCACTTCTCCGAGCTTGATCTGGACGCTTTCGCGGTCGCCGAGCTTGATTCCGAACCCTTCGCGGTTGGCAACGTAAGCCTGCGCAATTTCCATGCAGCGCTTGGAAAATCCCAGCCATCGCATGCAATGCGTTAGCCGCGCCGGACCGAGGCGGATTTGCGTAATCTTGAGGCCGTCGCCTTCTTCCAGCAGTATGTTCTCGCGCGGAACTTCAAGGCCGTCGAACTCGAGCTCGCAATGCCCGCCATGCTCATGCGGCGCCATGATCGGAATACGACGGACGATGCGCCAGCCCGGTTGATCCTTGTGGTAGAGGAATGCGGTGAGACCGCGGCGCTTGTCGTCTGACGTGCGGGCAACAAGAATAAAATGCGCGGCACCATCTGCGCCGGTCGCAAACCACTTGCGGCCCCTGATGATGTAACGGTCGCCTTTTTTCTCTGCGCTTGTCCTGATCATCGATGGGTCGGAGCCGCCGCCCGGTGCTGGCTCGGTCATTGTGAAGCTCGAGCGAACTTTTCCCTCGACGATCGGCTTCAGCCATTTTTCCTTTTGTTCGCGCGTGCCGACCAGCTTGAGAAGATTCATATTCCCGTCGTCGGGCGCCATGCAATTGATTGCGAGCGGCCCGAAGATCGAGCGCGCGGCTTCCTCGTAAATCGCAGCCCAGGCGACGATCGGCAGGTCCATTCCGCCGTACTCCTTCGGCGACTGGGGCGCCCACAAGCCGGCATTTTTTGCCTTCTCGCGCACCTTGGCGAGTCTTTGCTCCGGGATGTTCTCATGCTCGGAGAAATTTTCCGGATCAGCTTCCAGCGGCAGCACGTGCTCTTCCACGAAGGCGCGCACTCGCAGGCGGAGATCCTCGGTTTCTGGCGCAAGCGTGAAGTCCATGCGTCGTTTCCCTAGCCCTTGATCTGAATGACCTGCCCGCCGTCCACGACGATGGTCGCACCCGTGATATAGCTGCCCGCGTCCGAAACAAGGAGCAGCAACGCGCCATCAAGATCGCCGGGATTGCCGAAGCGGCCCATCGGAATCTCGCGCTTGATTGCCGTTCCCGCCTCGCCTGTCAGGTAATCGTCGTTCATTTCCGTAACAAACCATCCGGGGGCAATGGCGTTAACACGCACGCCCTTGAAGGCCAGTTCGACCGCAAGGGCCTTGGTGGTTTGCACGACGCCCGCCTTGGCCGCGGCGTAGGCCACCGCGCCCTTGGAGACTGCAAGCCCCAGCACAGATGCAATATTGACGATTGCGCCCTGCTTGTTCGCGGCCAGGATGCGACGCGCGCCCTCCTGAGCCCAGAAAAAGACGGCATCCAGGTTGATCGAGAGAACTTTCCGCCACTCTTCCGGCGGCATCTCGACGGCACGGCCGCCATGCGCGATGCCGGCATTGTTGACGAGAATCGTCACCGTGCCGAAGGCTTTCTCGGCCGCATCGAAGGCACGCGTCATGCCAGCGCGGTCGGTCACGTCAGCCTCAGCGGCTATGGCGCGGCCGCCTTTTTTCTCAATGTCGTCTTTCAGTGCCTTGAGCCGGTCCGCCCGACGCGCCACCAGCGCAACGGCGGCTCCATTATCCGCAAGCGCGCGGGCGAATTGCATGCCCAGCCCGCTCGAAGCGCCGGTTACCAGCGCCACGCGGCCCTTGAGGCTGAACATGTCCGCGGCTTTCATGCGACAGCCGTTATACACGGGCTGCGCAACGATATGGAATAGACGGCAAAAAACTCGTAACTATCTCGCGAACACTGGATGGGCTGGCGGCGTGGAACGGATCTGGCAGGCGGCGATCAACAGCTGGAATGGCCTCGTCGCGGTGACGCGGTCCGAAGCGGCGTTTCGCCAGGAACTTATGGTTCTGGCGGCCGGCGTCCCCCTCGCCTATTTTCTGACCGAGGAGCCGGGCAAGCGGTTCGCGTTGATCGGCGTGCTTGTCTTCATTCTCATTGTCGAGTTGCTCAATACCGCGATTGAAAAGCTGAGCGATCGCATCACCCGCGACAATGATCCGGCCATCAAGCGGGTCAAGGACATGGGCTCCGCTGCGGTCGGGCTATCGCTGCTTGCGGCGGGGGCGGTATGGCTCTGGATCCTGTTCGAGCGCCTGGGGCTCTAGTGCCCGTAGAGCGCGCGAGGCAGTGCGGTTGTAAGACCCGGGACAAACCAGAGCACCACCAGCGCGAACAGCTGGATGATAACGAACGGAATAATGCCGACATAGATATGCCGCGTCGTAATCTGTGGCGGTGCGACGCCGCGCAGAAAGAACAGCGTCGGGCCGAGCGGGGGGTGCATATAAGAGGTCTGCAAATTCACAGCCATCATGATGCCGAGCCAGACCGGGTCGACGCCGGGCATTGCCAGCAGCGTGGGCGCGACGATCGGCACCACGACGAAGATGATCTCGAACGCATCCATCACGAAGCCAAGCAGAAACATTGCCACCATGACCGCAAGGACTGCGCCGGCTGCGCCGCCGGGCAGATTTGACAGCGCCCGGTGCACCATGTCGTCGCCGCCCAGGGCGCGGAACACCAGGCTGAACATCGTGGCGCCGATCAGGATCACGAAAATCATGCTGACGATCTGCGCGGTCTTTTCGCAGACGGGCTTGAGGAGCGTGGCGAGCGGACCCTTGCGAGCGGCGAGCAGGATGGCGCCTACGGCGCCGATTGACGCCGCTTCGGTCGGAGTGGCAATGCCGCCGAGAATTGAGCCGAGAACAGCGGCGATCAACGCAAGCGGAGCAACCAGCACTTCGCCAAGCCGGCGAACAAGCACGCTTCCCTGCATCGGCTTCGGCTCGGGAGGCAGTGCGGGCGACGCTTTCGGCCAGATGAACGCCACCGCGACAAGAAAAACCAGATAGAGCGCAACCAATGCGAAAGCGGGCAGCAGGGCACCGGCGAACAAGTCGCTGACCGTGAGCGAACGTGGTGCGAAAATGCCCTTCGCGAGCTGTGCGGCTTGATAGGCGTTTCCAAGCTGATCGCCGAGCAGCACCAGTACGGTGGCCGGCGGGAAGATCTGGGCCAGCGTTGCCGTAGCGGCGACGGTGCCGGCCGCCAGCCGCGGGTCGTATCCGAACCGCAGCATCGCCGGCAGCATGATCAGACCCATGGTCACGGTGGTCGCGCCGACAACACCTTTGGCGGCGGCGAGCAGCGTGCCGACGATGACGGCCGAAATGCCCAAACCGCCGCGTAGCGGACCGAACAGGCGGCCCATGGTTTCCAGCAAATCCTCGGCGATGCGCGAGCGCTCGAGCATCACGCCCATGAAAATGAACAGGGGTATCGCCAGCAGAACTTCGTTGGTCATGACGCCAAAAATCCGCTGCGGGAGCGCGCCGAGGATAGCGAAGCCCATGACGCCGAAGATGTTGCCCAGCACCGCGAATATCAGCGACACGCCGGCAAGCGTCAGCGCGACCGGATAGCCGGCCATCAATGCTGCGATGACGGCGATGACCATCACGACCGCGAGTGTCTCGGCAAGCATCAGCGCGCCCTCGATAGCGACGCCGCCGCGCGGATCGCCTGCGAGAGACCTTGCAAGGCCATCAGCAGCGCGAAAAACGGAATCAGGGTCTTGAGGACGAACACGATCGGCAAGCCGCTTGCTTCCTGCGAGTGTTCGAAGATGACCCACGAGCGCGCGGCATAAGGCACCGACAGCCAGAGCAGCACCAGCATGAATGGCAGTAGCAGTGCCAGCGCGCCGATAAGATCGACCATCGCCCTGGTGCGTTCCGATGCCTCCGCATAGAACAAATCGACGCGCACGTGGCCGCCTGCCAAAAGCGTCCACGCCGCCACCAACATGAACAATGCGGCGTGAGCGTAGATAACCGTCTCGGTGAGCCAGACGGAACCGAGCCCGAACAGGTAACGCGCGACCACCAGCGCGAACTGCAGCAGCACGACCACGACAATCAGCCATGCCGCGGCGCGTCCTATGCCCGACGTCAGGCGGTCGATACGGTCGGCAACCGCGGTCATATTCGAAAAACGCATGACGCCGATGATGGCACAAAGCCGCAGCTTTTGCTTATAGTGGGTGCATGTCCGAGCATGATCACGACCATGACCACGAGCATTCCGAGCTGTCGGAAACCCAGCTGCGTGTGCGCGCGCTGGAAACCGTGCTCACTGAAAAAGGCTATGTCGATCCGGCTGCGCTCGACCTCCTGATCGAGACCTACGAAAAGAAAATCGGGCCGCGCAACGGCGCCCGCGTCGTCGCAAAGGCCTGGGTTGACCCAGCCTATCGCACGCGGTTGTTCAAGGACGCAACGCCCGCCATTGCCGAGATCGGCTATGCGGGACGGCAGGGGGAACACATCGTCGCGCTGGAGAATACGCCCAAGCTACACCACATCGTCGTGTGCACGCTGTGCTCCTGCTATCCATGGCCGGTGCTGGGACTGCCGCCGGTCTGGTACAAGTCGGCGCCTTACCGCTCGCGCGCAGTCGCTAATCCACGCGAGGTCCTCGCAGACTTCGGCGTGACTCTTCCGAAGGACACTGACATCCGCATCTGGGATTCGACCGCCGAGATTCGCTATCTGGTCGTGCCGATGCGGCCCGCGGGCACCGAAGGCTGGAGCGAGGATAGGCTCGCCGAACTTGTCACCCGCGATTCAATGATTGGCACCGGCCTGCCGAAATCACCGAAGGATCTGAAATGAACGGCGCCCAGGACATGGGCGGCAAGCATGGCTTTGGCCCAGTCAAACCCGAGCCGAACGAGCCCGTATTTCACGCCGACTGGGAAAAGCGCGCCTTCGCGCTCACGCTCGCAATGGGCATGCCCGGGGGCTGGAACATCGACATGGGCCGCTTCGCGCGCGAGAACCGGCCTCCAGCGGAATATCTTTCGATGAGCTATTACCAGATCTGGTTCGCCGCACTCGAGCAGATGATCAAGGAGCGTGGGTTGGTGTCGGACGACGAAATTGAGGCCGGCCACAGTTTGCGTCCGCCCAAGCCGGTCAAGCGCGTGCTGTCGCCTGCTGACGTGGCAAAGACATTGCATCGCGGCGGCCCGACCGAGCGCGACACCAATACAGCGGCCGCATTCAAGGCTGGCGACCGTGTCCGCATGAAGAATATTCAGCCTCTCACCCACACCCGCCTGCCCGGCTATGTGCGCGGCCACGTCGGCACCATCGAACGCGTCGTCGGATGTCACGTTTTTCCCGACAGCAACGCCGTCGGCGCGGGCGAAAATCCGCAATGGCTTTATACGGTGCGTTTCGATGGTCCGGAGTTGTGGGGTGCGGTCGGCGACCCGACCGTCAAGATATCGGTCGACGCGTGGGAGCCTTATATGGAGCCGGCATAATGGGCATGGATCCACAAGCCGCGATGCGCGCCGCGATCGCCGTACCGGGCGTCCCGCGCGATGCCGATGGCCCGGTGTTCCGCGAGCCGTGGGAAGCGCAGGCATTTGCGATGACGCTGGCGCTGTACGAACGCGGCGTTTTCACCTGGCCTGAATGGGCGGCAGCACTCGCGGCCGAGATCAAACGCGCGCAGCAAGCGGGCGATCCCGACACCGGGAACACCTACTATTCGCACTGGCTGAATGCGCTGGAAAAACTGGTTGCGGAAAAGGGCTTGGCGACCCGTGAGGCGCTGCATCGCTACCGTGACGCCTGGGATCGCGCCTGCGATCGCACGCCGCACGGACAGCCAATCGAGTTGCTGAAGGAAGATTTCGCCTGACTGGCGCGAGAGGCTCAGGCCGCCACGCGACCCTTCACCGCATTGGCGAATGCTTCATATGCAATGCGTCCATCCGCACCGATCGGCAGGTGTTCACGCAGCCATGCACGCAGTTTCTCTCGTGCGCCTGGCTGGAGGGCCGCGATTGCTTTGCCCTGTGGTCCGACCGGCACCGTGGTCGATTCCCAGAAGTCGTCGAAGTTGGAGAATGCAACAGGGATGCGGATCACGCGCATTTCGATCGACTGCAGTCCTGCCTTCTCCCAAAATTCCTGCAGTGCCTCGCGCCGGGAAGCTTCCGGATTGGGCTGAACTCCCGGGGTAGCGCCGATAGATTTTAATGCGTCATACAGAGGATGCACTGGCACCCCTCCGCCGGCGATATCCCACATGTAGGTTGCCACCCAGCCGCCGGCACGCACCACCCGCGCCATTTCCGCTACTGCCCTCGCCGGATCCGAAAGAAAGGCAACGACCAACGCCATCAGGGCGGCATCGTAGCTATCGTCGGCGAAAGGCAGCGCTTGCGCATCGCCGACGCGGAATTCGGCGACCTTCGCTCCAGGGCGTTGCCGTGCATAGGCGATCTGCTGCTCCGATGGATCGAGCCCCACAACGCTCGCTGGAGCGCAGCGAGCGATCAGCTCTTCGGTGAAAGCACCATTGCCGCAGCCAACGTCGAGACAGCGAAGCCCGCTGGGCAATTCGATCCAATCGAGAAATGACTTGCCGGCAACGCGGCTCCAGCGGCCCATCATACGTTCGTAGGCTGCACCGTCGGAAAAGAGTTCGTGGGATTCGGTCATGTCGTCGCTCGCTAGAATCCCATCAATCGCTCGTTCACCATATAGCCGGTGAGCAACGCAGCACCGAACAACACGATCACGAGCGCGGCGGCGGTTTCCAATCCGCGCACGAGAAGCATTCCCATTCCAGGTTTTGCCCGGGCGAGCCGGCCGGCGAGCCCACGCGCGCCAACGGCAAGCGTGGCAATGGCTGCAACGGTGATCGCCGTACCGAGACCCATCACGAACGTCGATGCGACGCCAAGCCAGAACAAGCCCTGCGCCAGCGCAAACACAAGCACAATGATCGCGCCCGAGCACGGACGCAATCCAACCGCAACAATCGCGGCAAGCCCGTGCCTGAACCAATGCCGGCCCGTCAGCTCCTGCGGCTCGAGTGCGTGAGCATGCCCCCAGGCGGAGGCTTCATCCTCATGGTCGTGATGGTGGCAATGCGCATGCTCGTGATGATGCGCGTGCCCATGCTCGTGTGCATGATCATGATGATGGTGGTGATTGTGATCAGGTACGGAATGGGCGGGTTTTCCACCACGCAAAAGGCGCAAGAACGCGCCGCCTTTGACCCACAACAGGCGGAGGCCGATCAGCATGATCAAGGCATAGCTGACGATCTCGATTACACGAATCGTATTGCCCATCGCCTTGGCGGTCGCGCCGAGGAGCGCGGCCGCAACGCCGACGATCGCGATCGCCGTGAATGCCTGAAGCAAAGCCGAAGCAAACGACAGCACGATGCCGCGCCACCAGGTTTCGTTGTTGGCGACCAGGTAGGATGAGATCACCGCCTTGCCATGACCTGGCCCTGCAGCGTGGAAAACACCATAAAGAAACGAAACGCCAAGCAGCGTGTAGGCGGCGCTGCCATCCGCCTTCGCAGCGCGGATCAAGCCCGACAGCATGCGATAAAACTCAGCCTGCTTGGCAAGGATCCAGCCAGCAAAACCACCAACCTCTGACGATGGTGTACCGCGCGGCACGCCGAACGGCTGTGCCAAAGTCGCATCAATCACGGCGAGAAAGAACAGAATGCAGATCGGCAGCAAAATGCTTCGCGCAACGCGGGATCGCGGCATCAGCGTCAAGGACAGTGCACCACGAGCTTGTTCGCGAACTGTGCGCCCCAGGCCATGGTCGTGTTCTTTTGATCGGCCGGGATTTCGCTCAGTTTCTTGCCTTCAGCAAAGGTCATTTCGCGCGGGAGGTGCACGTCGAGCTTGCATTTCGGCGCACCGACCAGCTTGGCTGGATTTGTTTTCTCGAAGGAGAAGTCCACGAAGATCGTTGGATCGTAGATTTCGATCTTTAGCTCTTTTGCCTTCACCGGCTTCTTGAACGGCAAAGTGAAATTCAGCGTAAGAACCTGATCATTGTAGTCGAGCCAGTAGTCCGGCGCGGGATCGGTCAGCTCCGTCTTCTTGCCGTCGGCGGTTGCGTAGGTGAAGTAGTCGAATTCCTTGAGCGATTCGACGTTGACCTTGGCCAGTGGGGCAAGCTCTTCGCGGGTAAACTTGCCTTTCTCCTTGCTGTCCAGCCCTTGCGTGGCGAAAGTCGAGAACATGTCGTCGAAAGACCAGGCGTGACGAATACCGGTGATGCTGCCGTCAGGCGCATAGACGAGATCGGTGTGCATCGTGACCCAGACATGCGGATGCGCGTGTGCCGGAGCGGCGATTGCAAGACCGAGAAAAATGGCCGCGATGGCTCGGAATGAAGCGGTCATGCGTGGTACCTTAACACGGAGTGCGGCACAAAGGTGGCGCGCAATATTGTTACAGTGTGACAATCGTTACCGTTCTCGCTGGCCAGTATCTGAGAGTCGCGGAGAAACTGTGCAAGCGATCACCAACGGCAGCATCTAGACGCCTGCTGCCCCGCCGTCGGCGCGCGGATCGTGTCCGCCTTCCAGGCTTCGGCTGGCATGCAACACGACAATACCGGAATGACCCATCGTGTCGGAATAGGCCTCATCCAGAACTGCGATGTCGTGGCCAGCCGAAAGCAGGCGATCGATCAAATTACCCGCGAATCGCGACTCCATCCGTAACTTAGTGTGCGTCGAACCCCAGGTGCGGCCGAGCAGCCACCGTGGCGCATCGAGCGCCTTCTCGAGCGGCTGGCGAAACGCGACATAGCGTGTGAATACGGCCGCCTGGCTTTGCGGCTGGCCGTCGCCACCCATGGCGCCGTACGCGATCACGCGCCCGTCATTGAGCACGGCGAGGGCGGGATTGAGCGTATGGAATGGTCGTCGGCCGGGCGCCAGCACGTTGAGGGCCTTCGGGTCGAGCGAGAAACTGGCGCCCCGGTTCTGCATCAAGATGCCGGTCGCCGGCAGCACGCAGCCGGAGCCGAATTCCCAATAGAGCGACTGGATGAAGGACACAACGAGGCCGCTCGCATCGGCCGCACCCATCCAGATGGTGTCGCCTTCGCCATAGGGCGTCGGCCAACGCGCCGCTTTGCGTGGATCGATCTTTGCTCTTTCGGTATCGAGGAATGCAGGCGACAGATATCGATCAGCGGTGTCGGTCATCCGATCGGGGTCGGTGATCACGCGGTCACGAACGCGGAAGGCCCGCTTGGTTGCTTCGGTGAGCCCGTGGATATGTTCGAAGCCGTCTGCCTCCGCGACCCGCAGCCGATCGAACATCGCCAGAATCATCAGCGATGCCAGGCCCTGCGTCGGCGGAGGCGAATTGTAGAGCGTACCCGCGCTAGTCTGGACGCTGAGCGGCTCCTCGACGGTTGCTCGATAGTTTTCAAGATCGGCGCGCGTCACCGGGCTGCCGATGCGTTCGAGATCGCCGGCAATCTCCCGACCGACATCGCCGCGATAAAAATCGTCGAGGCCCGCATGCGCGAGATGATCGAGGGTTTTGGCAAATTCCGTCTGCCTGAGTCGCGCGCCGGCATCCGGCGGCTTGCCGTCGAGCAGGAAAGCCTTTTTGAAGCCGACCGCCTTGTCCATTTCCGGCAGTTTTTCTGCCGTCAGCCGGGCCTGACTGCGCGTGACCGTGTAGCCATTGCGTGCGTGATCGATGGCGGGCGCGAGCAACATCGGAAGCGGCAGCTTCCCACCCTGAGCCCTCGCCGCCTCGTGCGCCAGCATCCATGTGGCAATCGCGCCCGGAACGGTGAGCGCGGCAAGTGGGCCGCGTGCCGGGATCTCGTCTTGGACCACGTCCCGATAAAATTGCGGCGTGGCTTTGGCGCCGGCTCGTCCCGCTCCCATCAGCGCCCGCACGCGGCCGGAGGGCTCGCGGATCAGCCAGAAAGCATCTCCTCCTACGTGGTTCATGTGCGGATAGACAGCCGGAATGCTCGCCGCCATCGCGAGCATTGCCTCAAGCGCGTTGCCACCTTCACTGAGGACCGCTCGGCCATCCTCAACCGCGGCCGCGTGCGGGGCGGCCACCACGCCACGGCGGTGTCCGGCGGAGTGGAGAGTCATGTAGAGGCGACGTCGGCCAGGCCGCGCTTCTTCAACAGCGCATCCACGGTCGGCAACCGGCCGCGGAAGGATTTATAGGCTTCTGCCGGTTCGCGCAGATTTCCGGCGGCGTAGATATAATCGCGCAAACGCTTCGCTGTCGCCGGATCGAACGCGTTGCCTGTCTCTTCGAACGCCGCAAACGCATCGGCATCGAGCACTTCCGACCACATGTAAGAGTAATACCCCGCCGCATAGCCCCCTCCTGAGAACAAATGCTGAAAATGCGGCAACCGATGACGCATGACGATTTCTGCCGGCATAGCGATGCGGTCTAGGTCCTTACGTTCGAAGTCAGAGACGTCGAGCCCGGTGGCATCAGGCAGTGAATGCAGGTCGAGATCGACGAGAGCGCACGCGGTGTATTCCACAGTGGCGAAGCCTTGGTTGAAGGTGCGGGTCTCGAGCAGACGCTTAAGCAGCCCCTTGGGCATCGGCTCCCCGGTGCGGCAGTGACGGGCGTACTCCTGCAGTATCTCCGGCACTTCCAGCCAATGCTCGTAAAGCTGCGAAGGCAGTTCGACGAAGTCGCTCGACACCGCGGTCCCCGCAAGCAAGGGATACGTTACGTTCGACAGCATCCCGTGCAGCGCGTGGCCGAATTCGTGGAACAGGGTGCGCGCGTCATCGAAGGACAGCAGCGCGGGTTCCCCCGCCGATGGTTTCGAGAAATTGCAAACGTTCACGATGATCGGGCGTATATCGCCGGAAAGCTTCTCCTGATCGCGCAATGACGTCGACCAGGCACCGCTGTGCTTGGACGTTCGGGCGAAATAATCGCCGATGAAGAGCGCCACGTGACGGCCCTGTGAATCCGTCACCTCCCATGCGCGCGCATCTGGATGATAGAGCGGAACGTTGGCCGGTTTGAACGACAGGCCGAACAGACGGCCGGCAGTTTCGAAAGCGGCCTCGATCATCTTCTCGAGCTGGAGATAGGGCTTGATCTCGGCCTCATCGAGATCGAACTTCGCCTTGCGCAGCTTCTCCGCATAATAACGCCAGTCGTGCGCGGCCAGTGGGAAGTTGCCTCCCTCTCGCGTGATCAACGCCTGCAGTTCGTCGCGCTCGGCGCCGGCTTTCCTTCGCGCGCGACCCCACACCTCATCCAGCAGACCGCGCGCGGCCGCCGCGGTTTTGGCCATCTGATCGTCAAGCCGGTAGTCGGAGAACGTCGCAAAGCCGAGCAGCTTCGCGCGCTCGGCCCTCAGAGCAACCATCTCGGCGATCAGGGACCGATTGTCCGTTGCTCCTCCGTTTTCGCCGCGCCTGATCCAGGCCTGGAATGCCTTCTCGCGCAGATCCCGTCGGGACGAAAACTGCAGGAAGGTCTCCACTGACGAGCGCGCCAGCGTGATCGCATACTTGTCCGGCTCCCCCCGCTCCTCGGCAGCCGCTCGGGCGGCTGTGCGAGCGAAATCGGGCAACCCGCCGAGATCGCCTTCGTCCAGCAGCATCGCGAAGGACTTCTCGTCGGCGAGTACGTTCTGTCCGAACCGGGTCCCGAGGGTTGCCAGCTGCTCGTTTATAGCCGCCAGCCGGTCCTGCGCGGGCTTCTCGAGCGCCGCCCCGGCGCGCACAAACCGGGTGTGGTAGCGCTCGAGCACCCGTGCCTGTTCGGCGTCCAGACCAAGCTCATGGCGCTGCCGATATAGGTCCGCAATACGGGAATAAAGGGCAGGATTGAGATAGAGCGCATTGTTATGGCGGGCGAGCAGCGGCGAGATATCGCGCTCAACGGCTTCGACCTCGTCGGACGTATCGGCGCCCGCAAGCACGAAGAACAGGTTGGCCACACGCTCCAGCTCGCGGCCGCTGGCTTCCAGCGCCGCTATGGTGTTGTCGAAACTGGGCTCCGCCGGGTGTCCGGCAATCGCATCCATCTCAGCCCGATGATCGGCCAGTGCCCGGTCGAAGGCGGCGCGGAAGTGGTCAGGCTTGATCGACGAGAACGGCGGGAGTTCGAAGGGGTCGGCCCATTTCGTCAGCAGCGGGTTGGAGACGTGGGGGGAAGCTGGCGGGTGTGTCATCCCGTCCATCTAGTTGGAGATCGGTCCGTTGGCGAGGCCTCTGTGTGGGAACAGGCCGGCGCGTTTTGCCGATATCGACGCTCATCGCTGCCAGCGATCAAGTCCGACGTCCATGCGACAGGCGGCGGCAGTGGCGCTGGCTCTATGGACTTGATCTGTCAACGGGTTTCGACGACATTGCGTCTCGCAAAAAGGAGCTCCGCATGGCCCAGGGAAACCAAATCAACTGGCTCAACGTCACCACGGTCGTCAGCGCTGCCATCCTGATCGGCGCCGAGGTGTTCGGCGCAGCGTTTGCAGGTTCATGGGCCATCGCAACGTTGTTCGACCTCGGCAGCTTAGGCGCACGGGTGCTCGACGTCGTGTTCGTGCTCTGCGGCCTTGCCGTCATGGTGCAGTTCATCCGCGCCGCGCACCGCATCGAACCGTTCACCACTCGCGGATGAGCGCGCGTCGTCGATCGCCGAAACAGAAAGTTAAGAAAGTTTTTCACGCGACGTACTAATTCTCTTGCACAACGCGCAAAAAATGTTATTTCGATAGTGCCCAATTTCGCACGTGCCTGTGGCCGTGTGTCGGTCGGTAGGTAGCCGGACAAGAGGCCGGCCAGCCGCCTGGAGAGAAGAGCCAACCTCTCCAAGAAATCTGACCGGCAGCCGGAGGCGAAACCGGCGCACTCTGCTCTCAGCAGGGGACGCGGCTTAAAGCAACGACGATCGGGCTTCCTTGGTCTCTGCCGGTCTCCACCACCGGCGCGGGTCACCGAAGAGGCTTGTTCATCTTTGCCGGCCGTGCGGACGGGGATCCCCCCATCCAATCCAAGGCAGTTGAGCGGCAGGAGAGTGCAGGCGTCGGCGCGTCCCCATCGCGCGCAGGCGGCAAGCTCAAAAGCCGCGACATAAGGGCCCGAAGAGGCCTTAAGCCGTGGGGAATAGCGCCAATGACTGAGCGCATCCGCGAGTTTCTACGTAAACGAAAAGACGAAGGCCCTTGCCTGGTCGTCGATCTGGACGTCATCCGTGACAACTACAATGCCTTCGCCAAGGCGTTGCCTGACACGCGCGTGTTTTACGCCGTCAAGGCAAACCCAGCGCCGGAGGTTCTGACCGTTTTGGCAAAGCTCGGGTCGTGCTTCGACACCGCGTCGATCCCCGAGATCGAGATGGTGCTGGCGGCCGGTGCCACGCCCGATCGGATCTCCTATGGCAACACCATCAAGAAGGAGCGCGACATCGCGCGCGCCTACGTGCTTGGCGTTCGCCTCTATGCCGTCGACTGCAAGGCCGAGGTCGACAAGATCGCCCGGGCCGCCCCTGGCAGCCGCGTGTTTTGCCGCATCCTGTCCGACTGCGTCGGAGCGGAATGGCCGCTGTCACGCAAGTTTGGCTGCGAGCCGGCCATGGCCGTCGATGTACTGGAGCACGCCCTCAAAGCGGGTCTCGAGCCCGTGGGTGTGTCGTTCCATGTCGGCTCCCAGCAGCGCAACCAGCATGCCTGGGACCGCGCCCTCGCATCGGCAGCGGCTGTATTTCGGGAATGCGGCGAGCGCGGCATCAATCTCACCATGGTCAACCTCGGCGGTGGCTTCCCGACCAAGTACCTGAAGAACGTGCCCTCGGTGAAAACCTACGGCACGGCGATCTTCAAGGCGCTGCGCAAGCACTTCGGCAACCGCATCCCGGAGACGATCATTGAGCCGGGCCGTGGCATGGTCGGCAATGCCGGCACCATCGAGGCCGAGGTCGTCCTCGTTTCCAAGAAGAGCGAGGAAGACGACGTCCGCTGGGTCTATCTCGACATCGGCAAGTTCGGCGGCCTCGCCGAGACGATGGACGAGTCGATCCGTTACCCGATCCGCACCCCGCGGGACGGCGACGCCTTGGCACCCTGCGTGCTGGCTGGGCCGACCTGCGACTCCGCCGACGTGCTGTACGAGAAGGAGCCGTATCTGCTCCCCGTCAGCCTGGAGATCGGCGACAAGGTGCTGATCGAGGGCACCGGCGCTTACACGGCCACCTACTCGTCGGTGGCGTTCAATGGCTTCTCGCCGCTGAAGACCTACCACATCTGACATCGCGGGAGCCGGCTCGCCGGCTCCCTTCACCCCCACACAACGCCCTTCGCAGCGCGCGCTTGGCTGCGCGCCAGGGCGGGAGCAGGCTAAGATGATCTCGATCAGAAAAGAGCGACCTCCTGATGTTGCAGCGCGCGAGGCGCTGCTCGACGAAGCGTTCGGCAAGCGTCGATGGCTCAAAAGCTCGCAACGCCTGCGCGACGGACGGCGTCCGGCCGACGACCTCGCCTTCGTCGCGGCGGACGGCAAGCGAGTTGTCGGCACGGCCCGCTGCTGGGATATCGTTTGCGGTACCGGTCAGACCGGTTTGCTTCTCGGACCGGTCGCCGTTGCAAGCGATTGCCGCAACCGCGGTATCGGCACCGCGCTCGTGCGTCATGCACTTGCCGCGGCGCGCCGCCGTGGGCATCGCGCGTTGATCCTCGTGGGCGACGCGCCCTATTACAGCCGGTTCGGCTTCACCGCTGACAAGACTGCGGCCTTGCGCATGCCGGGTCCATTCGAGCGACAGCGCCTTCTCGCGCTTGAGCTTGTGCCGGATGCGCTCAAGGGTGCCCGCGGCCTGTTGCGCGCGCCTGGTGTGCCCGCTTCGAGAGAAGGATTCGCCGCTTCCGCAGCCTGATTTCACGTAGAATCTCGTGGACGCCGGGCCAGTTTCGCCCGGCGTCTATTCCGTTTGCGACCATCCGCGGATATGACCAGCGGTTCCTGGGAGGCTTTGACGATGCCTAAATGGCCAGTGCATGCCCGTATCGACGGGCCCATCGTATTGATCGGCTTCGGATCGATCGGCAAGGGCACCCTGCCACTCATCGAGCGGCATTTCGCCTACGACAAGAAGCGCTTTGTGGTTATCGACCCCGAGGACAAAGACCGCAAGCTGCTCGATCAGCGCGGCATCCGCTTCATCCATCAGGCAGTGACGAAGGACAACTATCGCCACCTACTCACGCCTCTCCTCACGGCCGGTGGCGGTCAAGGATTTTGCGTCAACGTGTCGGTCGACACATCTTCGCTCGACATCATGGAGCTGTGCCGCGAGATTGGTGCTCTCTATATCGACACCGTGGTGGAGCCCTGGAAAGGTTTTTACTTCGACACCAAGCTTGGCCCGGAAGCGCGATCGAATTACGCGCTGCGCGAAACAATTCTTGCCGCGCGCCGCAAGCGTCCGGGCGGTCCCACCGCCGTGTCCTGTTGCGGTGCCAATCCCGGCATGGTGTCCTGGTTCGTCAAGCAAGCCCTGCTCACTATCGCGCACGACGTCGGACTGAAATTCAAGGAGCCAAAGACGCGCGATGAATGGGCGCGGCTGGCGAAGAAGGCCGGCATCAAAGGCATCCACATCGCCGAGCGCGATACCCAGCGCGCCAAGCAGCCGAAGCCGATGAACGTGTTCGTCAACACCTGGTCGGTGGAAGGCTTTATTTCCGAAGGCCTGCAGCCGGCGGAGCTCGGCTGGGGCACGCACGAAAAGTGGCTGCCGCCGAACGCCTGCAAGCACAAAACGGGTTGCGGCGCCGCGATCTTTCTGTTGCAGCCTGGCGCCAACACGCGCGTGCGATCGTGGACGCCGACGGCGCAGGCGCAGCTGGGTTTTCTCGTCACCCACAACGAATCGATCTCGATCGCTGACTATTTCACGCTTCGCCGCGGACGCAAAACCATCTACCGGCCGACCTGTCACTACGCTTATCACCCCTGCAACGACGCTGTACTCTCGATGCACGAGGTGTTCGGACGCGCCGGCGCGCCGCAGGAGGACGTTCACATCCTTGATGAGCATGAGATCGCCGATGGCATTGATGAACTCGGCGTGCTGCTCTACGGCCACAAAAAGAACGCTTACTGGTACGGCTCTCAACTCTCGATCGACGAGACGCGCGAAGTCGCACCCTATCAGAACGCGACCGGCTTGCAGGTCACTTCGGCGGTTCTGGCGGGGATGGTATGGGCGTTGGAGAACCCGAAAGCTGGCATCGTCGAGACAGACGAAATGGATTTCCGCCGCTGTCTGCAAGTCCAGATGCCCTATCTCGGGCCGGTAATCGGCACCTACACGGACTGGACGCCCCTCACCGGGCGCCCCGGTCTTTTCCCCGAGGACATCGACAAGCGAGATCCTTGGCAATTCAGGAACGTGCTGATGCACTGACCAGGCAGCAAGGTAACAACCAACGGGCCGCCTCGTGGGCGGCCCGTTTCATTTTTGGCAAGTCATTGAATTCCGTGCCGTTACTTTTTCTCCTCCGGCTTCTCGCCTGGTTTCGGCGGCGGCTTCTTGGGAGGCGGTGCAGGCGCGCGGGCCGCAGCTAAAGGTGGCGCATGTGCCACCGGTGGCGGCTGCACCTGCCGCTGTTGCGGCGGCGACTGAACCTGTCGTTGCGGCGGGGGCACCGGTTGGACCTGTCGTTGCTGCGGCGGTGCCGGTTGAGGCGGCGGCTGCACTTGCCGTACTTGCGGCGGTGGAGCTCCCGGTGGCACCTGAGGCGGAGTCGGCCGCACAATATTCGGTTGCGACGGCGGTCCGCCCTGCGGCACCCGCTCGCGATGCTCCTGCCGCTGCAGAGGCGGGGCGCTGGTAGGCGCGCTCGTGTTTGGCAATCCTGCAGAAGGGACTTGGCCTGGCGGTGGTGGTCGCTTGGGCGGCGTCTGCTGAACCGGTGGCGTCTGACGCTGCAATGCGGGCGGCGGCGAGAGCGCACCTGACTGCTGTGGTGATGCTGGTTGCGGGGTGGATGTTGACTGTGCCGCACCTTGAGCGGCGCGGGGCGGGTTCGTGCCTAGTTGGCCGGGCTCGTTTTTGCCGAGCGGCTGCGGCACCGTTGCTGCCGCGTTCGGCTGTATCAGCGTGTTCGTACGTTGGACCGAGATTGCGCCAAGCCGCGGCGTGCCCCCGCCCGGCCTGGCACCGGGTCCAGGGCCCCGAGGCCCACCTGGCGCGCGCAACTCGTCGCGCCGCACCTGCACCGCGCCGCTCACGCCCTGCGTTGCCGCAAAGACGCGCGGACGCACGCGATAGGTCGCAACGGGCGCGCCGCTCACGCGCGCGACGAAAGCGGGCGAGATTCCCGGATTAACCGCCAAGCGTGCCCCCTGGACGGGGACGGTACGATTGACGACGCGGGTTGCGCGCAGAAGGACCGTGCGGCGATACACGGGCACGATGTACGTGCGCACGCGCGGCGCCGCCACATAACGCCCCGGCACGAATATCCAGTAGGCGGGTTGGACTTGATAGGACTCGACCAGTTCGTCGGGCGGCAAGGGTGCCCAGCCAACGTACTCGTCGCCATATCGCCAATTCACCCAGGCCGGCGCCCATTCATCGCCCGGCACCCAGAACCAGCCAATTCCGGGTTCGAATGCCCAGCGCCCGTAGTGATAGACAACCCAACCCCAATTGGCCTCGACGTCGTCGGAGACCCAATACCAACCCCATTCATCGGTGTAGACCCACTGTCCGTACTCATATGGACGCCACTCCGGTGGCACGCCGTGGGGCACCCAGACGTTGCCGAAGCGTGGATGCGGGCGCCAGCTGCCGTATTGCTCTAGGGCGATCTGGGCGTCCTCTGAAATCTGCGCGGCGGCCGGCGTCAGGGCGGCAACCATGATCGGTGCCGAGAGCACGCCGAAAACGACGATTGCGCCGGTCAGCATTGCGACCGCCGCGCGACGTACCCGATGGATGAAGGTCATATCCTTCCCTCTCCGCCCTGCCCGGCCGCAACGCAGATAAGTGCGGCGCGTGAGGTTGGTTCCGAATCGATACGTACACGCTAGTGCCGCTTCCCGAAGGCGCGCAATGCGTCACAGTTGGCCCAACGCGGGTTCAGAGGGGGAGGACTCCTCCGGCGCCCGATTCGGTCCCAAAGGCGAGCATTTGACCGGCCGTGTCCCAGCCAAGGGCGCTCACCGGGCTTCCGTCGCTTTCCCGGACCAGAATCAGCGCGTCATCGTCGATGCGCACAAGTTTCACGGCGCCATCGGCATAGCCGACCGCCACGACCGGGTGGCGCGGATGACAGTTGACGACGGTCACGCGGGATTCGCCGCGCGCGAGTATCTTCGGCTGGCGTCCCATCGGGCCATCCTTGCCGTCGAACGGCCACAGGATGAGTTGCTCGGCGCCTGACGTCGCGAGATGTTCGCCGTCGGCGGTCCAACTGAGCGAACGAACGCGCGTCGAATAACCCGACATGCGCATATGCTTGCTATCCGCCAGTCGCCAGCCGTGCAACATAGGCTCCTGCATGCAGGTGATCAGGAATTTGCCGTCCGGGCTGATCGCAACGCCAAGGTGCGAGCCCTTCCATTCGAGACGCTCGGGCTGCGCACCGGCGGCGTTCGGAAACCAGAGCGTCGCGCCATTGTAGTGCGCAATCGCCAGACGAAAGCCCTTCGGCGCAAAACAGAGGCCAGCTACCGTTGACGGCGCGTCAAAGCGGCGCTCGTCGCCTTTCCTCGCAAACACATGGACGGTCTTGGCGGCCGACCATGCCACCGCCCCTTCGGGGCCAAGCGCGACCTGATCGATCCAGCGCTGCTTGTCGTCCGATGCAAGCTCTCGATGTCCGTCGGCATTAATTTCGAAAAGCTTGCCGTCGTCGCCGCCCGTGACGATACGCGTTCCGTCGGATGCGCTGGACAAAATAGCGCCAGCGTGGATGCCAATGCGACGTTCGCCGGCATACAACAAGGCCTCCTCACCCAGCACAAAGACGGGCGTGCCGCCGAGAAAGTGCACGCCGACGATCGTCGCGTCCACGTCCACGTGGCGAACGCGGTCGGCCAGTGAAGGAAGGGGTGCCTGCATGTCGCTCACGTCAAGCGATGCAGTTCTCAAAGCCCTCCCGGATCCTGTCTTCGGGCAGACTGCGACCAATGAAAACGATGCGGCTGTCTCGATTTTCATCCGCGCGCCACGGTCTCTGGTGATCGCCATCGAGAATCATGTGCACGCCCTGAAACACGAAACGCTCAGGATCGTCCTTGAATGAGAGAATGCCTTTGCAGCGCAGGATATTGGGTCCGTCCTTGGCGACCAGATCTTGAATCCAGGGAAAGAACTTGTCGGGGTTGAGTGGCCTGTCGGTCTTCAGCGAAACCGATTGCATCTCCTCGTCGTGGTAATGCTTGAGCCCATTACCATGATGGTGGTGACCGTGGTCATGATGATCATGGTTATGGTCGTGGTGATGCTCGTCGGCGTCCAGGAAGGAGGGTTCGATCTCGAGGATCCGATCGAGGTCGAAGGCATTGCGACCGAGGACCTCGTTGATGTCGACGTTCGCGCGCTCTGTCCGGTGCAATCGGGCGTAAGGATTGAGCGCGCGAATGCGTGCCTCGAGCTCGCGCAATTCATCCGGCGCCACCAGATCGGTTTTGTTGATCAGGATCACATCCGCGAAGGCGATCTGGTTCTTGGCCTCGGGCGCGTCCTTGAGCCGATCTGTCAGCCATTTGGCATCGGCGACAGTCACCACGGCATCCAGTTTCGTTTTCGAGCCGACGGCCTCGTCCATGAAAAACGTCTGCGCGACGGGCGCCGGATCCGCCAGGCCGGTGGTTTCGACGATGATGGCGTCGAATTTACCCTTGCGGCGCATGAGGCCGTCAATGATCCGCACCAGATCGCCGCGCACGGTGCAGCAGATGCAGCCATTGTTCATTTCGAATACTTCCTCGTCGGCATTCACTACGAGGTCGTTGTCGATGCCGATCTCGCCGAATTCATTGACGATGACCGCGAATTTCTTGCCGTGCGGTTCCGACAGGATACGGTTGAGCAACGTGGTTTTGCCAGCTCCGAGATAGCCGGTCAGTACGGTGACGGGAATTTTGGAAGCGGACTCAGGGGCAGGCATCAGGTGCTGGATCTCCGTGGTCGCGGAGATATAGGCAATCTTGATCGCAAGTACAAAGGGCTGCGCCGGCCTTGGCTCGCTTCCGTCGCCGTGGTTATGTTGGGACAAGCTCGCCAGGGCGGGTCAACGCCCGGCGGAACAAGGGAAGCGCCATGAATTACTCGACCAATTTCCCTTCGATCCAGGATCGGGTTTCGCCGGAGGAATGGCAGGCACGCCTTGATCTCGCCGCCTGTTATCGCCTCGTCGACGTCTATGGCATGACAGATCTCATTTACAATCACATCACCGCGCGTGTGCCGGGCGAGGAAGATGTTCTTTTGCTCAATCTCTACGGCCTGGTCTACAGGGAAATCACCGCCTCCAGCCTGGTAAAGATCCACGTCGACGGCGAGATCATCTGGAAACCCGACACCGACTACGACATCAATAAATCCGGATACGTTATTCATGGCGCGATCCATAAGGCACGGCCGGATGTGGCGTGCGTATTGCATACGCACACCCGTGCCGGAATGGCGGTCGCGGCGATGAAATGCGGCCTCCTGCCGTTGTCGCAGACATCGATCCGGTTCGTCGGCCATATTGGCTACCACGACTATGAAGGACCCGCACTCGAGCTTGACGAGCGCGAGAGGCTCGTGCGCGACCTCGGCCCTCACGATGCAATGATCATGCGCAATCACGGCTTGCTCACGTGCGGGCCCACGATTCAGCAGGCATTCAACACGATGTATCAGCTCGAACTGTCGTGCCAATCGCAAGTTGATGCGATGGCGGCGCGCACCGAGCTCACCATGCCCGGCGAAAACGTGCTGGCGCATACGGCTCACATGTACCAGCCCGGCACGCGGCGGCCTTACGGAATTCTCGAATGGCCGGCCATGCTGCGTAGGCTTGAGGCCGAACAAAAGAACTCGAACTATCCCCCCTATTGGCACTGAAGCTCCGGGAGGCGTCATGCCGACGTTGTTGTCTCGATTCATTACGGCCGGGATGCTGCTTGCTGCGCTTGTGGCCGGCGCCTTCGCTCAGGATTATCCGAACCGGCCTGTACGCTTGATCGTCCCGTTCCCGCCAGGAGGCAGCAATGACGTGGTAGGCCGGCTGGTCGCGATGCAGTTGAGCACGCAACTTGGCCAGCAGGTGTTTGTGGACAATCGCGGCGGCGCCGGCGGCGTCATCGGCACGGAGGCTTGCGCAACCGCGACACCGGACGGCTACACGCTGTGCATCGTATCGATCGCTCACGCGGTCAATCCGGCGCTGCACAAGCTCAACTACGATCCCATCAAATCATTCACGCCGATTTCGATTTTTGCGACCGGGCCGAACGTGCTCGCGATCAACCCGACGCTGTCGGTCAACTCAGTCAAGGAGCTGGTTGCGCTCGCGAAGCAGAAGCCTGGCGAGCTCAATTACGCGTCGGCGGGAGTCGGCAGCTTTCAGCACCTGGGCGGGGAGCTGTTCAAGCTCACGGCGGGGGTCAACATCGTCCACGTCCCCTACAAGGGCGGCGGGCCGGCGATGCAGGACGTGATCAGCGGGCATGTGAAAATCATGTTTTCGTCTCTTATCCAGACCACCCCGTTTATCAAATCCGGACAGCTCAAGGCGCTGGGAACCGGCGGCGCTAAGCGTACCGCGGTTCTTCCCGACGTTCCGACAATCTCGGAGGCCGGAGTTCCGGGCTACGTGGCGGACAACTGGTGGGGGTTGGCCGCTCCAGCCGGCCTGCCGGAACCGCTCGTCGAAAAATTATACGCTGCGAGCCAGGCGGCGCTGAAGTCGCCCGAATTGTTGGCGGCGTTTGAGCGCGAAGGCGCCGCGCCCGTGACGATGACGACGGCCGAGTTCGGCGAGTACATAAAGGGTGAAATCGCCAAGTGGGGGCAGGTGGTCAAAGAGGGCAATATCCAGGCGCAATAGCGCTGCGAGGCTGGCGAGACGCTGCCGACCGCCGGCATAAGCTGTTTTGAAGCCTGAAGTTCTCGTCAATCTGGCAGATATCGGCCAACTTTACCTTCGCTTTACGGCCCATCGCTATGGTGCGACAGGGCGTTGAATGCGCCCGCGCCAGTCAGTGAAAGGCGGCAGGAAGAATCCTGCCCAAGATAAGAAATGTCGCAGGCCGCGTCCGTTATCGACGAACTCGAACAAGTGCTCGCCGCAGGATCGAGCGATCGGCGCACGGAAATCCTCAGGCGCGTAACCGACCTGTATCTCGGTAATGCAACCGGTTTCAATGCGGAGCAGGTCGGTCTGTTCGACGACGTGCTCGCTCACCTGATCAAGCAGGTCGAGACCAGGGCCCTGGCAGAGCTCGGCGCAAGATTGGCACCCATCGACAATGCGCCTCGCGGCATCATTCGCAGGCTAGCTCGTCACGATGAGATCGATGTCGCCGGTCCTGTTTTGGCCCGTTCGCCCCAGCTGACGGACGGCGATCTCGTTGAGATCGCCGGCTGCAAGAGCCAGGGTCATCTTGGCGCAATCTCCGAACGAGCGCGGCTTGCAGCCGCGGTGACGGACATCCTGATCCAGCGGGGCGACACCGGCGTGGTACGCAAGCTGTCGCGAAATGAGGGGGCGACGTTTTCAGATCGCGGATATGCGACCTTGGTGGAGCGCGCCGAGACGGACGATCGACTGGCGGAAAATCTGGGCGTGCGGCTGGATATACCGCCCCATTTACTGCAAGACCTCGTCGTCAAAGCGGCCGAGACCGTGCGCGTGCGTCTGTTGACTGCAGTGCCGCCCGATCGGCAGGCGGCGATCCAGGACATTCTTGCCTCGGTATCGGACAAGGTCCTGCGCAAGGCGGCAGCCCCGCGCGACTTCAGCCGAGCCGTGGCCCTCGTCGACAAGATGGATGAGGCAGGGCAGCTCAACGAAGCGGCAATCGTGGAATTTGCCAGCGCGGGCCAACTCGAGGACCTGATCGCCGCTCTCGCTCGACTATGCGCGGCGCCGGTCGATCTGATCGAGCGCCTGATGCAGAATGCACGCCATGACGGCATCCTGATCGTATGCAAGGCCGCCGAGCTGCGGTGGCCGACATTCAGCGCGATCCTGAAGGCACGGTTCGCCCCCTATGAACTTCCGGTAATCGATCTCACGCAGGCACGAACCGATTTCCTCAAGCTGTCGGTGCCGACCGCGCGCCGAATGCTCCGTTTCTGGCTGGTTCGCGGCGCGGCAGCGGCCCGCGACTGATATCGCCCCTCAAAGGACGGCTGTTACAGCAGTCTTGCCCAATGAAATGTTATAATGTTACACTTAACGCTAAGGGGCCTGGAGATAAAAGTTTTCTTGTCATGAAGGCAGTTGCCGCAGGGCTTGCCCTCGTTTTCATCCTTGGTCACGCCGCGCCTGTTATCGCCGCCGAAGACAAAATTGCGGTGGTGGCGGCGGAGAACTTCTACGGCGACATTGCCCGCCAGATCGGCGGCGACCGGACTGCGGTCGTCAGCATCATGAACAATCCGGACCAGGATCCCCACCTGTTCGAGACCACGCCTACCACCGTGAGGCAGATCGCGGGCGCACAACTCGTCATCCTCAATGGCGCAAATTATGACCCCTGGATGGAGAAGCTGCTTGCTGCGGCGCCGCGCCCAACCCGCGCTGTGATCAATGTCGCCCAACTCACCGGGCGGAAGCCCGGAGACAACCCGCACCTCTGGTACGATCCCGCCACAATGCCGGCAGTGGCAAGCGCAATCGCCGACGCGCTCAGCAAAGCTGACGCTGTGCACGCGGCCGACTACGCGGCCAGACTCAAAGCCACCCTCTCCTCGCTCGCGGCGGTTACGCAGCGCGTTGCGCAGCTGAAAGCAAAACATGCCGGGGCCGCCGTGACCGCCACCGAGCCGGTGTTCGGGCCGATGGCAGACGCTCTGGGACTGGTGATGCGCAACCAGCGCTTTCAGCTTTCGATGATGAACGACACCGAGCCGAGCGCTCGCGATATCGCGGCGTTCGAGCGCGATCTGAGAGATCGCAAGGTCAAGGTTTTGATCTACAACAACCAGGTATCCGAGAAGTTGACCGAGCGGTTGCGCGAGCTCGCCAGCAAGTCGAAGGTGCCTGTGGTCGGCGTTAGCGAGACGATGCCGCCAAATACGTCCTTTCAGGATTGGCTCATCGGTGAACTCGATGCGATCGACAAGGCGCTGAGCGGGCCGAACGCGTGAGCATCATCACCGTCGATCAAGCCACTCTGCAAGTCGGCGGCCGCACCGTGCTTGACGACGTGAGCTTCAAGATCGAAGCCGGCGAATTCATCGGTGTGCTGGGTCCGAACGGGGCCGGCAAGACGACGCTGATGCGCGCAATCCTCGGATTGCTGTCGCCTGAGAGGGGCAGCCTGAAAGTTTTCGGTCGAACTCCGGAGCGCGGAAATCCTGAAATTGGCTATCTTCCGCAGGTGCGCACGGTGCTGCCCGACTTGCGTGTGCGCGGGCGTGACTTTATCGCCAGCTCGCTCTTTGGCGAGCGTTGGGGACTGCCACTACAAAGCCAACTTGACGGCGACGCAATCGAGGCCACGCTCGAAGCTATCGGTGCCCGCGATCTTGCGGCGCGGCCCCTATCAGAGATGTCCGGCGGGGAACGCCAGAGACTTCTGCTGGCGCAGGCACTGATCGGCGATCCGAAACTGCTGCTCCTCGACGAGCCCTTGATCAGCCTTGACGCGCGCCATCAGGAAGTCGCGATTGACGTCGTGCGCACCGTTTGCCGCGAGCGAAAGATCACCGTTTTGTTCAGCGCCCACGAGCTCAACCAGCTGCTCGGTACGCTCGACCGTGTTTTGTATCTCGGGAATCGGCAGGCGGTGCTGGGCACGGTGGACGAGGTGGTCAACACACCGGTGCTGTCGCGGTTGTATGGCACCGAAATCCAGGTCTTTCGCGCCGGCGGCCATATTTTCGTGATGTCGCGCGGCCGCGACATGGAGCGGGTGGATCACGTCCACGACCATGATCATGGTCATGGCCACAACCACGATCATGGGCACCATCATCACTGACATGTTTGCTTATGAATTCATGACGAATGCGTTCGCAGCGTCAGGCATCGCTGCACTTGTATCGGGCATAGTGGGCTATTTTCTTGTCATGCGCGGCCAGACCTTCGCCGGTCACGCGCTGTCTCACATCGGTTTCGCGGGAGCGACCGGCGCCGGCCTGATCGGACTTGCGCCGCTCTGGGGCTTGCTCGTTTTCACCTTGGCGGCCGGCATTGCGATGGGCGCCCTGGGCGAGCGCATCAGCAATCGCGACGTCGCGATCGGCGTGATCCTGGCGCTGGCACTGGGCTTCGGCCTGCTGTTTCTGCACTACTACACTTCGTTTGCAACACAGGCGACGGCGCTTCTGTTCGGGAATGTGCTGGCGGTCGATCATTCGATGATCGTCACGCTGGCCGTTCTTGGCGTGATTACCCTTGCCGCCCTCGCCGCGATCATGCGGCCTCTCATCTTCGCCACTCTGCAGCCCGAACTGGCCGAGGCCAAGGGCGTTCCGATGCGCTTTGTCTCGACAGCGTTCCTCGCCATCGTGGCGCTGGCGGTGTCGCAATGTGCGCAGATCGTCGGCGTGCTGCTGGTATTCACCTTGATGGTCGGTCCGCCGGCCGCGGCACAGCGTCTGACAACAGGGCTCTGGAGTGGACTGGTCGCGTCGGCGGCCCTTGCACTCGCCGAGGCCTGGCTTGGCCTGACGATCGCCTTCTACACCGACTGGCCGGTGAGCTTCAGTATCGCCGCCTTAAGCGCGCTCATTTATTTCGCGTCTCTCATGACCTCAACGCAAATGGGGCCGGCGCAGGCGACGCCGGCCCCATAGTCGCGCGAAATTACGCGCCACTACATCTTCGCGCCGTGCTCGGTCATGTACTTCACGGCGCCCGGGTGCCACGGTATCGGCGAATAGTCCTTGACCTGATTTTCCATCAGGAAGTTCTTGGCCTCGCCATGCACGGCGACGAGATCGGCCTTCTTGTCGAAGATCGTCTTCACGATGTTATAGGCATCCTGATCCGACATCTTGGCATTCGAAACCAGGATATTCCACACAACGGTGTTCTTGTTGTCGGTCGTCTGCCCCGGATAAGTGCCTGCCTTGATTGTACTGCCGGCATAAAGGTTGCCGTGCTTGGCATTCATCTTTGCGGCGAGGTCGGCGTGGTCGATCAGCTTGATCTTGACGCCCGGGGTTGCGCCCAGATCAGTCACGGCCGAGGTCGGCAGCCCACCCACCCAGAAAAAGGCATCGATCTTGTGGTCTTTGATCGCATTGACCGACTCGGCAACCCCAAGCCGCTCACGCTTCATGTCCTTGTCTTTATCGAGACCTGCCGCCTCGATGACGCGGAATGCCATCACCTCGGTGGCGCTGCCGCCGGAACCGGTGGAAACGCGCTTGCCCTTGAGGTCAGCCATCTTCTCGATGCCGCTTCCTTCGATGGTCACCACATGCATCTGGTTCGGATAGAGCACCATCAGCGTGCGCACGGGGACTTCCGTGCCCTTGAACTTGTCCTGGCCTTTGTACGCATCGAGCGCGGCGTCAACCATCGAGAAGGCAAGCTCGCTGTTGCCGGAATTGATCAGCTTGAGATTGTCGACCGAGCCGCCGGTGACTTCAGCTGTTGCCTGAATGCCCGGCAATGTTTTCGACAGGACATTGGCCAGCCCGCCGCCGAGCGGATAATAGACCCCGCCAGTCCCGCCGGTCGCGATCGATATGGCGCGCTGCTGCGCCAACACCGTGCCGGCGACGAGCGTGGCAGCCACCGCCAGCACCGTCAGGCCTGTTTTCTTGCCATTCGTGAAGCGCTTCGACATTCATAATCCTCCCTTTGACTCTTGTTCTTGTCCACCTATGCAGGAAGTTTGGCTTTCTTGTCCATCTATGCAGGAAGTTTCGCCGGAACAAATCGCTGTTTCAATAGGATAGCCGCAACCAATGCCAGGCCGAACGGCGCGGGATAAGGCACATCCAGGCCCGTAATCGTCTCGGCCAGCCCCTCCAGCAGGCTCGGGAACACCAGCAGCAGCCCAGCCAACAACCAGAGCCATCGCTCGGCCTGGGTGTTCTTCCGCAACGCCCAGTTCTGCGCCGCCGCTGCAAGCGCGCCAAGACCAACCGCGGTCTTAAGCGTCACCAAGATGACGTCATAGAACGAACCGTCTTTCGGGATCTTCATCAGCAGGCCGACGCCCTGCGGATCGAGCACAAATACGAATGGCACGAGGAATGCCGGGAGCGTGTATTTCCAGGCCTGCATGGTGGTGACGTAGGGATCACCACCGGTGATGGCTGAGGCAGCGAATGGCGACAGCGCGGTTGGAGGCGAAACCTCGGAGAGGACCGCGTAATAGAAGATGAACATATGTGCCGCGAAGTCGGGCACGCCGAGCTTGGTCAGCGCCGGCGCGGCGATCACGGCGCAGATGATGTAGGACGCGGTCACCGGCACGGCGAGCCCGATGATCCAGACCACGAGCGACGTGTAGATCGCGGTCATCAGCAGGCTGCCCCCGGCGAAATCGATGACGATGGACGAAAACTTCAGTCCGAGGCCGGTCAGCGTCACGATGCCCACGATGATGCCCGCAGCCGCGCAGGTCGTCGCGGCGCTCAGCACGCCGATCGATCCGTCAGCCAGAGCGGCGGTGAGCTTTTTGGACGACGGGATCAGTTGCTGCCCGGCTGGCGTCAGACCAATGACCGCCAGAGCTGCGATTACGAGCAAAACCACCATCGGGAAGTAGGTCTCGAATGCCGCTGCGAACGCCGAAGCGCCAATGGGAGGAATTGTGAACAGGACCGCGGCGGCGAACCCGACGAACAAAATTGGCAGCAGCACGTTACGAGGACCGAGACTGGTGTCGGGCTGAAGCGCGCTCATCGCGAACGCAAGGATGGTCGAGTAGAAGACAGAGAGCATCGGCGAGTAGCCGATCACCATGAAGATCACGACCGCGACCAGCGATACGAAGTGGAAACCGTAGCGCCTGGTCATCTCCCAGACAGACATTTCCGGCTTGAAGACCACCTCGTGCGCGCCGAAACGCAGCGAGTCGAGCTCAACCATGAACAGCAGTGAAAGGTAGTAGAGGCACGTCGGGATGGTCGCCATCCAGATTACGTCGAGGTAACTGATCTTCAGAAATTCGGCGATCAGGAACGCGGCTGCGCCCAGCACCGGTGGGGAAATAATCGCGCCAAGTCCGCCCGCCGCCAGCAAGCCGCCAGCTGCATTTTTTTCAAAGCCGGCCTTTGCCAACATCGGATAAGCGACGGTGCCGATCATCACTGTCGTCGCAACTCCTGAGCCGGATGGACCACCGAGAAGAAATGAAGATGCCACCACCGCACGGCCCGCACTCGACGGCTTGCCTCCCATCACGCCCATGGAGAAATCGATAAAGAACTTGCCGGCGCCCGAATGCTGCAGGATCGCGCCGTAAATGGTGAACATGATGATCAGCGTGGCCGATACATCGATGGGCACGCCAAAGATTCCTTCCAGCGTAATAAAAAGATGGCCGACCAGCCGCGCGATATCGTAGCCGCGATGCGTCCAGGGCGGCGGCAAGCTGGGGCCGAAATAGGCGTAGAGAATGAAGCAGACTGCAACCATCGGCATGATCCAGCCGGTGGTGCGCCGGGCCGCTTCCAAAACCAGCAGAACGAAGATCGCGCCGAGGATGACGTCCCATTTTTCCGGCACGGCCGCGCGATCGGTAAAATCGTCGCCTTGCATCAAGGCGTAGATGATTGTCGCAATGCCGATCAGCGGTGGAACCACGTCGAACCACTGGATGCGGTTGCGAAAGCGGTTCGCGACAGGAAACAGCAGAAAGCTCAACAGAAGGACGAAAGCGACGTGGGTGTAGCGTAACGGGATTGTGGGCACGATGTCGTATGCGGCATAGAGATGGAACAGCGACATGGCGACCGCGATCGCCGTGACGGTCACTCCCACCCAGCCCGAAAGGCGGTTGGCGGCGCCCTCTTCCTGCTGGACATATTCCTCGGCCTTGCGGAGCTGTTCTTCGGAAATGATCTGCGCGTCGACGCCCGCCTTGATGTCTTCCGCCATTGTCCCCTCGCCTGGAAGCGGTGTGACCCCGCCTTATAAAAGCGAGGCTAGCATGGGCCATAGCGGCAGGAATACCTGCGGAAGCCCGCCGTTATCATGGTTGCCCGAGCAGCATCGCAACGGGCGACCGCAATGAACAGCAAAGGCAGCGAGACTGTCGCGCACAGCAAAGCGGCTAGTCAGCGGGTGCTTGCGGGCGAAGTGGTAGAGGCAACCATTTCGCCTTGTCTTGAACCGCCGCCGACGACGACGAAGGCGAACAGGGCGAGCACGGCGGTTGCGTAGATCGGAACCATGATCCCTGAAAGTTTCTTGACGTCTTGCCTATCTTCGGCCGAGAGCCTGATGCGGCCATGGTGGCACATAGGCGCCTCCTGAGTTGCGCGTGCAAGTCTATTGCTTAGCCGGCAAATTGTCTGCCCGTCTTTCCGTTGACCCTGCATCAGCCTGGGAATTCATCGATGGGCTATCTCATTGTGTTTCTGGGCGGCGGCATCGGGGCCGCGCTTCGGCATGGCTTCAATCTCGCCTTCGCGCGCCTGCTGGGCAACGCGTTTCCTTACGCGACGCTGTTCGAGAATGTCTCCGGCTCCGTCGTGATGGGGGTGCTGGTCGGGTATTTCGCCTTCAAAGGCGGCATCACGCAGCACTGGCAACTCTTTATGACCACCGGCATTCTCGGAGGCTACACCACGTTCTCGACGTTCTCGCTCGATGTGGCATTGCTGTATGAGCGCGGCGAACTGGGGCTGGCGGCGCTTTATGTGGCATTGTCGGTCGCGCTGTCGATTGGAGGTTTGTTCGCGGGTCTCGCCCTTATGCGCAACCTCGTCTAGTCCATCGCCCGCAGGCCGAGTTTATCGAGCAGCGCCATGTCACGGTCGCGGCCTGGATTCGGGGTGGTGAGCAGCTTTGGCCCGTAGAAGATCGAGTTGGCGCCGGCGATAAAGCAGAGAGCCTGCGTTTCCTCGCTCATGTCCTCGCGGCCGGCGGACAGCCGCACCATCGATGCCGGCATTGTGATGCGCGCAACGGCTATGGTGCGCACAAAGTCGAGCGGGTCGAGGGTTTTGCTGTGGGCGAGTGGCGTGCCTTCCACCCGCACCAGCATGTTGATCGGCACGCTTTCCGGATGGACCGGCAGGCTGGCGAGCGTCGCAATCATCCCGACACGGTCCTCGAGACTTTCGCCCATCCCGACAATGCCGCCGCAGCAGACGTTGATGCCCGCCGCTCGCACATGCTCCAGCGTGTCGAGACGGTCCCGGTAGGTGCGCGTAGTGATGATCTCGCCGTAGAACTCAGGCGACGTGTCAAGATTATGATTATAGTAATCAAGACCGCAGCTCTTGAGGCGCAACGCCTGCTCGGCGGTCAACATTCCCAGCGTGGCGCACGTTTCCAAGCCGAGTGCCTTAACGCCTTCGACCATCTCGCAAACTTTTTCGAGATCGCGGTCCTTGGGCGATCGCCAGGCTGCGCCCATGCAAAAGCGGGACGCCCCGCCGGTTTTGGCGGCGCGCGCTTCGTCGAGCACCGCCTTGAGATCCATCAATTTCCCCGCCGTCACAGCGGTCTCAAACTTTGCCGACTGCGGGCAGTAGGCGCAATCTTCCGGGCATCCGCCAGTCTTGATCGAGAGCAGGGTTGAAATCTGCACCTCGGAAGGATCGAAGTGTTCGCGATGCACCTGCGCGGCACGAAAGATCAAGTCAGGAAATGGCAGCGCAAACAGCTCACGAACTTCCTCGCGCGTCCAATCGTGACGCGCCGGAGACAGTGCTGACGGCAACGCGTGATGCGACAGTGACATTCCTGACCTTCGTTGCTCCCAACAGCCTGTATAGTAAAGCTGCGCTAGCGATGTGCAAGATTCACCGGATTGAGCCGTCTTTGGCGTCGTGCTATTTTGCAGCCAAGTTGGGACGTATCGCCATGAAAAAGCTTCTCGCCAGTGCCGTCATATTGGCAATTCTGAGTTCGCCTGCCTTCGCACAACTAGGGAACAAGGAAGATCCCTTGGTGGCCGAGGAAAAAGAAAAGCAAAAGCGGGCGGAAGCGCTCGACAAGCAGTACAAACAGATGATGGAACGCTCGCGTAAAGACACGGAGACGCCAAAAACCGACCCGTGGTCGAACATGCGGACGCCGAACGACGGCAAACGCTAGCCGGCGGTGCTTAGGTCGTCACGCGCTTGCTGTCCGAGCTGAAACGGCAGCCACGTTGAATATCACCAATGCCGGCGCCAGCCCCAGTATGGGCGATAGTACGGGCCGCCATAGTAAACCACCGGCGGGGGTGCGCGGTAATAAACCGGCCCCTCGACAATTTCTTCGGGTCCCTCCACCACCTGCGGAGCTTGCGCAGCTGGCCGATGCGCCGGAGCCGCGACTGCGGCAGCCCGCTGTTGCGGCACGCGCCCGGTCATGTCGAGCCCGGATTGAATCGCGAAGCCCTTTTTGTCCTGCCAGCTGATCTCGCACCAGCCCTCCTCACATCCGCCGGCGTCGACCAGGCTGCCACCCGGAATCTTGGCAACGATCTCGCTCCCGGTGCCGGGTGCTGCGCGAAGATTTAGCGTCGAGCCGACATAGGCTGGCTTCGCCAATGCCGATGTCGCGAAGCACGCGATTGATAAACCCACAACATATGCAAGTTTCATGGCTTGCTCCCGTCCCACTCGCCTTCCACTGCGGTGAAAAGGCGGGAGACTTTCCGCCCCGAAAACGGCGGGATCGCGGCGACCCAAGTCTTGTGGGGAACCGTCTACGCCTTCCAGCAATCTATTGAGGGTCTTGGCGAATTGACGCGTAAGCTACAGGGCCTCGACGAAAGAAACCATTCTCGCGCGCTCCATTGCGTCCGGCAGGCGTCCGCGCATCGCGCCAAGATTATCGATCACGTGTTTCGAATCGCCGGTTCCCGGAATCACGGCGGTCACCCGTGTATCGGCGAGCAGATACTTCAGGAAGAACTGTGCCCAGCTGCCGGCAAATCCGCTCGCCCAATCGGGAATTGTCTGACCCCGCACCGCGCGGAACAGCTGGCCGTTGCCAAATGGAATCGCCGTCACGACGCCTGCCTTCACGTCGGCTGCCAGGGGGAGAATGCGTTTCTCGGCCTCGCGAACATCGATCGAGTAGTCGATCTGCACAAAATCGGGTTTCTCCCGACGAAGCACCGCCTCGACGGCCGGAAAGTCTCGGTGGAAGGTCGATGTCACGCCGATGTAGCGGCATATGCCTTGCGACTTCCATTCCCTGAACTTTGCCAGTGACTGACGCTGCTTTTCAACGTTGTGCAGCTGGAGAAGGTCGACCTTTGCGGTCTTCAGGCGGTTCAGCGACCGTTTGAGTTCGGAGGGGTCGGGACTCTCGAGCTTGGTGGCGATAAAAATCTTGTCGCGCAGATTTGAGCCGGCGATTTCCGCGCCCATGACGATTTCCGCATCACCATAGGTTGACGCGGTATCGATAATTCGGCCGCCATTCGCAACCAAAGCCTGCACCACTGCCGCAGCTTTGGCACGCGTTGCTTCGTTGGCGTTGTCGAAAATCCTGGCGGTGCCAAGGCCGACAGCCGGGACAAGTTCGCCGCTGCCCGGAATGGCGCGCATCAGAAGCGAATCCGTCTGCGCCACAGCGGGGCGCGCCAACAGACTTGCTCCTGCCAAAACAGCAAATTCACGCCGGGTCAAACCGGTATTCACGATCAGTCTCCGTAACGGGTGTTTCGCGGGATTGGGCGGAACGCTTTTCCTGTGCGCGGCCAAGGGCCAGCGAGAGCACGAACCATCCCGCTGCCACCGGCAGCGAGCAGAGCGCTATCGCGCCCAGCTTCAGTCCCAACGCTTGTAGGGTGTCGAAGATCCAGCCTGATAACGCATCGGAACCGCGATAGATAACCACGTCGACGAGATTCTTCGCCTTATATTTTTCCTCCCGTGTCACCACGGTGAACAGCAAATGGCGGGCGGGGTTCGCGATTGCAAAGTTCATCCACCGCTGAACGACCTGGACCGTCATGACGACAACGAGCGTTGGCATCACCGCAAGGACGGCAAAGCCGACGATATAAACGGCCGGCAACATCGCCGCTGCCAAACCTGTGCCGACCCGCTTAAGCAATTGCCCCGTGACCAGCACCTGCGTGATCAGCGTCAATATGCTGACTGCAAGATCGATGCTGGCAAAGATGCGCGTTTGCTGACCGGCCGACTTGACCGCCTCGGAAATAATGTGCGCCTGCTCGAAGTAGAGGATGGTCGCGGCGTAGGACAACAGCGCGACCCAGATGCCTATACCCAGCATGTAAGGCGAACGGACCAGCTCCGGGATCGCTGCAAATGCGCTGCCGCCGATATTGTGCGTCGTGGTCTTCGGCCCGGCGTGTACCCCTGCTGCGCGCTCAAGGCGATAGATACAGAACACAGCCAATTCGAGGAAAACTGCGGCGGCGATCATCAGGTTTACCGGCCCCAATGGGACCGACAGCCAGATCGTGATGATCGGACCCAGCAATGCGCCGGCCGTGCCACCTGCGCCGATAAATCCGAACAGTCGCTTGCCCTGCTCGGACGTGAAGAGGTCCGCCATGAACGACCAGAACACCGCCACAGCGAAGAGATTGAACACGCTGACCCAAACGAAAAACACGCGCGCAACGATGGCGGTCTCGATGTCGAAGGTGAGCAGGATCCAGAACAACACGAGATTGGCAACGAAGAAGTGATAGACAATCGGAATGAAACGCGCGCGCGGCAGCCGCGCGACCAGCGCGCCGTACAGAGGCTGTGCGGCCAGCAGCGTGACGAAGGTGGCAGTGAAGAGCCAGGGCAGATTCTTCACCCCGCCGGCGATTCCCATCTGATCGCGCAGGGGCCGCAACACGTAGTAGCCGGCAAGCAGTGCAAAAAAATACGCAAACGACCACAGGGCGGCCGCGCGCTCCTTCGGCGTCGCCGGCATGATGCGCCCCAGCCAGCGTTCAATAAAATTCATGGCAAGGACAGCTTCTGCTTCAGCTCCGCGGCGGTCACCTGCTGTCCATACCCGGGTTGACCGCGCTGAAAGCGCCGCGCGTCGGCAAGCGTGCCGACCGTCACCGGATCGAACCCGGCATCGCGCACAAGAGCCGCCGCAACCTGCACAGCCTTCGGATCATCACCGGCGATGGGGATGGCAAGCTTCGGGTCCGGACGGTTCGCCTCTCGTGCAAACACTGCATATGACATTGTGTTGAATGCTCGCACCACGTGCACGCCTGGAAAATATTTCTGCGTGGTGATGCCGATGCCGTTTTGCTCGACTTCATCGGCAATGGCGCCATCGCGCGCCTGAACCGCGTTGCAGGCATCGAGCATGACTTTGCCTTTCATCGCGGCGGAATAGTCCCTGCCAATCTGTGGAATCGCGCCGTAGGGCACCGCGATGAAAAGGACATCGCCAAATGCAACGGCCTGCTCCACCGAGCCTGCCTGTGCAAGGCTGCCGAGCTTCGCCACCATGCCCTTCAATTCCTCGGGGTGACGCGAGGAAAACAGCACCGGGTGGCCACTCTTGACCCACAGCCCCCCGATCGTGCCGCCAATATTGCCTGAACCAATGACGCCGATACGCGAGGGCGAACCACCTTGGGCCCTCGCAGGCGCCGGCTGCAAAATCGTCCCCAGCATCAGGACGCCACCGGCACCCAGCAGTGCGCGGCGGTCAACTTGGAAAAAATTCTGCTTGCGCATCGATTAACTCCAACACAGTGGTCGTTCGCATCTTTGCAACGGATAGTGCCGGAATCTTCTCACGGTTGCGTGAGGTCGACGGGCTATTGGCGGACGGCGGTGCGCAGGAACTCGCCGGGAAAATTTCACGTTCCGGTAGATGAGCCTTTCGTTGACCAGCTGATGGTCTTGTAATTGAAACCCATTTCGATTGTCGGCTTGATCACCGCGAAATACGGGGAAATATCGAAGTCGCGCGGACAATAAAGTGAGCTGTCGCGAATGTGATAGATCTCGCGCCGCGCCTTGGCGCTCTCGACGCGCTCGATCGCCGGCAAGATCGGATAGCCGATCCGGGCGAAAGCCTGCGCTATGAGCGCCGAGCAGATGAGCTTGGTGGGATCGCCGGAGCCAAGCGCGATCATCCGGCGGCGGAAGCGTTGCGGCACCGGCAGCGGCACCAGGTAGCGGCCAAGGTCGACGATGTTCTTGAGATCGTATTGCAGCCCGATGCGTTCGACCGCGTAGTCACAGACAGCCTGGCGGTCTTCAGGGGACAATCCAACCGGACGGCAGATGCGGGTGTGATATTCAAAATATGTGGACAGCGGAACGCAGATGATGCCCGCTTCCATGTTGGATTCCACAAGGTCGCAGGGCTCACCGCTCGACGTCGCCTGACCCTCGACCGGACCGACATACAGCGCGGCATGCGACCAGGTCGACTGGGTCAGATACTTGATCACGCCGGCAATGTGGGTACGGCCTTCGATCAAGAGGATGTCGCCGGGCTTGATGAGAGCTTTCAATGCCGCCGGATCGGTTGGCGTGAACGGCTCGTATCCGGTGGCGGGCTTTTGCAGATAGGCGGCAATATGCCGCCCGACGCGATCCAGCATCCATGTCATGGGCGAAATCCCCGGCCAGCAACACGGTCAGGATATCAATTCCGTCATCGTTCGCGAAAGCGGATGACTGCAATCGTTGGATGGCCGACTTCCGGCTTGGTTCCCGAGCTATTCGGCCGCGACTTGCCGCGCTTCAGCCGGCTCGACCTTTGCCGCGCAGAACTTGAATTCCGGAATCTTTCCGAATGGATCGAGCGCCGGGTTGGTCAGGATATTTGCCGCAGCTTCCACAAAGGCAAACGGAATGAATACGACGCCGTCCGGGATGCCATCGTCCTGCCGCGAATTGAGCTCGACTTCGCCGCGGCGCGTGGTGACGCGCACCATGTCGCCCGGCTTGATGCCGAGCTTGGCAAAGGTGCCGCGCGAGAGTGAAGCAACCGCAGCCGGTTCCAGTGCATCAAGGACGGTGGCGCGGCGCGTCATTGCGCCGGTGTGCCAGTGCTCGAGCTGACGCCCGGTGGTCAGGATGAACGGATACTCGTGATCGGGTGTCTCGGCCGGCGGTTGCAGCTTTGCCGCCACCAGCTTGCCGAAGCCGCCGGGTCGCGGGAAGCCCTTGTCGAACACCACGTCACGCCCCGGCTTGTCGATCGCGTCGGCGGGATAAGTCACGGCACTTTCGCGCTCGACCCGCTCCCAGGGAATGTTGTCGAGCGAAGGCATCAATGACGCCATCTCGGTATAGATCTCACCGGGGTGCTTGTAGTTCCAGTTGAGTCCGATCCGTCGCGCAAGTTCCTGGGTGATCCACCAGTCAGGCTTGGCATCGCCAGGCAATGGCAGCGCCTGACGGCCCATCTGCACCTGGCGGTTGGTATTCGTAACGGTGCCGTCTTTCTCAGGCCATGCGGAGGCCGGCAGAAATACATCGGCATAGACAGCTGTCTCGGTCAGAAACAGGTCCTGCACCACCAGGTGTTCGAGGTGCGCGAGCGCCTCGCGCGCGTGATTCAAATCCGGGTCTGACATCGCCGGGTTTTCGCCCAGGATGTACATGCCTTTGATCACGTCGGCATGGACGGCATCCATAATCTCGACGACGGTGAGCCCCTTTTTCGGATCAAGCTTCGCGTTCCATACGCTTTCGACCTGGGCGCGGATTTCGGGATTTTCCACTGACCGGTAGTCCGGGAAGAACATCGGGATGAGCCCGGCATCTGACGCGCCCTGCACGTTGTTCTGACCGCGCAGCGGATGCAGGCCGGTGCCCGGGCGACCGATCTGACCGGTAATCAGCGAAAGCGCGATCAGGCAGCGGGCGTTGTCGGTGCCGTGCGTGTGCTGCGATACGCCCATGCCCCAGAAAATGATGGCGCTTTGCGCCCGCGCATAGGTGCGCGCCACTTCGCGTAAGGTGTCGGCGGGGATGCCGCAGATCGGCGCCATTTCCTCCGGCGTGAAATCCTTGATGGTCTCGGAGAACGGGCCGAAGCCTTCCACATAAGTCTGGATGTACTGCTGGTCGTAAAGTTTCTCGGTGACGATGACGTTGAGCATGGCGTTAAGCATCGCCACGTCAGTCCCGTTCTTGAACTGCATCATCCGCCAGGCATGGCGTTTCAAGGCTTGTCCGCGCGGATCCATCACAATGAGCTTGGCGCCACGCTTGCCCGCCTGCTTGAAGTATGTGGCAGCCACGGGATGATTTTCCGTGGGGTTTGCGCCGATGACGATGATGACGTCGGAGTTCTTTACCTCGTTGAAGGTTGCCGACACCGCGCCCGAGCCGACGCCTTCAAGCAGCGCGGCGACCGAAGACGCATGGCAAAGACGCGTGCAGTGGTCGACATTGTTTGTGCCAAATCCGGCACGCACGAGTTTCTGGAAAATATAAGCCTCTTCGTTCGAACACTTGGCTGAACCAAAGCCGGCCAAGGCTTTCGGGCCGTCGCGGTCACGGATCTTCTTGAGTCCGGCAGCAGCCTTGTCGAGCGCTTCCTCCCAGGTCGCCTCGCGGAAATGCGTCCACGGATTCATCGGATCAATGAATTCATGCGGTACCTTCGGCACGCCCTCCTTGCGGATCATCGGCTTGGTCAGGCGCTGCGGATTGTGCACGTAGTCGAAGCCAAACCGGCCTTTCACGCATAACCGGTTCTCGTTCGCCGGCCCGTTCTTCCCAGTCACGTACAGCAGCTTGTCGTTCTTGATGTGATAAGTCAGTTGGCAGCCGACGCCGCAATAAGGGCATACGCTGTCGACCTGCCGGTCCGGAAATTCCGTGCGCAAGTTCTTGTCGTCGACCAGCGCCGCCGGCATCAGCGCGCCGGTCGGACAGGCCTGCACGCATTCGCCGCACGCCACGCAAGTCGACGCGCCCATCGGATCGTCGAAGTCGAACACGATCTTTTCGCGATGACCGCGGCCGGCCATTCCAATGACGTCGTTGACCTGCACTTCGCGGCAGGCGCGGACGCAAAGGTTGCACTGGATGCAGGCGTCCAGATTGACCGCCATCGCCGGATGACTGCGGTCGGGAGCGGGCTTGCCATGCGCAGGAAAACGGCTGGTGCCGATATTCATGCGGTCAGCCCAGGCCCAGAATTTCGATTGCGGATCGTGCGCACCGGTCTGGCGATCAGGCTGGTCGGAAATGAGCAGTTCGAAGACCATCTGGCGCGCCGTTTTGGCGCGATCAGACGTCGCTTTTACTTTCATGCCTTCGGTCGGCTTGCGGATGCAACTCGCCGCCAGCACGCGCTCGCCTTCGATCTCGACCATGCAGGCACGGCAATTTCCGTCGGCGCGGTAGCCGGGCTCTGGCGAATAACATAGATGCGGAATGTCTATGCCTTGACGCTTGGCGACCTGCCAGATCGTCTCGCCATCGAGCGCCTCGACCTCTTTGCCGTCGAGAGAGAATTTCACCGATTTGGACTTGCCGTTGCCCGCAGTCATCTTGTCGCCTTTCGCCGTTACCAGCTTCCCAGCGGTTTCGACAATTCATCCGGAAAGTATTTTATCACGCATAACAGCGGATTCGGTGCTGCCTGGCCGAGGCCGCAGATCGAAGCATCCCGCATGGCGGTCGAAAGCTCTTCCAGGAGCTTCACGTCCCATGGACCCTTGGCCATCAGCTTGGCCGCTTTCTCGGTCCCCGCGCGGCACGGCGTGCACTGACCGCAGCTTTCATCCTCGAAAAACTTCATCAGATTCAACGCCGCAGCCTTGATGTCGTCCTTGTCAGACAGGATCACAACCGCGTGGGAGCCTACGAAACAGCCATATTTCTCGAGGGTTCCGAAATCGAGCGGAATATCGGCCATCGAAGCCGGCAGGATGCCACCGGATGGGCCGCCCGGCAGATAGGCCTTAAACACGTGACCATCCTGCATGCCGCCGCAAAACTCGTCGATCAGTTCCCGCATCGTGATGCCGGCGGGCGCGAGCTTGACCCCAGGGTCCTTCACGCGGCCTGACACCGAGAAGCTGCGGAAGCCTTTACGTTCGTGGCGACCTTGCGAGGTCGCCCACTCGGCGCCCTTTTCAATAATGTCGCGGATCCAGAACATCGTCTCCACGTTCTGCTCCAGCGTCGGGCGGCCAAACAATCCGACCTGCGCAACGTATGGTGGTCGGTGCCGCGGAAGCCCGCGCTTGCCTTCGATCGACTCGATCATCGCGGACTCTTCGCCGCAAATGTAAGCGCCAGCGCCCCGCCGCAAGTGTAATTTGGTATGCGGCGAAAGATCCGCTTTCTCCACTTTCTCGATTTCCTCCAACAGCATCAGGCGGAGTTCGGGATATTCGTCACGGATGTAGATGTAGGTGTGGCGCGCTTCGACGACCCAGGCTGCTATCAGCACGCCTTCGAGAAAGCGATGCGGGTCGCGCTCGAGGTAATAGCGATCCTTGAACGTACCAGGCTCGCCCTCGTCGGCGTTGACGGCGAACATTCGCGGCGCCGGCTCCGCACGCACCAGCGCCCATTTGCGGCCGGTCGGAAAGCCCGCCCCACCGAGACCGCGCAATCCAGCATCGCTTACGATCTTGATCAGTTCGTCACGCGTACGTTTCTCGGTCAGGCAGGCTTTCAACAAACCGTAGCCGCCTGCTGTTTGATAAGCGGAGAAATCTACACCGGGCTTCCAGGCGTGCGCGTGTTGTTTCGTTTTGGCCGCCGTAGCTACGGAATCGGGCGTACCTTTGAATGTTTGAACGTGACCCACGGCGCAAACCGGCGCGCGGTCGCAAGCACCCATACACGGCGCGCGCAGCACGCGGACACCGCGTCCGAGTTTGCGGGGAAGATCCTTCAGCAATCTCTCGGCGCCGGCCATCGCGCAGGACAGTGAATCGCAAACGCGCACCGTCACCGGCGGCGGCGGCAATTCGTCTTCCTTCACGACATCGAAATGCGCATAGAAGGTCGCGACCTCATACACCTCCGTCAGCGCCATCTTCATCTCGGCGGCGAGCGCAGCAAGGTGCGCAGCGGAAATGTAACCGTAATGATCCTGGATCAGATGGAGATGCTCTATCAGGAGATCGCGCCGGCGCGGCCGGTCGGTGAGAAGCGCGCGCACTTCCACCAGCGCCTGTGGATCGATCTGACGGCCCTTTGGGGTCCGCGGCGGGCGGCGACGGCCGCCCCGCGGAACAACCTGGCCCGGCTGTGCCCCTTGAGTTGTGACGCTCATCTTTAGATTCTTCCTCTTCTCGACAAAAACGCCTCTGAAACGGGGTATTCAAGCCCCCGACTCAAATCGGTTGATAGGAACTATCTATTAATACTTCAATGCCGGTTGTATTTTCCGATCATGGAGCTTAGGTGCTCCTCAGTGCAATAACCTCGGACCGAGGCCCAGTATTGCTCGAGAAGCTCGAATTTCTGCTGGCGTTGGCCCGAGAGAAGCACTTTGGACGGGCGGCCGAGACCTGCGGCGTGACCCAGCCGACCCTGTCTGCGGGGGTCAAGCAGCTGGAGGATGCCTTCGGGGTGCTCCTGGTTAATCGCGGGTCCCGATTTCAGGGATTCACAGCGGAAGGCGAGCGCGTGCTCGACTGGGCGCGGCGCATCGTCGGCGACGCCCGCGCCATGCGCCAAGAGGTACACGCCCTCAAGCACGGCCTCGCCGGAAAGTTGCGGTTAGCAGCAATTCCAACCGCCTTGGCTATGGTCGAAACACTGACCACGCCGTTTCGCGCGCGTCATCCCGAGGTGCAATTCACAATCCTGTCGCGCACCTCGATCGAGATCCTCACCCATCTGGAAAATCTGGAGATCGATGCCGGCTTGACCTACCTCGACAACGAACCGCTCGGCCGTGTGACGGCGATTCCGCTATATCGCGAGCGCTACCGATTGCTGGTTGCTGCCGATGCGCCGCTTGGTGATCGACAAACCGTAACATGGAGCGACGTCGCTCAGGTCCCTCTATGCCTCCTGACGCCGGATATGCAGAACCGCCGCATCATCGAACGGCTCCTGCGCGACACCGGTATCGACCCGCACATCACGCTCGAATCGGACTCGATGATTCTTCTTTACTCGCACGTGCGCACCGGGCGTTGGGCCAGCGTCATGCCCGCACGACTCGCCGTCTCGCTCGGGCTTACGGACGTTCTGCGTTCGATCCCGATCGTGGAGCCGGAAGCAACGCACACGATCGGCCTGGTCGCGCCGGCACGCGAACCGATGACAACCTTGACCGCCGCTCTCGTCGCCGAAGCCAGGCGGGTCGCTCCCCTCTTGTCCGATTGAGTTAGATCAGCTGATCTCAGCGCGACTTTTGCCGCTAACGGGGCGGATTGCCGTCACTCTGGATCAGCTAAACAGGCGCAATCGACGGCGACGGAACGGCGACGACATCGTCGTCGATCGCGTCATCCCTCGCGGCCACCGGTTCTGGTGCGTCCTTGTTCTTTTCGTCCGCTTCCGCGCGAAGACTCATGCGACGCTCATAGAAATCGACGATATTCCGTGCGGTCTCCTGGCTGAGTTTCTTGTATCGCTCGAAAGATCTGCTCATGTCCTCCGCGTTGAGACCGCGGTTGGCAACATACATCAGCAGCAACTCACGCGCCGTCGTCCACGAGCAGCCAGCCGCCTTGGTCAGCAGCAGCACCATATCCTCGCCCTCGTCGAGCAGGGCCCGCTCAACCAGATCGACAGAGAAGATCCCCAGCCTCGCCAACGCCACAACTGTCTTTTCGAAATCCTGTGCATGGGCCGGCCCATGCACGCTGGCTTCCGTAATCGGGCGTACGTTGAATCGCCGCTTGGCATCACGCACGGCCGCCGCATGCGCGCGCGACGTCTTGCGAACCTCGCGCTGCATCGCCGTAGCAACGTCATCGACGGTATCACGAATGGCAGCAACCGCCTGCGGATTGGCCGCTTCAAGCCGCGCTCGCACCGTCGCCGACGCGGATTCCAGCAGCTTGATGAAGTATTGGCGCGGGAGATCGCTGCGTTCTCCGAGAGCCAAAGTCAGCCTTCTGTCGTATCGGGCCCGATTCGTCAGCTTGACGTAGCCGGCAAGAGAAAAACGCGCCCCTTTGTTTCTAACCACCCTATGGACAACGCGCTCGTTGCCGCGATCGACCAGAACGTCCGTGACCGTTTCGCTCAATTTCAACCGTTGAGCGATCGCATAAAGATGGTCCTGGCTTTTCGTTGTTGCGTTCTCAACGAGGTCGTCGTCGTTCAATTGCTGCGAACGGACAAGAACGGGTCCGGCCACCTCGATCGCATCGTCAAATGCGAATGAACGGACGAGCTTCGGCGGAGCGCCGTGCATGCCTGCCATCCGCTCGGCGAGCTTTGCGCGTGCCTTCAGCTCGATATCGACGCAAAGGCGGCGCAGCACGTCGTCGAAGAGTGCGATTTGCTGGTGCGAATAGTTGCGGGAACCGGCCGCAAAAAGATCGGTGATGCGATCGATGATTCTAAGCCGGTGCCGGGTGCTGGCTGTCGCAAGCGGGCTGACGAGCTCATCGAGCACAGACCGGCTCTGCGCAAGAGCATTGGCCGTTTCGGAGTTTGTACTGACTGACATGAGCGACTGTTAAACCGTTGAAGAATCGATGCAGCGGGTAGCACGCTACCGGAAAGTTCCGAAAAGTCGCTGTACGCGGACCATCCAAAAAAACAAAAAATTTTAGGAAATTTGCACTCAAACGGCGAAGGGCTCGCCATTGGCAAGCCCTTCGCTTTCGCTACGCGCGAGCAAGCAGACCTAGAACAGGCCGACGATTTGGCCTTGCGCGTTGACGTCGATCGAGTCCGCGGCCGGCACCTTTGGAAGGCCCGGCATCGTCATGATCTCGCCGCAGATCGCCACAACGAACTCCGCGCCAGCCGAGAGGCGCACTTCACGAACATTGATCGTGTGGTCGGCCGGCGCTCCCTTGGCGTCGGGATTGGTCGAGAAAGAGTATTGGGTCTTGGCAACGCAAATCGGCAATTTGCCATAACCCATTTCTTCCCAGCTCTTGAGCTGGTCCTTGACCGACTTGTCGGCCGTCACATTTTTTGCGCGATAGATTTCGCGCGCGATCGTTTCGACCTTCTCGAAAAGAGGCATCTCGTCGGGATAGAGAAACCGGAGCCTCGCCTTGCCGTCATCGATCACCTTCACCACGGCCTTTGCCACATCGGCAGCGCCTGCACCGCCCATCGCCCAGTGGTCGGCCATCAAGGCTTCGACGCCGAGGCCGCGGCATTTTTCTTTCACCAAGGCGATCTCGGCATCGGTGTCGGCGGAGAAGCGATTGATCGAAACTATGGCCGGTAGTCCGAATTTCTTCACATTTTCGACATGGCGCTGGAGGTTGGCCATGCCCGCCTCGAGCGCCTTCAGGTTTTCGGACTTGAGGTCCTCCTTCTTGACGCCGCCATGCATCTTGAGCGCGCGGATGGTGGCCACCAGCACCACGGCATCGGGCGCAAGGCCGGTCTTGCGACACTTGATGTCGATGAACTTCTCGCCGCCGAGGTCGGCGCCGAAGCCGGCTTCGGTCACCACGTAGTCGGCGAGCTTGAGCGCAGTGGTCGTGGCAACGACCGAATTGCAGCCATGGGCGATATTGGCGAACGGACCGCCATGGATGAACGCAGGTGTACCTTCCAGCGTCTGCACCAGGTTGGGCGCGACGGCCTCCTTGAGCAGCGCGGCCATTGCGCCATGCGCTTTCAGGTCGCGCGCGCGCACCGGTTTGCGGTCGCGCGTATAGGCGACGATGATATTGCCGAGGCGCTCCTTCAGATCGTCGATATCCTTGGCCAGACAGAAGATTGCCATCACCTCAGAGGCGACAGTGATGTCGAACCCGGCTTCGCGCGGATAACCATTGGCCACGCCGCCGAGAGAGCAGACGATCTCGCGCAGCGCGCGGTCGTTCATGTCCAGGACGCGGCGCCAGGCCACACGGCGCGAATCGATGCCAAGCGCGTTGCCCCAGTAAATATGATTGTCGATCAGCGCGGAGAGAAGATTGTGCGCCGAGGTGATTGCGTGGAAGTCGCCGGTGAAGTGCAGATTGATGTCTTCCATCGGCACCACCTGCGCATAACCGCCGCCGGCGGCGCCGCCCTTCATGCCGAATGACGGGCCGAGGCTTGGCTCGCGCAGGCACAGCATCGCTTTCTTGCCGATATGATTGAGCGCGTCCGTCAGTCCGACGGTGGTCGTGGTCTTGCCCTCTCCTGCCGGCGTCGGCGAGATCGCGGAGACGAGAATGAGTTTGCCGTTCTTCCTGCTCTGCAGCGATTTGACGTAGTCCATCGACACCTTGGCCTTGTAGTGGCCGTAAGGTTCGAGATTTTCCGGAGCAATGCCGAGCTTTTCTTTTGCAATATCGAGGATCGGTCGTTTCTTTGCGGCCTGCGAAATTTCGATGTCAGACTTCGGGCTTTGATGCTGCGAGGCGGGCATGGCGAGAGGTTCCGTTATGAAATTGACGATCAGCCGAGCCGCGCCCCGGCGGCGAGCTTGGCAGTGGCGATGAATTCGGAGGCGTCGATTTTCTTGCCTCCCTCGGGTTGAACCCGGGCGACTTTGAAGCGCCCGTCGGCACAAACCACGGTAAATCCGTCGGCATCGACCGCGACGACTTCGCCGAGCTTGCCGGCGATCCCCTTCGGATCCTTGGCGGGCAATGGTTTCGCGTCGAAAATCTTCAAGGCCTTGCCGTCGAGCGTGGTCCACGCGCCTGGCGCAGGATTGCAGCCGCGGATCAGGCGATCGATTTGCTCCCAAGGCTTGCCCCAGTCGATCCTGGCGTTGCCCGGACCGCAGCGGCCTTCATAGGTTGCCTTCGACTCGTCCTGCTTGATGCGCGGCGCCTTGCCGGCCTTCACAAGGTCGACAGACTCCATCATTGCCTCGACGCCCATCGGAAAAAGACGATCGAAATAGACCGTGCCGAGCGTGTCGGTATTGGAGATCGGCGTCTTCTTCTGGACAAGGATGTCGCCGGTATCGAGCCCGTTGTCGGGCCAGAAAATCGACAGCCCGGTTTCTTTCTCGCCCTTGATGATCGGCCAGTTGATCGCGCTCGCGCCACGGTATGCCGGCAGCAGCGACGGGTGATACTGGATCGAACCGTGAGTCGGAATGTTGAGAAAGGCCTCGGGCACAAACAGCGTGACGAAGGCCATGACCTGAAGATCAGGCTTCAGTGCCTTGAATTCCTCCCATACTTTTGGGTCCTTGTAGGACGCCGGCTGATAGACCGGGAGCTTGGCGGCGATGGCAGCTTCCTTAAGCGGATCAGCCTTGGCGCCCTCTTTTTCCGGCGCGACATAGACGGCGATCACGTTTTCGCCGCGCTTGAGCAGCGCCTCCAGCACAGCCTTGCCAAAGGCCTGCTGGCCATGAACCACGATACGCATTTAGCCCTCCCGAACCGGTCGAAGCTTACGCCGCTGCAGCCTTTTCTTTTTCCGGTGCAGTGAGAGCGCCGGACGCCTTGATCTCCTCGATGTCCTTGGCGCTGTAGCCAAGCACTTTCGAAAGGATCTCCTCGGTATGTTCGCCCAAAAGCGGCGAACGCTTCACCTCGGTGATCGAGTCCGACATTTTCACCGGATTGCCGACCGTGAGGTACTTGCCGCGCGTCGGGTGATCGACCTCGACGACTGTGCCCGTTGTTCGCAGCGACGGTTCCTCGGCGATCTCCTTCATCGACAGGATCGGCCCGACAGGAATGTCGACCTTGTTGCAGATTTCCATCACCTCGAACTTCGTCTTGGTCATGGTCCACTGCTCGATCGTCGCGAAAATGTGCCTGAGCCGGGGCAGCCGGGCCGGTGGCGTCGCGTAATCGGGATCGGTTTTCCACTCCGGCTTGCCGATCAGGTCGCAGATCTCGCCCCAGACCGGCGCCTGGGTAATGAAATAAATGTAAGCATCGGGATCCGTCTCCCAGCCCTTGCATTTGAGGATCCATCCCGGCTGTCCGCCACCCGAGTCGTTGCCCGCGCGTGGAACGGCTTGCCCGAAGGGAATGCCTTCGCCGTACTGGCTGTATTCGGATAACGGTCCGTGCTTGAGGCGCTGTTGATCGCGCAATTTCACGCGCGCGAGATTGAGCACGCCATCCTGCATCGCGCAGAGGACCTTCTGTCCGCGCCCCGTACGGGTGCGCTGGTAGAGCGCGGCACAAATGCCGAATGCCAGGTGAAGGCCCGTGCCGGAGTCGCCGATTTGCGCCCCGGTTACGAGCGGCGGCCCTTCGCGGAAGCCGGTCGTTGAGGCAGAGCCGCCCGCGCATTGGGCGACATTCTCATAAACCTTGCAATCCTCGTAGGGGCCGGGACCGAAGCCCTTCACCGAGGCAACGATCATGCGCGGGTTGAGCTTGTGGATGTGCTCCCAGGTGAGGCCCATGCGGTCGAGCGCGCCCGGCGCAAAATTTTCCACCAGCACGTCGCAATGCTTGATCAACCGTTCAAGAATCTCCTTGCCCTTGCGATGCTTGGAATCGATCGTGATCGAGCGCTTGTTGCCGTTGAGCATCGTGAAGTAGAGGCTGTCGGCACCCTTCACGTCGCGTAATTGGCCGCGCGTGATATCGCCGACGCCGGGCCGCTCGACCTTCATGCAGTCGGCGCCCATATAGGCGAGCAGCTGGGTGCATGTCGGCCCGCTCTGCACGTGCGTGAAATCAAGGATCTTCACGCCCTCAAGTGCCTTGCCGGCCTGTCCATATGGCTTGGACGAAGGCTTCGGTAGACCATTCGAAGCAGCCTTGGCGGACTTTTTCGACCTAAGCTTCACAACCTTTTTGGACGCGGCTCTGGATTTGACCTTTGCCTTTTTGATTTTCTTCTTTGCCATGTTCGTTCCCCTTATTTCTTTTTCAGCACGCTTTGCGGATTGAGGTTGCCGATGCGGCCGCTCTCGCTCCCGGCCGCCGGATCGATGACGGCGTTGATGAGCGTCGGCTTGCCGGAGTCCATCGCAGCATTGACAGCGCGCTTCAGCTCGTCGGGCGTCGTGGCATTGGCGCCGACACCGCCAAACGCTTCGATCATCCTGTCGTAGCGCGAACCTTTGACAAAGACGGTGGTAGCAGGGTCCGAACCGGCCGCATTGATGTCTGTACCGCGATAGATGCCATCGTTGTTGAAGATGACAACGCAGACCGGCAGCTTGTAGCGGCAGACCGTCTCGATCTCCATGCCGGAAAAGCCAAAGGCGCTGTCGCCCTCGACCGCGAGCACCGGCTTACCGGTTTCGATCGCTGCGCCGATGGCATAGCCCATGCCAATGCCCATGACGCCCCATGTCCCGACGTCGAGACGCCTGCGCGGCTTGTACATGTCGATGATGCCGCGCGCGAGATCGAGCGTATTGGCGCCTTCATTGATCAGGATGGCATCCGGCCGCTCCTTGACGATGTTACGCAGCACGCCGAGCGCGCCGTGATAATCCATCGGCGAATTGTTGTTCATCAAGCGCGGCGCCATTTTCGCGACGTTCTCTTCGCGCTTCTTGGAAACGGTGCCCGTCCAGTCGGCCGGCGGCGCCGGCCATTTCGCGCCCATCCCTTCGAGCAATGCCGTGACACACGAGCCGATATCGCCGACCACGGGCGCGGCGATTTCGACATTCGAATCGATCTCCTTTGGCTCGATATCGATCTGGATGAATTTTTTGGGCGCTTCACCCCAGGTCTTCCCTTTGCCGTGCGACAGGAGCCAGTTGAGGCGGGCGCCGATCAGCATCACGACGTCGGATTCCTTCAGGACCGTCGAGCGCGCCGCGCCGGCGCATTGCGGATGCGTATCGGGCAGCAGGCCTTTGCCCATGCTCATTGGCAGAAACGGCGCACCGCTCTTCTCGACGAAGACACGGATCTGCTCGTCGGCCTGCGCATAGGCCGCACCCTTGCCGAGGATGATCAGCGGTCGCTTGGCGCTTTTCAGGACATCGAGCGCACGTTTGACCGCTTCCGGAGCTGGAATTTGGGCGGGCGCGGGATCGATCACCTTTACGAGCGACTTCTTTCCGGCCTCGGCATTCATCACCTGACCGAAAAGTTTGGCCGGCAAATCAAGATAGACACCGCCCGGACGTCCGGAAACGGCTGCGCGGATCGCGCGCGCAAGCCCGATTCCGATGTCCTGGGCATGGATCACGCGGAAGGCCGCCTTGCAAAGGGGCTTGGCAATCGCGAGCTGGTCCATCTCCTCGTAGTCGCCCTGCTGCAGGTCGACGATCTCACGCTCGGAGGAGCCCGACATAAGGATCATGGGGAAGCAATTGGTGGTGGCGTGGGCGAGCGCAGTCAGACCGTTAAGAAACCCGGGAGCCGAAACGGTGAGACAAATGCCGGGCTTCTTGGTGAGAAAGCCGGCGATCGACGCTGCATAGCCCGCGTTCTGCTCATGGCGAAAGGAAATGACGCGAATTCCCGAAGCTTGTGCCATGCGGCCGAAGTCGGTGACCGGAATGCCCGGCACACCGTAAATCGTGTTCAGGCCGTTGAGCTTGAGAGCATCGATGATGAGGTGAAAACCGTCCGTGAGATCCTGCTCTGCTTCCGGCGTCGTTGTTTCGCGTTTTTCCTTCACTGCAGCTTCTGCCATGGGAGTCCTCCCGATCACTCAGTTTGTTTCTTCGCGCGTCACCGCGCGCATTGGATAGATTTCACATCTGAATCCGACACTGGCCTTCATCGCGGGATCGCCGGCCGCGAAGGCGCGCGCACCGGCTTCGTCGGATGCGCTTATAACGCCCATTCCATAGGGTCCTTGCGGATCCAGGACCGGGCCGAACACCAGAACATCTCCCTTGTCCTGCCGTCCTTTCCAGTAAAGGAAGTGCTCCTGCATCATCGCCTTCTCTGCGTCATTCATGTCATTCGCGAATGTCGGTCGCGGCGCTATCAGCTTGAGAAAGAAATGCGGCATGTCAGTCGAGATAGTCGGCATAGCGCCTGACGTGCTCGGCCAGGCCGAGCGCGTGATCGCGCACAAGTTCTTCCGCGCGGTCTGTCGCGCGCGCTTCCAGGGCCTCAATGATATTCATGTGGTCGCGGATTGATCGATCGGCGCGGTCTTTTTCGCCGATGGTCTTGCGCCGTATCATGCGCATGTGGGTGAAGAGGTTTTCAGCAAGATCGATCAGCACGTCGTTGCGGCTGAGCCGGATGATTGTCTGATGGAATTCGATGTTCACATCGGAGTATTCGTCGAGATGCGCTCGCAGCTTGCCGTCCTCAAACGTGGCAAACATCTTGCGTAAGCCGGCAATTTCCTCATCGGTCGCGGTCTGGGTAATCAGCCGCGCCGCCATGCTCTCGAGCGCTGCCCAGGCGGTGATCATTTCGATCACCTCGCGTTTGGTCTTTCGCACCACATAAATGCCGCGGCGCGGCACCGAGCGGACAAAGCCTTCGCTCTCGAGCTGCGCCATCGCTTCCCGCACTGGCGTGCGACTGATGCCGAACTCATGCGCGAGCTTGCGCTCGTCCAGGCGGATGTCATCCCGGCTGCGATAGATATCCATCGCGACGATCGCCGTTTTTAGCGCGGTATAAGCCTGGTGCTTGAAGCTTGGTGCGGCGTCGATCGGCTCGAGTGTCGGGTGGGACGCAAGAGGCTTCCTGGCGGAGCCTCCACGACTGGACACATTCACGCGACCGGAACTGCGAGCTCGGTTACTCATGGCTGGTATACAATATGCCAGAACCATGCGGACAGGCAACCGCCACCCCTCACGGCGAAGAACAAAGCCGCCCGCAGGGCTATCCCCACGGGCGGCTCCGTTCAATCTCGTCTCAGGTTCAGCTTCTTGAAATGAACTTCATGCGCAAGGGCTTGAGTACTACGAGCGCCATGATTGCAGCCACGATATTCAGGATGGCTGCAACGTAAAACACGGCGTGCCAGCTGCCGGTTGCCGAAGTCAGCACGTTTGCCAATGGAACAAGCAGCGCGGCGGTGCCCTTCGCCGTATAGAGCATCCCGTAGTTCGTGGTGGCGTACTTCTTCCCGTAGAGATCGGTGCAGGTCGCCGGAAAAAGGGAATAAATTTCGCCCCAGGCGAAGAACACCAGGCCCGAGAGGATCACGAACAAGACCGGATTGTCGGCGAAATACAGCAATGCGTAGATGCCTATGCCCTCGAGCATGAAAGCAACGAACATCGTGTTCTCACGGCCGACCTGGTCCGAGACCCAGCCAAAGAACGGCCGGCAGATACCGTTGAGCACCCGGTCGATGGTCAACGCAAATGTAAGCGCTGGAAGCGTCAGACCGATTAGCGACACCGGAACGTTTGCAATCTTGTAATCGTTGGCGATGGGCGCGAGCTGCGCAATTGCCATCAGACCGCCGGCGCCAACGGCGACGAACATCACGTACATCACATAAAATGGCGGGGTCTTGAGCACTTCCTGCCATTCATAGTCGCGACGCGATTGCTGCACCGCCTGGCTCGGCGGGACTTCAGCGGGCTCCGGCGCGCGCAACATCAGCGCCACCAGAACGACCACGAGGCCCTGCGCGAGACCGAACCACAGGAAGGCCGCTTGGTAGCCGCTCGATGTGATCATGTTGGCGATCGGAATGACGGTCAGCGCGGAGCCGGCGCCGAATCCCGCAGCCGTCAAACCGGCGGCAAGGCCGCGACGGTCGGGGAACCACTTGAGCGCATTGCCGACCGATCCGCCGTAGATAACGCCGGCGCCAATCCCGCCAATGGCGGCACCTAAATACAGCAGGAAGAGAGAATCCGCGACCGAATTGATGACCCACGCAATCGCAACCAGCACGCCTGAGCCGCTGATCATTGCCCGCGGACCAAACTTGTCGATCAGATAGCCCTCGATCGGCACCAGCCAGGTCTCTGTAAGAACAAAGATGGTGAAGGCGACCTGAATGGCGGCGCGGCCCCAGTGATACTTTTGATCGATCGGGCCGACAAACAACGTCCAACCGTATTGCAGGTTGGCGATCATCACCATGCAGATGATGCCGAATATCAGCTGGCCCCAGCGCGTGGCTTCGGACGCGCGTGTTCTTTCAGCCGAACCTGCTGCGATTGCCATTACTTCCTCCCCAATTCGGATGAGATTTTTTATTGGGCTCTTTTAGAGTGAATTGAGGCTGCGAATGCGTAAAATTGGCATAAAGAAAATTGTCATAAACAAGCTGCGAGCATCGCGCGGTTGCGATGCGCACGGCGAAGGTCCTGAATGAAATTGCCGAGTCGCTCGGAAGCTATTCCGCAGCTCGCAGGCCGCCCGTCAACACGCGCACGCGCGTCCACCCGGCCTGAATGAGAGGCCAGAACAGAGCGACCAGGCCGAGAGTCATGATCGTGCTCACGAGTGCGTTCGACCAAAAGACTCCGAGACTGCCCTGAGACGCAAGCAGCGATTGACGGAACGATTCTTCCGCTTTGTCGCCGAGCACGATCGCAAGCACCATCGGCGCCAGCGGGTAATTGCACTTCTTCATGAAGTAGCCGGCAACACCGAACACTACCATCATGACAATATCAAAGGTGTTGTTGTGTACGGTGTATGCGCCGATGGCACAGAACACCATAATAACCGGGGCGATCACGCTGAACGGAATGCGCAAGATCGAGGCAAACAACGGCACGCAGGTTAGAACGACCAGCAGCCCCACGATATTGCCCATATACATGCTGGCAATCAGTCCCCACACGAAGTCTTTCTGTTCAACGAAGAGCAATGGTCCCGGCTGCAAACCCCAGATCAGCAGGCCGCCGAGCAAGACCGCGGCGGTTGGCGAGCCGGGCACGCCAAGCGCAATCATCGGCAGCAGCGCCGAGGTGCCGGCAGCATGCGCCGCAGTTTCTGGAGCCACCACGCCTTCGATCTGTCCGGTGCCGAACAAGTGTCCATTCTTCGAGATGCGCTTGGCGATTCCATAGCTCATGAACGAGGCTGGCGTGGCGCCGGCTGGGCTGATGCCCATCCAGCAGCCGATCAGGCATGAGCGCAGATAGAGGAGCCAGTAACGCGGCAGCTTTGCCCACGTCTGGAACACGATCTTCAGATTCAAGGCAGCCGCCTTGCCGCGGAAGCTCAGGCCTTCTTCCATGGTCAGCAGGATCTCCCCGATGCCGAAAAGGCCGATGACCGCGATCAGGAAGTCGAAGCCGTTGAGCATCGGCTCGATCCCAAAAGTGAGCCGCAATTGGCCGGTCATCTGATCAAGGCCGACGGCGCCGAGCCCGAATCCGAGCATCATCGATGCGACGGTTTTGAACGGTGGTTCCTTGCTGAGGCCGACGAAGCTGCAGAACGCGAGGAAATAGACCGAAAAGATTTCGGGTGGGCCGAAGCGCAGTGCGAAATTCGCGACAAGCGGAGCCACCAGCGTGATGACGATTACCGCGAACAAGGCTCCGACAAAGGACGAGGTGAAGGCGGCGGTCAAAGCCTCGCCGGCCTTGCCCTGTTGGGCCATCGGATAGCCGTCGAATGTGGTTGCCACCGACCATGGTTCGCCCGGGATGTTGAATAGAATCGAGGTAATCGCACCGCCGAACAAGGCTCCCCAGTAGATACATGAGAGCATGATAATCGCCGAGGTTGGCGACATTGAAAATGTCAGGGGCAGCAGAATCGCAACGCCGTTGGCGCCACCAAGCCCCGGCAACACGCCGACGATGACGCCAAGCACGATGCCGACGACCATCAGCATCAGATTGAACGGCTGTATGACCACTGCAAAGCCGTGAAAAAGATTACCGATGTCTTCCATAAATCCCGTCTCTCTTGCTTGTCCGTGCGCTACCCCGGCTCAGCCCGGCAAGCGTCAGTCTTCAGTACCCCAAAAACCTCTCGAGCGGCCCCTTTGGAAGGGGAACCAGGAACCACATCTCGAACATCAGGAATGTCAGGATCGGAACAACTGCTGCGACCGGCACGGCAATGTGCCAGTCGTACCCGCCGAACCATCGCATGAAGAAGGCGATCAGCAGCGCTGAAGCGACGTATATTCCGATGTAGGGGACCAAGCCGACATAAATAATGGTTGGCAGCAGGACAGACATAACCTGGCGAAGCTGGCCCCACTCCGCGAATATCTTGCCCTGCCACGAAGCAGTGATCGCCATGATTATGTTTATGGCGCACGCAATCAGCACGATAATGCTGACGTAAAATGGGAAGAAGCCGGCGCGCGGCCCTTCATCCCCCCAACCAATCCCGACCTTGATGCCGCCGTAAACCCCAATCAGCGCGAGCAGGGCCATGAAGGCAGCCACCCCAATCTCGACACTCCGGTGGGACGGACCCGTCCCACCGGTGGCTTTCGTTGTATCGCTCATCGTAACCTCAAGCAGCTGCGTGAGATGATCGCAGGATCAGTTGCTGGCCAGGAAACCTGCTTCCTTCATCAAGGTCTCATGCAGCTTTTCTGCGTCCGCGACCCATTTGGCGTACTCATCGCCGGTCATGAAGGTCTGATTGAACGCGCCGTCGCTCATCAGTTTCTTCCATTCCGGGGTCTCGCGCACTTTCTTGAACAGGTCGACATAATAAGCGACCGCGTCCTTGCTGACGCCGGGCGGCATGAAATAGCCGCGCAGCATCAGGTACTCGACATTCAGGCCTTCCGATTTGCAGGTTGGAATGCTGTTCCAGTCCTGATCGCCGTAGATCTTCTCGTTGTAGTCGAGCTTCTTGGAGTCGAACACGCAGAGCGGACGGAGCTTGCCCGCACGCCAGTGCGCGACGGCCTCGATGGGATTGTTGACCGTCGAGTCGACGTGATCCCCGACCAGCTGCACTGCAACTGCGCCACCGCCTTTGTAGGGAATGTAGGTCATCTTCTTGCCGGTCGCTTTTTCCAGCGCGACCGTGATGATCTGATCTTCCTGTTTGGAGCCGGTGCCACCCATCTTGAACTGATTGTCGGGCGCAGCCTTGATGGCAGCGATGTAGTCTTTGGTCGTCTTGTAGGGCTTGTCGGCATTCACCCACAGAATGAATTCGTCGAGCGCCATCATTGCGACGGGAGTCAAATCTTTCCAAGTAAACGGAATGCCAGTGGCAAGCGGCGTGGTGAACAGGTTCGACAGGGTGATGATCAGCTTGTGCTCGTCGCCCTTGGAGTTCTTGACGTCGAGAAAACCTTCGCCACCCGCTCCGCCGGACTTGTTGATCACGACAACAGACTGTTTGGACAGATTATGCTTGGTGATGATGCCCTGCATGACGCGCGCCATCTGGTCCGCGCCGCCGCCGGTTCCGGCCGGAACAATGATTTCGATGGGCTTGGTGGGCTCCCACGCCTGGGCGGGCATGGTCATTACAGAGAGGCCGCCAACGCAAAAGGCGGCCAGAATCCTGACCTTGGTGCGCATTTTCCTCCTCCTAGACTATCGGCCCCGCCGATCTTCGTCGGCTCGGCTTTCTACTCATCTATGCTTCGTGAGACCGTCCTTGGTTGATCGAAAGCAAATTAGGCCAAACATACCCGGAATAGGTCAAACGTAAACATGGCATATTTGCTATACGCTATTGATAGGGCCGGAAAGGGACTATTCGCCGCGCACTGAGATATTTTAGATGCCGCCAAGTCTTTGACTGGGCGGCCTGTTTGGGTGCGGGGAGGATCGCCCACCATGCGAGGCGAAGCGAGGCTTAGAAAGGCGGAGCGGCCGGCCAGACCGGGGGGTTCCCGCATTCGCGGGCACAACATTTGCGCAAAAACGATTTAGCCCCGGCTTGGCCGGGGCTAAATCGTGCGCAAGTTGGTTGCGGGGGTAGGATTTGAACCTACGACCTTCAGGTTATGAGCCTGACGAGCTACCGGGCTGCTCCACCCCGCGTCAAAATGCGAAGCGCGAGGAATACGGCCCGCGCATTTCGAGCGTTATGTAGCAATGGGAAATGCGTATTGGAAGGCCGAAGTTGCTACTTTTCATAAAACCGTCATGCAACAGCGTCAAAAGTCCAGGGTGATGGGGGTTGCTGGGGCACGTAACAACAGCTTCGGCGATGGCCTTGCCGCCGCCGCGCGTTCGATTATTTCCGACGGCCGCCAGGCCCTGGCCGACAAGGAATTATCCGACCCTGAGGCGGTTCACGAGGTGCGCAAGGCCCTCAAGCGATGGCGAGCCCTTATGCGCTTGCTTGCGCGCCCGCTCGGTGAGCAGGCCGATCAAATGCGCAGCGAGGCGCGCGAACTGATGCGGGCAATAGCCGGCGCCCGCGACGCGCAGGCGGCGCTCGATGCCTTGAGCGACTTGCGCAAGAGCGATCTCCCATTCTCGCCGAAGTCGACCGATACGATTCGATCACGCCTGACCGAATTGCGCGACAAGGCTGAAGCCAAAAGTTTTACCAAAACGATGCGAGACCGGCTCTCGCGCTATTTCGACTATGCGACACTGTCGCTCGAGCGATGGCCTCTCAAGGCGATCGACTTCGACACCGTGACTGATGGATTAACCTCCACATACCGCCGCGCGCGGCAATTGGTGCCCGACGGCTGGTCGGACGCCGAAGCCGAACACCTGCACGACTTGCGCCGCCGCGTCGTCGAACACCGCCATCAAATGGATCTGGTCGAACCGCTTTGGCCGCGGCTTGGGAAAGTGTGGGCGGAAGAGGCGCAACGTCTGCGCAACCAGCTCGGCT